>Ga0081538_10004434_pt1 | contig 12939 bp, 13 predicted proteins | sample TabmetS5T2R1_FD_71022 | JGI IMG/M metagenome (GOLD analysis project Ga0081538, IMG submission 71022) | Tabebuia heterophylla rhizosphere microbial communities from the University of Puerto Rico - S5T2R1 | ecosystem: Host-associated > Plants > Roots > Rhizosphere ...
CGGCAGAGCGTCGCCGGCGCGCAACGGCGGCCGCCGCGCGCGGCCGCGGGCGAGGCGCGCCGCGACGATCGCGCCCGCCGCCAGCTGAGCCGCCGCCAACCCGTGCCCGGCGCGGCTCATGCCGCTGCGCCTGACCGCTCCACGAGCTGCTCGACGGCGACGCGGCGGAAGTCGAAGATCCGCGCCAGATCCCTGCGGACGAACGCGGCGTGGGCGGCCGCGCCGGCTGGACCCAGCGGCAGCGCGTAGCGCACGACATCGCGCATTCGGGTGGCGTCGCCGTCCGGCGCAAAGTCGTGCGTGTGGTGCCAGAGGCGGAAAGGCCCGGCAAGCTGCCGGTCGACGAAGCGGCACGGCGGGTCCCAAACCTCGATCCGCGTACGCCAGCGGAGCGGGAGGCCGTGGAGCCGGAGCCGGTAGTCGAGCTCGGCGCCGGCGCGCATCGCCGGCGCCCCGGGCGTGAGCACGCGGAATCTCAGGAAGGGCGGCGTGATGCGCTCGAGGTTGCGTGCGTCGGCGAACAGCGGGAAGACCTCGCCGGGTGAGCCGGTCAGGAGCTGCTCGCGCGTGAGGACGTGGATCTTCATGTGCGTTACGTCGCCGGCTCCAGCAGCGCGCGGGTGCGCCGCAGCGCGAGTCGCAGCCGGCTCTTCGCCGTCCCGAGCGGCACGCCGGTGAGCCGCGCCACCTCCGGCACGGTCAGCCCCCTGCCGTAGCTGAGCAGCACCGCGTCGCGCTGCTCGGCCGGGAGCTGGGCCAGCACCCGCAGCGTGTGCTCCCGCAGCTCGGCACGAATCGCTCCGTCCACGATCGCGTCGTGCGGCTCCGGCGAGCGCTCGGCTTCTCCGGCGCGCGCGATCGCCGCCTCGCGGCGCGTGCGCGAGCGCAGCATGTCGATCGCCCGGCTGCGCGCGGTCACCGCGATGAACGTCTCCAGCGAGCCGCGCGTGGCGTCGAACATTCGCGGGCGTGCCCAGATGCGCAGGAACACCTCCTGCACGACGTCCTCCGCCGCCGCGGCGTCGTTGAGCACGCCGTCCGCGGCGACGAACGCCTGGCGGCGATGGCGCCGGTACGCCTCCGCGAAGTCGCTCGGGTCCGCGAGGTCGGGCTTAAACACGTAGTCCAGCTTAGCTTGAACAAGCATTGCATATTTCGTCGAATCCGCTACTGCGCCCCGACGAGCAGTGGCAACGCGCGCTCGAGCTCGCGCTCCCAGTAGCGCCACACGTGCCGTCCCGCGCCGTAGAAGTCGGCCCGGAACCCGATGCCGAGCGCGCGCAGCCGTCCGGCGAAGGCGCGGCTCTCCCGGAACACGGTCCGCTCGATCGGGTCTTCCCGCTGCGCGGGCGCGTCGAACCGACCGGGTCGTCCATCGCCGCTGGAGACGAACAGCCGCACGCCGCGCAGCTCTTGCGCGAGCTCCGTCGGGTCGTGGCGCGCCCAGACGTCGCGGTCGGACTCCGGGTCGCCCCAGACCGCGAGCGGCTCGGCCGTGTAGGCGCCGAACAGCCCGAGCAGCACGCCGGCATCGCGCAGCGGATGGAGCACGCCGGAGAACGATGCGGCCGCGCGGAACAGGCGCGGGCGGCGGGCGGCGTAGACCATCGCACCCAGGCCGCCCATCGACACGCCGGCGATCGACCGCGGCTCGCCGGCTCCGTAGTGGCGCTCGAGGATGTCGAGCAGCTCGCGCCGATGGAAGCTCTCCCAGCGCGGCCTGCCCGCGCGCCAGTCGGAGTAGAAGCCGACCTGCCCGCCGTCCGGCATCACCACGAGCACGTCGCGCAACGCGGCCAGGTGCTCGACGTCGGTCGAGCGCGTCCAGCTGACGTAGGTGTCGCAGCAGCCGTGCAGCAGGTACAGCACGGGCCAGCGCCGGCCGGAGCCGCGCGTCCAGCCGCGCGGGAGCAGCAGCCGCACCTTGGCGTCCGCCACGAGCGCCGGCGATCGCACCGTGAGGTCGAGTACGCGCGGCCCGATTCGCTGCTCGCGCACGACCTCGGCGCCGGGCGGCGACCGCGTCGTCTCCGTCGGCGCGGCTCCGTCGCGCAGCGCGAGCGCGGCCAGGACTGCGGCGAGCAACGCCAGTCCGACGAGCGCGGCGCTGCGGCGGCGCGGCATGGGACCAGTGTGACGCCGTGATCGTTTCCCACGGCCCGCTCGTAAGAGGTGCGACGTGACGACTGCCGTGCTTTGGTACCGCAGCGATCTCCGGGTGCACGACCATCCGGCGCTGACGACCGCCGTACGCGAGTACGAGCGCGTCGTGCCGGTGTTCGTCTTCGACGACGCGCTCCTGCACGGCCGGTTCCGGTCGGCGCCGCGCAGCGACTTCATGCTCGGCTGCCTGCGGGCGCTCGACGAGCACCTGCGCCGGCTCGGCAGTGGCCTTGCGATCCGCAGCGGCGCGCCGGAGCAGGTGCTGGTCGCGCTCGCCGCGGAGCTGCGCGCGGACGCGGTGCTCTGGACGAGCGACGTCTCGCCCTACGCGCGTGCGCGCGACGCCCGCGTGACAGAGGCGCTGCGGGCGGCGGGCGTGGCCGCGCGGCCGCATGGCGGCGGCTACGTCGTCGACGTGTCGAAGCCGCGGACCCGGTCGGGCACGCCGTACCACGTGTTCTCGCCGTTCCATCGCAGCTGGCGCGAGCTGGACCGGAGGGAGCTGTGCGCCGCGCCGCGCGGGCTGCCGCCCCTGCCGAGCCGGCTGCGCAAGGGCCGCATGCCGCGCACGATCGCCGAGCTGGGCCTCGACGCCGGTGCCGTCGTGCCGGAACCGGTCGTCGCGCCCGGCGAGGCCGCCGCGCGGCGGGCCGCGCGCGCCTGGCTCGACGGGCCTGTCGATCGCTACGCCGAGCGCCAGAACGGCATGGCGCGGCTGGAGACGTCGATCCTGAGCCCCTACCTGCGCTGGGGCTGCCTGTCGGCGGGCGAGCTCGAGCAGCGTGCCGCCGCCAGGGCCGGCAAGGGGGCCGCGGCATGGGTGCGCCAGCTCTGTTGGCGCGACTTCTACGCGCACGTGCTGCTGATGTGGCCGGGGAACGCGCGGGCGGAGTTCCAGGAGCGCATGCGCGGCCTCGAGTGGGAGGACCCGCGGCTGCACCTGTCCGCGTGGCAGCGCGGTGAGACCGGATATCCCGTGGTCGACGCCGGCATGCGCCAGCTGGCGCGGACCGGCTGGATGCACAACCGCGCGCGCCTGATCGTCGGCTCCTTCCTGACCAAGGACCTGCACATCGACTGGCGCGAGGGCGAGCGCTGGTTCGAGCGGCTGCTGCTCGACGGCGAGCCGGCGCAGAACAACGGCAACTGGCAGTGGATCGCCTCCGTGGGCACGGACCCGGCGCCCGCCTACCGGCGCATCTACAACCCAACGCTCCAGGCGAGGCGCTTCGATCCCGGCGGCGACTACGTGCGCGCCCACGTTCCCGAGCTGCGCAACGTGCCCGACGACAAGCTGCTCGAGCCGTGGACGATGTCCGAGACCGAGCAGCGCAGGGCCGGCTGCCGCATCGGCCGCGACTACCCGGCGCCGGTCGTCGACCACAAGCACGAGCGCGAGCGCGCGCTCGCTCGCTACGCGGGAGGGCTGACGGACCGCTCGGCCAGATCCCACAAGCGCGACCGGGCGGCGGCGTCGTCGACTTGCGGGTTGGGCTCTTCCTCGTGCCGCGACCAGAAGTAGCGGCCGGTCGTGCCGGCGAGCGTGGGCTCGGTGAGCAGCCACAGCGGCGTATCGACGCCCTCCGCCAGGGAGCCGCCGCCGGCCCCGCCCATCTTCGTCGCGATCCAGCCGGGACTGCAGGAGTTGACGTCGACGCCGAGCTGCCGCCACCGCGCGCCCTGCTCGCGCGCGAGCATCACCAGCGCGATCTTCGACTGCGCGTACGGGCTGGCATAGCGCGGTTCGTCCGGCTGCTCGACGTCCACGCTGCCGCTCGAGTGCACCCCCGAGCTCATGTGCACGACCCGCGCGCGCCCCGCCGCGAGCACATCGCGCAAACCCGTCGTCAGCAGGAAGGCGGAGAGGAAGTTGACCTGCCACGTCGGCTCGTGCCCGTCCTCGGTCCGCGCCCCCGCGGGCGGCGCCGTGTTGTAGCCGACCCCCGCGTTGTTGACGAGGCCGCCCAGCTCCGGGAAGCGCCGGGCGACGTCGGTGACGAGCGCGCGCACCTGCGCGAACGACGCCAGGTCTGCGACCGCGACTTCACCGCCTCCGATGCGCTCGACCGCCGCCTCGGCCCGCTCGCGACGGCGCCCGTGCACGATCACGCGCCTGCCCTGCTCCAGCAACCGCCGGGCGAGCTCCTGCCCGATCCCGGCGGTCGCCCCGGTGATCAGCACCGCGCCTGCCACGCACCAGTTCTAGCGCCCGGCTCGCCGCGGCGCCCACTCGGGGGAATGCGACGGGGCGGAAGCTCGTCCGTGGTGGTGGCACGTACGGCCACCGATCGCGAAGCGAGGGAACGTGTCTATGGAGAACGTGGGCAGGCAGCCTTGGCTGGGCGTGGAGTTCCGCCACCTGGCGGCGCTCGCCGCGATCGCCGAGGAGGGCTCCTTCAACGCGGCCGCGAATCGGCTCGGCTACGTCCAGTCGGCCGTCAGCCAGCAGATCGCGGCGCTCGAGCGGGCGCTCGGCACCCGGGTCATCGAGCGCAGCCGCGGCTGCCGGAGCCTCGCGCTGAGCAGCGCCGGCGAGGTGCTCCTCGAGCACTCGGAGGAGATCCTCGCGCGGCTTGCGACGGCGTGGGCGGACGTCGAGGCGCTGGAGCACGAGCGCGGCTGAGCGTCGTCACCTTGGAACGCCGTCGCCCGCCCGACCGCGCCGGCGTCAGCTGCCCGTCATCGCGCGCGACTCACGCGTCCACTGCAGCACCGTCGCGAGCACCGTCGTGACCGGGACCGCGAGGAACGCGCCGGCGATCCCAGCCAGCGCACCGCCGAGCGCCAGCGCGATCAGCACCACGATCGGGTGCAGGTTCAGCCGCGGGCCGACAACGACCGGGTAGAGCACGTTGCCCTCGAGCTGCTGCACCGCGACGACGCCGGCGAGCACGACCAGCGCCGTGCCGACCCCCTCGGACACGAGCGCGACGAGCACCGCGGCGGCGCCTGCGACGACCGCGCCGACGATCGGGAAGAACGCGGCCAGCCACGTCAACACGATCAACGGCAGCGCGAGCGGGACACCCGCAAGCAGCAGCACCGCGCCGATACCGACCGCGTCGATCGTCGCCACGAGCACGACGCCGCGTACGTACGTGCCGAGCACGGCCCACGCGCGCCGCCCGCCCTCGCGTACGCGCCAGCGGTTCGACTCGGGCACGAGCCCGAGCACCCACTCCCCCATCCGCGCGCCGTCCTTGAGCAGGAAGAACGCGAGGAACACGATCAGGACCAACGCGGCGAGCACCTCGGCGACGACGGCCGCTCCCGTCAGCAGCTGGCCGAGCACGCGGTCGGCGCGGTCGTCGAGGCCCGCGACCGCACGGTCGATCGCGTCGTCAACCTCCGCGCGTCCGGCGCCGAGCGTTCCGCCGACTGAGTAGGCGACCTCGCGCGCCCCCTGCTCGACGCTCGTGCTGAGCTCGCCGAGCCGCTCGACGGTCGGCGGCACGACCACGACGACGCACAAGGCGACGACGGCGAGCAGTCCGGCCAGCGCGCCAGCCGCCGCCAGACCCGCGGGAACGCCGCGCGCGGCGAGCCGGTCCACGACCGGGCGCAGCAGCGCGGCGATCAGCACCGCGATCAGCAGCGGCACGACGACGATCATCAGCCGCCCGAGCACCCAGCCGGTCAGTAGAACGAGCCCGGCCAGGCCGAGCAGGCACCACGCCCCCGCGCCGGCGACCGCCAGGCGGCGCGGCACGCCCTCCAGCGCGGCTGCGGCGCCGTTGCGGCGCCTGGCCTCCACTCTCAACGAGCGGCTCGTTGCCATGCCACACAACGTGCCCGGCGCCGTCGGAAAGGACACGCGCCCTGTCGGCCCGCCGACCCGCGAGCGTTGTGTCAGACCGCCCCCCCGGAACGCCGGCCAACGCACGGCGCGGCGTCGCGTCTTCGGGAGTACGATCCGGCGGCCATGAAGACGGTGGTCCTCGGGACCGACGGCTCGCAGGGCGCCGAGTCGGCGGTCCGGAAGCTGATCGAGCTCGGCAGCGGGTCGGGAGCGACGGTCCACCTGGTCTGCGCGTATCCGGTGCCGTCGGCGCTCGAGCGGATCGGCATGACCGCGCGCCAGGAGCCGACCGACCTGCGCGGCGTCGCCTACGACGTGCTGGCGCGCGACGAGCGCCGGCTCGCGGACGCCGGCTTCTCGGTCGAGAAGCACGCCCGCGAGGGTGAGCCGGCGAACGCGATCATCGACGTCGCCGGCGACGTAAAGGCCGACCTGATCGTAGTCGGCGCCCGCGGGACGACCGGCCTGCGGCGCTTCAGGATCGGCGGCGTGACGAGCAAGCTGTCGCACAACTCGCCCACGAGCCTGCTGATCGTGCACGACGAGTGACCGCGGCGCCGTGCCGCGGGCGTCAGAGTCGGTGGATTCAGGCCTAGAAGCCGAGTGCGACGAGCATCGCGAAGCACAGCGTGGCGAGCCCGATGTAGCCGAGCACGAGCCCCGCTATCGCGAGCCCGCGGCCGGACTGGCCGGAGCGGGCGATCTGCTTCAGGGAGATGTGGCCGAACACGATGGCGAGCACGGAGCCCATCCACCACATCCACAGCAGGCCGGTGACGAGCGACGCGATCGCAAGGCCGTTGGTCGGCGCGGACGTGCGCACGAACGTGGGCCGAGCTGGTGGCGCGGGCGGCGGGGCCGGAGGGGTGACGTCCGCGGTCAGCGCCGCGAGCTCGGAGCAGAAGCGCGCGTTGTATGCGGCCGACATCCGCTCGTCGAGCTCCGTCGAGTCGATGCGGCCCTCCAGCGCGGCGACGCGCAGGCGCTCGGCGGTCGCCTCGCGATCGGCGTCGGAGGCGCGGAGTTCGGGCGTGGGTCCGTCCGCGTGCATGGGCGCTCGCAAAGCGTAGCCCGCGCGCGGCCTCGTGAGCGCAACCAGCGGCCCCCGGAACGACCGAAGCCCGCTCGAGGCGCGCTCCGGTCGGCGGAGATTCGCGCTGGCGCCTACTGCAGCGACAGCCAGTTGGGCGAGTCGTCGAACGGAGCGCCCGCCTGCGCCAGGCTCGGGTGGCGCGTGCAGGTCCGGGAGTTCGTCGCCGGCAGGCACGGGTTGAACGGGTTCACGCGACCGTAGAAGTGGTCGGGGAGCCGGTTCGGGTTGTCCGGCTTGCCGTCACCGTTGTTGTCGGTCTGGTCGAACACGATGTCGCCGCGGATGCGGCACGGGCTGCCCGGCTGCCAATCCATGTGGCCGGAGGCCGCGAAGCGGGAGAGCTCCATGTGGTTCGGCACGTCGTCATGGTCCTGGTCGTCGGCGCCGTCGAGCACGCCGTCGCCGTCCGTGTCCGCGTCGTCGACGCGCGTGCCGGCGTAAGGGATCCCGTACGGCTTCTCCATCTGGTAGCAGCCGGCCCAGTACTCGGGCGTCATGCGGCCGTGCGTCTCGTCGTAGTTCGTCAGGCCGTCGCCGTCCTCGTCGCGCTCGTTGTCCGACAGCTTCGAGCTCGCGTCGAAGTCGTAGTACTCGAGCTCGCCGGCGTCGGCCGTGCCGTCGAGGTTGACGTCGCGGAGGTCGAAGAAACCGGCCGGCGGGCCCCACGGCTGCATCGGCGGGATCAGCACGTTGAGGTACGCGTTCGGCGTGGCCCAGCCGAGGAACGACTGGTGGCGCTCATAGCCAGCGGCGTCGAGCGACCCGAAGCGGCGTCCGTTCACGCGGGTGTAGACCGAGTGCTGAGTGCCGTCGGAGTAGCTCAGCTGATCGAGCGTGCGCGCGTTGGTCTTGCGCACCTCGTACGTGTACTTCCACAGCGACTGCTCCTCGGCGAGCGTCAGCACGTCGCCGTCGTAGTCCCACTGCGCGTCGGCGAACAGCGGGTTCGGGTACGGGCGCTTCCCGGGGTACGGCAGGATCTGGTTCGGGTCGCCCTGGTACTCGTCGTCGTTGAGGTCGCGCGCCGACTGGTACTCGTAGCCGTCCTCGACCCCGTCGCCGTCCGTGTCGAGCACGCACGGGTTGGTGCCGATCGACGTCTCCAGCGCGTCCGAGAGCAGGTCGGAGTCGTCGTCGTCCTGGTCGCGGTTGAGCACGCCGTTGCGGTCGCAGTCGAACTCCCACTTGTCGAGCAGGCCGTCGCCGTCGGTGTCGGCGACGCACGGGTCGAGCGAGAGCGACAGCTCGACGACGTCGGTCAGGCCGTCGTTGTCGTCGTCGCCGTCGGACTTGTTCTTCGCGCCGTCGCCGTCGCAGTCGCCGTCGGGCCGCGCCTCGACCGGCTTCTCCGCGCGCGGCGGGCGCGGGGCGGACACGATCGGGGAGAGCTTGTTGGAGGTGAACTTCTTGCCGAACTTGCGCGCCAGCACGCGAAGGCGGAACTTCGTCGGCACCGGGTTGCCGGCGCTCAGCGCGAAGAACTCCTGCAGCGAGTCGGGCACCTTCAGCTGCAGCATCTTGCGCGTGCCCACGGACGCCTTGACGAACACCGCGCGGGCGCCGTCGCGCTTGAACACGACCGTGTTGCGGTTGCGGCCGCGAACGAAGTGGCGGCCCCTGATCGTCAGCATCTCGCCGACCGCCACGTCCTTCGGGAACACGCCCGTGATCACGGGCGCCTTCTTCTTGCGCTTGGCGGCGTCGGCGTCGGGAGCGAACGCCCCCGCCACGGCGGAGGCGAGCAGGGCGACCAGCGCGGTCATCCAGACGGCGCGTCGCGAGAGGGGGCGGATGCGGGCTCGAAGTTCCATCGCGCTCGATATCGGCCGGCTGGGGCCCCGGCTTGAGCGCGGCTGGACCGATCAGGCCACGACCCTAAGTGCCTTGCTCGTGCCGCTGAGCACCTCGTGGCCGTCCTCGGTCACGACGACGAGGTCCTCGATCCGCGCGCCGCCGCGGCCGGGCAGGTAGATCCCGGGCTCCACCGTGACGACGTTGCCGGCCTCCAGCCGCCCGGTCGCCGTGCGCGCCAACCGCGGCGCCTCGTGGACGTCCAGGCCGACGCCGTGGCCGAGTCCGTGGCCGAAGTGGTCGCCGTGGCCGGCGGCCGTGATGAGGTCGCGCGCGACGGCGTCGAGCTCGCGTCCCTCCGGGCCCGGGCGGACCGCGGCGAGCGCCGTCTCCTGCGCAACCAAGACGGTCTCGTAGAGCTGCGCGAGATCGTCGTCGAGCTCACCCGTCGCCCACGTCCGCGTGCAGTCCGAGCAGTAGCCGTCGAGGCGCGCGCCGATGTCGAGCGTGACCAGCGTGCCGGGGGGGACCGGAACGTCGCGCGGGACCGCATGCGGCAGCGCGCCGTTCTCGGCGGCGGCGACGATCGACGGGAAGCTCGGCCCGTCGGCGCCGCGCACGCGCATCTCCTGTTCGAGCGCGAGCGCGACCTCGCGCTCGGTCCGGCCCACGACTCCCTGCTCGGCGACCCATGCGTAGATGCCGTCCGCGAGCTCCGCGGCGGAGCGGATCGCGGCGATCTCACCCGGCTCCTTGACCGCGCGCTCGGCCTCGACGACGCCGCCCGCCGCGACCAGCTCGATCCGGTCGGGCAGCGTCTCGCCCAGCTGGGCGTGGAGCCGCACCGAGACGTGCTGGTCCTCGAAGCCGACGCGCAGCTCGCCGGGCGGCCAGCCGTCCGCGAGCGCGGTGCGCAGCTCCTGCGGCGCCCGCTGGAGCTCGAATCCGTCGACCTCCGCTTTCGCGCGCTCGACGTAGCGGAAGTCGGTCAGGAAGCGGCGCTCCTCCGACCCGACGATCGCGAGGCCGTTGCTGCCCGAGAAGCCGGTCAGGTAGCGCACGTTGACGAGGTCGGTGACGAGCAGCAGGTCGAGCTCGCGCTCGACCAGCCGCTCCGCGACGCGGTCCGCGCGGCTCACATCGCCTCCTTGAGCCGCTCGAGCGCGGTGCGGTAGCCGTCCACTCCCTGCCCGCTGACGCTCGCGACGCAGACGTCGGCGAGCACCGAGACGGCGCGGAACGGCTCGCGGTGCTTGACGTCCGAGAGGTGCACCTCGACCGCCGGCAGCCCGGTCAGCTCGACCGCATCGCGCAGCGACCAGGCGTAGTGCGTCCACGCGCCCGGGTTGAGCAGCAGCGCGTCGGCGTAGTCGCTCGCCTTGTGCAGCTCCTCGACGTACTCGCCCTCGTGGTTCGTCTGGAAGAACCGCGCGTCCAGGCCGAGCTCGCGCGCGAACTGGTCGATGCGCGTCTCGAGCCGCGTGAACGTCAGCCCGCCGTAGTGCTCGGCCGGGCGGCGGTCGAGCGCATCCAGGTTGACGCCGTGCATCACGGCAACGCGGTTGCGCATCAGGCGCTCAACTCTCCCAGAGCCCGCACGATCTCGTCGGGCTGGACGGCGCGGCCGGTGCGCACGTCGCCCGGCGCCTCGACGAGCACGAAGCCGACGCGGCCACCGCGGCGCTTCTTGTCGCCTCCGATCGCGCTCAGCACGGCCGCGTGGTCGACGGCCGGGTCGAGCTCGGTCGGCAGCCCGCGCGTCGCGAGCAGCGCCGCGACCTCGGCGCGCAGCGCCGGCTGGTCCGACAGCGTCAGCGCGGCCAACAGCCCTAGCCCGACCGCCTCGCCGTGGCGATAGCGCCGGTAGCCGGTGGCCGTCTCGATCGCGTGCCCGACCGTGTGGCCGAGGTTGAGCACCTGGCGGCGGCCGGCGTCGCGCTCGTCCTCGGCGACGACGGCGAGCTTCGTCCGCGCGCAAGCCAGCACGAGCTCGGCGTCGGGGGCGGCCTCGTCGCGCCGGACCCGCTCCCATAGCGGGCCGCCCGCGATCAGCGCGGTCTTGACGACCTCGGCCCAGCCGGCGGCGAGCTCGGCCGCCGGCAGCGTCGCGAGCACCGAGGGGTCGGACAGCACGGCGGCCGGCTGGTGGTATGCGCCTGCGTAGTTCTTCCCCTCCGGCAGATCGACGCCGGTCTTGCCGCCGTAGGCGGAGTCGATCTGCGCGACCAGCGTCGTCGGCAACTGCACGACCGGCACGCCGCGCTGGTACGTCGCGGCGCAGAAGCCGGCGAGGTCGCCGACGACGCCGCCGCCGAGCGCGAGCACGTGGTCGCCGTGCGCCATCCCGGCGGCCGCCAATTCGCGCAGCACGCGTCCGGCCTGCTCCCACGTCTTCGACGCCTCGCCCGGCGGGATCGCGATCGCCGCCGCGGCGTCGCGGACGCGCGCGCGATAGAGCGCGCCGACGTTCTCGTCCGTGACGAGGAACGAGCGCCCGCCGAGCGGGCGCGGCGCGCCGCCCAGCACGCCGGCGCCGACGTAGACCGGGTAATCGCCCGACGCGCTGCGCGCCCACAGCATCCGCGTGCCGGCCGGCGCATCGCGCAGCGCGGCGATCGCGGGCGCGGCGTTGCGCACGACCGCGCGCGAGGAGTCGGTCAGCACGGCGTCGGCGAGCGAGTTGTAGAGCGGGCGGCGGTCGGCGAGCAGCGCGTCGAAGCGCTCGCGGTCGCGCGCGAGCGGCCGCCGCCCGCCGGCGCGCTGCCAGGCGAGGTCGGAATCGACGTCGAGCAGCACGACCGTGTGGCGCGCGAGCGCCTCGCGCACCCGCGGCGAGCCCGCCGCTCCGCCGCCGAGCGAGATCACCGGCCCCGGCGGGTCGTCGAGCAGCTCGCAGACCACCTGCTCCTCGAGCTCGCGGAACGCGCCCTCGCCGTGCGCGGCGAAGTAGTCCTCGATCGGCTGCCCGAGGCGTTCCTCGATCAGTGCGTCGGAGTCCACCGCGCGGCCGCCGAGCGCCGCCGCCGCCGCGCGGGCGGCGGTCGTCTTGCCCGCGCCCATGAAGCCGATGAAGACCAGCGCCGGAGCTACGGCCGTCGTCGCTTCCACCCGATCCGCTCTTCGTAGGCGGCGAGCGCCACCTGCACGTCCTCGATGTGGTCGCCGCCGAACTTCTCCCGGTACGCGCCGGCGAGCACGACGGCGAGCATCGCCTCCCCCACCACGCCGGCTGCCGGCACGACGACGGAGTCGGTGCGCTCGCGCAGCGCCTGCGCAGGCTCGCGCGTCGCGATGTCGACCGAGCGCAGCGGCTTGGTCAGCGTCGGCAGCGGCTTCATCGCGCAGCGCACGACCAGCGGCTCGCCGGTCGTCATCCCGCCCTCGAGCCCGCCGGCGCGGTTCGTCTGGCGGTGATAGCCGCGCTCGGCGTCGTAGAAGATCTCGTCGTGCGCCTCGGAGCCCGGCCGACCGGCGAGGTCGAAGCCGTCGCCCAGCCCGACGCCCTTGAGCGCCTGGATCGAGAGCAGCGCGCTCCCGATCCGGCCGTCGAGCCGCTGCTCCCACGAGACGTGCGAGCCCAGCCCGGGCGCGAGCCCGAACGCGCGCAGCTCGAAGATGCCGCCGAGCGACTCGTTGCGCTTGCGCAGCACGTTGATCTCCTCGACCATCGCGCGGCTCGCGTCGGGGTCGAGGCAGCGGACGGGCGACTCGTCGACGGCGTCGAAGTCCTCGAGCCGCAGGTCCGGGCGCTCGGGCGCCCGCGCCGAGCCGATCTGCGTGACGTGCGAGACGATCTCGACGCCGAGCGCGCGCAGGAACGCCTTCGCGAGCGCCCCGCCGGCGACGCGCGCGGCGGTCTCGCGCGCGCTCGCGCGCTCGAGCACGTTGCGCACGTCGGTGAAGCCGAACTTCTGGACGCCGGCGAGGTCGGCGTGACCGGGCCGCGGGAGGTGTACCTCGGGCACCTCGGCCTCGACCGGCCACGGGTTCATCCGCTCCTCCCAGTTGGCGTAGTCGCGGTTCGCCACGCGGACGGCGATCGGCCCGCCGAGCGTCTTCCCGTGGCGCACGCCGGACGTGATCTCCGCGCTGT
>Ga0081538_10004435_pt1 | contig 12939 bp, 9 predicted proteins | sample TabmetS5T2R1_FD_71022 | JGI IMG/M metagenome (GOLD analysis project Ga0081538, IMG submission 71022) | Tabebuia heterophylla rhizosphere microbial communities from the University of Puerto Rico - S5T2R1 | ecosystem: Host-associated > Plants > Roots > Rhizosphere ...
ATGTAGCACCACCACCAGTTCTCTCCGGGCTCGAACGAGCGGACGAGCGGGTGGTCGACGTGGGCTCGGAAGTGCGCCGTGGCGTGGCGGTTGGGCGAGTTGTCGCAGCAACCGGTGTGACCACAGGTCTGGCAGACCCGCAGGTGGACCCAGGTGCCGCCGATCCGCAGGCAGTCCTCGCAGCCGTCCGCCGACGGCGTCACGTCCCGCGCGGTGTCCATGTGGCTACAGCTTGCGACGTCTGCCATGGGGGACCTCCAGCCGTCTCGGGGGATGCGAGTCCTGCGGCCCTCGCCAGGGTTTCAGGTCGCCGCCTCCACAGTGAACTGGGCGATGTCGGCAGCGGCTCCGGCTTCGACCCGATCGACCGTCGCCCGGCGCAGGATCTCCTTGGTCCGAGCGTAGGCACCCGCGCGGTACCCACCCAGACGATTTGCTTCGGCGGTTGCGGCCCCCACCACCTCGTCGGCGGGCACGACCCGGTCGAGATAGCCCGCCTCCACCGCCCCAGCCGGGTCGTAGATCTCGGCGGCGAGCGTGGCCTGCGTCAGTGCCGTGGGCGTCAGCCGGTCCCGCGCCAGCTCGGCCGCGAACTGGGGCAGGGGCATCCCGATCGAGGTCTCGTTGAGCCCGATCTTGGCGGGCACCTCGGCCCCGATGCGAACGTCGCACGCCAGGACCAACAGGGCGCCGGCGGCCAACGCGTGTCCGGTCACGGCCACGACCACCGGCTGTGGGTGCACGTACAGCCGCATGAGCAACTCGGCGCCGCGGGACACGAGCCGGAGCGCTCCGTCGGGCTCGCCCGTCATGATCGCCAGGTCGAAGCCGGCGCACAGCTTGCCCTCGCGGCCCACGATGCACACCGCCCGGGCCTCGGCGGCGGCGCGGTCGAGCGCCAACTCGAAGGCGTCGATGGCGGCGTGCGACAGGACGTTGGCCTTGCCGTCGTCGAAACGGAGGACGGCGACCCCCTCGTCGATGGTCGTGGTCAGCGGGCCGCTGTGGTCGGCCGCGGGAGAGGCTGAACCGGGCACCCCGGGGACCCTAGTGGACCACTCCTTTCACCAACCCGTTCACCGACACTGGAGCTCGGCGAGCACGCCGGCGTGGTCCGCCGGCCACCACATCCCGTTCAGGGCGTCGGCGCGTGGCTCGGCGGCGAATCCCTCCGCCTCCGCTGCGAGGTCGCACTCGGCCGCTGGCCGTACCATCACATAGTCGATGCGCTCGTCGTATCCCGGGCCCTCGGGGGTGTTCATGCCGACGAACGGCTCGGGCTGGCCCCCGCCGCCCGTGCACCCGGTGTGCGTGGCCGGGTCGCATTCGCTGTTGCCGGCCTCCAGCCAGGCGTCGACGAAGCCGGCATCGAGGAGGGTGGCAACCGTCGGGCTGTCCGGGACCGCGTTCAGGTCACCCGACGCGATCGACAGGACTGCGCCCGGCGTCTGACGTTCGAAGAAGTCGACCACCTCGATGGCGTGGCACTCGTTGGTGACGGTGCCCGCGGGGCACACCGGCGGGCACAGGTCGGGAGCACAGGGCGGGTTGTTGGAGCTGCTGGCGAAGTGGGTGGTGAGGAAGTCGACGGGCCCCTGGGGGCTCTCGGCCCGCACCCAGTACGCCTCCCAGGGGAAGTTGGCGATGTCGAGGTAGCCCTGGTCGACGATCGGTAGACGGGTGAGCACCATCTCCCGGTCGATCGCCGGTTCGCCGCCCTTCCAGGCGATCGTGTACCCGCCGTCGCACAGCGTTGCCAGGGCCGGCGGCAGCAGTTCCTCGAGGCGGGCCCCGATCTCCTGGAGCCCGATCAGGTCGGGACAGTCGGCGGCCTCGACCAGCTCGGTGAAGATCCGCACGCGGTCGGGCGCCTGGCACGCGTCGGTCTCCGGGGGGCAGAAGAACCCGTGGAGCAGGTTCAGGGTGACGACCCGGACCGGGGCGGCGGTCGGTTCCTCGGCGGTGGTCGCGGCACCATCGGGCTCGCCAGACGAGCTGTCGTCCGCCGGGCTCGGGTCACCGGACGAGCACCCGGCCACCAGCGCCAGCGCCGCCGCACCCGCCACGCACGCGCTCAGGACCCGGTGATGCGTCACCGTCCTCATGCTGTCCTCCCCCCAGCGAACGCTCGTGTCCGCTGCCGGCCGGACGAGCCTACGCTGCCGCCCATGGAGTGGCCCTCAGACCTGGAGACGGTGCCCGAGATCGACGTCGAGACCCTGTCGAGCGACGGCGCGGTCCACCGCACGACCGTCTGGGCCGTCGTCGACGGCGGCGACGTCTACGTCCGCTCGCTGCGGGGGAGCGCCGGCCGCTGGTACCAGGAGCTCATCGCCGGGCCCGACACGGTCATCCACGTCGCCGGGGAGGTGGTGCCGGTCCGCGCGGTGCCGGCCCCCGACGTCGAGTCCATCGGGCGCGCCAACGCCGGCTACCAGCGCAAGTACGCCGACTCGCCCTACCTGGGGACGATGACGCGCGAGGAGATCGTGGGAACCACCCTGCGGCTCGAAGCCCGCCCGTAGCAGCGGCTGCGTCTCGGGCCGTGATGCCACGGCGGTCGTCACCGCCGCCCAGGCCGGCCATCCGCTTGGCTGTCATACCCCCTCGCTAACGTCGCTCACCATGGACACCGGCGATGCGCGAGCTCCCACGATGGGCTCGTCCGCGGCCGCGTCGCCGGTCGTCGGGCGGGTCATCGGCACCGAGCCGGCAACGCCCCTTGAGTTCTGGGTGGGCGTCGGCGGGGGTGCCTACCTGCAGCTCGACGACGTCGTTGTGGTCGATCGCCTGCTGCCCGACGGCCAGCGCCTCAGCATCTCCGGCGTCGTGTCGCAGGTCCGCGCCCGCCACGAGGGGGCCCGCATGGACAGCGACGTGTTCCTGGTGGCCGACGGGGTCCTGCCGGCCGAGGTGAGCGAGGCCGCCCAGGTCCTGGCCACCCGGTTCGAGCCCGAGGTGTTCGTTCCGCCGCTCCCGGGCGAGGAGGTGCGCAAGGCGGTGGGCGCCGAGCGCGACGCGGCGCTGCTGTTCTCGCAGATGCCCGCCCGGCTACCGGCCGGGCTGTCCCGCGACGACGAGCCGTTCTACCTCGACCTCGAGTTCGTCGACGGCAGCCGCGGCGCCCACGTCAACATCAGCGGTGTCTCGGGCGTGGCCACCAAGACCAGCTACGCCACGTTCCTGCTCTACAGCCTGTTCCACTCCGGGGTGCTGGGCGCGGAGGCCGCCAACACCAAGGCGCTCATCTTCAACGTCAAGGGCGAGGACCTGCTGTTCCTCGACCACGTCAACACCCGGCTCCCCGACGACCAGCCGGCCCGCTACGCCCGGCTCGGGTTGCCGGCCCGGCCGTTCGGCTCGGTTGCCTGCTTCGCCCCGCCGGTGCGCGACGACCCCAACGCCAGCCCCGACGTGGCCGCCCGCCAGCGCGACGTCACGTCGTTCTTCTGGACCATCGAGCAGTTTTGCCGCGACGAGCTGCTGCCTTTCCTGTTCGCCGACGCCGAGGACGACCGCCAGCAGTACACGATGGTGGTCCACAACGTGACCGCCCGGCTACGCCACGCCGAGGCGGTGGGCGACGGCGGCGTCAACGTCGACGGCCAGGTCGTGCGCAGCTTCGACGATCTGGTCGAGCTCATCGAGCTCAAGGTCGATCCCGACGGCCCCGACCTGTGGGGCGGGCGGGCGATCGGCGCCGGCACCGTCAACGCCTTCCTGCGGCGGCTGCACGCCGCCCGGCCCCACCTGCGCCACCTCGTCCGCGGCGACGTGCCCAGGCCCGAGCGTCATCGGGTCGACTTCGACCGTGCGCAGGTCACGGTGGTCGACCTCCACAACCTCAACGACCGCGCCAAGCGGTTCGTGGTGGGGGTCGTGCTCCGGCGGGCGTTCGAGCGCAAGGAGCGGTCCGGGCACGCCCGGCCGCTCCAGTTCGTCGTGCTCGACGAGCTCAACAAGTACGCACCCCGCGAGGGGTCGAGCCCCATCAAGGAGATCCTGCTCGACGTGGCCGAGCGCGGACGATCGCTGGGGATGATCCTCATCGGCGCCCAGCAGACGGCCAGCGAGGTCGAACGGCGCATCGTGGCCAACTCGGCCGTACGGGTGGTGGGGCGCCTGGACGCGGCCGAGGCGGCCCGTGGCGAGTACGGCTTCCTGCCTCCGGTGCAGCGTCAGCGGGCGACCATCGTCAAGCCGGGCACCATGCTCGTGGCCCAGCCCGAGCTCCCGGTCCCCCTGGTGGTGCAGTTTCCCTTCCCCGCCTGGGCCACCCGGGCCGCCGAGGCGTCGCCCGACCGAGGCGCGGCGGCGACGAACGGGACGCACGACCGCGGCGAGTCCGACGAGGCGCATGCGTTGGCCGTCGCCACGGCGGTCGCCGATCCCTTCGTCGGGTTCCCGCGGGGATAGCGGGCCGGGCGGTCGCGATGCGGGTCCTGCACACCTCGGACTGGCACGTCGGCAAGTTGCTGCGCGGGCGCTCGCGGGCGACCGAGCACGAGGCGGTGCTGGGCGAGATCGCCGGCATCGCCCGGCGCGAGGCGGTCGACCTCGTGATCGTCGCCGGCGACCTCTTCGACAGCGCCACGCCCAGCCCCGAGGCGGAACGCATCGTGTACCGCGGGCTGCTCGACCTGGCGGAGGGTGGCCGTCCCGTGATCGTGGTCGGAGGCAACCACGACTCGGCGCAGCGGCTGGGGGCGGTGGCACCGCTGTCGGAGGCGAGCGGCATCCATGTCGCGGCCGCCGTGCGCCCGCCGGACGACGGGGGCGTGGTCGACGTCGCCGCCGGTGGCGAGCGTGCGCGGTTGGCGCTCCTACCGTTCCCGTCCCAGCGCTATGTCGTCACCGCCGACCTGCTGCTCTCCGGCGATGCGGCCGACGCCCACGCCGCCTACGCCGATCGCGTGGTGCGGATCCTCGGAGCGCTGACCGAGCGGTTCCGGGCCGACACCATCAACATCGTGGTCGCCCACCTGATGGTCATCGGCGGCACGATGGGCGGAGGCGAGCGCGGCGCCCACACCGTGTTCGACTACTGGGTGCCGGCCACCGCGTTTCCGGCCTCGGCCCAGTACGTGGCGCTCGGGCATCTCCACCGGCGCCAACAGCTCGCCGGCCCCGCCCCGCTCCACTACTGCGGATCGCCGCTGCAGCTCGACTTCGGCGAGACCGCCAACGACCCGGCGGTCAACCTGCTCGACGTGCACCCGGGCCTGCCGGCCGAGGTCCGCGCGGTCGCGTTGACTGCGGGACGCAAGCTGCGCACCCTGCGGGGAACGCTTGCCGACGTGATCGGCGGTGCCGGCGACGCCGCCGACGATCACCTCCGGGTCGTGCTCGACGAGCCTGCCCGGGCGGGGCTGGCCGACGAGGTGCGTTCCCTGCTGCCCAACACCGTGGAGGTGGTGCTGGCGCCGCCTCGCGATGCCGGGTCTGTGCCCACGCCCGACCCCGACCGCCTGCGGCGCACCCCGCACGACCTGCTCACCGAGTACCTCAGCGAGCATGACGCCCACGACGAGCGGGTCGTCGCGCTGTTCGACGAGTTGGCCGACGACCTCGTCGCCGACGTCAGCGAGGCCGCACGGTGAGGCCACGGCGGCTGGAGGTCCGCGGGTTCACCGCCTTCCGGGAGCCGACCGTCGTCGACTTCACCGACGCCGACCTGTTCGCGCTGGTCGGGCCCACGGGCGCCGGCAAGACCAGCATCATCGACGCGCTCACGTTCGCCCTCTTCGGCAGCGTGCCTCGCCTGGATGACCGGCGCGCGGTGGCGCCGGTCATCAGCCAGAACCTCACCGAGGCGCGGGTCCGACTCGACTTCAGCGCCGGCGGCCACGAGTACACGGCGGTGCGGGTGGTGCGCGCCACCAAGGCGGGGGCCACGACCAAACAGGCGCGCCTCGAGCGGGGCGGCGAGGTGCTCGCCGGCGAGGCCAAGGAGGTCACCGCCGCGGTCGAGGCGGCGGTCGGCCTCGGCTTCGACCACTTCACGAAGTGCGTGTCGCTGCCTCAGGGTCAGTTCGCCCAGTTCCTCCATGCCGAGCCCGGCAAGCGACAGGACCTGCTCGTGCGCCTGCTCGACCTGGGCCTGTACGACCGGGTAGCCGGCGCCGCCCGCCAGCGGGCGGCGCTCGCCCGCAACCAGGCAGACGTCATCGCCGGCCAGCTCGAGCGCCTGGCCGGGGCGACCCCAGAGGCGCGGGCGACGGCCGCCACCCGCGTCGACGAGCTGGCGGAGCTGGCCAACCGGCTCGGCGCCGAACGACCGCGGCTCGACGAGCTGCTCGGGCGGGCCGCCGACGAGCAGAGCCGGGCCGACGAGGCGGCGGCACACGTCCGGCTGCTCGACGGTGTGGGCGCCCCGGCGGGGGTCGACGAGCTTGCGACGGCGTTGGCGACGGTCACCCGGGCGCGACAACGCTGCGCCGAGCTCGAGGACGATGCCGCCGAGGCGGTGGCGGAGGCGGAGGCCAATCTGGCCGCGCTGCCCGACCGGGCGTTGCTGGAGGCCCAGCGAGCCGACCACGGCCGCCGCCGCGAGCTGGTGTCGGCGCTGGAGCGCGGCGCCGCGATCGAGTCCGACGCAGCTGCCAACCTGGCGGCGGCACGCGCCGCCGCCGAGCGGGCCCGTGGCGACCGGCAGGCTCGTGCCGCCGAGCTCGACCGGCTGCGGATCGAATCGCGCGCCCAGGCGCTGACGTCCGAGCTGGCCGTGGGATCCCCGTGCCCCGTCTGTCGACAACGGGTCCACGCACTGCCGGAGGGCCGGGGGGCGCCCAACGTCGAGCGGGCGGAGCGGCGCCTGGCCGAGGCGGACCGGTCGCTGGAGGCGGCGACCGCGGCCGTCCAGGAGGCGGTCGCCCTCCAGGTGCGGGTGGACGAGAAGCTGCGGCGACTCCGTGACGACCTGGCCGACGTCGAGGCGCGGCTCTCCGGCGTGGGCGAACCCGAGGCGCTCGACGACCAGCTGGCGGTCGTGGCGGCCGCCGAGGCGGACCTCGCCAAGGCCGTCCAGGCCGCGCGCGACGCCCGGGCCGCGCGCCGCGAAGTCGGGGCCCGGCACGACGAGCTTCTGACGCGCGAGCGCGAGGCCCGCCGCGCCTTCGACGCGGCCCGGGACGCAGTGGCCGTCCTCGACCCTCCCGCGTCCGAGCGCCGCGACCTGGCCGCGGATTGGGCGGCGCTCGTCGCCTGGGCGACCGGCCAGAGGCCCGCGACCATGGAACGCGCCGAGGATCATCGACGGCTCGCCGAGGCCGCCCACGCGGAGGCTGCCTCACTCCTCGACCAGCTCACCCGGCTCTGCCGTGACGCCCGTGTCGTGCCGGCGGTGAGCGACCGCGGCCGCGACCGGCCGCGCACGCGGCGGGGCGACCGCGGGACATGGCTCGGCGAAGCGGTGGCCGCAGCCCATGCCCGGGCCGAGGCCGACCTCCGGCGCATCGACGACGACATGGCCGACGCCGAGGCGCTTCGCGCCGACCGTCTGCGTGCCGTCGAGCGCCAGCAGGTGGCCGAGGCGCTCGCCGGCCATCTGGCCGCCAACCGGTTCGAGAAGTGGTTGCTCGACGAGGCGGTCCAGCAGCTCGTGCACGGCGCCTCGCACATCCTGGGTGAGCTCACGGGCGGCGCCTACGCGCTGGCGGTCGACGCCCGCAGCGGCGGGTTCCTGGTGGTCGACCACACCAACGCCTCCCAGACCAGGCCCGCCCGCACGCTGTCGGGGGGCGAGACGTTCCTCGCCTCGCTGGCGCTGGCCCTTGCGCTGGCCGACCACCTGGGGGCGACGCTCGCCGCCACTGGCCCGGCTCGCCTCGACGCCCTCTTCCTCGACGAGGGGTTCGGCACCCTCGACCCAGACGCGCTGGACGTCGTGGCCGCCGCCCTCGACGAGCTCGGCGCCCGTGGCCGCATGGTGGGCGTCGTCACCCACGTGCGCGAGCTGGCCGACCGGTTACCGGTCCGCTTCGAGGTTCGCAAGGTCGGTGGCAGCGCCACCGTCGAGCGGGTCGACGGGTCGATGCCGGTCCCCGCACGCTCTTAGCAGCGTCCGGGCGGACGGCCGGCTAGAGGCTGCCCCGATGCCACGGCCCCTCGACGGCGAAGGTGATGCCGGGCGTCTGGATGTTGACGAACAGCTGGCGGCCCGATGGCGCGAACGTCGCCCCGCAGAACTCGAAGCCCCGGTAGTCGTTGGGAACGATCGCCGGCTTCCCCGTGATCGGCTGGTCGATCACGACGTTGTTCTCGGCCAAGACGAACGACCCACCCCGACGACTGACCCCGAGCAGACGGGCGCCGAACCGACGTGCGCCGTCCACCACCAGCCCGCCGCCGTCCTCGCACAGCACCAGTCCGCCACGGGGGCTGACCGTGATGTTGTCCGGATTGTCGGCCAGCTCCTCGCTCTGGGACACGAAGACCGCGGCGAGGGTGGGGCTGTTCTTGGGCCCGCGGCTGCGCAGGTCCAGGGCCCACACCACCCCCTTGCCGACCGGGCCGCCGCCGGTATCCACGAAGTAGATGACGCCCCGGTGGTGCCAGCAGCCCTCGAGCCGGCTGAAGACGGCCCCGCCCTGGGCCTCGCCCTGCAGGAAGGGGCCCGACCGCCCGGTGCCCAGGATCGCGGGCAGGCCCGGCAGCGGCGGGGCGAAGCCCTCGGGGTCGGCGTTGGGATCGGCGATCCCTACCCACTCGACGGCGAACCGTTGGCCGGGCGTGGCCTGCCGCAGGTCGGCGTGGTCAATGCCGGCGACCTTCAGCATCTCCAGGCTGCCGCCCCGCTCGAGGTCGCCGGGCCGGCGGGCACGGTGGCGGGGCCGGAAGCGGTAGAAGCCGGAGCTCGGACCGTTGTCCTCGGTCAGGTAGACGTGCCCCGTGTCGGGGTCGACCGCAGCCGCCTCGTGGGCCATGAAGCCCATGTCCTCGATCGGCACGGCGCTGGCGGGACCGCGATGGGGCGCCGGCACCTCGAACGCGAAGCCGTGGTCACGGGCACCCACCTGCGATCCCCGCAACCGGACTTCCTCGCACGTGAGCCACGAGCCCCACGGCGTCGGCCCGCCGGCGCAGTTGATGATCGTCCCCCCGAGCGTGGCCCGCGACGCCGTGAACCTGCCGTTCGCGAACGTGAGGGCGGTCGTGCCGCCGCCCAGGCCTTCGATCAGTCCCGGGGCGCGGAACGCGTCGTAGACGGGCGCCTGCCCCGCCCCCACGAGGGGCAGCGGATCACCGGGGAGCGCCGGACCCCGTTCGTGATTGCGGATGAGCACCAGCTCCGGACCGCCGCCCCGCCCGCGGCGTGACGCGACGACGGCCATGCCGTCGTGCCGGTCGGGCGTGGGCGTGCCGTCGTCCATCGGATCGCCGCTCCAGCCGAAGGACTGGTAGCTGAACCCACGTGGCAGCCTCAACAGCGGCAATCCGGTGGTGCGGTCCCTGGCGGGGAACAGCGGCCCGTAGCCCTGTTCTGGTCGGGGCCCGGCACCAGCCGCCTGCTGGAGCTGCAGGGCGGCCAACGGACCGGCGAGCACGGCCGCCCCCGCGGTCGCGCCGCTGGAGCGCAGGAATGCCCGGCGTGTGAGGCCGGACCTGCTGGACACGCGCCTGGACATCGGGCTCCCCTCCCCGCGGGCGACACAGCCGCGGTCGCCATGCTGCCGACCATCGTGACACGCCCGCCCATGAACACGGGGCGGCCGGACGGCGACGGCTGGCCGAAGCTAGAGGCGCTGCATCACCGGCGGCCGACCGGGCGCGGCGTCGGCGCGGAGGTCGGCGGGCACGCGCCCGTGGCGCCGGCCGAGGCGGCAGCCCCCGGTGAACACCAGGGCGGGCCACAGCAGCCACAAGGCCCATGGTCCGGTGGCGATGGCCAGAACCACGACGGCCGCCACGGCCAGCAGGCGGACGGGCACCAGGGGTGCTCCGAGGGACCGCGGCTCGCGCCGGTGGCGGGTGCCTGCCGGAGCGGCAGGCCGGTGAGGCGCCGGCAGGTCCTCCAGCAGCGGCTCGAGGTCGCGCCCGGTCCGGGCCGCGAGTGCGGTCTCCACGCGCTCCTCGTACTCCTCGACCGTGAGCCGCCCGTCGGCGAAGTGGCCGGCGAGGATCGTCACCACCTCGTCGCGCTCGGCCTGCGACACCCGCAGGTCCGGGTCGCGCGTTGCCGGCTCGCGGGCGTCGTCTATCCACGTGCGGCCGCGGCGCCAGGCGTCGTCGCCGCACCAGTGGCGGGAGATGTGACACATCACCACCATGATGGCACCGGAAGGTGCCCCGAGGTATCCCGCCATTTGTCACACCGGCTGTCCATGATGGGGCGATGAGGTTCGCGGTCGAGACGTGGGCCCCCGACTACGGGGCGTCGGTGGATGGCGCCGCCTTGGCGGACAGCGATGCCGCGGTCGACCTGGCGGTCGAGCGCGATCCCGCCGCCTGGGCCCCGGTCAGGCTGCGGGTCGACACGGAGGCGGCGGCGTGCGTGCTGTTCGTCGACGGCGTCCAGCGCATCGACGCGCGGATCTGGGTCACGTGCGACGAGCGGCCCGGCCCGGCCGGCGAACCGACGGGTGAACGCACCCACCAGGGGGTGTGCGCAAGCTGGGCCGCCGGCGTGGTGCGGTGCAGTGAGCGTGCGCGAGTCGTGGTCACCGAGGTACGGCGTGGCGTGCTCTGTCCCGGGGTGTCGGTCGACACCATCGTCACCCGCCACGGCGACTACCGGCCCTGTCTCGTGCCCGACACCGCCAGCGACGCCGTCGCCCAGGCCCTGGGCCGCGCCCGGGGCGACCTGGAGGGCCGCGTGGCGGTGGAGGCCATGGCGGCGGCCGAGGGCAGGGCCGAGCTCCTGGTCGTCGACGGGCCGCTCGGCGATCGCCGCCACATCGCGGGCGCCGTCGGTTACGTGAAGACACACCACGTGTCCTACCTGCCCATCGACCTGCAGCCCATCGCCAGCGGGCTGGGCCCGGGCGAACGCACGCCGCTGTTTGCGATCGGCGACCACCGCTTCCGGTACTCCTGGTACTTGCGGCTGCCGGGTGTTGCGGCGCATCCGTGGTGGGGGATCGTCCGGTGCGAGGCATCAGGTGATCTCACCCGGGCCGAGGCGGTCGCCCTGGCCGAGCGCGTGACGGCCACGCTGCCCCGCTTCGCCAGCCAGCCGTACAACGACCCCCGCGCTCCCCAGAACCTGCATCCGATCGCCGGGCTGGAACGCGAGCTCAGGCACCGGCTCGGGCATCTGGCGGTCATGGACCGGGCCTTGCGCCAGGCGGCACGCTCGGCGGCCGCCGGCAGCGCCGCCTGAGCCGACGGTTCCCCCCCGGAGCCAACGGGCACGAGGCCAGAGGGCCCGCGTCACCCGCACCCGGTACCGTCGCCGGCGTGATCCTGGTCGACGCCGCGGACCTCGCCGCGAGCCGTCCCGGCAAGCCGCTGTTCTCCGGCCTGTCGGTCACGGTGGCGACCGGCGACCGGCTTGCCGTCGTCGGCGTGAACGGGTCGGGGAAGTCGACGCTGCTCGGCGTGCTGGCCGGCACGGTCGAGCCCGAGGGGGGCACCATCCGCCGGGGGCGTGGCGCCCGGGTCGCGGCGCTCGACCAGACCGCGGCCCTTCCCGCCGGAACTGTCCGGCAGGCCGTGGGCGAGACGTGGGAGGCGGACGCGCTGCTCGACCGGGTCGGAATGGCCGCGCTCGCCGAGGCCGACGTCGGCAGCCTGTCCGGCGGCCAGGCCAAGCGAACCGCCCTCGCCCGGGCGCTGGCGGCCGTCGGGGAGTCGGGCGAGGGGGACCTGCTGATCCTCGACGAACCCACCAACCACCTCGACATGGACGCGATCGCCTGGCTCGAGGACCGTCTGGCGGGCTTCCGTGGCGGGCTCGTGCTCGTCACGCACGACCGCCACGTGCTCGACCGGCTGTCCACCGGCATCCTCGAGCTCGATCGCGGCCGTGCCCACGTGCACGAGGGCGGCTACGCCTCGTACCTCGAGGCGAGGGCCGAACGGGCCGAGCGCGAGGCCGTCGCCGAGCGCAAGCGGCGCAACCTGGCGCGGGCTGAGCTCGCGTGGCTGCGGCGCGGAGCACCGGCCCGCACCCGCAAGCCCAAGGCCGACGTTGCCGCCGCCCGAGCCCTCCTCGATGGCCGGCCGCCCCCACCCGCGCGGGCCGATGACCTACCCCTGGCCGACCTCGTCCGCACCCCGCGGCTCGGAGACACGGTGGTGGAGCTGCACGGCGTCAGTGATGGCTACGGCGACCACCTGCTGTTCGAGGACATCGATCTGCTGCTGGGACCGCGCGAGCGGCTGGGCGTCGTCGGGATCAACGGCAGCGGCAAGTCGACCCTGCTCGACCTGCTGTCCGGTCGGCGGCGGCCCCGCGCCGGCCGGATCGTTCGGGGATCCACGGTTCGCCTGGGCTACTACGACCAGCGCAGTGCCGAGCTGCCGCTCGACCTGCGCGTGCGCGAGGTCGTCGCGGGACCCGCCCGGCAGCCCGACTGGGCCGACGCCGCGCTGCTCGAGCGGCTGTGGTTCGACCACGACGCCCAATGGGCGCCCGTCCGGCTCCTCTCGGGTGGCGAACGCCGCCGCCTGCAACTCGCCCTGGTGTTGCGTCAGGGACCCAACGTGTTGCTCCTGGACGAGCCGACCAACGACCTCGACCTCGACACCCTGAGGGCGCTGGAGGACATGCTCGACGCGTGGCCCGGCACGCTCGTGGTCGTCAGCCACGACCGGGCGTTCCTGGAGCGGACCGTCGAGGACGTTGTCGTGCTCGACGGCCGAGGCCACGCCGGCAAGGTGCCCGGTGGGTACGCGGCGTACGAGTCCCGTTGGCGCGCCGCGCGCCGGCGCGGCCGCACCGCCGAGGTGGCCGGGGTCGGCACGGGCGCCGCCATGGGTCCGGGCACTGGAGCTCGT
>Ga0081538_10004436_pt1 | contig 12938 bp, 13 predicted proteins | sample TabmetS5T2R1_FD_71022 | JGI IMG/M metagenome (GOLD analysis project Ga0081538, IMG submission 71022) | Tabebuia heterophylla rhizosphere microbial communities from the University of Puerto Rico - S5T2R1 | ecosystem: Host-associated > Plants > Roots > Rhizosphere ...
GTCGAGCCTGTCTGCGACCAGACCCGCGAGACCCACTGCGGCGGCTATGACCACCAGGCTGAGGCAGTAGTAGGCCGCCAGCCCGACCAGTACGTAGCCCACAGGGCCGGCCTCACGACGCAGCGCGACGGCGGCCACCGCGACCGCGACGCTGGCGACCAGCACGATCCCGGCCGAGATCAGCATGAACCGCTTCAGCACACGATCTCCCCGCACGAAGGCGAGCGCCGCACCCCCCAGCAGCCAGCCATTCCTGAGGTGATTGCGCACGCCGCGCGATTGGCGAGGGGCGTTCCCCGCAGGCGGAGCCATGGCAGGCATCGTTCCACGGCCGCACCCCGCAGATTCGAGGCCGGGCCGCGTTGCGCGCGCCGCCGCGCTCGCCGATGCCCCAAGAGCGGATCACCACTTGCAGCGCGTCGCCACAGCGACGAGGCTAGGCGAGGCCCTCCCGGGTGCCGGCAGAGAGGGCTATCCGACAACCGCGACGAGAGGAAGCCGCATGACCGACATCGAGACCCCCGTCCTGGACACGCTGATTCAGATGAGCGCGAACACGCTCGAGCGCTCGAGACTCGATCCCGAGACCTTCATGCTTCTACGGATCGCGGCCCTCGCCTCGGTCGGGGCGGCGCCCGCCTCGTACGCCACGAACCTCGGCGCGGCCGGCGAGTTCGGCGTTGAGCCGGAAAAGGTGCAAGGGGCACTCGTTGCGATCGCCCCTGTCGTGGGCACCGCGCGCGCTGCTGAGGCCGCCCTGGCGATCGCGACCGCTCTCGGTGTGCAGATCCCGGTCGAAGGTCTAGAGGGCTAGCGCCGGGCCGCGGCCGCTCGACTCCCGCGCGGCGCGGCGCAGCAGCGCGCGACGACCCACCCCATCGCGCCGCATGCACCGGCCCCCAGCCGTGCAGCGCGGATAGGGGCCTGCTAGCCCGCGACCTCGCCGGCGCTCGAGTGCCGGCCGCGGATGCGGTTGACGACGATCGGCGTGCCCTTCGGCACCGAGCCGCGCAGCAGCTCCGGCAGCTGCGCGTCCTGCCCGCCGTCGCTCTCGCCCTCGACCAGCAGCACGAGCGTGTTGCCTTCGAACCGGGCCTGCACCAGCCGCTCGTCGTGATCGCGCGCCCACGCCGACCCGACGCGCGTGGCCGCGTCGCGCCAGTTCGTGAGCTGCACCGTGCGGACCGTCACCACCGACAAGCCCGCCACGACGAGCACCGAGGCCACGGCGACCACCGCGTACACCGGCCGGCTGCGGAACGCCGGATCCTGCGCCTGCCCGTGCCGCAGTCGCAGAGCGCTGAACAGCAGCGCGCCGACGACCACGATCGCGAGCGCGTTGGTCAGGAACAGCAGCAGCGCGCCGGCCGCGCCGTCCCAGTCCCCGTCGACCGCGGTGACGCCGACGACCGCGAGCGGCGGGACGAGCGAGATCGCGATCGCGACGCCGGGCAAGATGTCGCCGATGTCTCGCCGCGCGACGGCGAACGCCCCGGCGAGCCCGGTCGAGGTGGCGGCGGCGAGATCGACGAGCGTGGGCGAGACGCGACCGGTGATCTGCGTGTTGTCGGCCGCCGGCTCGAGCGTCGGCAGCACGATCGAGAGCAGCGCGCCGATCGCGATCACCACCGCCATCGCGCACACCACGATCGCCACCGACAGCAGCAGCGGCCGCAACTCGCCGTACGCGATCCCGACGGCGGTCCCCTGGATCGGCACCGCGAGCGGGGCGACGATCATCGCGCCGATTACCGTCGCGGTCGAGTCCGAGACGATGCCGGCGGTGGCGATGCACGCCGAGAGCACGAGCAGCAGCCAGAAGCGGCTCTGCTTCACGCCCACGTCGCCGCCGAACAGGTAGACCGCGTCGCGGATCTCCTCCGGCGTCCGGCTCTCCCCGGTCAGCCGCCGGGTGAAGCCTCCTCGCTTGGCCACGCTCCGCCCGTTCGCCGCCACCGCGGCATGTCCTCCCCCACGCCACCTCTAGCTACAGCTCGAGCATCGCCGCGGCAACGTCACCGGCGGCCGCGTCGGGAATCTCAGTCGCGGCGTGCTCCAGCACGAGCAGGCGCGCACCGCGCCACCCGAAGCAGCCCAACTCATCGCAGCCTTGCCGCAGAACGACCGCGCCGTGTGCGCGACGGCCATGTACGCCGGCCTGCGCTCCGGCGAGCTGCAGGCACTCACCGACGAGCTCGTCGATCTCGACACGAACCTCATTCGGGTCCACTGGAGCTGGGATCCGAAGGAAGGCCGCGTAGCGCCGAAGAGCCGTGCCGGCCGGCGCACCGTCCCCGTGCCCTCCGCCCTACGCAAGCACTTGCTCGAGCACCGGCTCGCCCGCGGCCGGCGCGGCGGCCTCTTCTTCGGCCGGCCCGACGGCCGGCCGTTCTCGAATCAGTCGCTGAGCCAGCGGGCTACGCGCCACTGGCGCAAGGCAGGCCTCGACCCGATTGGCCTGCACGAGTGCCGCTACACCTTTGCCTCGCTGATGATCGCCGCCGGCGTCAACGCCAAAGCACTCTCGACCTTCCTCGGCCACGCCTCCGTAACGATCACGCTCGACCGCGACGGCCACCTCTTCCCGGGCTCCGAGCAGGAGGCCGCCGGCCTTCTCGACAGCTACCTCGAGCGCTCGATCGGTGGAGCCGAGAAGTGAGGGTGCGCTGCACTGCGCTGCACAAATCAGGTGCTTCTGGGGTCGAGAGGGACCGCTTGGGGTCGAAGGAAGCGGCCGAATCGACGCACAAACATCCTGCAAATCAGCGACTTCAGCGGAGGGGGAGGGATTCGAACCCTCGGTGGACCGTAAGGCCCACAACGGTTTTCGAGACCGCCCCGTTCAACCGCTCCGGCACCCCTCCGGGACGGACAACTGTAGATGCTCTGGGGCGGCCGCCGTCACCGACTAGCGCAGAATCTCGACGAGCAGCACCCAGGCGTTCGCTACGGCCCCGGCCGTGGCGAGCACGACGCCCGCCGCCACCCAGTAGAGCCCGCCAACGGATTCCGCGAACAGGCTCACGGCACCGACCACGAACGGGATCGTGCCGAGCGCGACCAGGAGCCAGTGGCTCGCTACGTGCGCCAGGCTGCGGTCGTGGTCGGCCCGGGCCGGGCTGGTGAGTCTGAGGATCGTCCCCGCGAACACCAGGCTGACGCCGAACAGCTCTGCCGCAAGCGCCTCGCGTGACTGGCCCGGGATGAGGCAGATGAGCGCGAGGAGCACGACGCTCAGAAGCAGCAGGACTGTGGCGAGCGCGCGCTCCGGCAGACCCCTGAACTGCAGGATGCGCTCGACGTTGATCGATACGGCCACGAACACGAGCCCCGCGAGCGCGGCCGATGCCCCCGCAGCGGCCACGAAGAAGTCGGTCCACTCACCTGGGTCGTAGGCGGTCAACGTCCCGCCGACCCTAATCCACGCTCAGAGCGGCAGGCCGGCCTCGAGCAGGCCGTCGAGCTCCTCGGGCGGCAGCGGCCGGGCGAACAGATAGCCCTGGCCGATCGGGCACTCGAGCTCGCGCAGGGAGGTCGCCTGCTGCTCGGTTTCGATCCCCTCGGCGACGACGTCCATGCTGAGCGCGCGCCCGAGCGCGAGCGCCGCGGCGACGAGCGCCGTGTCCGACGATTCCGGCGAGATCCCCTGTACGAACGAGCGGTCGATCTTGAGGACGTCGGCGGGCATGTTGCGCAGATGGTCGAGCGAGGAGTACCCGGTTCCGAAGTCGTCGATCGCAACGCGCACGCCGGCCATGCTGAGCTCTCTGAGTGCGCGGAAGCCGGACGCGCGATCGGCCATCGCAGTGCTCTCGGTGACCTCGATGCAGAGGGACGAAGGATTGATGCCGGCGCTCTGCACGGCTCCCAGCACCGTGCTCACGACGTCGGGATGGGTCAGCTCGCGCGCGCCGAGGTTGACCGACAGACGCAGATCAGGCGAGACCCCGCGGCGCTGCCAATCGCGCAGCCGCCGGCATCCCTCGCCCACGACCCAGGCGCCGATGTCGACGATCAGGCCGCTCTCCTCGGCGACGTGCAGGAAGGCGTCGGGCGCGAGCAGCCCGCGCTCCGGATGCTCCCAGCGCAGCAGCGCCTCGGCGCCGATCAGCTTCCCGGTCGCGAGGTTGACCTGGGGCTGGTAGAAGAGCCGCAGCTCCCCGCGCTCGAGCCCGCGCTGGAGCTCCTGCTCGACCGTCATCGCCTCCACGGCGCGCTCGCGCATCACCGCGTCGAAGAGCTCGGCGCGGGCTCCGCCGCGCTCCTTGGCGCGGTACATCGCCGCGTCGGCGTCCTCGATCAGCCGCTGGCAGTCGACCTGCTCGCCCGCCTCGGCGAGCGCGAAGCCGATCGATGCGCTCAGACGCAGCTCGGCGCCGCCGGCCGTGATCGGCTCGGACACCGGCCGCTGCAGGCGGTCTGCCACGCCGACCGCCTCGAACACGCCGCCGACCGACTCGCACAGGATCGTGAACTCGTCGCCGCCGAAGCGAGCCACGGTGTCCTCCGGCCGCAGGGCGCTCTGGAGCCGGCGTGCGACCTCACGGAGGACCTCGTCGCCGGCCGCGTGGCCGAGGCTGTCGTTGATGCGCTTGAAGCGATCGAGGTCAACGAAGTAGACGGCCGTGACGTTTGTCTTGGCGCGGCGTCCGAGCGAGTGGCTCAAGCGGTCGGTGAACAGCGCGCGGTTGGGCAGGCCCGTGAGCGGGTCGTACAGCGCCAACCGCTCGAGCTCCGACTCCATCCGCTTGCGGTCGCTGACGTCGAGGAAGACCCCGTAGAAGATCGGATCGAGCTGGTCGCCCGGCCCGCGCACCACGGTCATCTCGTCGCGGATCCAGATCCAGCGGTGATCGGCCGTGCGCAGGCGGTACTCCTGCACCAGCGTTTCACCGGAGCGCGCGCACTCGGCCTCGGCGGTGGTCACGCGGACGAAGTCGTCGGGATGCACGCTCCGGTCCCACATCGTGTGGTCGGCCATCCATTGCTCGCGCGTGTAGCCGAGCACCCGCTCGATCGACGGGCTGATGTACAGGCAGGTGCCTTGCAGTCCCGGCTCGTAGATGTATGCGACGGATGGAAGACCCTCGGGGAGGGGCTGGTAGCGATCTTCGATCTCGCGCAGGATGCGCTGCAGATCAGGCGCCATTCGGACCTATATCGGCCGCAATTTGCGGGTCCTTAGCGCCGCGACGCGAAGAATGTGCGCAGCAGGTCGGCCGACTCCTCGGCGAGCAGCCCGCCGGCCGCCTCGGGCCGGTGGTTGAGGCGGGGATCTGAGAGAACGTTCATGACGCTCCCGGCGGCCCCGGCCTTGGGGTCGTCGGCCGCCCACACGACGCGGGGGACGCGCGCCAGCACGATCGCACCGGCGCACATCGCACACGGCTCGAGCGTCACATAGAGGACCGTGTCGAGCAACCGCCAGCCGGCGAACGCGGCCGACGCCTCACGCAGCGCGAGGATCTCGGCGTGAGCGGTCGGGTCGCCGCGCAGCTCGCGCTCGTTGCGGGCCGCCGCGATGACCTCGCCGCCGTGAACGATCACGGCGCCGATCGGAACGTCGTCGTGCTCGAGCGCGCGCTCCGCCTCGCGCAGTGCGAGCCGCATGAAGTACTCGTCACGCGGGAAGAAGCTCACGGCGCCACGAGCCTCCGCCCCAGACGCCCTTCGGCAGCGCGCAGCGGCCTCAGCAGCCCGGCCCGGCCGGCCGTGCGGATGCCGAGTGCCGCCAGCGATAGCGGGGACGGGGGGCCGCCGCCGAGCCGCCCGCTCTCGATCAACTCGCGGTACCAGTCGATCGTGTCGCGCAGCGTTCGGTCGAGCGAACGCGCCCGGTAGCCCAGCTCACGTCGGGCCTTGGCCGACGAGTAGCGCCAGTTCGCGCCCATCAGCGCGAAGCCCTCCGCCCGCACCGGCAGCGGCAGCCCGAGCTCCTCGAGCGTGCGCGCCGCACGGCCCGCCTCGGACGGCAGCACCACGAGCGGGTGGCGCACGCCCGACAGCTCGGCCACGCGCTCGAACAGCTCGACCCAGCCGATGTCGTGACCGCCCAGCACGTAACGCTCGCCGGGCCGGCCGCGCTCGGCGGCGAGCACGTGCCCCTTGGCGACGTCGCGGACGTCGACGACGTTGGTCTCGCCGTCGACGATCGCCGGCAGACGGCCGCGCAGGTAGTTGCCGATCAGTCGTGTGGAGCTCTCACCGGGCACCCGTCTGTCGAGTGCCGCCCCGAAGACGTACGCCGGGTTCACGGCCATCACCTCGACGCCAAGCCGCGCGCCTGCGGCCAGCGCCTCCGACTCGCCCTCGTGCTTCGCGTCGGGGTAGGTGAGCCCGAGGCCGCCGCCGCGGTAGATGTCGTCCTCGTTGCCGGCGCGCCCGGGCGGTGCCGGGCCGATGGCGGCGACGCTCGATGTGACGACGACGCGCCGGACCTTCTCGGCGGCTGCCGCTTCGACCACGAGCCGCGGCGCCAGCGCGTTCATGCTCCAGACGAGGTCCGCGGGACGTGCCGCGACCACGCCGGCGCAGTGGATGACCGTGGTGCAGTCGCGGAAGGCACGCCGCAAGGCGCCGCGGTCGAGCACGTCGGCGCGCACCGCCTCCGCGTCGGCCCCGGCCAGCCGCTCGAGCCGGGCCTCGTGGCGATAGGTCACGCGCAGCGGTCCGAGCCGCTCGGCCGCAAGCTTCGCCACGTGTGCGCCGATGTAGCCAGTGGCGCCCGTTACGCAGACGCTCACAACTTCCACCTTTGGCTGTTGTTTCTCCCTCCATACACTCCGGAGCGCACCGTAGACCAATGACCCCCCGGCTCATCCTCATCGGCCTCGCCCTTGGCGTGCTCGCGCTGCCTGCGTCGGCGGCGGCCAGCGACTACGTGCCGGGCGAGGTGATCGTGCGCTACGAGGACGGCACCACGGCGAGCGTCGCGGCGGCCGCTCAGGAGGACAGCGGCACGGTCGTCGAGCAGGCACTGCCCGGCGGGTCGCAGCAGCTCGCCATCGAGGACGGGCAGTCGGTGCGCGAGACGATCGACGAGCTCGAGGATGACCCGAGCGTCGCGTACGCGGTGCCGAACTGGCGCGCCCACGCCTCCGGGGCCCCGACCAACGACCCGGCCTGGCGGCGGCAGTGGAACCTGTTCTCCCCGTGGGGCATCAACCTCACCGAGGCCTGGACGCTCGCTCAAAACCGCGGCGCCCCCGGTGGTCGCGGGGCGGTCGTGGCCGTGCTCGACAGCGGCGTCGCCTACGAGAGCCGGGGGCGCTTCAAGCGCGCTCCCGACCTGCGCCACTCGACCTTCGTCCACCCGTTTGACTTCATCGACAACGACCGCCACCCGAACGACTCGTTCGGCCACGGGACACACGTGTCGGGCACGATCGCGCAGACGACCGGAAACGGCGTGGCGACGGCGGGCATCGCCTACAACGCCAAGATCATGCCGCTGCGGGTGCTCGACGACCAGGGCTCGGGCGACTCGGCCGCGATCGCACGCGCGATCCGCTGGGGGGCCCGCTACGGCGCTGACGTGATCAACCTCTCGCTCGAGTTTCCTGCCGAGGTGCGCGCCGCCGAGATCCCCGACGTGATTGGCGCGCTTCGCTACGCCCGCCGGCGCGGCTCGCTCGTCGTCGGTGCCGCCGGCAACCAGGCGGACGTTACGGTCGCCTACCCCGCCCGCGCCGCCTCCGTGCTGGCGGTGGGCGCAACGACGATCACCGGCTGCCAGGCCGACTACTCGAACTCCGGCGACGATCTCGACGTGGTCGCCCCGGGGGGCGGCGCAGACGCTCCCAACAGCGACAGCGTCTGGGACAGCCAGCACTGCAACCCCGATTCATTCGGAAGGCCGATCGTGCAGCAGACCTTCGTCCGGAAGGGCGTGCGCCGCTTCGGGCTGCCGGGGGGTTACGAGGGCACGTCGATGGCGGCGCCGCACGTGTCCGCGATCGCGGCGCTGATCGTCGGGACGAAGCGACTCGGTCCGCACCCCTCGCCGCGCGCGATCGAGGAGCACATCAAGGCGACGGCACGGCCGACAGATCGTCCCGACCGCTACGGGGCGGGGCTGGTCGACGCGGCCGCGGCGCTGCGTTAGGCGCCGGGACCCGCCCGCGCGAGAACTCGAGCGCGGGATCGTCAATCGGCTGGCGCCGGAACGCCCTCCGGTTCTGGGTGTAGCTCTGCTCCCTGCGCCAGGGATCTCTCGATCCCTGCTTCGGGAACCGGTCGATCGCCCGGCGTACGTAACCCGAGCTGAGGTCGATGAACTGACTTGGAGCGACCTCAGGATCGGGTACGCGCGGCATGCAGCGGGTGTGGCCGTAGCGGTCCATGTGGCTGAGGATCGTGCAGATCTCGCGCGCGGTCAGGTCCGAGCCCAGCGTCCACGACTGGTTCGCGTAGCCGAACGAGTAGGCCATGTTCGGCACTCCGCTCAGCATCATTCCGCGGTAGGTGAATGCCTGACCGACGTCGATCTCCTCGCCGTCGACGCCGAGGCTGATCCCACCGAAAGGCAGCAGCTCGAGACCGGTAGCGGTAACGACCATGTCGGCCTCGAGGGTCGACCCGGACTCGAGCGCGATGCCGGTCTCCGTGAACCTGTCGATGCGATCAGTCACGACGGAGACGCGACCCGCGCTGATCGCGTCGAAGATGTCGCCGTCGGGCACGATGCACATGCGCTGATCCCAGGGCTCGTAGCTGGGCTTGAAGTGGGTGTCGAAGTCGTAGCCGGGCGGGAGCCGGCGCTCGCTGAGCTTGCGGATGAGACGTCTCATCTCGGCCGGGCGGCGGCGGCTGAACCCGTACAGCGCCAGAGCGAGCAGCACGTTCTTCCAGCGGACGAGCGGATAGGCGAGCCGGGTCGGAAGTATGCGCGCGACCACACGGGCGAGCGGATCGACGGCGGGCAGGGAGATGATGTAGCTGGGCGAGCGCTGCAGCATGGTGACGTGAGCGGCCCGCTCTGCCAGGGCCGGGATCAGCGTCACCGCGGTCGCGCCGCTCCCGATGACAACGATCCGCTTGCCGCGGTAGTCGATGTCGTCGGTCCAGAACTGCGGGTGCACGACGCGACCTCCAAAGCCCTCGATCCCCTCGAACTCGGGCGTGTAGCCCTCGTCGTAGCGGTAGTAGCCGGTGCAGCTGAACAGAAAGCGGCAGCTGATCTCGAGCGTCTCGCCCGTGTCGCTGCGCTCGAGCTCGACATTCCACCGCGACTCGGGCGACGACCACTCGGCATTGACGACGCGATGGTGGAAGCGGATGCGCTCCTCGACGCCGTACGCTCGCGCCGTCTCCTGCACGTAGTCGCGAATCGACGACCCGTCCGCGATCGCCTGGCTCCCACGCCAGGGGCGAAACGGGTAGCTGAGCGTGAACATGTCCGAGTCCGAGCGGATGCCGGGGAAGCGGAACAGGTCCCAGGTGCCGCCGATGGCCCCGCGCGCCTCGACGATCGCGAACGTCTTGCTCGGGCAGCGTTCCTGGAGCCTGCAGGCGGCGCCGATGCCGGAGATGCCGGCACCGACGATCAGGACGTCAACGTGCTCGCGAGTCATTGAGGGCCAGTTGTGTGGACTAAGTCGTCCTGATGATCATCACACTGCAGGGCGCGTGATGCGAGACCTTGTTCGGCACGCTGCCGAGCAGGAAGCGCTTCGCCCCCGTCATGCCTTTGTTGCCGACGACGATCAGGTCGGCCTCCTGCTCCTCGGCGACGTCGAGGATCGCGTCGGCGGGATCGCCCTCGCGGGCGTGCGTCTCGACCTCGACGCCGGCCGCGCGAAGACCCTCCGCGGCGCCCTCGAGCGTCTGATTCACGTCCTCGCGCGGGTTGACCATCCATTGGAGCTCACCGGGCACCTGCTGGCGCTCCTCACGCAGTCTTCCCTCCGATACGGGCTCGTAGGCGCTGACCAGGTGCACCTTCGCTCCGAGCCGGCCGGCGAGCTCAGTCGCCTGGCGTACGGCCTCGCTGGCCGTTTCTGAGCCGTCCGTCCCTACAACCATGGAACCGAACAAACGTCCTCCTCCCCCGCGGGTCGATCAGGCATCGTGATCATAAGTCGTTGGCCGAATAGGCCAATTGGCATTATGTTGGCCTTGATGTCCACCACCGTTAGGTGTCTGGCCGTGGACGATCATCCGACCGTGAGGCAAGGCCTAGGCCTCATGTTCGGTCAGGTTCCGGACCTGGAGTTGGTCGGGACGGTCGAAAACGGCGAAGGCGTTATCGAAGCCTGCAAAAAGCTGCGTCCGCAGGTTGCGATCATGGATGTCCGGCTGCCCGGGATCGACGGCATCTCCGCAATCAAGCGGATCGCAGAGTCGTGCCCGGACGTGCAGACGGTCATGTTCTCGGCCTACGGCGATAAGCGCCTGCTCTCGGACGCGATCGCCGCCGGCGCGCGCGGCTACGTGATGAAGGGCTCGCCGCCCGAGGACCTGCTGCGGGCGGTGCGTACCGTCACGACCGGGAAGCCGTTCGTGGACCCGTCGCTCTCGCCGACGCTGCTGATGTCGGCCGTCGGTCCTGATGCGCCGCTGTCGGAGCGCGAGCGCGAGATCCTGCAGCTGCTCGCGGAGGGCCTCCACACTGAGGAGGTCGCCCGCCGCATCGGCCTCTCGATCGAAACGGTCAAGTCGGACACGAAGCGCGCGATCCTCAAGCTCGAGGCCGACACGCGCGTGCACGCCGTCGCGATCGCCCTTCGCCAGGCGATGATCGAGTAGAACCCAGCGGGTGCAGGACATACCGCCCTTCTGGATCGTCGTTCAGGTCCTGATCGTGATCTTCACGCTGATCGGAGCGGTGATCGCGATCACGAAGCTGGTCTGAGCGGTTTCGCCTCGCCCTCCTCGGGCGCGAGCTCACCCTCCAGCGACTCGGGCAGGTCGATATCGGCCCGTCTTCGCTCGGCGTGCGCCTGCTCGACCGGCTTGACCCAGAACTCCTCCACCGCGATCACGACGAGCGACAGGATCGGCACGGCCACGAACAGGCCGACGAAGCCGAACAGCTGCCCCACGACCACTACGCCGATGGCCACCACCGCGGGATGCAGCTTCACGCGCTGCGCCATCACCACCGGGATCGTGACGTTGCTCTCGATCTGCTGGACGACGATGTAGACCGCGAGCACGACCACCGCCTTCCCCGGCGAGTCCGTCAGCGCGAAGAGGGTCGGCGGGATGGCGCCCGCTATGGCGCCGAAGTAGGGCACCACCACGAGCAGGGCCGACAGAACAGCGAAGAAGATCGCGAAGTCGAGCCCGATGACCGTCAGCCCGATGAACAGCAGGACGAACGTCAGGATCATGTCGATCGCGACGCCCTCCATCCAACCGATCCAGGCGGCTCGCAGCCGGTCGAGGACGTGGCGGACATGGGCGCGGCGCTGCGGCGGCGCGAGGCTGACCATGCCGTCCACGAGTGGCCCCGGCCGCACGGCCATGTAGTAGGCGGTGATCAGAATAAGAACGAGCGCCGCGGCGATGCCTGCGATGTTCAGACCGATCGACGTGATCGGCCCGATGAGCCGGTCGGGATCGTCGGTGATCCGCTCCACGAACTGCTCGACCTGGTCGCCCACCTCGCCGGAGTCCTGGCCTGTGAGGTCGGCGTACATCTCCTCGAGGTTCGTGACGATGCCCGGCACGTCGTCGACGAACTGCTCCGTCTGGTCGACGAACGGCGGGATCAGGAGGTAGACGATCAGCGCGATCGTGCCGATCCCGCCGACCAGGGCGATCAGGGTGCCGATCGGGCGCGGGATCTTGTAGCGCTCGAGCCGGGTAGCGACCGCCGCCAGCGGAATCGCAACGATGATCGTGATCAGGATCGCCAGCAGCAGCGTCACCAGCTGCCGGAACAGCAAGCCGAACAGGAGTAGCCCGGCTGCGAGGAGGACCGCGCGGTAGACGACCTGCGGAGTGGCTGTCCGATCCCCCTCCATCAGAAGACCAACGGTACGGCAACAAGGGGTCAGGTCTAGGAATCGAGCACAAGTGCTCGATTCCTAGACCTGACCCCCTTCGTGGCTACGTGTTGCGTTCGAGGTCTGCGACCTCCTGGGCCTTCTCGTCGGCGCGCTCCTGCGCCTCGGCGAGCTTCTCCTTCTCCTCGCCCTTGCGCTCCTCGCGCCGCCCCTGCTGGCGCAGGCTTGCGTCGTCGGTCAGATCGCCGACGGCCTTCTTGCCGCGGCCCCTGATCTTGTCCAGGATGCTCATGCGGTCCGCCCCTTCTATCGATGCCCCAAAGCGGCGGGTACCCGGCGCTCGAGGTCCGGAAACGCGCCGCCGCGGCGGGTAGGTTGCGCCCGTGACGATCGACGAGGCCAACCGCCTCGCGCGCGAGAAGGGGGTCTCGCGACCGCTCTACGCGCTCGTCCGCGCTCTGGTCGTGCCGTTCATGCGGATCTACTTCCGCATGCACATCGCTGGCGCCGAGCACATTCCCACCGAGGGCGCGGCGATCGTCGCGCCCAACCACAAGAGCTTCTACGACGCCTTCTTCATCGCCGCCTGCACGCGCCGGAACGTGCGCTACATGGCCAAGAGCGAGCTGATCGAGGCTCCCTACGGGCGGCTACTGCTGCGGCTCGGCGCGTTCCCGGTGCGGCGCGGCCAGTCGGACGCCGACGCGCTCGAGACCGCCCGCACGATCCTCCATCAGGGCGGCCTGCTCGCGCTCTTCCCGGAGGGCACCCGCGTGCGCGACCCCGACGAGCTCGGCCACCCGAGGCGCGGGGCCGGGCACATAGCGCTCGACACGGGCGCGCCGCTCGTGCCGTGCGCCATCACCGGCACCGAGGCGCTCTTCATCGGCCCCTTCCCCAAGCCGCGGCGGGTTCAGGTGGCGTTCGCGGAGCCGATCTCGGTCGAGCGGCTCGCGCCCACCCCCGAGGGCGCGGGCGAGCTGATCG
>Ga0081538_10004437_pt1 | contig 12937 bp, 11 predicted proteins | sample TabmetS5T2R1_FD_71022 | JGI IMG/M metagenome (GOLD analysis project Ga0081538, IMG submission 71022) | Tabebuia heterophylla rhizosphere microbial communities from the University of Puerto Rico - S5T2R1 | ecosystem: Host-associated > Plants > Roots > Rhizosphere ...
GCGCGTCCTCCTCTACCTCAACGTCGTCCGCAGGAGAGAGCCGGGGCTCGGGTGCCGCCGTCCCCTCGCTCTTGCGGTAAAAATGTTTGCGCATGATCGCCTCGGGCGACTGGATCTCGCCGAGGACGTCATCGCCTAGAGCCGGTTTTCTCGTCATGGTGTCGCACCTCGTCGGCTAGCCGTTGATAATCCTGCGCCCCATACGAGTGGGGATCGTACTCGAAAATGCTCTGCTTGTGCGATGGGGCCTCGCGGAGCTTCGTGTTGACCCGGATCGGGCTGAGCACCCGCACGCCGAAGTGCTCCTTCAGGGTCGTAAGGACCTCGCGGGAGATCCGGTTGCGCACGTCGTAGAAGGTCGGGACGATGCCCGAGATGAACACTGGGTGCTCGAGCACCTCGTTGACCATCGTGATGGTGTTGAGGATCTGCTTGACGCCGATGAGGGCCAGGTAGTCCATGCTGATGGGGATGAGCACTTCCTCGGCATAGGTCAAGGCGTTCTGGCTGAGGAGGGAGAGTGACGGCGGGCAGTCCAGGAGGACGAAGTCGTACGATTGGATGCCGCGCATGCGGCGGTTGAGCAGCTTCTCCCGGCCGGGCTCGCCGGTCATGATCAGTTCCGCGCTGGCGACGGTCTCGTTACTCGAAATGAGGTCGAGGTTCGGGCGCACGTTCACCGCGCACGCGGTCGGGTCCGCCCCGTCGACGAGGAGATGGTATAGGCCCCGCTCGCTCTCGATGCCGAAGCTGACGCCCAGATTCCCCTGGGCGTCGAGATCGACGAGCAGCGTCTGGCACCCACTCTGAGCTAGGGCGAAGCCCAGATTGACGACTGTGGTCGTCTTGCCGGTCCCGCCTTTCTGATTCGTGACCGCGATAACACGCACAAGACTTCTCCACAAACGGGGCGGTAATTGCGCAAGTTGTACGTCATAGGCGCACACAAGTCAATTATATTATGTAAGCAAATGATTTATATAGCTATTTACTTTGATCGAGTGCGCAATACGAGGTCTAAGATACGACTAAGAGTGACGTTCAACTTGCGTAAGAGACACGTAAGTAAATTGCATGTACCACCGAGAACAAAATTAAAAGTGGTGAAGAAAATAGGTCTTCTTGGTCGATGTGAAACGAGGGCTGTCCCCAGCACGCTCTGTTCATAGTGACCGTCCTGAAGTTGAGACTGCGATCTCATGGGTGGGATACAGCCGCTGAGCGTGCCCGCAGGGGGTGCCCCACTATGGCTTCCCGGCGCACGGTCTCGGCGGTGAGACAAACCATTGGCAATCGTCTTGCTCTCTGCTGCACGGTCATGCTCAAGAAAAGCAACGACCGCAAGGACTTGAGCTGCGTCAACGCCAAGCGTGTCCCATCGGCACGCGTTTTGCCACTGCGGGCGGAAGGTCACGTCAGACTAATGCCCACACTGCCACGATTAGCACGGAAGATTGACTGGTCATACTGGTTGCAGGTTATTTGCCATACGTAGAGTGTAGCCTACTTGTCCAAAGCACGTCAGAACATCATTTACCTCCGTGGGGAATGAAGCCGACCGTGTTGGACCACTGTAACATGTTGGATTTACGCACGTTAACTTGCATATATGGAGGCCCCTTTACTAAGTGTCGTGCGGCTCTGGGTGCTGGTCAAGCGGATGTTTCCCAAACACGGTCGAGTTAATTCCCCACCAGAGTATAGGATGTCTTGGCGAGGGCTGTAAAAAATGGCTAAATGTGTAAACTATCTTTTACTAGTCGCATTTTTTTCTCTAGTCGCTCTGGGTGAACCCTCTCCTAAAGATAAAGCAACCGTTAATCAAACGTCGACTCAGAAGCAAGGTGTCTGTGCTCCAAGAATTGCATTTTCTAAAGATTCAATATCTGTGAGTGGAATTGAGATCCCTTTACCAAAAGGATTGAATCCTCTAAAGATAGGGACTTTCGAATACAAGCCTCAACAAATACAACTAGCTAGTGAGTCAGTCCAAATTTTGGAGCTACATAGACTTACATTATGTGAATTATTAGATGAACTCCCATTTGATTCGAAACAGCGTGGTGATATTCTTCTCAAAATTATTGATGATGAAACAAGAACCACACAGCTTGGGTTAGTTTTGACCAAGCAAGGACCTGAGGCATTCACCTCTTGGATGGATTCTCAGACTAAATTTATTAAGACACAGATAGAAGTTGATAGAGATACTAAAGAAAGAAACGATAAAATAGAAAAGAAAATAGACGAACTTAAGTCGTTTATAGAATCTAATCCTCAAAAAATTGAACTAGTGACTAATGCTCCTGGAGAAGCAGTGATGCGTATATCTGGTGCGGTTAACAAATGGTCTCTTCAGCAAGACCTCCCAGCAGGTGATTGTATTATGAAAGCTGGATCTTATTTAGATGTTTCAAGTGGTGATTACGTTATGAGTGTGTTTACAAATAGGTCTTTTAGTGGAGATATATGGCATCAGACTTGGATGATCTATGATTCTAACAATATATTACTGAAGAGGATTGGTCCTGTACATAGCATTAGAATGTATCCAGGTCAGCCAGTTACCGAGTGGTCTGGTAATATATATATCGAGCCTTTCGACCTTAATAAAGTAATAAAATTAATATGGCATGGTGATTGTTAGTCAATATTTTAATATCGACGGTATGGACTTTTTGCCCTCAAAAATGGGTCGGATACTCTCCTGAAAATAGCAGAGCTTTTTTCATAGGCGGTGGTGAGCACCTGCTCATGAGCTATGTTGGCGAAGCCCAAAGAGTCAGAAACTTCACCCCGTATATGGCTTCTTTGAACATAGAAGACTCTAGGAAATCCCGTGCAGAAATATCGGCCTTAAAGGATTGACATAGGTCCGCCAACAGTATCTGGCCCGGGGGTAGCGAAGGTCAACTTTTTGGCCAAGTAGGCGGTGAGCTTTTCGCATAATGGTGCGATGAGACGAAATGGTGCGAGTTTTGGGCTTTTTTCTCTCGGCGAGATGGGTTACCGGACCATTGTGTTGCGCCTTTCTGCCGTTCTGCGAAATGCCTTGGTCATGCATGTCCCACTCACATCTCCTTGCCATTTCTGGCATAAAACTACTTGGCCAGAATTTTAACCCTCGCTACCCCCGGGCCTTGTAGTTTTGATCCTGGCAATCTGCTGGTAGAATTGGCCCTCCGACCCCCTCGACAAGGGGCATGCCGGCCGATAACAGCCGGTTTTGCCTGTTTACGGAAATCATGGTCGGCACCCCTATCGGGATCTGGTACTGGCCGACGTCTCAGATCAGTACGAAGCGGCCATGCAACCCAAACATGGCCAGGACCTCCTTTACCTCAGTAGGGAGTTAAGCCGACTCACCGCAGGGCTGTTCAGAGCGTTATGTGGAAACATTTCAATATACTCAACAGTTAACGTGAGAAATTGCGCCTGTTAGTGCATCTTGGCAAGGAATTGAAGCGTGTAATTCCTTCAGAAAGTTGAGATAGGCATACCCTCATCCATAGGGTCGAAATGTCATGGAACAATTAAATCCGGAAGAAAAAAAGTTGTACCCCCAGGAAAATCCAGCTTCAAGTTTAGGTAAAGCACAAACATTTTTGGAAATTTATCGGATTACGACTGACTTAATTGCAAAACTTGTTTTGCCCGCCGTATTATTTTTTGCCATTCTGACTTTCCGGCCAACTATTGATTCACTTTTTACTAGGACCACTGAAGCAGAAGTAGTTGGAGCGAGGTTCAAATTCGCCCAGAGAGCTTCCGAAAGGATCGATAAAGCAGTCAAAACCGGAGAGCCCGAAGAGGTGAACGAAGTTATGCGTGAGGTTCGTGCGGAGGCTCTTTTACGATCTTTTTTGACGCCGGATGATAAAGGGACCTCGAATCGGGAAAATGTCGAAAAGCTTCGCCTCTGGATGAGCGCTTACGGTATAGAAAGAGTGCCAATAGTAAAATTCTTAGATCATCCTCAGTATGCCGAAGCCCGGGAGCGGGCAGTTCGGGACCTCGGCCTCGTTAAACATTAAACTAGGTGGCCTTCCTGGAGAAACGGAGAAATTTTGGGCGGTAGAGCCTTGAGAGCATCATCGCTGGAGAAGGTTCTCTCATCTAGATTCGCCCGTAACGAGTTGACGAGATGATGTTTCTTGAGATGGCAAGATGAGAGACACTTACCGATGTTTCGGCGTTGCTGAAGGCATTTTCTCCAGGCTCTCATCAATTGGTCGTTTGGTGAGAGCCTTCACAAGTCGTTGTGTGGTAAAGGGTGGATGCCCCGGCGCCCAAAATTTCTCCATTTCACCGGGAAAGCCTGGTGGCGAATTCTCTGCGTTGAGGTTGACCACGTTTGGGCTCCATGAGCGCGTCGCCACCCGTAGCCGTGCGGCCGGAGGTTGGCTCGGTCCCACAGCTGGGGTACGCCCGAGGCCGCGCTGGCTCCGGCGCTCACTTCGGCTGATAGGTGAACTGCTGCCCGCCGATGGCGGCTTCCAGCATCACCCCGCCGATGGGGCTCACCACCACCGCGACGCCGTCGATGAAGGATACATCAGTAGTGACCCCCGTCTTCAGCACGACGGCCGAGGCATCGGCCGCAAACGTGACCTGGCCCGCCTTGAAGCGGTCTAAGGCATTTTTATTCGCGAACACGAGCAGCTCGCTGAAGGTCTGGGCTCCGGCCTGCGCGCCCACCGACCCCTGGGTCAGATCGCAGTAGCCGACGTGCCGCCCCTGCTCATAGACAACCCCCTGACTGCGGGCACCGCCCACGACCAGGCCTCCTTTGATCACCGTGGGGAACAGAGCGTAGCTGAAGTGCTGGACGATCAGATCCACCCCGGGGTACTCCGCACGCATCCGCTGCAGCGCTGATGCCGCCTCCGCGAGTAACGTCTCCTTATCCGCGCGGGATGCGGGTGCCGTGGCGCAGCCGACCAGCCATCCCGCCACGACGGTCAACACCAGCGCCATGCCTATGGTCGAGGTCATCGCACCTCCTCCGTTTCGGCGTGGGGCAGAAAGTCCGCGACACGCGCGGCTCTTCCTGAGCGCAGGCGTCTCATCACGTGCCGCCACGTCGGCTGGCGCTCAGGCACGGTTCACGCCCCCGAGGTCTGCTCGGCAGCCACCTCGCTCTTAGTCTGGGGTGCCGCCCCTGGCACGGCGTGTGGCTGGGGGGCTACGGGCCCCTGGCGTGTGGCCCAGGCATGGGTGAATTCGGCGCCGAAGAACACAATCAGGGCCGAGTAATAGACCCACACCAACAGCACCACCATCGACCCAGCCGCGCCGTAGGCCGAACCCACACTCGCGTAGCCGAGGTAATAGCCGATGGCGGTTTTGCCGACGGTGAAGAGGACCGCCGTCATGACCCCGCCCGGCCATACGTCACGCCAGCGAATCTCGGCGTCCGGCACGTACTTGAACAGCAGGGAAAATCCGAGGGTAAGGACCAGCAGCGAGACGGCGAGCTCCAGGATGCGGCTCACGAGCGCCTGCTCCGGGCCTTGGAACCAGGCGGCGGCCCCGGCGAGGGCCGCGCTGACGACAAGTGAGACAAGGAGCAGGAACGCGAGCGCGAAGACGATGGCGAGCGAGAAGACTCGCGCCTTGAACCAGGCCCAGAGCCCCGCCCAGACCCCGCCGGTGGGGGCGGGCCGGACCTCCCAGATGAGGTTCATCGTCGCCTGGAGCTCGCCGAAGACCGCTGTCGCGCCAATGACCAGGGTGACGAGGCCGACAACGGTCGCCCACGTGCCCCCCTTCGGGCTCGTGGTGGTGAGAATGCTGGTCACGAGCTCCCGGCCCGCCGGGCCCATGAGGCCTTCGAGCTGGGCGGCCAGTTGAGTGGCGACCTGTTCCCGTCCGAGCACCATCCCTGTCAGGCCGACGATGAGCAGCAACAGCGGCGCCAGGGACAGCGCGGTATAGTAGGCCAGGGACGCCACGAGCCGCAAGCAGTTGTCCCCCCACCAGTCCAGCGCGGCGCGCATGGTCACGCTGCAGAGGCTCTTGATCCGCATCGCCACGTCCTCCTCTGTGTACGAGTCCTGAGACGCCTCGATGATGCGGCGTGTGGTCTGCTCGGTCATGTGCACTGTAGCACACCTGGCAATCAGCAAGGCAGATAAAGCCCCTTCCAGCCTGCAATTGTGTCTAGAAAGCTGTGGTTTTCTGAAATAACATACAAGGGGTGTGTCCCAAAAACCGAGGTTGTTAGGACTGTTAAAAGAGGAGCTTATAGTCTTGTCAAGAGGGTATTTTGAGGCTAATTTTGCTGATTTTTCAAAGACTTGCAGACATACACACTGGAGGAGTGTTCCCTCCTCGACCTCACGACCCTAAGTCTACCAGCTAAGCGTTTCGCCAGCTTTGGGTATGCTCCTACCCCTACAACGCCACTTGATTACAGTTCCCTTGGATGCTTTTTTTCATCCCGTGCCTTTCGATGTGAAAGGTACGCACGGTGGTTTCGCTGTTGAATCCACGCGACCAACCGCAGCGCGTCATGCACCGTATAGGTTTTGACGGGTAAGATGACCGCCAGCAACACCCTCAGCTGCGACACGGTAAGCGCTGGGGCTTTTTTTCCCCAAACGTATCTGCAAATGCCACAAAAAGAAATGTGCTAACATGCAGGTCAATATGTGCTGATGCCAGCCTCTGTACTTGCGGATTTCATACTGATCCATCCCCAATTCGCTCTTGGTTTCCTCAAAGCATTGTTCAATGGCCCAGCGCATGCCACTTAACCAAATGAACAGAGGCAATCGGCTACTCACAGGAGCATTGCTGATGTAGTACCAATAGGCAGGATGCTCGCCGATGGTCCGCTTCATCACCAGCCACACCGTTTTGTCCGGCTGGCCATCTTTGCACAATGTCACCTGTCTCTTGGTAAACTCATAGACAATGGGACCTTTGGTCCCTTCCGACACGTTCCGCCGATACCAAAAGCAGTCATGGAGGCTTTGGGCAACGGCCTCAATCGTCATCGGGGGCTTCGCCTTCTGGGCGACGACCCGTGTGGAGCGCACCTCTCCCTGATCTTTTTGGTGCGTGGCCGTCATGACTGGACTCTCCAGCCAACAGCGGGTATCCGAGGGGATCGAGACGAAGTAGATCAGGCCGGGGCAGGCCTCGAGCGCTCGCAGAAATTCCGGGCTGTTGCCATACAAACAATCAGCGACGACGTACTTGAACGGCAACACCCTCTCGTCGCGGAGCTCCCGTAACATCGCCGCCGCTAACCGGGGCTTGGTCTGAAAGCCTCGGTCGTCGGGCACCTGACACTGCGTGCGGCGGCGCGCATACGCATCGGTCAACCATGGCTCCGGCAGGAAGAGCTGCTTATCCACCAACGCATAGCCATGGCGAGACGCGTACGCGGCAAACACGCCTACCTGACAATTGTCAACTTTCCCCAGCGTCCCACAATACTGCCGCGCGACGCCCACGGAGTCGTGGCCTTTTTTCGGAAAGCTCGACTCATCAAATATCAGGACTCCCTCAGCATCTCCCATATCGTCCTCGACCAGACGATGGTAAGTCCGAAGCATCTGCGCATCATCCCAGGCCACCTCGCTGAGACAACGCTGCATCGCCCGCACTTTGCCCCCTTCGACCCGCAGCGCAATGGGCTCAATCGATTTGCGTTCCAGGCCACTGAACTGGCCGACCATGTAGCGAAAGAAATGTTCGCGCGGCTCGCTCCGGGCGAAACAGTCGCGGAAGGCGTCGTGAAACCCCTGCAGTTCGTGCAGGAAGCCTTCGACGTCGCGGTGATCCATGGCCAACTGGGGGATAGCAAACCCCTCATGGTCTGTCCGACAGGCTGGTAACATCCTCTGCCTCCTCAGCGGTGGTTGCCGATCTGGAAGCAGAGTAGAGGTGAAAAACATCGCTGTCAATCACTAAATGGCGTTGTAGGGCTACTGACCCGTGCATAAAGATCTTAAGTCCGCAGTCCCCGGATAGCTTGTCTACCGGGCATCCAGAGGTCTCGGGCCACTTAAGGTTTTATCGCTCGGATCAGTAACTGTAGCGACCTGCAAACAGTGGCATCCAAACCCGCAAACGAGGGGCATTTTCGGCTCACATTCCGCGCCAACAAGCGAATGCCTGGGCTCACAATCGCCGCCAATGAGCCCACATTCCGGGCCAACAGCCCGCAAACAACCCGCTGAACCCACATTCGCTGCAAATCTAGGATGCACTCTTCTAAAGGGGCGTTAGCAGTATCTCCAGGCCGTACCCTCGTCGCCACGATCCCTTAGTGTCCGGGGAAAACGGCCCTTTTTACCAATTATTTATGTCCGGGTAACCGCCTATAAATCGAACCACATGCGTTCGAATGAATGGGGAACCAGATTTTTTCCGGACAGGCAACTCCTCCGACCTCTGTATGCACGGAATGTGGGTTCACATCGCTGTTTGCAGGCTGGTGGCGTTCAATGTGGGCTTATTGGCGATGATTGTGGGTCCGTCGCTCCTCTTATTTGCACGGATTGCGGGCTGAAAACTGCCCTTGTTTGCGAGCCCATCGCTCACTGTTTGCAGGCTGCTACAGGTACCCATTTCTGCTGACCATGCTGACCATGCAGAGGATGTTTCCAGGCCTCTACGTTTTATTGTCACGCTTTTTTTGCTGACATTTTTTTGTGAGCACCCTTAGATATGGTCAGCATGGTCAGCATGGTCAGCACCTAGCTTGTGATCTTTTTCACCTGCCACTGCATGGCGCCCAGGCGGTCTTGCCCTGTTTTTTGAAGCTGAAGATCCCCTAACACACGTCCTGCCCAGCTGCGAAACGCATACTGAATTGCCCTAATATCAATGGTTTTACCTTGTCGATCGAGGGAGACCAGCGCCGCTTGGAGATCTCGCCAGGCTGGATCAATGATCCATCTTCCGGTAGGCCTCCCCTGACTATCAACCTCTCGAACAGTATGGTTATCGATGTCATCAACGACCTGTTTGACGGTTCGGGATTGCTCTCCGTAGCGCTCATACCAAGCTGTCAGGACCACCCTTTGCATTTCATACTTGAGATCACTGTCGGCTTCGATGTCGCTACGTCCGGCGCATGGGTCAGGCTCACCAACCCAGATAAGGTTCTGGCGGATGAGATCAGACCACTCCTCATAGCTGCCAAACGCCTTGAGACCAGCCTGCTTAGGGCGCCCGGCATCGATGTAGGCCTTAATGATCGTCAGCGCTGCGACAACAAGCTTCGGTCGTTGCTCCATGACCCACGTAAGCAGCGGGTGGTGGGTGAAGTTCTCACGCTCATCTGGTCGCTCCTGTTGTGGCGCCAGGTCGATGGGCACCACGCGCCTGGCCATATCGCTCTGGAAATTTATGTTGTTCCCGCTGCCGAAGAACACCGCTTTAATCGGCGCGGTGCGCTCAGCATGGGTGGCCATGATGCGCTCGGTGATCGCCCCGGCGGTCATCGCCATGTCAAGCGGGCCAGAGCCCAAGGGGTGCGTGATATTGTCGATATGCAGAGCGGCGTCTCCGGACATCGCAATGGTCATGAGTCTCTTACGTTCCTCTTCCTCGTCGGTGGTTTGCGCCCAGCGCGGCGCATGGCGGCCGGTTGCAGTTACGCAAATGGCATCGATCAGCAGCCCTTTTCCTGCGCCCCTGGTCGTAGATCGCACAGCGAAGAAGGGCACCTTCCCCTGAATGGTGAAGCGCGCCACGAGCGATGCGATCGCGGACACCGCCGCGCTCCTGTGGTGCGTCGCCGCGAAGGGGAAGTCGGCGAAGGGCTCATAAAGTACTTGCACGGCGCGTCTTGCATCGTCGATGGTCGGCTGCTGTGGGATGGATGGGAATTGTTCGCGCCTGAGATATAGGTACAAGCCGGTATCTTGATCGTAGCCGGGGGTTTCGAGGATCGACCCATCAGGCCGCAGCGTCGGCGCACAGATGATGCCTTCCAGGGGTGGGAATGACCATCGCGGCCGTGCCATGAGCGCTTCAACCGCCCATGGTGGCGGCAGGGTCCCCACCTCGACCTTCTTGCGGGCATCCCATTTCACCCAATCAGCGACGAAGGCGGCGAGCTCCCGGATGAAGGCCTTCCCGGCTGGGTGAATGAGCGGGGTATCGGGGGCACGATCTAGCCACCTGGGGGGTTTACCACCCTCAATGATCATGGAGAGCTGGTGCGCGCGTTGATAGAGAAATGGACCCTTGGGATAGTTACGGATCGTGTATTGCATCCGGTTCACCACCGCCGTCATGTTCGTACTGAGCTGGATGGTCGGTTTGTCCGACTCGGGGTCTCGCGTGCGGTCATCGCCGTTGGACGGTGCATCGCGCTCATCGTCCTGCGCATCTAACGTGTCGGGCTCTGGGGTACTCGTGGTAGCCGATCGGTGCCCGTTGTGACCAAAGCCACGCTCGGCGAGGGACCTCGCGGCCTTCTTGAAATCACCGCCATGCCATAAGAGGCCGTAGACGCTAAAGGGCTTGTACGCACGGTTGGCGGTAAACGGTGGGGCGCTTGAGCTGAACACATAGAGGACCTTCGGCGCGACATGGCCCAGGGTGGCAGACCAGCCGCGGCCCTCTTTGCCGGGCCGACACAGATAATCAACACCGCCCCGGCGCTCGACCGTGCGCCAACCACGGCCTTCCAGCATGACCCGCACGGCGCCCTGTTCAACCCAGCGGTTGTAATCATTGCCGGGACTATCCTCGGCGTGAAACGACTCATGGGCGCCGGCGGCATCGGCCTCGGCCTGGTCGTCGGTGACGTGACTGGTATGAGGATCGTAGAGTGGAAACCAGGCCGGCACCGCGGCGAGGATACACCCCCCCGGGACGCTGGACGCCTCCCACACGTACTGCAGCCCACTGGCATGCAGGGAGGGTGGCGCCACGATATAGCCGCCATCGGCTTTGAGGTCGAGGCCTGGGCCGAGCTTGTCGCTACCGGAGCGGACTTTGCCGCCCGGATGTTTGAAGAACAGATGTCGACCGCCACCGCCGGTTTGACTCTCAATGGTATGGGGAAGCTTGCTATGTTCAGCCTGCAGGTCCTCGAGGCTGAGATGCCCGCCGTTACGAGGGTCGATATCCAGGACCACCAGACCGCTGATCGCGCCGGTGACCATGCCGATGTTGGCCTGGGGCCAACGGGTCCACCAACGCCGGATCTGCTCCGGGTCAGTCGTCGCATCCCTCAGGCCGTGCTGAAGGTCGGCCTTATGGTAGCGGGGGTGTTTGCCCACGTCCCCGCAGTCAGGTTTTTCGCAGGAACAGCGGTCATTGATGGGATGATGCAGGGGAAAGACGGGCCAGCCACGGCGGGCATAGGCTAAGGCCGCGAGGAGGAGGGGGTCAGAAAGATTGCCGCCTGCAGCGGGATCGGGTATATTGTTAGATGACTGTTGCAAGGTCATCTCCTCATTCAAGGGTCATGCAACGGTCAAACGCCTCACCGGGATTCGGCCCCTGGTGGGGCGTTGCTGTCTCTACCGATGCTCCTGCCAGGTCTACCGCCCAGCATCAGCCACTTCCTGCTTGTCAGCCCGCTCCTGGGCGAAGTGCTCCACGTCTGCCGCCTTAAATAGCCGCTGCCCGCTCCTGGTCTTCAGCGCTGGCAGGCGCCCCTGCCGCTCCAGCGCGCGTACCCATTCCGTCGACACATCGAGCAACCTCGACACATCGCGCGTGGTGAGGAATTCCTCCATGACGGTACCCTCCTCGGCCGTTGATTCATCGCCTACCTTAGCCCCCATGATACCGCATACGTCAGACAATTCAACAAAAATCGTCGGTCAGGTGATTTTACTAATGCGGGAACAAATCGTCTGACATATAGTAGAAGGCAGGCGGCGGGTTACCAGCGGAGGGGTGGGATATGCACACGGCAGAAGATCGACTGCGCTTTGCGGTCGCGTTCGCGGGCCTGGATTTGGGCCGGTTGCGCGCCGGCGACCTGCTGAATCTGAAGGATGATTTGCAGGGGTTCCTGGCGTTAGACCAAGTGTCCGTCGCAGGGGTCTTGCCTTACGAGTATTCCACTGAGCAGCTCCGGACCTTGCAACAGGAGGTCCAGCAGCTCCTCAGGGACTTAGTGCAGCAGCGTCAGGCCACAGGCCATTGGCCCCTGGCCCACCACACCACGCCATGCCGGTTAGATGTGGAATACCACGTGACCCCGCTGGACGGGGTCGGGATGAAGGGTCGCAACCTGATCAGGGTGCGTGGGCCGATCAGGGACGTCTTTCTCTTCGTCCTTATCCATCTGCTCTGGCAAGAGCCGACCTGGCGCGTCGCGGAGTGCCCCAGCTGTCACACGATCTTCTACCGCGACCGCGCCAATCAGGACTACTGCACCCGGCGCTGCGTCAACCGGGTAAACAAGCGCAGTTGGCGGGCGGCGAAACAGACACTGGCGTCGACGGAAGCGGCGTCCTCGACGGCGGGCGCGTCCCCGGTGTTGGCCAACCCCGCGGGGCCTGAGTCCCCCGGGGCGCCTTCGTGAGGGTCAGGTGGCTGCCACTTTGCATAGAATCCCCCCGCCTAACCCAAAGAGTATAGACATCGCGTTCCCCAGCAGCGCCATGAAGGCCGCCGCCCTAGCGTACCGTCCGCCCTGGCCCCACCGCTGCCAGCCGAGGGCCATCTTGATGGCGACCCATGCCGCGATAAACGAGCCGCCCCCCGAGATGTCATAGGCCACCAAGGTAGTGATCAGAGCGCGCTCAAAGATGCCCACCAGGCTTTCCGATAGTAATCGCGAAATTTTGTACGGTCGACGATTTTTCGCTTATTGAATAAGCACTTATAGGCAGTCTTGGAAAACGAGGGTTACATGAGACACTCCGCGACGCACCTCAAGAAGGGTAAAAACCCTCTGCTAACGTCTCATGTTGCCATCTCAACAAACATAGTCTTATCAACTCATTAG
>Ga0081538_10004438_pt1 | contig 12936 bp, 9 predicted proteins | sample TabmetS5T2R1_FD_71022 | JGI IMG/M metagenome (GOLD analysis project Ga0081538, IMG submission 71022) | Tabebuia heterophylla rhizosphere microbial communities from the University of Puerto Rico - S5T2R1 | ecosystem: Host-associated > Plants > Roots > Rhizosphere ...
GCGATGGGCCGCGCATGGCGTCGCTGTCGCGCGCGCTCATGTTCTTTGCGCCCGAGGTCGAGTTCGTCGCGTTCCCGGCCTGGGACTGCCTGCCCTACGACCGTGTCTCTCCGCATGCAGCGGTGGTGGCCGAGCGCATGGCGGCCCTGTCCCGATTGGCGCGGACCGGATCCGGCAATCGACCTGCCGTCGTGATCACGAGCGTGAATGCCGCGCTCCAGCGGGTGCCGGAGCGCAGCCTGGTCGTGAGCCAGTCGCTCGGCGCGGCGCCCGGCAACATGCTGCGCATGGACGATGTGGTGCGCTGGCTCGAGCTCAACGGCTTCCTGCGCGCCTCGACCGTGCGCGAGCCCGGCGACTATGCGGTGCGCGGCGGCATTGTCGATCTGTTCCCGCCCGGCATGGAGGCGCCGGTGCGCCTCGATTTCTTCGGCGACACGCTCGAGTCGATCCGCAGCTTCGACCCGGAGACGCAGCGCACGGCCGGCCAATTGCGCGCGCTCGAGCTGCTGCCGGTCGCCGAGTTCCAACTCACGGGTGAAACCATTGCTCGATTCCGCAAGGGCTATCTGGCGCACTTCGGCGCCGCGCGGCGCGACGATGCGCTGTACGAGGCAGTCAGCGAGGGGCGCCGTCATCCCGGCATGGAGCACTGGCTGCCGCTGTTCCATGAGCGGCTCGAGACCCTATTCGATTATCTCCCGAACGTCGCCGTTGTGCTCGAACCGCTGGTCGAAGACGCGGCGGGCGAGCGGCTCACCCAGATCGCCGACTACTACGACGCGCGCAAGCAGACGCCCGAGGATGCCGGCCCGCTTTACCATCCGCTTCCGCCCGATTGTCTCTACCTCGCCCCGGACGAATGGCGCGGACGCCTCGAGGATGGGGCGATCGCCCGGCTAACCCCCTTTTCCGTCCCCGATGCGCCCGGCAACACCATCGACATCGGCGCCCGCCAGGGGCGCAACTTTGCCGCCGAGCGGGCCGAGCCGAACGCCAACCTTTACGATGCCGTGACGGCGCACGTGCTGGCGCTGCAGGGCGCCGGCAAGCGCGTCGCCGTCACGCTGTGGAGCGAAGGCGCGCGCGAGCGCATGAGCCACGTGCTGGCCGATCACGGGCTGATGAATCTCGCCCTGGTCGAGGCCTGGCCCGACGCCTTGGCCAGGCCGAAGGCGGAGGTTGCCCTTGCCGTGCTCGGCCTGGAAAGCGGGTTCGAGACCCACGCGTTTGCCGTCATCAGCGAGCAGGACATTCTGGGCGACCGGCTGGTGCGGCCGCGCCGGGCCCGGCGCGCCGAGCATTTCATCTCGGAGGTGACGAGCCTCACGCCTGGCGATCTCGTCGTGCACGTGGATCACGGCATTGGCCGCTTCGTCGGGCTAACCAACATCGAGGCCGCCGGCGCGCCCCACGATTGCCTGGAAATCCACTACGCCGGCGGCGACAAGCTGTTCCTGCCGGTGGAGAACATCGAGCTGCTGTCGCGCTACGGCTCGGAGGACACCGCAGTCGATCTCGATCGCCTGGGCGGCGTCGGCTGGCAGACGCGCAAGGCGCGCATGAAGAGCCGCATCCGCGCGATCGCGGGCGAGCTGATCAAGGTCGCCGCCGAGCGGCAATTGCGCGAGGCCCCGCGCATCGCCGTCGGCCACGGGCTCTATGACGAGTTCTGCGCCGGCTTCCCCTACGAGGAAACCGAGGACCAGCGCACCGCCATCGACGCGGTCCTGGACGATCTCGGCGCCGGCCGGCCGATGGACCGCCTGGTGTGCGGCGACGTCGGTTTCGGCAAAACCGAGGTGGCGCTGCGTGCCGCCTTCGTCACCGCAATGAACGGCAAGCAGGTCGCCGTGGTGGTGCCGACCACTCTGCTCGCCCGCCAGCACGCCAAGACATTCGCCGACCGCTTTCGCGGCTTGCCGGTCCATGTGGCGCACGTGTCGCGGCTGGTGTCGTCCGGTCAGATCGCCAAGGTCAAGCAGGGGCTCGCCGCCGGCCGCGTCGACATCGTGATCGGCACCCACGTGCTGCTCGGCAAGGCTACCAAGTTCAAGGACCTCGGCCTTCTCGTCGTGGACGAGGAGCAGCACTTCGGCGTCGCCCACAAGGAGAAGCTGAAGAGCCTGCGCGCCGAGGTGCACGTGCTCACGCTCACCGCAACGCCGATCCCTCGCACCCTGCAGCTTGCCCTGACCGGCGTGCGCGAATTGTCGATCATTGCCTCGCCGCCGGTCGACCGCCTGAGCGTGCGCACCTTCGTCAGCCCGTTCGATCCGCTGATCGTGCGCGAGGCGCTCCTGCGCGAGCGTTATCGCGGCGGCCAGGCGTTCTATGTCTGCCCGCGTATCGAGGATCTTCCCGAAGCCAAGGAGTTTCTCGACAGGACCGTGCCGGAGGTCCGCGTGGCGATGGCGCATGGCCAGATGCCGGCGGGCGTGCTTGAGGACATCATGTCGGCCTATTACGACGGCAAGTACGACGTGCTGCTCTCCACCACAATTATCGAGTCCGGCCTCGACATCCCGACCGCCAACACGCTGATCGTCCACCGCGCCGACCGCTTCGGCCTGGCGCAGCTCTATCAATTGCGCGGCCGGGTCGGGCGCTCCAAGCTCCGCGCCTATGCGCTGTTCACGCTGCCGGCGGAGCGGAAGATCACGCCGCAGGCCGAGCGCCGTTTGAAGGTGCTGCAATCGCTCGACACGCTGGGAGCCGGGTTCCAGCTGGCCTCGCACGACCTCGATATCCGCGGCGCCGGCAACCTTCTGGGCGACGAGCAGTCGGGCCATATCAAGGAGGTCGGCTACGAGCTCTATCAGCAGATGCTGGAAGAGGCGGTGATGAGCCTGAAGGCCGGCATTGCGGCGCCGGTCGCCGACAAGTGGTCGCCGCAGATCACCATCGGCACGCCGGTGCTGATCCCGGAGGACTATGTCTCCGACCTGCACGTGCGGCTCGCGCTCTACCGCCGGCTCGCCGACCTGGAGGAGGCGCGCGACATCGGTGCCTTCGGCGCCGAATTGGTGGACCGCTTCGGCCCGATGCCCGAGGAGGTCGAGCACCTGTTGCAGATCGTGGCCATCAAGGCGCTGTGCCGGCGCGCCAATGTAGAGAAGATCGAGGCCGGGCCGAAGGGCGCCGTGCTGGCCTTTCGCGACAACACATTCGCCGATCCCGACGGCCTGGTGCGCTATATCCGCGACCGCGGCCCCTCGGCGCGCGTGCGCCCCGACATGAAGGTCGTGTTCTTCGAGGACTGGGAACGGCCGGACCTGCGCCTGAAGGGCACAATGAAGATCCTGCACAGCCTTGTGCACTTGGCGGAACCGGCCAAAGCCGCGTGATCAACTTCACGCTTGTCATCCCCGACGGCTCGCGTGAGCGAGGCGCCCGGGACCCAAGTACCCAGCATCAGAACAAAACTGAGGCAGGGAGTCATGGGTCCCGACTCTCGCGGCTGACGGCACTCGGCCGGGATGACAGTGGAAAGGCCGCGCACGAGTTCGCCCGATTGCGTGATAAAGTGATCGCAGTTGCAGAAAGTCCGTGATGATGTCGATGATTTTGCCTCGCATTGTATCTGTTTGCTTCATCGCCGAGCTGTTCCTCGCCGGTGCGCCGGCCTTTGCGCATACGGACGGCATGGCCGGTGGATTCCTCAGCGGCTTTGCCCATCCGGTGGCCGGCCCGGACCACATTGCCGCCATGGTGGCGGTAGGTCTGTGGGGCGCGTTTCTCGGCGCACCGGCGATCTTCATGCTGCCGATCGTCTTTCCGCTGGTCATGGCGCTCGGCGGCGTCATGGGCATTCTCGGCGTGCCGATCCCGGCGGTCGAGACCGGCATTGCAACGTCGGCCGTCGTGCTCGGCCTCATGGTTGCGCTGGCGGCGCGGCCGTCCTTGTGGATCGCGGCCCTGCTGGTCGGCGCGTTCGCGATCTTCCACGGCCACGCGCATGGCGCCGAGCTTCCGGCCGGTGCGGATGCGGTGGCTTATTCGCTCGGTTTCGTCGTCGCGACCGGGCTGCTGCACCTGTCCGCCATCGCCTTTGGCCTGCTGAGGCGCTGGCCGGCCGGGCAGATCGCCGTGCGCGCCACCGGCGGCGCCATTGCGCTTGCCGGCATCGCCTTCCTCGTCGGACAACAATGATCGCTCCGGGCGGGGCCGTTCTTGCCGCGCTCCTTCTCGCCACCGATCCGGCGCACGCGCACGACGTGGTCGCCGGCGTCGGCGGATTTTATGGCGGCCTGCTGCATCCGCTGCTGGTGCCGGCACATGTGCTGGCGCTGACCTCGCTGGGCCTGCTGATCGGCCAGCAGACGCCGCGCCAGCGCGCCGGCCTGTTGGGGCTGTTCGCGGCCTCGCTCATCGCCGGCATCATGGTCATCGTGGCGGCATTTGCGGTCACGTCGGCAGGGTATGCCATCCTGACGGTCACGGCCGCGGCGGGAATTGCCGTTGCGGTCGCGCGGCCGGTGCCGATGCTCGTGAGTGGCCCGCTCGCCATGATGGCCGGAGCGGCGATCGCGCTCGACTCGGTGCCGCAAGAGATCTCCATGTTGACAACATTCGTCGCGCTGATCGGCACCGCGATCGGCGCGTTCCTGGTGACCATGTTGCTGGCCGACCTGACCGTCTATCTCAAGCGCGACTGGCAGCGCATCGGTCTGCGCGTCGTCGGCTCGTGGATCGCCGCCAGTGCCATCCTGGTGCTTGCGCTGCGGCTGGCACGCGGATGATTTGCGAACTTCGGAATCAGAACACTAGCCGGCGGGCGCCGCAGCGCGTTGGCGCTCGGCGGCGGCACGGCGCATCGCGCCCGCCAGATAATCGGGCGCCTGCGCGCCCGAGACTGCCAGCACGCCACCGAAGATGAAGCAGGGAACCCCGTCGATCCCGGCTTCCCTGGCGGAATTTGCCTCCTGTTCGACCCGGGCCACGTCGGCATCGCTGACCAAGAGGTCGCGCACCAGATCGCCATCGAGCCCGCAGTCGACCGCGGCCCCGATCAGGACTTGCGTGTCGGTCAAATCGGCGCCCTCGGCGAAATAGAGTTCCATCAGCCGTTGCTTCATCCGCCTCGGCTCGCGAGTATTGCCGGCCCACAGGATCAGGCGGTGGCAGTCGAGCGTGTTCGGCTGGCGCGCGATCTTGTCGAGCGCGTAGACGAGCCCTTCCGACTCCGCCGCCGCGGCGACGCGCTGTGCAATGCCGCGGTAGCGCTCGACCGAGCCAAACTTCCTTGTCAGATAGTCGGCGCGGCTCATGCCTTCGCGCGGGACCCAGGGATTGAGGAAGTACGGCCGCCAGCGCACCTCGACCGGGATGTCCGGATTCAGCGCGATCGCCTGTTCCAGCCGGCGCTTGCCGATATAGCACCACGGACACACGATATCGGAGACCACGTCGATCGGGAGAGGAGAGGTGGCTGCTGTCGGCATGGCGAGCCTCGGGTTTGCTGGTTGCTTACCTCTCCCTGAAAGCGCCCCGAAAGGGGGAGGTCGGCGTGCCAAACACGCCGGGGGTCACCGCAAACTAGGTCGTCAGTCACTCCGCCGCAATGGCCGGCTGGACCGCGCCACGAGGGTCTTGGCGGTGTCCGATGCCTTGCGCGTCACCAGCGCAACTTCGGGCGTCGGGCGCTGCGCGTCCGCGTCCGCAACCAGCATCGTGTGCTTGAGCACGCTGGCGATCCGCCGCGCCACCACGTGCGCCGCCTTGAGATCGTCGGCGCCGAGCGTGCCGATGAAGGTTTCCACCGCGCGACCGGAAAATCCGTCGCCAATCACGAGGCCGTCGATGTCGCGCGTGACGGCTTCCAGGCTGAGGATGGAGTGCGCTGCAAACCCGTCTCAACGTCGAAATTCCCTGAGATCAGGGAAAATACAGGGAGAAATCGCGAAAATCACCCCTTGCGCTTTACCTTGAAGCGCAATCGTCCAGAAATTCAAAGCCTTACAAGCAAATCTGCTGACCAACAGGGAAGTTGCCGAGAAATGCAGGCAATCTCTTTCCTACGAACAGGGAAGGCCTCGTCAAGCCGTGACGTGTGGCGCCGATGTAATGTGCGCTATCTGCTCTTACCTCTGCCAAGCCGCCATCCTGGCCCGCTGCGCGGCGCCGGACGGTCTCATGCAGCGCTTCAGCATTGCCAAAGGGGAAGCACATGACGAGCCAGGAACAGGACCAGGAGTTCTTCCGGCAGCGCGGCTTCGGACTGCGGATCGGATTCGGCGAGCGGCCGGCCCTGCTGGTCATCGACATGCTCAAGGCATTCACCGATCCGGCCATGATGCTCGGCGCCGACCTCGATGCCCAGGTCGCGGCGATCTCGCCCCTGCTCGGCGTCGCGCACGAGCGCGGCATCCCGGTGATCTTCTCCACGGTCATGTACAGCGAGGTCGATTTCAAGGATGCCGGTATCTGGGCGCTCAAGCAGAAGGGCGTCGCGACGCTGAAGGCCGGCACCGAGGGCGTGGAAATCGATCCGCGCCTCGACAGGCGCGCGAGCGACAGCCTCCTGGTGAAGAAATATGCCTCGTGCTTCTTCGGGACCGACCTCGTGTCGCGGCTCTTGAGCCGCCAGGTCGATACCCTGATCATCACCGGCTGCACCACCAGCGGCTGCGTGCGGGCGACGGCCGTCGACGCGGTGCAGACCGGCTTGCGTCCCATGGTGGTGCGCGAGGCGGTCGGCGACCGCTCCGCGGCCGCACATGCGCAGAGCCTGTTCGATCTCGATGCCAAGTATGCCGACGTCGTGTCGCTGGACGAGACGCTGCATTATCTGCGCAATGTCGGGCACAACAAGCCGGCGGGCTGATCCCAGCGTTTGTCAGTGCCGGGCTGTCCCGGCAATCCCGCTCGGTTTTGCGCCTCCGTGCAAGCCTAAGCGGGATGCACGGGTCAAGCCCGCGTATCAGGAGAAAAGAAGGAGATGCCGATGTTCCAGTCCCCGCTGCCGCCCCGCGAGCACGATCGCTTCCCCTATTCGGCCATCGTCGATCGGCAGCCGCTGCGCTGGCCGAACGGCGCGCGGGTGGCGGTCTGGATCATTCCCAACATCGAGCATTTCCTGTTCGATCGCCCGTCCACGCCCATCACCCATGCCACGCTCAAGCTTGTTCCCGATGTGCTGAACTATTCCTGGCGCGACTACGGGGTGCGCGTCGGCATCTGGCGCATGATGGAGGTGATGGAGAAGCACGGGTTCAAGGGAACGGTCGCCTTGAATTCGGACGTCTGCCGGCACTACCCGCGCATCATCGAGGCCGGCAGGGCGCTGGGCTGGGAATGGATGGGTCACGGCACGACCAACTCCATTCTCATCAACGATCAGTCGGAGGATGATGAGCGCGCGCTGATCCACGACACCGTCAACACTATTGCGGAGAGCACGGGAGGGCGGCCACGCGGCTGGCTCAGCCCGGCCTTGAGCGAGAGCCACCGCACGCTCGATCTACTGGCGGCGGCAGGGATCGAGTATGTCGGCAACTGGGTCAACGACGAGCAGCCCTATCCGATGCGGGTCGCGGCGGGCACCATGATCTCGATGCCCTATTCGGCCGAGATCAACGACATTCCGGCCTTTCTCGAACTGAAGCAGAGCCCGGAAGGATTCGGCCGCATGATCTGCGATCAGTTCGACGTGCTCTATGAAGACGGCGCGAAAACCGGCCGGGTGATGTCCGTTTGCCTCCACCCGTTCCTCATCGGGCATCCGCATCGGAGCAAGTATCTCGATTCCGCGCTCGCTCATATCCGCTCGCGCCAGGAGGTCTGGCTCGCCACGGGAGCCGAGATCGTCGATCACTACAAGGCGAATTACCTTAAGGCGTGACGCGCCGCCATGGCGGCAGCGCTATTGTCGCGTTTGGCGATATTTTACCCGGTTGCTCGGCTGAATCGCTGCGGCTTAGAATTGCAGAACGCAGGCGGCATGTTAGGCTCATGCGGCCTGGCGGCTAAGCACGCGCTCGCGGGGACAACCCATGTACACCTTGTTCCGCAATACTTCACTGCGCAATTTGCTATCGACGCAAGCGCCGGCCTTGTTGGCGTCCTTCGTCATTGCCGAGCTGTTCTACAAATTCAAGAGCTTCACCCTGGAATGCCTGGCATTCCTGGTCACCTGGTTCGTGATCGACGCCCTGCTGACCGGCATTCGCAGCTTTTGGCTCGAGCGCGCCGAGATGCGGCGGAATTCCTGATCTGGTATTTGCCCGCGCTTCATCCGACAGAGGATGCGTGCGGGGCGCGTGCTGGTTCGTCAAAACACCGGATAGGCCGGATTCAACACCAGCCCGCGGTGCATCGCTGCGCGCTGCACCGTGTGCGGGACGCGTGGCTACTGCGCCGCCGGCACCTTGGCCTGATCGGCGATGCGCGCCAGGCTCTCCTGGCGGCCGAGCACGGCCAGCACGTCGAAAATACCGGGCGACGTGGTGCGCCCGGTCAGCGCCGCGCGCAGCGGCTGCGCCACTGCGCCGAGCTTGATGCCTCGGCGCTCGGCAAAGGTGCGCACGGCGGCCTCCGCGTTCTCCGCGTTCCACGGCTCGACGCGCTCGAGCTCGCGCGCAAGATCGCCCAGCAAGGCCCGCGCGTCGTCGGTGAGCAGCGCCTCGGCCTTGTCGTCGAGCGCGAGTGGCCGGCCGGCCCACAGATAGCCGGCGCTGTCGATCAGCTCGATCAGTGTCCTGGCGCGCTCCTTCAGGCCCGGCATGGCTGCGAGGAGCTTGGCCTTCATCGCGGGATTGAGCCTGGCGGCGAGCTCGGACCCCCCGGCGATGTGCGGCAGCACGGCCTCGATCGCGGTCACCAGCTCGGCATCGGACGTCGCGCGCATATAGTGTCCGTTGAGGCTCTCCAGCTTGGCGAAGTCGAAGCGCGCCGGCGAGCGGCCTATCTCGCCGAAGTCGAACAGCCGGATCATCTCCTCGTCGGAAAAAATCTCCTGGTCGCCATGGCTCCAGCCGAGCCGCACCAGGTAATTGCGCATGGCCGCCGGCAGGAAGCCCATGGCGCGATAGGCGTCGACCCCGAGCGCGCCATGCCGCTTCGACAGCTTGGCGCCGTCCGGCCCATGGATCAGCGGGATGTGCGCCATGACCGGTACGTCCCAGCCGAGTGCGTCGTAGATATGTTTCTGCCGCGCCGCATTGGTGAGATGGTCCACCCCACGGATGATGTGGGTGATGCCCATGTCGTGGTCGTCGACCACGACCGCCAGCATATAGGTCGGCGTGCCGTCGGAGCGCAGCAGCACGAGATCGTCGAGGTCCTCGTTCTGCCACACCACGCGGCCCTGCACCTGGTCCTCGATGACGGTCTCGCCGGTCGTCGGCGCCTTGAGCCGGATAACCGGCTTGACGCTCGGCGGCGCCTCGGCCGGATCGCGGTCGCGCCAGCGGCCGTCGTAAAGCTTGGAGCGGCCCTCGCGTCGCGCCGCCTCGCGCATCTCGTCGAGCTCGGCCTGGCTCGCGTAGCAGCGATAGGCGCCGCCGGCGGCCAGCAATTGCTCGGCGGCCTCGCGGTGGCGGGCGGCCCGCGCGAACTGATGGACGGCGTCGCCCTCCCACGTGATGCCGAGCCAGGTGAGGCCGTCGATGATCGCCGCGATGGCGGCATCGGTCGAGCGCTCGCGGTCGGTATCCTCGATCCGCAGCAGCATCTTGCCGCCGCGGCTGCGCGCGTAGAGCCAGTTGAACAGCGCCGTGCGCGCCCCGCCGATATGCAGGAAGCCAGTCGGGGAGGGGGCAAAGCGCACGACGGTCTCGGTCATGGGTCCTCATTCGCACGCGAAAAGGCGGCCTTGCCGGACGCGTCCGTGTAGCACAATTAGGGTGCGGACCAAGACATTAAAGGTCCGAGACTCTTGGCGCACCGACACAGATTTGGCACATAGGGCCCCGATGTCGCGGCTCAAGCCGCGATACGTGATTCTCACCAGGGCTGAAACATGACCGTGATCGAAATGGCGGTTCGGGAAGCCGGCCGCGACTTCATCCGCGACATCGTCGAGGCCGACCTCGCGGCCGGCCGGCACAAGACGGTGGTCACGCGGTTTCCACCCGAGCCTAACGGCTACCTCCATATCGGCCACGCCAAAGCGATCGTCCTCAACTTCGGCGTGGCGGAGGAGTTCGGCGGCCGCTGTCACCTGCGGTTCGACGACACCAATCCGACCAAGGAGGAGCAGGAATATATCGATGCCATCGAGGCCGACGTGCGCTGGCTCGGCTTCGACTGGGGCCAGCACCTCTATCATGCGTCGGATTATTTCGAGCAGCTGTACGAATGGGCCGAGCACCTGATCCGTACCGGCAAGGCCTATGTGGACGACCAGTCGCCGGACGAGATCCGCGCAACGCGCGGCACATTGACCGAGGCGGGCCAGAACAGCCCATTCCGCGACCGTTCCATGGAGGAAAACCTCGACCTGTTCCGCCGCATGCGCGCCGGCGAGTTTCCCAATGGGGCGCGCGTGCTGCGCGCCAAGATCGACATGGCGTCGGGCAACATCAACCTGCGTGATCCTGTGCTCTATCGTATTCTCCACGCCACGCACCCGCGCACCGGCGACGCCTGGTGCATCTATCCGAGCTACGATTTCGCCCACGGCCAGTCGGATGCCATCGAGGGCATCACCCACTCGATCTGCACGTTGGAGTTCGAGGACCACCGGCCGCTGTACGACTGGTTCCTCGACAACCTTCCGGTTCCCTCGAGGCCGCGCCAGTACGAGTTCGCGCGCCTCAACCTCACCTACACGGTGCTGTCCAAACGCGTGCTCACCGAGCTGGTGCGCCAGGGCCACGTCAGCGGCTGGGACGATCCGCGCATGCCGACCATCGCGGGCCTCCGCCGACGCGGCGTGCCGCCTGAGGCGATGCGCGAGTTCGTCAAGCGGGTCGGCGTCGCCAAGGCCAACAGCGTGGTCGATATGGCGATGTTCGAGTTTTCGGTGCGCGAAGTCCTCAATCGGACGGCGCTGCGGCGCATGGCGGTGCTCAGGCCGCTGAAGATCACCATCGAAAATTATCCCGCGGGAAAGAGCGAGGAGCTGGAAGCCGTCAACCATCCGGAAAACCCGGCGGCAGGCACGCGGCGCATCCGCTTCTCCCACGAGCTCTATGTCGAGCGCGACGACTTCATGGAGAACCCGCCGAAGAAATTCTTCCGCTTGGCGCCGGGCCGCGAGGTGCGCCTGCGCTACGCCTATTTCGTCACCTGCCGCGAGGCAGTGAAGAACGCGGCTGGCGAGGTTGTCGAGCTCATCTGCACCTACGATCCGGCGACGCGCGGCGGCAACGCGCCCGACGGCCGCAAGGTGCAGGCGACGCTGCATTGGGTCTCGGCCGCCGACGCGGTCCCGGCGGAAGTGCGCCTCTACAATCCGCTGTTCACCCAGCCGGATCCGAACGCCGGCGAATTCGCGGCGGACCTCAACCCCAACTCGCTTGAAGCGCTCACCGGCGCCATGGTCGAGCCCGCGCTCGTCGGCGACAATTCCGCCGAGCCGGTCCAGTTCGAGCGCCAGGGCTATTTCACCCGTGACCAGGATTCCGCGCCGGGTCGCCTCGTGTTCAACCGCACGGTGGGCCTACGCGACACCTGGGCCAAGGTGAGCGGCGGCAAGGGCTAGTGTCCCGATTCCGAGGTTCGCAAATGCTTGCGGCATCTTCGACAGGAGCGTTGGGCGGTTCCGAAGCCGCACGGCGAAAGGGGTGCCAGAGACTGGAACGTGCGCGAGCAAGGCGCCAGCGCGCAGCGGGATAACACGGCTGCAATCGGCTCAAAGTGGTGATTACCGTGCGAGCCATCACTCAAAAGGGCCTTCCGGGGGGCCGGACGTACTCGAGATGACGGAAGTCCCGGTACCGCAACCCTTTGCCGAGCGAAGTCGTGGTTCGTATCCACCCCAGCATGGACCCCGCCGAAACGTAGATCCGCAGCGGCGCTTCCCAGCGGTTGGGCAGCCGCGTTTCATCCTGGGGTGGATGTGTCCGGCGTCGTTGAAGAGGTAGTCCCCGGCGTCACGCGCTTCTGTCCTGGCGATGAAGTGTACGTACGTGACGGCTCCCTCACGACAGCTTGCCTGCAAGCCAAAGAATGCCCCTTAGACCACCCTAAGACCACGCTCACGCCGGCTTTGTCGCGCGCGGCGTGCGCCAATGCGGCCGGATGTCTTCGCGCTGCCTTGTTCCCGATTGCTTGATGCGTTCGGCCCCGAAAGGCAGGCATATATCCGTTGACGGATATTCAGGGCACGGATATCCTCCTGGCCATGAAACCGCGGTTGCCGAATCCTCTCGCCCTTGCCGTCCTGGCGCTGCTGTTCGAGCGGCCGATGCATCCCTATGAGATGGCGGCGACGCTGAAGCATCGGCACAAGCATGAGAGCATCAAGCTGCGCTACGGCACGCTCTATACGGTGATCGAGTTCCTCCTGGCGCGCGGCTTCATCCTGGCGAAGGAAACCTCGCGCGACGGCAAACGGCCGGAGCGCACGGTCTACGCGCTTACGCCGGCCGGCCTCGACGAGGTGCGGGATTGGCTGCGCGAGCTGCTGCGCGAGCCGGCGAAGGAATTTCCGCAATTCGAAGCGGCCCTGTGTTTCTTGCCGCTGTTGCCGCCGGACGAGGCCGTGATGCTGATGCGCATTCGCGCGCTGCAGCTCACCGGCAAGGTCGCGCAGATGGAAGCGGAGCTTGCGCAAGTCGTGCAACAAGATTTGTCCGCGATGGTCGGACCGGATGAGAAACTACCGGCGCCGCTCGTCGGGCAGAAGTTTCCGCCGATTTTCGTCGTCGAATGCGAATACCGCCTCACGCTGATAAAAGCCGAGCTCGCTTTCGTCAACGAGCTGGTCCGCCGCATCACCGAGGAGGGATGGGGACCGGGCGCAGTATGGCGGGGGCGTGGGTGGGACGG
>Ga0081538_10004439_pt1 | contig 12935 bp, 13 predicted proteins | sample TabmetS5T2R1_FD_71022 | JGI IMG/M metagenome (GOLD analysis project Ga0081538, IMG submission 71022) | Tabebuia heterophylla rhizosphere microbial communities from the University of Puerto Rico - S5T2R1 | ecosystem: Host-associated > Plants > Roots > Rhizosphere ...
CGCGGCACCCCGGCGACCGTCGTCAGCTACGACGGCACCAAGCTGCACGTCGAGGAGCTGGGCTCCGGGCCCTGCCTGGTGTTCGCCCACGGCTTCTCGCTGACCCAGGACGCCTGGCACTACCAGCGGCGCGACCTGCCGGACCGGTTCCGCTGCGTGTTCTTCGACCAGCGCGGCCACGGCCGCTCCGGGCAGCCCCGGCGCGACGACTACTCGCTGGAGGCGATCGCGCGCGACCTGCTCGCCGTGCTGGACTGGACGGGCGAGGAGCGGCTGCTGGTGGTCGCCCACTCGATGGGCGGCATGGGCGCCCTGAAGCTCGCCGAGCTGTTCCCGGAGGAGTTGGGCAGCCGGGTCGCCGGCCTGGCGCTGGTCGGCTCGACCTACCTGGACACGGTGCGGGGCATGACCGCGGCGGTCACCGCCAGGGGGGCCTACCGGGCCCAGCGGGCGCTGATCACCGGCGCGTTCCGGTTCATGGGCCAGGACCCGGTCAGGGCCAACCAGCTCCGCCGCCGCGGCAGCGACCTCGGCTACCTGGGCACGCGCCTGTTCGGCTTCGGCTCGGAGCCGTCCCCGAGCCAGGTCGCCTTCATCGACCGCACCCTGGCCGGCACCGACGTCGAGGTCTGGGCCAAGGTCTTCCCGAGCCTGATCGACTTCGACCTCTCCGAGGTGCTGGAGAAGGTCGACGTGCCCACCCTGATCGCGGTCGGCGACAAGGACCGGATCACCCCGCCGGCCGCGGCCCGGCACATGGCCGACAAGATCCCCGGCGCCCGCCTGCTGGTCCTGGAGGACGCCGGCCACTGCGCCTTCCTGGAGGAGCACGAGGTGCTCGACGCCGAGCTCGCCGCCTTCGCCTCCGAGGTGCTCGCCCGCGCGGGCGCGCGCGCCCGCCGGCGCCCGGGCGCCGGCGGCACCCGCCGGCTGCGGCGGCCCTGAGGCGCCGTGGCGCTCGGGATCGAGGACCTGGCGGTCGGCCACTGGACCGACCCGGTCGGCCTGACCGGCTGCACGGTGGCCGTCCCGCCGCCCGGCAACGTCGCCGCCGCCAGCGTCCGCGGCGGCGGCCCCGGCACCCGCGAGACCGACCTGCTCCAGCCCCAGGCCCACGTGGAGGGCGTGTCCGCGGTGCTGCTCACCGGCGGCAGCGCCTTCGGGCTGGCGGCAGCCCAGGGGGTGGTCGACTGGTGCGAGCGGCGCGGGCTCGGCTACGCCCGCTTCGGCCGGCCGATCCCGATCGTGCCCGCCGCCGTGCTGTTCGACCTGGCGGTGGGGGACTGGGACGCGCGGCCCGGCCCGGCCGAGGGCGAGGCCGCCTGCGACGCCGCCACCACCGCGGACGGGCCGATGGGCAACGTCGGCGCCGGCATGGGCGCCACCGTCGGCAAGACGGCCGGGCCGGAGCACATGACCAAGGGCGGGCTCGGCTGGGCGGTGGTCGAGGCCGGACCGCTCACGGTCGGCGCCCTGGTCGCCGTCAACGCCGGCGGGGACGTGCTCGACGAGGACGGCGGCGTGCTCGCCGGCGCCCGCGTGCCCGGCGGGGCGACGGCGGCCATCCGCGAGCGGCTGGCCGGCGGGGAGCCGCTGCCGGAGGCGGTCCCGCCGGGCGGCAGCACCACCCTCGGCCTGGTCGCCACCAACGCCATCCTGACCAAGGGCGAGGCCCACCGGGTCGCCGTGCAGGCCCACGACGGCATGGCCAGGGCGATCCGGCCGGTCCACACCAGCTACGACGGCGATACCGTGTTCGCGCTGGCGGTCCCGCGCGTGACCGCCGCCATGGACCTGGTAGCCTTCCTGGCGGAGGAGGCGCTGGCCACCGCCATCCGGGCCGCGGTGCGGGCCGCGGGCCCGGTCGCCGGGATCCCGGCCGCCTCCGAGGTGTGGCGCGGAGCAGGAGGGAACTAGCGTGCCGCTCTACGACTACCGCTGCGCCGGCTGCGGGCGCGAGTTCGAGGCGCTGGTCGCCACGGCCGCAAAGGCCGACGAGGAACGCTGCCCCGGCTGCGGCGCCGAGGCGCGCCGCCAGCTCAGCCTGATCGCCGCGCCGGTGCGGGGCGGCGACGGGGCGGCGGCGCCGGTCGCCGGCGGTGGCTGCTGCGGCGGCGCCTGCGGCCACTGCGGCTGACGCCGTCCCGGCCGGTCCCGCTACGCCGACCTGATCCGGAGCCGGACGCAGCCCACCGTGCCGGCGTTGTCCTCGCCGCCGTCGGCGACCCGCAGGACCCAGCCCCCGAGCTGGTTCTCGCCGGCGAACGCGCCCAGCGGCTCCTCCGGGCGGAACGACCCCGCGAACGGCGCGGCGCCGTCGGTGACCGCGGTCGCGGCCAGGTCGTCGAAGCTGGTCGGCGTCCCCGAGCAGTCGTTGGGCCCGCCGCCGTAGCCGTCGCCGTCGCCGCCGTTGCCGCTGGACAGGGCGACCTCGGTCCCTGCCGGCGAGACCAGCGAGAGCGACAGGTCGTCGACGAAGCCGTGGTCGACCCGGACGCCGGCGACCGCCTTCAGGATGGTGCCGTCGGCGGTCACGTCCACGGGGACGTCGACGGTGCCGTTGTCGGGGACCGCCACGGCGAGGTCCCCGGTCGACCAGGTGGTGGTGGTGCCGCTGCCGGTGACCCTGGTGGTGAGGCTCCTGGCGTTGTTGGCGGCGCCGGTGTCCCGGTCGGCGGTGGTGACCTTCACGGTGGTCCGCTTGCCGCCGCCGCTGGCCGCGAACGCCACCAGGTCCACGGTCCTGCTCGCCCCCGGGGCGAGCCTGCCGAGGTCGCAGCCGACCAGCGGCGCCGCCACGTGGCACTCGCCACCACCCGAGGGCACCACCGACCTCGGGACCAGGCCGGAGGGCAGCGTGAGCACGGCGAACAGCTCGTCGGCGGTGTGGGCGCCGCCGTTGGTCACCCTGGCGCGCATGGCCACGTTGGACGCCACGGGGACGGAGGCCGGGCCCGACAGCGACACGGCGGGGTCGGTGGTGGCCGGCGTCTGCGCGACCCTGGCGTAGAACACGTCCGGCTGGTGCCGGTGGAAGGCGTTGCCGTCGCGGTTGTCGGACCAGGAGGCGTGGAAGTACCCGGTCGAGGCGGCGAGCTGGTCGTAGTCGCCCATGTAGCCGGCGGCCACGGCCGGGTCCTGGCCGACCGCCACCGGCGTGTCGGGGCCGAGCTGGAAGCTCTGCGCCGCCCACGACACCGCCCCGGTCGAGGTGTCGACGCGGGCGAGCCGCGAGCGGCGATGGAACATGCGGTCGGCCGGGTCGTTGGCGCGGCTGTAGTACCCGACCATCAGCGCCGCCCCGTTCGTCGCCACGGCGACGGTCGGGAAGAACTGGTCCCTGCCGGCGTCGTCGGGGTTGACCTGCACGGGCGCCGACCAGGTGGCGCCGCGGTTGGTCGACCTGACGAGGTAGACGTCGCCGCCGTCGGTGGTCGCCGGGTTGTCGTTGTAGACGACGTACAGGTGCCCGGTGGCCGGGTTGACCGCCGCGTGCGGGAACGAGTTGGAGCGCAGCCCGCCCGGCAGGTCCAGGCCCCCGTTGTCGGTGGTGGTCAGCAGGTCGGCGACCCGGTGCTCGACGCCCCAGCTCACGCCCAGGTCGGTGGAGCGCCGCATGTACAGCCGGTTGTCCCCGCCCTGCCCGCCGTCGCCGGTGCCGCGGTAGTAGAAGACGTGCACGGAGTGGTCGGCGCCGACCACCACGAAGCAGCCGTGGCCGCCGCTGGACACCAGCGTGCCGAGGCTGGGCCCGAAGCTGGCGCCGTGGTCGGTCGACCTGGTGACGCGGACCTCGACCTCCTCGCCGGCGCCGAAGCGGGTCCAGCAGAGGTAGACGTTGCCCTGGCCGGCGCCGGCCACGTTGTCGACCGTGAGCCAGGGCTTGTCCTGGACGTCGCCCGACCCGCTGTAGCCGGGCGTGCCGTTGACGGGCGCCGCGAAGCTCTGGCCGCCGTCGGTGGAGGTGAACACCTGGACGTGCTCGCCGGTGGCGAACCCGAGCGTGGACAGGTGCAGCAGCGACGATGCCCGGTCGACCGCCACCACCGGGTCGCCCCCGTCGCCCTCGGCGTCGTCGGGGAGGGTCCCCATGTCGGTGAACGACAGGCCGCCGTTGGAGGAGCGGCCGTAGCCGGTGAAATGGGTGTTCGCGTCGAAGGAGCCGGAGTCGTTCCAGGCGATCACGACGCCGCCGCCGAGCACCCCGATGCTGGTCTGGCTCTGGGTGTCCTGGACGGTGGCGTCCTCGGCGGGGCCGTTGACGGCGGCCGGGAGGACCCGCGGGCGCGGGCCTGCCGGGCGCGCGGCGGTCCGGGCCGGCCGGGGGTGCGTGGCGCCGGCGCGCGGGTCCGTGGACAGGACCGAGGGCGGCTCCCAGGCGGACCCCCCGCCCTTCGGCGACGCCGCGGCCGGCAGCGCCAGCCCGAGGGCCAGCAGCAGGCCCAGCCGGCGTGCGTGCCTCAATGACCCCCCCGGTCGCTCGCCTCCCCTGGCCACCGGAGCGTAGGCATCTGCCCGAGCCACGTCAACGGGACAATCCAGTCACGCGCCTGGGGGGCGACTTGTCGTCGTCCGTGAACCGCCGGATGATCTGCGGATGCTGACCGAGCTGGAGCGGGTCGCCGCCGAGGCGGCCACGTGCACCCGCTGCCGCCTTCACGAGAGCCGCACGCAGGTCGTCTTCGGCCAGGGCGACCCGAACGCCGAGCTGATGTTCGTGGGCGAGGCGCCCGGCTTCCACGAGGACCGGCAGGGGCTGCCGTTCGTCGGCCCCTCCGGGCAGCTCCTCAACCGCCTGCTCGCCGGCATCGGCCTGCGCCGCGAGGACGTCTATATCTGCAATGTCGTGAAAAGCCGCCCTCCGCGCAACCGCGACCCGCAGCCCGACGAGATCGCCGCCTGCCGCCCCTGGCTGGACGCCCAGATCCGCCTGGTCGACCCCAAGGTGGTGGTCACGCTGGGCAACTTCGCGGCCAAGACGCTGCTGGAGACCACCACCGGGATCAGCCGGCTGCGCGGCGGGACCTACCCCTTCCAGGGGCGGGTGCTGCTGCCCACCTTCCACCCGGCCGCGGCCCTGCACGCCGAGGGTCGCCGCTTCGCCGGCCCGAGCCCGCGGGAGGCGATGGAGGAGGACTTCCGCACGCTGGCCAGGCTGCTCGCCGAGCGGGCCGGGCGGCAGGCCGCTCCCGACCCCGACCCCGACCCCGAGCCCGGCGAGTCCGAGCAGCTCGGGCTGTTCTGACCGCCATGGCCGCCCTGCGCCTGCGCTCCGCCGACGAGGCGACCACCAAGGCCATCGGCGCGGCGCTGGCCGGGCTGCTGGACCCCGGCGACGTGGTCGGGCTGGCGGGCGACCTGGGCGCCGGCAAGACCCGGCTGGTGCAGGGCGCCGCCGCCGCCCTCGGGGTCGACGACCCGGTGCTGTCGCCCACCTTCATGCTGCTGCGCGAGTACGACGGCGAGCTGCCCGTCCACCACGTCGACGCCTACCGGCTGGCCGGGCCGGTCGAGCTGGAGGACCTGGGGCTGGACGAGGTGCTGCCGCCGGACGCGGTGGCGTTCGTCGAGTGGGCCGACCGGGTCGCGGCCGCGCTCCCCGAGAGCTGGCTCGAGCTGGTGCTGCACATCCGCGACGACGACACCCGCGAGGTCGACGTCCGTCCCCACGGCCCCGCCTGGGCCGCGCGCGCGCGGGAGCTCCAGGAGGCCCTGGAACCGTTCGCGTGAGGCCGGGGCTCAGCCTGGGGACGGCCCGGCGAGCAGGCGCGACCGCAGCGAAGCGTCGGTGGCGGCGTCGATGGCCGTCCAGGCCATGGCGACCGCGCCGTCGACCACCGCCCGGTCGGCGGCCGGGGTGACGCACTTGGCGGTGAACTCCGGCTGGTGGTTGACGGCCGGCAGCGCGTCGATGCCGATCGTCGGGTGGATCGAGGGCAGCGCCAGGGAGACGTTGCCCATGTCGGTCGAGCCGGCGCTGCGGTCGGGCCGCTCGTCGAAGCGGCGGCCGAGGGCCTCGGCGTTGCGGCGGTAGACGGCGGCCAGCTCGTGGTCGTGGTGCACCTCCGCGTACGGGTCGTGGTCCTCGTCGACCTCCAGGGTGGTCCCGGTGGCCAGCGCCCCGGCCTCGAAGCAGCGCAGCACCTTGGCCCGCACCGCCTCCAGCCCCTCCAGGGTGGTCGCCCGCACCATCCAGGTGCCGGTGGTGTGGCCGGGGACGATGTTGGCGGCGTCGCCGCCGTGGGTGACGATCCCGTGCACGCGGTCGCCGGGGTGCAGGTGCTGGCGCAGCAGGCCGATCGCCGTCTGGGCGACCACCAGGGCGTCGGCGGCGTTGACGCCGAGATGGGGGAAGCTGGCGGCGTGCGCCTCCTTGCCGGTGTAGGCGACCCGGAGCTGGGTCACGGCGATCACCGGCATCTCGGCCACCTCGTACGGCCAGGGGTGGACCATCATGGCCGCGTGGGCGCCCGCGAACGCGCCCTGCCGCAGCAGCAGGATCTTGCCGCCGCCGCCCTCCTCGGCGGGCGTGCCGAGGACGGTGACCTGCAGCCCCACCTCGTCGGCCACCCCGGCCAGGGCCACGCCGGCGCCGGCGGCCATGGCGGCGATCAGGTTGTGGCCGCAGGCGTGCCCGACGCCCGGCAGGGCGTCGTACTCGGCGCAGACCACCACGCGCAGCGGGCCCGACCCGGCGCGGGCGGCGAACGCGGTCGGCAGGCCGCCAACCCCGCGCTCGACCTCCAGGCCGGCGCCTTCCAGCAGCTCGCAGAGCCAGGCGCAGGCGCGCTCCTCCTCGAAGCCGAGCTCCGGGTGGGCGTGGATGCGGTGGCTGAGCGCCACCAGCTCGTCCCTGGCCCGCTCGACCCGCTCGCGCGCGGCCTGCTTGGCGTCCGCCATGGTCTGGGCCTCCTCGTTCCCGGTGGTCGGGGGCACCCTACCGTCGCCCGGGCAGCGGGACCACGATCGCGCCGGTGGCGTCGTCGCCGGCGACCAGGGAGGCGGCCGGCCCGTGCCACCACCACCACAGCGCCACGTACGCGCACACGTGGGCGTCGGCCAGGTCCTCGACCGCCTTGAGCGCCTGGCCGCGCCGGTCGTCCAGGGCCAGGAGCTCGCGGGCCAGCAGCCGGTCGGCGTCCAGCCGCAGCGGCGGGTCGGCCGCGGCCAGGCCGGCGAGCACCAGCGCCAGCGCCCGCAGGCCGGCCCGCCGCGCCTCCGGCGGGCCCTTCTTGTAGCGCAGCGCGCGGCCCAGGCCGCCCAGCTCGACGATGGCCGGGTGCGGGAAGACCTCGATCGCCCACCAGCCGGCGGCCCGGCCCGGGTCCCGCGGCACGGTCAGGTACGGCCGCGGCGAGCGGCGCACCAGCTCCATCGCCCGGACCCTGCCGCCGAGCACGCCCAGGTTGCTCGGGTAGGGCCCGGCGCCCACGCGGCCGTAGCGCCGCTGGAGCTCGGCCTCGCAGGCGCGCCTGGTGCCCGACGGGTTGGTGACCACCAGCGGCGCGTCCAGCGCCAGCACCGCGCCGTCGCGGTCGTGGGCGGCCAGGAACGCGGCGATGTCGGCGTCGGCGGTCGCCCAGCCCTCCCCGACCACCCGGCCCGCCGGGTCGAGCGCCGCCAGCCCGGACGGGTTGCGCCCACCCCAGGCCAGATCCACCCCGACGAACCGCACGGGTCCATCTTGCGCTAGCGGGCCGGTCACGCATCCACGGCGCGCGTGCTGCGGGACCGCTCGCACGGCCCAGCGGGGTCGAATGCGGCGCCGATGCATGACCGGCCCGCTAGGCCACCTCGCAGCGGTTGCGGCCGGCGCGCTTGGCCCTGTCCAGGGCGGTCTCGGCGCGGGTGAGCAGGTCCCGCCAGGCGTCGGCGGGCCGGTGCTCGACCACGCCGAAGGAGGCGGTCAGCCGGGGCGCGTCCGGGCCGAGGACGATGCCGACCGCGACCGTGCGCCGCCGCACCCGCTCGGCCACGTTCCAGGCGGCGTCCAGCCGCGTCCCCGGCAGCAGCATCAGGAACGCCTCGCCCTCGAAGCGGGCGATGGTGTCGCCGCCGCGGCACGACTCGTGCAGCAGGCCGGCGAACGCCTGCAGCAGCCGGTCGCCGGCGGCGTAGCCGCTGTGGTCGTTGACCTCGGCGAAGCCGTCCAGGTCGGTGAGGACCATCGACAGCGGCCCCATGCCGAGCTTGGCCAGCCCGGTCAGCGCCCGCAGCCGCTCCTCCACCGCGCGGCGGTTGGCCAGCCCGGTGAGGGAGTCGGTGAGCACCGCCGAGCGCAGGCTGACGTCGGACAGGCGCAGCTCGTCGTTGAGGGACTTGGTGCGCAGCGCCAGCCCCAGCCTGGTGACGATGTCCAGGTCCGCGACTGCCGTGCCGGTGCCCCGCTGCCCGGCGGCGTTCGCCGGCGACCCGGGCAGGAACAGCACCGGGATCGCCAGGGTCACCGGGTCGCGCTGGAGGCTCGCGTACAGCTCGTACCCGGAGCGGTCGGGCAGCATGGGGTCGAGCAGGATGACCTCAGGGCCCTGCTCGTGGGCCATCCGCACGCCATGGTCGGCCGAGCCCGCCTCGAGGACGTCGTGGCCCTCGGCGCGCAGGGTCGCGGCCGTATCCGCCCGCGAGCGGGCGTGGCCCTGGACGATCAGCACTCGCGCCATCGAGGTTGTGATCGGACGGCGCGACCGCGGCTTGAGGTGCCACAATACGGTTTCCACCGCACGCGATCGAAAGGCCCTCCGCTTGCTCGTGCTCGCGATGGACACCGCCACCCCCGTGACCAGCGTGGCCGTGGGGTCGGAGGTGGGCACGCTGGCGTCGGTGTCGATCCGCCACGAGCGCCGCCACGCCGAGGTGCTCACCCCCGCCGTCCGCTGGGTCCTCGAGCAGGCCGAGGTGGACGCCGGGTCGCTGGCCGGCGTGGCCGTCGGCACCGGCCCCGGGCTGTTCACCGGCCTGCGGGTCGGGGTCAGCACCGCCAAGGCGCTGGCCCAGGCCTGGCGGCTGCCGATGGTGGCCGTGTCAAGCCTGGACCTGCTGGCCTTCGCCCACCGGCACGTGCGCCGCACCATCTGCCCGGTGATCGACGCCCGCCGGGGCGAGGTGTTCACCGCCGTGTACCGGCCGGCCCACGCCGGGGTGGTGCGGCTGGTCGAGTACCACACGCTGCGGCCCGACCAGCTCGCCGCCGCGCTGGAGGGCCGGGGCGAGGAGGTGCTGCTGTGCGGCGACGGCGCCCTCGCCTACCGCGAGGTCTTCCAGCGCCAGGACGACCGCTTCCACTTCGGCAGCCGCGCCCAGGCGATGCCGTCGGCCAGCGCCCTGGTCGAGCTGGCCCTGCCCCGCTTCCACCGGGAGGAGTTCTCCAGCCCGCTGGACGTGACCCCGCTGTACCTGCGCCGCCCCGACGTCGACCCCTCGGTCGAGCGGCGCCTGGCCGACGAGCGCGCCACCTGGTACGAGCCGAGGGAAGCCTGATGGCCACCCTGCACCCGCCCAGGCACGAGCTCGGCGACCCGCGCTCCCCGCTGGTCATCGACCTCCAGCCGATGCGCCGCCGGCACATCCCCCAGGTGCTGGAGATCGAGCGCCAGGTGTACCCGCGCCCGTGGACGATGACGCTGTTCCTGTCCGAGATCGTGCAGCGCTCGACCCGCTTCTACATCGTGGCCAGGGTCCGGCGCCGGGTCGTCGGCTACGCCGGGCTGATGGTGTTCGGCGACGAGGCCCACGTGACCAACATCGCCGTGGACCCGGGCGTGCACCGCCGCAAGGTCGCCTCCCGCCTGCTGTTCGCGGTCATCACCGAGGCCAGGCGGCGGGGCGCGACCGCCTGCACGCTGGAGGTGCGGGTCGCCAACCACCCCGCCCAGGCGCTGTACCACCAGTTCGGCTTCGCCCCGGTCGGCATCCGCAAGAACTACTACGCCGAGACCGGCGAGGACGCCCTCATCATGTGGGCCGAGGGCCTCCAGTCCGCCGCCTACGCCGAGCGCCTGGCCGGCCTCGCCGCCCGCATCCCCGAGCCCAGGGAGCTGAGCTGACCGTGCTGGTGCTGGGCATCGAGACCTCCTGCGACGAGACCGGCGTCGCCCTGGTCGAGGACGGGCGGCGGGTCCGCTCCAACGTGCTCGCCGACCAGCAGACCCTGCACGCCCGCTACGGCGGGGTGGTCCCGGAGGTCGCCTCCCGCGCGCACGTCGACCTGCTGCACCCGGCCGTGGAGCAGGCCTGCGCGCTCGGCGGGGTGCGGCTGGGCGACGTCGACGCGATCGCGGTCACCCTCGGGCCCGGCCTGGCCGGCTCGCTGCTGGTCGGCGTGGCGGCGGCCAAGGCCTACGCGCTGGCGCTGGACCGCCCCCTGGTCGGGGTCAACCACCTGGTCGCCCACGTCTACGCCAACGTCCTGGAGCACGGGCCGCTGCCCCTGCCGGCGCTGGTGTTCGTGGTGTCCGGCGGGCACACCAGCCTGCTGGTGATGGAGGCGGACGGGACCTTCCGGATGCTCGGCCAGACCATCGACGACGCCGCCGGCGAGGCCTACGACAAGGTCGCCAGGGTGCTGGGGCTCGGCTACCCGGGCGGGCCGGTCATCGACGACCTGGCGCGCGGCGGCGACCCGGCGGCGGTGCGCTTCCCGCGGGCGCTGCTGGAGGACGGCACCGACGACTTCTCCCTGTCCGGCCTGAAGACCGCCGTCGCCCGCCACGTCCGCACCGCCGGGCCGGCCGCCGACCCGGCCGACGTGGCCGCCTCCTTCCAGGAGGCGGTGGTGGACGTGCAGGTCAGCAAGATCCTCGGCGCCGCCAAGCGCGAGAGCCTGGACACCGTGCTGCTGGCCGGCGGGGTGGCGGCCAACAGCCGCCTGCGCGCCCGGCTGGGGGAGGAGGCCGACGGCCTCGGGGTGCGGGTGCTGGTGCCGTCGCCGGCGCTGTGCACCGACAACGGCGCCATGGTGGCCTGCGCCGGCGCCGTCGCGCTGGAGCGGGGCGAGCGCACCCCGCTGGACGCGCGGGCCGACCCCAACCTCCAGATCGTCCCCGGCGTCGGCCGCCGCGCCCCCCGCCGCGGCCGCAAGCGCCACGCGCGGTGAGCCCGCCCGACCGCTTCGCCGAGCGCGGGCTGGAGCCCTCGGCCTGGGAGGCCGGGCCCGGCACCCCGTTCCCGGTCCACGCCCACCCGCGGGCCAAGCTGCTGGTGTGCCGCTCGGGGTCGATCCGCTTCACCCTGGAACCCTCCGGCGAGGTGCGCGAGCTGGGCCCCGGGGACTGGCTGGAGCTGGCCGCCGGCCAGGACCACTCCGCCCTTGCCGGCCCCGGCGGCGTCCGCTGCGAGGAGGCGTTCCACGACGGCCTGCAGGGCGGTTGACGGCGGCGCGGCAACCTTCCTAGGATGCGCTTAGCACTCCCCTCGATCGAGTGCTAATATCCGCGCCGAACGTACCACTTCTGGTCCGCCCTGATCCGGGCGGGGCCGCCACGGCACGAGGAGGAAGGATGAGCGTCAGCCTGCAACCGCTCGAGGACCGCATCGTCGTCAAGCCCGGCGAGGGCGAGGAGATGACCGCCTCCGGGCTGGTGATCCCCGACACCGCCAAGGAGAAGCCCCAGGAGGGCGAGGTCATCGCCGTCGGCCCCGGCCGCTTCGAGGACGGCAACCGGGTGCCGCTGGACGTCAAGGTCGGCGACACCGTCATCTACTCCAAGTACGGCGGCACCGAGGTCAAGCTCGGCGGCGACGACTACCTGATCCTCTCCGCCCGCGACGTCCTCGCCATCGTCAACAAGTAAGGACCGGGGAGACATGCCCAAGCAACTGCTGTTCAACGCCGAGGCGCGCCGCTCCCTCGAGGCCGGCGTCGACAAGCTGGCCAACGTCGTCAAGGTCACCCTCGGGCCCAAGGGCCGCAACGTCGTCCTCGACAAGAAGTGGGGCGCCCCCACCATCACCAACGACGGCGTCACCATCGCCAAGGAGATCGAGCTCGAGGACCACTACGAGAACCTCGGCGCCCAGCTCGCCAAGGAGGTCGCCACCAAGACCAACGACGTCGCCGGTGACGGCACCACCACCGCCACCGTGCTCGCCCAGGCCCTGGTCCACGAGGGCCTGCGCAACGTCGCCGCGGGCGCCAACCCGATGGGCCTCAAGCGCGGCATGGAGCGGGCCGTGGAGGCGGTCGCCGAGGCGATCCGCAACCAGGTCCACGAGATCGAGAGCCAGGACGAGATCGCCGCGGTCGCGGGCATCTCCGCCCAGGACACCGAGATCGGCCGCATCATCGCCGAGGCGATGGACAAGGTCGGCAAGGACGGCGTCATCACCGTCGACGAGTCGCAGACCTTCGGGATGGAGCTGGAGTTCACCGAGGGGATGCAGTTCGACAAGGGCTACATCTCGCCCTACTTCGTGACCGACCCCGAGCGGATGGAGGCGGTCCTGGAGGACCCCTACATCCTCATCGCCAACCAGAAGATCTCCTCGGCGCAGGTGCTGCTGCCGGTGCTGGAGAAGGCCGTGCAGAGCGGCAAGCCGCTGGTGGTGATCGCCGAGGACGTCGACGGGGAGGCGCTGGCCACCCTGGTCGTCAACAAGATCCGCGGCACCTTCAAGAGCGTGGCCGTCAAGGCGCCCGGGTTCGGCGACCGCCGCAAGGCGATGCTGGCCGACATGGCGATCCTCACCGGCGGCCAGGTCATCTCCGAGGAGGTCGGCCTCAAGCTCGAGAACGTCACCCTCGACCTGCTCGGCCGCGCCCGGCGGATCACCGTCACCAAGGACGACACCACCATCGTCGAGGGCGCCGGCACCGAGGAGGACATCAAGGGCCGCATCGCCCAGATCAAGCAGGAGATCGAGCGGACCGACTCCGACTGGGACCGCGAGAAGCTCCAGGAGCGGCTGGCCAAGCTGGCCGGCGGCGTCGGCGTCATCAA
>Ga0081538_10004440_pt1 | contig 12934 bp, 7 predicted proteins | sample TabmetS5T2R1_FD_71022 | JGI IMG/M metagenome (GOLD analysis project Ga0081538, IMG submission 71022) | Tabebuia heterophylla rhizosphere microbial communities from the University of Puerto Rico - S5T2R1 | ecosystem: Host-associated > Plants > Roots > Rhizosphere ...
GCCGCTTCGCCCTGCTGTCCGCGGGCGGCCTGGCCGCCGTGGCCGGCGGCGGCGTGGTCGGGGGTGACGCCCGAGCGTGGTGGTGGGCGGCCGCGGTGCTGCTGGATGTGGTCGCCGCCGTGGCGGCCGGCGCCGCCGAGGGCTGGGACGTCCGCCCCGACCACTTCAGCGAGCGGCACGGGCTGTTCGTCATCATCGCCCTCGGCGAGTCGCTCATCGTGGCCGGCGCCGGGCTCACCGGAGCCGAACGAACCACCCAGACCGTGGCCGTGACCATCCTGGCGGTGGCGGTGACCTGCGGCCTGTGGTGGAGCTACTTCGTCACCGCCAAACCCCTGCTCGACGACGCCATCCGGCGGCGCGACCAGGCCGACCGCACCCACCTGGCGCGAGACGTGTACAGCATCCTGCACTTTGTTGTCGTCTTTGGGGTCGTGCTGCTGGCGGTGGCGGTCGAGGAGGCGGTCGCGCATCCGCACGAGGCGCTGCCGGCGGGAGGGAGCCTCGCCCTGGCCGGGGGCGTTGTCCTGTTCGTGGGCGGCACCGCCGCCGCGCTCCGCCGCAGCGGCAACGCGCTGTCGGGCAGACGGTTGGTGATCCTCGGCGCCGTCGGCGCCGGTGTCTGGCTCACCCACGGCGCACCGGTCACCTGGTCGCTGCTCGTGGTGGCCCTCGGACTCCTCCTGCTCGGCGCGGCGGAGCGAGCGACAGGAAACGCGTCGAGGCAAGCTTGAGCGCGGCACCGTCGCCAGCGAGGTCGCCCTGACTGAATTGGCGGACCTAACTGTTGCCCTGAAAGGGCATATGAGCGCTGGTCAGCGCGCTGCGCGGTTGCCTCGACGGCCTGAAGGATGGGCTGGGTCGCGGCCTCGGGCTGGGACACGAACGAGACATGCGAGGCCGGCCTCGCCCCGCCAGAGCGTGCCGGTCATGGTTCGCGCCAGGCGTCGGCGCGCAGGAAGCGGCTGACGGCAAAGCCCCAGACCACAGAGAGGACCGCCACCAGCAGCAACGCCAGCAGCCAGGGCGCCGGCCGCAGCCAGCCGACGAGCAGGGCCGCCACCGCGCCTCCGGACAGCGCCAGGCGAAGGGGGTGGAACACCACCGACAGTCGCTCGGCATCGACCAGCGCCTGCTCGGTGAGCACCAACGCGATCAGACCCGTGGCCACGGCACCAGCCAGCAGCCAGCTCGTGCCCGCCGGCGTCCTCGCGTCATGGGCATGACCGATCAGGCTGACCATCCCAGCGCCAGCCGCCGTGATCGCCAAGGTGATGGGGAGGTGGCTCAGCACCCAGGTGGCCAGCGCGACACGGTTGGCTTTGGGCAGCCGCCGGCCCACCAGATCGAAGTAGATCCACCAGAAGCCGAAGCCCAACCACAGCGCCAGCATCCCAGTGGTGATCGTCTTGGCATCACGGGTGGCCCCCGACAGGCCGTCCACGACCCCGATCACGACCTCGCCCAGGACGATGATGGTGAACAGCCCGAACCGCTCGACCAGCGAGTCAGTTGGGGTCAGGCCCAGGCCGGCCCGGGCGCTCCGGGCGGCCAGCACGATGCCGACGACCCAGGCGACCCCAAGGCCGGCCCACACCAGCAGCCGGGGGGTGGCCGAGAGGAAGGCGCTGGCCCCGATCACCACCGCCGACACCCCCATGCCGGCCACATAGGCCCCCGTTTGCGCCAGGAACTCGGAGTCGTCCCGGCGGTCCTGACGCCAGACGCTGTACCACAGCCCGGTCTGGACGACCTGGTAGATCGCGTACACCACGGCGAAGCCCCAGCCGCCGCCGTCCGCGGCCTCGGCGGTGAACACCGCCAGCAGGACCAGGATGCCCATCTGCAGGAAGACGAGGCTGCGGGTCCGTCCGTCCTCGCGGCCATGCAGCTCCAGGTACAGCGACCCGTTGATCCACGCGATCCAGATCAGCGCGAAGACCACAGCGAACTCGGCCACCCCACCGACCGTGACATGGGTGGCCAGGTGGTGGGCCGCCTGGCCGAGCACGGCCACATACACCAGGTCGTAGAACAGCTCCAGGACGCTGACCTGCCGGTCGGCGATGACCTGGCCGTGGGCTCGTGGCGGCCGCCAGAACCACCGCTTGAAACGCCTGGGGATCTCGCTGGTCATGACAGCAGTAGACCACCCCCGATCTGGAGTGGACGATCATCAAGCCGGGGCACCTGACTAGGCGCGTGCGAGGGGCCGGCTCTCGGGCAGGGCTGCGCGAAGCTGGCGGCGGGAGCTGATGTCGAGCTTGGTGAACACCTTGCGCAGGTGCCATTCGACCGTGCGGGCGCTGATGAACAGCTGCGCAGCGATCTCCGGGTTCGACAGGCCGTCCCGAGCGAGCCGGGCGATCTGCTCCTCCTGCGCCGTGAGCTCCTCACGGGTCTCGGGGCTGCGCTTGCGCACCTGCTCCCCCGTTGCCAGCAGCTCGCGGCGGGCGCGCTCGGCGAACGCCTCCATCCCGATGGCGAGGAACAGCTCGTGGGCGGTGCGCAGCTGCTCACGCGCATCGCCGCGCCGGCCTTGGCGGCGCAGCCACTCCCCGTAGAGAAGGTGCGCGCGGGCGAGCTCCGGACGGAGCTTGGTGCGGCTCAGCCGGCCAATGGCTTCCCGGCAGAGCTCCTCGGCGGTGGCGCCGTCGCTCAGCAGCGCCCGGGAGCGGGCCTCGATGCCGAGCGCGAAGTCGGTGCCGGACGGCTGCGTCGTCTCGGCCAGGCGCTCGAGCGCCTCGCGGGCAAGCCCGGTGTCGCCGACGCGCGCGGCCGCCTCGACCAGCTCCGGCAGCGCCCAGACGGACACCCAGTACTCGAAGGTGTTCGAGGTGGCTTGTCGGGCCGCCGACGCCGCCTCCTCATACCGCGCGAGGCTGTTGTACAGGACCGCGGCCGCCCAGTGCGCGTAGGTCGCGAAGACCTGCCCTCCCGCGGCGGCTTGCTCAATGGCGCTCGCGATCGCCGCGGAGGCTTCGGCTTCCCTTCCTTGTAGCGCCCGGAGCCTCAGCGCGACCCAGGACCCGGCCGGGCTGCCCGTTGCCGCAGACACGCTGTCGGCCTCCGCCATGAGCGCACCAGCACCCGCGAAGTCGCCGACCCACGCGCTCGCCAAGCCCAACGCCGACAGGTGGAGCGGCAGCTCCGCGAGGGCGCCGACATCACGGACGAGCTGAACCTGTCTCGCGGAGATCGCGTGCGCGCCGTCGTTGTCCCACACAGCGTTGCTGGCCGCCGGGGCTATCCAGCCCCAGCGCAGGACATCCCCCACTGAGATGTCGGCGAGCGCTTTCGCAGCTCGGCGCAGCGTCGGAGTCGCTGCGGCGTGTCCGTCGGTGGACAGCTGGACAAGCCCGTCGAGCAGCAGGTCAACGGGCTGCGGAGCACCCGGGCGTCGAGGGAGGGCCTGGACTGCGTGGCGGATCTCGAGGAACAAGCTGCCTCCCTGGAGATACCCGGTTGCGACGAACGCCGCGCCCCAGGCCGTCAGATAGGTCTCGCGCGCAAGCTCGAGATCGAACGGCTGGAGAAGCCTCGCGGCCTTCAGCAGGAGTGCGGGAGCCTCGCCGAGGAGACCCGAGGCGAAGGCGACATGGCCGCGCAGCAGATCCACCCGCGCCCGCTGGAAGTCGTCCAGCGGTCCGGCCTCTGCCATGGCCAGGAGCCCGAGCGCCGCGTCGAACGCGCCCGCCTGGAAGCTCGCCTGCGCCGCGGCCAGCGCCCGCTCCCCACGTCGCGCGGGGTCAACGGTCAGCGCCACCGAGCGCTGCAGAAACGCCGCCGCGGCCGCGACCCCACCGCGCGCCTGGGCCCGGCCGGCCGACCGCTCCAGCTCGGCCGCCACCTCCTCCCCCGGCCCCGGCGTCGCTTGAGCCAGATGCCAGACCCGCCGGTCCGGGTCGGTCTCGGCGTCGGTCGCCTCGGCCAGGGCGCGATGCACCCGGTAGCGGTCTTCGACGGCCGCCGACCGGTAGGCCGCCGACCGGACCAGCGGATAGGCGAACTCGACGCGCCCCCCCACCTGGAGCAGCCCAGCATCCACCGCGGGGGCCACCGCCGCCAAGTCGACACCCAGGATCGCAGCGGCACGGTGGAACAACACCAGGTCGCCCAGGGGCTCGGCGGCCGCGGTCAGGACCAGCAGCCGGGTGTCGGCGGGCAACAGCCGCAGGCGCCGGACGTAGCTCTGCTCAATCTTGCCGGCCACCGGCTGGCTGCCGGGCAGCCCGAACCCACCGGCCAGCGCGGCAGCGTTCCAGGTCCGCGGCAACTCGAGCAGCGCCAGCGGATTGCCGTGGCTCTCGCTGACGATCTGGTCACAGACCGCCGCATCCAGCGGCCCATACACGTTGGCGAGCAGCAACGCCCGCGCGTCGCTGTCGCCCAGCCCATGGATAGACAGCTCCGGCAGCCCAACCAGGACCTCGTCGCCGACGCCGGTGCGGGCCGCGCCCACCAGCGCGATCCGCTCGGCCAGCAGGCGGCGAGCCACGAACCCGAGGACCTGGGTCGAGGCCTGGTCGAGCCACTGGGCGTCCTCGACGATGCAGACCAAGGGTCGGTCCTCGGCGACCTCGGCCAGCAGCGTCAGGGTGGCCAGCCCGACCAGGAACCGGTCAGGCGGAGGACCTACGCTGCGGCCGAACACCACTGCCAGGGCGTCACGCTGGGGGACGGGCAGCCTGTCCAGGCGGTCCAGCATATGCGCGCAGAGCTGGTGGAGGCCGGCATAGGGCAGTTCCATCTCCGACTCGGCGCCTACGGCCCTGGCGACCTGCCAGCCGTCGACCCGGTCCGACAGGTAGCCCAGCAGGGCGCTCTTGCCCACCCCCGCCTCCCCCCGCAAGACGGTGACGCGGCTCCGACCGGCCAGGACGTCGGCCACGAGCTGGTCGAGCGCGGCGCACTCGAGGTGGCGTCCGAGCAGACCCGCGGCGCCGGAATCGGTATCAGTGGCCAACGCCGACCCACCGATGTGTGGGGGTGGTGCGGAGCTCCGCGGGGCGCTGCGCCCCACAAGCACATAACCAGCGTCGTCGAATACGATCCTGCCGCATCGGCAGCCTCCGCGGGCCAACTGACCTTTCGGACAACGACCCCAACTAAGCCGCCGCCAGCATGATCCTCCACATCCATCAGGACAAGCCTCGGCGGGCGAGGCCAACTGAGGTGCCTCCCATAGAACGCTATTGGAGAAGGGCCGCGCGAAGCTGGCGGCGGGAGCTGATATCGAGCTTGGTGAACACCTTGCGCAGGTGCCATTCGACCGTGCGGGCGCTGATGAACAGCTGCGCACCGATCTCCGGGTTCGACAGGCCGTCCCGGGCGAGGCGGGCGATCTGGGTTTCCTGGGCCGTCAGCTCCTCGCGGGTCTCGACGTTGCGCTTCCGCACCGTCGCGCCCGTGGCCAGCAGTTCCCGGCGGGCGCGCTCCGCGAATCCCTCTGCGCCCATGGCGCTGAGCATCTCGTAGGCGACGTTCAGCTCGCCGCGCGCGTCCACCCGGCGGCTCGCCCGTCGAAGCCACTCTCCATACAGCAGGTGCGCGCGGGCGAGCTCGGCGCGAACCCTAGTCCGGCCCAGGTGGGCGATGGCCTCGCGGTACAGGGTGTCGGCATCGTCGCCTTCGCGGAGCAGGGCTCGGGAACGGGCCTCCATCCCGAGCGCCCAGTCGGTCCGGCTCGCCCGAGCCTTCCTGGCCAGCCGATCCAGAGCGTCGGTCGCCAGATCGGTACTTCCGGTTCGTGCCGCCGATTCGATCAGCTCCGTCAAGCCCCAGTTGTGGGCGACCATCTCCTGGGGGTCCTCGCACGCGCGGCGCGCGGCGGCCAGGGCCTCTTCGTACTCACCGAGGCCGTTGCAGAGGACGGCATGGGCGTACTCGCAGATCGCGACCCCAACCCCCTCGCCACGGGATGTGACCTCACGCAGCGTGACCTCGATCAGATCGCTCGCCTCGCGCGCCTGCCCCCGCCATGCGGCGAGGGTCAACGCGCCATACGGCGCCTCGCCGACCCCCACCGCCTCCACGACCGACCGGGCCTCCTCGACCAGCGAGGCGGCAGCCGACAGCTCGCCGCAGAACACCAGGATCGGCGTGCGCGAGCCGAGCGCCAGCGGTAGCTCGCTCAGCGCGCCCGTCCTCCGGGCGACCCGCAGGTGGTGATCCGACAAGGCATACGCGCTCTCGTCGTCCCACAGCTCCAGCGCGAGCACGCAGCCCTGCCACAGCCACCGCAGCCGATCCCGGGTCGAGATGTTGAGGGCGCGGAGGCTCCGCAAGGCGCCCCGGCAGCCTGGAACCGCCGTGCCGTAGTCGTCAATGAGGGCGCTGAACGCATCCAGCAGCAGGTCACCGGCCGTGGGCTCATCGTCAGCGCGGCGCGGCGCGGCCCGGGCGGCCCGGGCGACCTCGGCGACGCCCACGCCGTCATTGAGCCGGGCCGCGAACTGGGCCGCGGAGAACGCGTCCAGATACGTCTGGCGCGCGAGCTCGGGATTCAGTGGCTCGAGGCGCCGAGCGGCCGCCAGCAACAGCCGTGTCGCTTCGTTGCCCCGGCTCGAGGCGAATGCCAGCTGCGCGCGCAGCAGGTCGATCCGCACGCGTTGCAGCTCGTCGACCGGTCCGCCGCGGGCGATGGTGAGCAGGGTACGAGCGGTGTCGAAGGCCCCCGCCTGCACGCTCGCGAAGGCCGCATCCAGCGCCCGCCGGACCCGTTGCGCCGGGTCGGGCGTCAGCTCGGTGGCGCGGGCCAGGAAGGCGGCTGCGGCCGCGACCCCACCGCGCGCCTGAGCCCGGCCGGCCGACCGCTCCAGCTCGGCCGCGACCTCCTCGTCGGGCCCCGGTGCCGCACGAGCGCGGTGCCAGGCCCGCCGGTCCGGGTCCTTCTCGGCGTCGGTGGCCCTCGCCAGGGCGCGATGCACCCGGTAGCGGTCGTCAGTCGCGCCCGAGCGGTAGGCGGCCGAGCGGACGAGTGGGTGGGCGAACTCCACGCGCCAGTGCACCTGGAGGAGTCCGGCATCGGCCGCGGGGACGGCCGCGGCCAGGTCGATGCCGAGGTCCTCGGCGGCACCGTGGAGCAGCACGGTGTCGCCCAGAGGCTCGGCGGCCGCGGCCAGCACCAGCAGCCGTGTGTCGGCGGGCAACAGCTGGAGACGCCGGACGTAGCTCTGTTCGATCTTGCTCACCACCGGCTGGCTGCCGGGCAGCCCGAACCCGCCGGCGAGCTCTTGGGCCCTCCAGGTACGCGGCAGCTCCAGCAGCGCCAGCGGGTTGCCGTGGCTCTCGGTGATGATCTGGTCACCGACGGCGGCATCCAGCGGGCCGTGCACGTTACCAAGCAGCATCGCGCGGGCATCGCTGTCGCCGAGTCCACGGATCGGCAATGCGGGCAGTCCGGCGAGGATGTCGTCGCCGCTGCCCGTGCGGGCCGCGCACACCAGCGCGGCCCGCTCGGCCAGGAGCCGCCGGGCGACGAAGCCGAGGACCTGGGCGGAAGCCTGGTCGAGCCACTGCGCGTCGTCCACGAAGCAGATCAGCGGGTCCTGCTCGGCGACCTCCGCCACGAGGGTCAGCGTGGCCAGTCCCACCATGAGCCGGTCGGGGGTTGGGCCGGTACTCAGCCCGAACACCGTCGCCAGGGCGTCGCGCTGTGGCACCGGCAGCCAGTCGAGGTGGTCCAACATGGGCGCGCACAGTTGATGGAGACTGCTGTAGGCCAGTTCCATCTCCGACTCGGCGCCTACGGCCCTGGCGACCTTCCAGCCGTCGACCCGGTCCGACAGGTAGCCCAGCAGGGCGCTCTTGCCCACGCCTGCCTCGCCGCGGAGGACGATGACTCGGCTCGCACCGGCGAGGACGTCGGCCACGAGCTGGTCGAGCGCCTGGCACTCGGCGTGGCGTCCGAGGAGCTTCGGGGGTTGACGGCGATCCTGGCTCGTCTGTGGCCTCCTGCGCCTTCCCCCGGGCAACAACCCTGTGAACCGATACAAGCCCGAGCCTACATCCGCCATCGGGGCCCGCGGTAGACGCAGACCAGGGACCGGCCAGGGTGTCTCCCTGGTGCGACGCCGCCGTGAAGGCACGAGGGTGATGCCCTGAGCCAACTCAGGGAGGCCGACATGAGCGCCGACGACGTGGCCACCTCGACCACCTCCTCGGCCGCCCGGCGAGAGCGGGACCTGCTCGGTCAGACCGTTCTCGTGATCGGGGGCAGCTCGGGCATCGGTCTCGAGACGGCCCGGCTCGCCCGCGCCAAGAGCGCCGACATAATCCTCACCGCCCGCAATCCCGACCGCCTGCACCGTGTCGGCCTCGAGCTCAAGGCCAGCATCGCCGCCTTCGACGCCACCGACTTCGACCGGCTCGAGCGGTTCTTCGACGCGCTGACCACGCCGATCGACCATCTGCTGGTCACCGGCCCCGGCCCGTACTACGCGCCCCTGGCCGCCTTCGATCTCGACGCGGCCCGCCGCGACATCGAGGCCCAGCTTCTGCTACCGCTGCAGGTCGCCCGGCACGCCGCCAGTACGGTCCGCCCGGGAGGGACGCTGCTGTTGGTGGGCGGCACCGCCGGCCGCCGCCCGGCACCGGGCCGGGCGCTCATCTTGGCGCTCACGGCCGCGCTGCCCGCGCTGACCGAGAACCTCGCGCTGGAGCTGGCGCCGATCCGGGTGAACCTGATCGCGGCCGGGTTCGTCGACACGCCGCTGTCAGCCTCGGTGCTCGGCGACCAGCTGGAGGCGCGCCGCGAGCAGCTCCGCACCACCCTGCCGATCGGCCGGGTCGTCGGCCCGGCCGACGTCGCCGCCCTGGCCGTCCACCTGATGACCAACACCGCGGTCACCGGCGCGACCTTCGACATCGACGGCGGCCAGCAGCTCGTCGAGCGGTGAGCCGGCGCGCGAGGGAGCTCAGGCACCGACCGGGGTCCTTCAGCGGGTCGACCCGTGGACGCGCCAGGGTGTTCGGCTGGCGCGATGGGTCGCCCCAGCCGCGACGATGAGCAGCAAACGGAGACTCCGAGGCCTACCCACAGAGTAAGGCGGGTGTCCATGGCTGATCGGGAATTTCCGCCGCATTGGTGGCGGGGTCGTCTTCGCCGCAGTGTGGATGGTTTCCGCCGCGGCCTTCGCGGCGGTGGCCTATGCCGTCGGGTTGCGAGGCGCGACCGTGAGCGACCCTGACAGCGAAGCTCGGCTTGGATCGGAGCGTGGCGCGTGGCGTCGCGCTCCCTCGTTGACCGTGGCTCAGCTTGTCCCGACCGTGATGAGCACCTTGCCGACCGCCCCGCTCTCGACGGCAGCGTGCGCGTCCGCCGCGTCTTCCAGGCGATAGCGGTGCAGCGGGAGGCCGGCTTGCTGGCCGACACGGAGGGCGCCGTCCTCGATCGCCTGGTTGATGTCCGCGGCCGCGGCCACGATCCGGTCCCAGCCGACCGTATAGAGCAGGACGAACTGGTAGCGGGCGTTGAGTCCCATGTTCCGCCGCACGTCCAGGTTGAACGGGGCGCCGCCGTCGTTCGCGTAGATCGAGATCGTCCCTCGGGTACGGAGAACGGCCAGATCGAGCTCCGCGTTCGCGCCCGCCGCGACCTCGACCACGAGGTCGACGCCGTCGGGGGCGAGGCCTCTGATCGCCTCGGCCGCGTCCGCCTCCTTGTAGTTGACGACGTGGTGGGCGCCGGCCGCCGTGGCGAGCCGAGCTTTCGCCTCCCCACTGACGGTGGCGATCACGTCCGCGCCCGCCCAACGGGCGAGCTGGACCGCCGCGTTGCCCACGGCGCCGGCGCCACCTGCCACCAGCACCGCCCTGCCGGCCAGCGCGTCCGGCCGCAGCCGCACTGGGCCGTCCTCGGCAACCGTCAACGCCCGGTGCGCCGTCACGGCCGGGATGCCGATGCTGGCTCCGAGCTCGAAGTCCGCATCCGCCGGGAGCGCGAAGGCGCGTTCGGCGGGGACGACGGTGAACTCCTGCGCCGTGCCGGACGCCGGCCGGCCGTCGCCGGCATGGGTGACCCAGACGCGATCGCCCACCCTGAAGCCGGTGACACCAGCGCCGACCGCGTCGACCACGCCGGCGCCGTCGTGGTTGGGAACCGTCGCCTCCGTCAGCTCACCGCCGAAGGTGCCGCTGCGCGACTTCCAGTCGGTCGGATTCACTCCCGACACGAGCACGCGAATCCGCACCTCGCCGTCTCCCGGCTCGGGAATCGGCTTCTCCACGAGCTCGAGCACGGACGGATCGCCGAGGCGTGTGTACGTGATCGCTCTCATGCTCGCGTGGCCTCCCGTCCACCAGCCGGTGACGGGCATCCTCCCAGGTGAAGTGACCGGCGTCGACTCTGACGGAGTCGGGAGGCTCGTAGCTGCGGTGGCATCTGCTGCCAGGAGCAGCCGAGCGAGCCCCAGACCAGGGCATCGACCAGGGACTCCCACGGGCGCAACCGTGGACCCGAAGCGCGACCCTGACCAGGTAGTCCCACAAGCGTGAGGAGGCGCGCATGGCTGCTTCGAGCTCGAACCAGGCATCGACGGCGGCGGTCGAAGACGCGACGGTCCGCCCGTTCCGCGTCGAGATCCCGCAGGAGGACCTGGATGACCTGCGCCGTCGGATCGCCTTGGCGCGCTGGCCGTCCAGGGAGCTGGTCACCGATCGCTCCCAGGGCGTGCAGCTGGCCACCCTGCAGGAACTGGCCCGCTACTGGGCCAGCGACTACGACCTGCGGAGGATCGAGGCCAGGCTGAACGCGCTGCCGCAGTTCATGACCACCATTGACGGGGTCGACGTCCACTTCCTCCACGTGCGGTCGCCGCAGGAGAATGCGTTGCCGCTGATCATGACGCATGGCTGGCCCGGCTCGGTGATCGAGCTGCTCGAGACGGTCGGTCCGCTGACCGACCCGACCGCGCACGGCGGCCGCGCCGAGGATGCCTTCGACCTGGTGTTGCCCTCACTGCCCGGCTACGGGTTCTCCAGCCAACCCACCGAGCTCGGCTGGGGCCCCGGCCGCACCGCCGGCGCCTGGGCGCAGCTGATGGGCCGCCTCGGCTATGACCGTTATGTCGCCCAGGGCGGCGACGTGGGCGCCTCTGTCACCGACGCGATGGGCCGCCAGGCGCCTCCCGGGCTGGTCGGCATCCACATGAACCTGCTGGTGACGGCGCTGGCCGGCCCCCAGCCGACGGAATCCGAGCAGGAACGCACGGCGGCGGACGCCCTCGCCAGCTTCCGCGCCACCGGCTTCGGCTACTTCCTGGAGCAGGCCACCCGCCCCCAGACGATCGGCTATGCCCTGCTGGACTCCCCGGTCGCCCTGGCCGCCTGGATGCTGGACCACGACACCGACAGCTACTACAAGATCTCGGCCGCCTTCCTCGACGACCAGCCCGCGGGCAACCTCACCCGCGACCACATCCTGGACAACATCACCGCGTACTGGCTGACCGGCACCGGGGCCTCGGCGGCCCGGTCGTACTGGGAGAGCGGACGAGCCGTAGCCCAGGCCCAGGCCGCCGGCCAGGCTCCTCCGGCGGTCTCGGTGCCGGTCGGCTTCACCACCTTCCCCGATGAGATCTTCCGGGCCCCGCGCAGCTGGGTGGAGATGGGCTATCCCAGCCTCACCTACTTCAACCAGGTCGACAAGGGCGGCCACTTCGCCGCCTGGGAGGAGCCCGACCTCTTCTCGAGCGAGGTCCGAGCCGCATTCCACTCACTACGCTAGCCAAGGAGATTCCTGATGACTGCGACAGCCGAGTCGACCCAACGAACCGACGGCAAGCCGACGATCGTGCTCGTGCACGGCGCCTTCGCCGACGCCTCCAGCTGGAACGGCGTCATCGAGCGGCTCCAGCACCAGGGGTACACCGTCGTCGCCCCGGCCAACCCGCTGCGCGGCGTCGGCGCCGATTCCGCCTACCTCGCCAGCGTGGTCAACCAGCTCGACGGTCCCGTGCTGCTGGCCGGGCACTCCTACGGCGGGGCGGTCATCACCAACGCCGCCACCGATGCCCCCAACGTGGTCGGCCTGGTCTACGTTGCGGCGTTCGCGCCGGACACCGACGAGCGGCTCGGCGACGTGGCGGCCACCTCCAAGGACAGCCTCCTCGGAACGGCCCAGGTCCAGCGCACATATCCGACGGGACAGGGCGGGGACACCGCGCCCGAGTTCCTGGTCGATCCCAAGCGCTTTCAGGAGGTCTTCGCCGCCGACCTGCCGGCGGAGCAGGCCGCGGTGATGGCCGCCACCCAGCGTCCCGTCGCCGCCGCGGCGTTCAGCGATGTGTCCGGACCGCCGGCCTGGAAGACGTTGCCGTCGTGGGCGGTAGTCGCCACCGCCGACAAGGCCGCCGGCAGCGACATCGTGCGTTCCATGGCCCAGCGCGCGGGCGCCGACATCGTCGAGGTCGAGGGCTCGCACGTGATCATGGTCTCGCAACCCCAGGCGGTGGCCGACCTCATCGTCAAGGCAGCTGGGGCCGTCCGTCCCTCAGACCGGTAGACGACGATGACGACCACGGCGGGGCCAGACGCCTCGTTCGGCCCGCTCAAGCAGATCGATGCCGGCCTCCTGAGCGTTGGCTATGCGGAGGCCGCTGCCTACGCCGAGAGGTTCACCGGCAAGTATCCCCACCGGCTCGTCGCGGGGGGTGTCGGGCACAACCCGCCCCAGGAAGCCCCCCAAGGCCTTCGCCGAGGCCGTGGTCGAGGCTGATGGCTACTGATCGGCGCGCGCCCTGAAGGAGCAACAGGACCAGCCGATCCTCAGCGAGGAAGGTGGCGCTCGGCCCAGCGGGTGATCTGGTCCAGGGCCGGCAGCAGGGCGCGGCCGGCGTCGGTGAGGGCGTAGGTGACCGACAGGGGCGGTCCCTGGGTGACGGTGCGGGCCACCAGCCCCGCGTCGCAGAGCTCGCCGAGGCGGTCGGCGAGC
>Ga0081538_10004441_pt1 | contig 12931 bp, 12 predicted proteins | sample TabmetS5T2R1_FD_71022 | JGI IMG/M metagenome (GOLD analysis project Ga0081538, IMG submission 71022) | Tabebuia heterophylla rhizosphere microbial communities from the University of Puerto Rico - S5T2R1 | ecosystem: Host-associated > Plants > Roots > Rhizosphere ...
TGCTGCCCGAGGACGTGAGCGCGCTCGCGTCCGAGTCGGCTCCGGAGGGCTTCGACGCTCGCCGCGACGCCCGCAGCCGCACGTACCGCTACCGGGTTCTCAGTCGCCGGACGCCGAGCCCCTTCGAGCGCGGACGCGCCCTGTGGTGGGCGCAGTCGCTCGACCGGAAGCGGCTCGATGCCTGCGCCGCGGCGCTCGCCGGCACGCACGACTTCACCGCTTTCACCCCGACCGATACCGACCACGTGCGCTTCGAGCGCAACGTGCTCCGCGCCGAGTGGCTCGAGGAGCCCGGCGACGTGCTTGCGTTCGGGATCGAGGCGGACACGTTCATGCGCCACATGGTGCGAACGCTGGTCGGGACCATGCTCGAGGGCGTCAGCCCGGAGCGCTTCGAGCGACTACTCGAAGGGGCCCCTCGCAGCGAGGCGGGGGCGACCGCGCCGGCCCACGGCCTCTACCTGGAGTCGGTTCGCTACTGAGCCTCAGTTACCCTGGAAGTCCCGCTCTGATGAAGGTCCTTCTCACCAACGACGACGGCATCACCGCCAGCGGCCTCAACGCCCTGCGCAAGGCGCTGCTCGAGGTACCGGGGGCGGAGGTTGCGGTGATCGCCCCGGACTCGAACCGGAGCGCCACCGCGCGCAGCATCACCACGCGCCACCCGCTGTGGGTGGAGGAGGTCGAGTTCGGCGACGGGACCAGCGGCTTCGCCACCGACGGCACACCGGTCGACTGCGTGCGCTTCGGAACGCTGGGCCTGCTCGAGTTCGACCCGGAGCTGATCGTCTCGGGGGTCAACCATGGGGCGAACCTGGGCGACGACATCACCTACTCGGGCACGGTCGCCGCGGCGCTCGAGGGGATCGTGCTCGGCATCCCCGCGATCGCGGTGTCCCAGCAGGCCTACGAGGGCCGGCTCGACTCTTGGATCGGCCGCGACTGGCAACGCGAGGACTTCGAGCAGGCGGCCGCCTTCGCTGCCCGGATCGTCGAGGAGCTCACGGAGGTCCCGATACCCGCCGGCACACTGCTCAACATCAACTGTCCGGCGGGCGAGGTCGCCGGCGTGCGCGCCGCCCGCCTCGGCAAGCGAATCTACAACGACAAGCTCCACCTGACCGAACAGGATGGCGGGCGCCGCCGCTACCACATCTACGGCGAGGAGCCCGGCTACCACCACGAGGACGGCACCGACTTCGCGGCGATAGCCGACGGCTTCATCGCGGTCACTCCGCTGCACTTCGACCTGACGGACCAGGCCGGTGTCGAGGAGCTCGCGAGCTTCGATCTCGAACGCCTGATGCGGCCGGCCGCGCGCGAGGTGTGAGCACCGCACAGAGGACAGCCGCGGAGCGTGTCGCCGAGCTGAGGAAGCAGCTCGACCACCACAACCACCGCTACTACGTCCTCGACGATCCCGAGATCTCGGACGCCGACTACGACGCGCTTCTCAACGAGCTGCGCGACCTCGAGGCGGAGCACCCGGAGCTGCTCACCCCGGACTCGCCGACCCAGCGGGTCGGGGCGGAGCCACTCGACAAGTTCGACCAGGTGCGCCATCTCCAGCCGATGCTGTCCCTGGCGAACGCCCGCAACCAGGAGGAGCTGGAGGCCTGGGTGCTGCGCAGCGAGCGCTACCTGGCACGCCAGGGTGTGGAGCTCGGCGACGTGCGCTTCGTGGCCGAGCCGAAGATCGACGGCCTCGCTATCTCGCTCGTCTACGAGGACGGCCTGCTCGTGCGCGGCGCCACGCGCGGCAACGGCGAAATAGGCGAGGACGTGACCCAGAACCTGCGGACGATCGGCGCCATCCCGCTTCGGGTGGAGGACGCGCCGCCGCTGCTCGAGGTGCGCGGCGAGGTCTATCTGCCGCTGGCGGCGTTCGCCCGCCTCAACGAGCAGCGGGCGCAGGCGGGCGAGCCGACCTACGCGAATCCGCGGAACACGGCCGCCGGCTCGATCCGCCAGCTCGACCCGCAGCTCACCGCCTCGCGGCCGCTCTCGATCTGGTGCTACGGGGTGGGCGCCGTCGAGGGGCTCGAGTTCGACACCCACCACGAGTGGCTCGACTGGCTGCGTGAGCACGGCTTCCGGGTGAACCGCGATGTCGAGGTGCTCGACACGGTCGACGAGGTCGTCGCGGCCTGCCGGGCCTGGGAGGAGCGCCGCGACCGGCTCGACTTCGAGATCGACGGCGTGGTCGTAAAGGTCGACGACCTGAGCCTGCAGCGCCAGCTCGGCGTGGTCGGCCGCGAGCCGCGCGGCGCGATCGCCTGGAAGTTCCCCGCCACCACGGCCACTACCAAGCTGCAGCAGATCGCCTGGAACGTGGGGCGGACGGGCCACATGATCCCGTTCGCGCAGCTCGAGCCGGTGCAGGTGTCCGGGGTCACCGTGAAGCTCGCCACCCTCCACAACGAGGAGGACCTGCGCCGCAAGGACGTGCGCGAGGGCGACGAGGTGATCGTCATGCGCGCTGGCGAGGTGATCCCGCAGGTGGTCTCCCCGACCGCCAAGGCGCAGAAGGCGAAGCATCGCGGGCCCGTCCCCGAGCCGCCGAGCAAGTGCCCCGCCTGCGGCACTCCCACAGTGAAGCCGGAGGAGGGCGTGTGGACGATCTGCCCGAACCGCGCCTCCTGCCCGGGCCAGGTCTTCCAGGCGGTGAAGCATTTCGTCGGCGCGATGGACATCGACGGCTTGGGCGAGGAGAACGTGCGCCGCTTCCTCGGCGAGCACGTGATCCGCGACGCATCCGATCTCTACAACCTCACGGTGGAGCGTCTGTCGGAGCTGGAGGGCTTTGCCGAGGTGTCGGCCCGCAACCTGGTCGAGGCGATCCAGGCTTCGAAGGAGCAGCCGTTCCACCGCGTTCTCTACGCGATAGGCGTGCCGGGGATCGGCTACGTGAACGCGCGCGCACTGGGCCAGCACTTCCGGTCGATGGACGCGCTGCTCGCCGCATCGGCCGAGCAGATCGCCGAGGTCGAAGGAATGGGCCCCATCCGAGGGCGGACCGTGCACGACACACTCGCCGAAGAGCGCACGCGCGAGCTCATCGAGCGCCTGCGCGGCCACGGGCTGAGCATGGAGGAGGAGGGCCCGGCGCCGCCTTCGGAGGGCCCGCTCGTAGGCAGGACGCTCGTGCTCACCGGCACGCTCCCCAACCTGACCCGCGAGGACGCCACCGCCCGGATCGAGGCCGCCGGCGGCAAGGTCACGGGGTCGGTCTCGAAGAAGACCGATTACCTGGTGGCGGGCGAAGACCCCGGGTCGAAGTACACGAAGGCGCAGGAGCTCGGCACAGAGATCCTCGACGAGGAGGGGCTGCTAGCGCTGCTGCCGGGCGACGATCGCTCCACTGGGGACTCTCCGCCCCGCCGGCGGCGTTAGCACCCCGTCGCGGACGGCCGCGATGGCCTGCGCCATGCGGTCCTGAAGCTGGCGCGCGCTCGACGGGTACACCCCGTTCATCAGTATCGAGAAGGCGTAGAGGTCGCCCGACAGAGCCTCGCAATAGCCCGACAGCGTGCTCACGTTCGAGAGCGTCCCGGTCTTGGCGTGGCAGCGTCCGCGCGCCGCGCCGCTTCGCATTCGAGTGCGGAGCGTGCCGTCGCGGCCGGCGATCGGCAGGGCGGCGTACCAAGAGTCGAACTCGTCGCGAGTCTGCATCGCGGTCAGGAGCCGCACCACTCGCAGCGGCGATGCACGATTGCCGCGCGACAGCCCGGAGCCGTCCACGATGCGCGCCCGCGCCCGCAGCTCGCGGGCGAAATCCGTGGCGACCCGCGCGCCGTCGGCGGTGGTTCCGCTGCCCGTGGCCTCGCGTCCGATCGCCTTCAGCAGCATCTCGGCGAAGAAGTTGTCGGACGGCTTGTTCGTCAATCGCACCAGGTAGGCCATCGAGGGGGAGTCGACGCTCGCGAGCACCTGCGCTCCGGCAGGAGTGAAGCCCGAGCGTGGGGCGGATCGCACCGCGATGCCGCGCCCCTCCAGCGCGGCATCCAGGCCGGCAGCGGCGGACAGCGAGGGATTTCCATGGTTGTAGGTGAGCAACCCGGATCCCTCGCCAACGACACTGCCGGTCACGCGCTGGATACCGGCCTCGTCCAGGAACAGCGCCAGGTCGTCCACCGTCGCACCCGTGCCGTAGTAGCGGCGGGTGAAGGTCCGGCTGCCGAAGGTGGGATCGCCGTTCCCCTGCAGATAGAGGTTGCCGCGCCACACGCCCGTCTCGTCGAGCGCGCCACGGCCGGTCACCTCGGTGCCGAGGGTGCCCTCTGTCCCGAAGCGGGCGATGGCCGTCGCGGTGGTGAACAGCTTGGTGTTGGAGGCGAGGATCCGCGGGGTGCCCTGGCGCCAGCGGAAGACCGTCTCGCCGTCCGTCAGGTTCGCCACGTACGCGCCGGACTGCGAGCCCGCCGCCCGCATGTAGCGGCCGAGCTTGGACACGAGCGCGGGATCCGCGGCCGCTGCCGACTGCGCCGGGACGACGGCGCACACGAGCGCAGCCACGAGTGGGGCGAAGCGGCGCATCGAAGGAAGTGAACACGAAAAGCGCATGGTTGGAGCGGTATCGGGGCGGCATCCGCGATACTCGAAGGCGGAATGGGTGAGGTCGTCCGGCTCGAAAAGCCGGCAAAGAAGGGCCGGAAGACGGTCGGCAAGCCGCCGCGGCGCCGCCGCGCGCGCTCACGCACGGCGCTCGTGCTGGGCGGGGGCGGGTTCACCGGCGGGGTGTACGAGATAGGAGCGCTGCGGGCGCTCGACCTCCTCGCCGTAAACCGCACCGTCAACCAGTTCGACGTCTATGTGGGCACCAGCGCCGGCTCGTTTGTCGCCGCGCTCGCCGCCAACGGCGTGACTCCCGAGGAGATGATGCGGGTGGTCAACCGGCAGGTGCCCACGCCTTTCAGGGATGTCGGGCGAGGCACGCTCATGCGCCTAAATGCGCTCGAGTTCGCGCAGAGCGCTGCCCTGCTGCCCCTGCGCATGGTGGGCCTGGCGCGCAACTTCATCGGTCAGCTCGGCAGCGTGTCGTTGATCGATCTCGCGGTGGGCATCGCCGAGGCGCTTCCCTCGGGGCTCTACGACGGCAGTGGCATCCAGGACTTCCTCGAGGCCGTGCTCGCCGACCCGGACCGGGTGAACGACTTCCGCCTGCTCGAGAACGACCTCTTCCTCACCGCCACCGATCTCGACACCTGCGAGCGGATAGTGCTGGGCGGCTCGGACTGGGACGACGTGCCTATCTCGCGCGCGGTGGCGGCTTCCACCGCGCTGCCGATGGTCTACAAGCCAGTTGAAATCAAGGGTCATCATCTCGTGGACGGCGGGATTCGCTCCACCACGAACGTCGACATCGCGGTCGAAGCGGGGGCCAAGTTCGTGATCGTGGTCAACCCGCTGGTCCCGTACGTGAACGACTTCCAGAAGGTGATCCCGACCATGCTCGGCAGCCGGGTTCGCCGCGTGCGCGACATGGGCTTCCCCCAGATCGGCTACCAGGCCTTCAAGCTGCTCGCCCACCAGCGCCTCCACGAGGCGGTCGGCCATTGGAGGGAGAAGTACCCGGGAGTCGACATCATCCTGATCGAGCCCGACCCAAACGACGAGCTGATGTTCGAGACGAACATCCTCAACTTCGCCCGTCGCGTCGAGATCGCGCGGCACGGGTTCGAGTCGGTCACGCTGAGGCTCGCCTCGCAGTACGACGAGATCAAGGCTGTGTGCGCCAGGCACGGCATCGAGATCTCCGCTGCGCGCGTCCGCAAGGTGGTGCGGAAGTTCGCCAAGGAGCGCGAGAAGACGGCGGCCTGGCGCCGCATCCTGGAGCAGACGACGGGCGCGCTGCTGCGCCAGTCGGAAGAGGCTTAACTGCGGGCCACGCCGAGGATCCTCGGCGCCACGGGAAGGTCAAGCAGTGAGGGCCGGAAGATAAAGCGCCGGCAGCGCTCGATCGTGAAACCGGCCTCCTCGATCGCACGCTCGGTGTCGCGATCCGGGTGGCAGCCGCCGGCGAGGTGCGGAGTGATGCGCCCGGCCGCCCGCTGGAAGCGGGCGTAGCGCGGCTGCCGCGCGATCACGTGCTCGTAGAAGCGCAGCTCCCCGCCCGGTCGCACCACCCTGCGCAGCTCGGCGAGGGCGGCCGCCTGGCTCGCCACCGAGCAGAGCACTTGCGCCGCCACCGCGGCGTCGAACGAGGAGTCCTCGAAGGGCAGCCGGTCGGCGAGCGCATCTACGACTCGGACCGGCACCGGCGCCCGAGGGGCCGCTTCCGCCGCCTTCGCCCGCAGGAAATCCTCCGGCTCGACCGCCACCAACTCGGACACCGTGTCGGGATAGAGGCGGAAGTTGGGCCCGCTTCCGGAGCCGACCTCGACCACCCTGCCCCTCAGCCCGGCCAGCAGCTCCCGCCTGATGTCGTCCTCCTCCGTTCCCTCGGCGCGCTCGGTGACGGCCGCGAGGAAGCGGGCGAAGATCGGATGATGGACTTCCGAGGACACGGTCAGGCCGGTGCGCTCTCGAGCGCCCGCAGCAGCCGGTCGGTCGCGTCGCCGTCGCGGACCGTGGCCCGGACGTGGTCATCAGCCCCGAGCGGGCCGCCGGGCGCCACGATCACACCCTGGCGCCGCAGGTGGTTCGCCAGCTCGTCACCGCTCAGGCCGGGGGCGCGCAGCCAGATGAAGTTGGCCTGGCTGTCGTCGGCGTGAAGCCCCAGCCGCCGCACCCCCTCGAGCGCACGGGCGCGCTCTCGCGAGACTCTCCGCCGCCGGCGCTCGACCTCGGCGTCGCCGGTGCGCAGGGCGTGCTCCACCGCCGCCTGGGTGAGCGCGTTCACGCCGAGCACGGGGGCGACCGCGCCCAGCAGACGTGCGTCCGAGCCGACGGCGTAGCCGGCGCGCAAGCCCGACAGCCCGTAGATCTTGGAGAACGTGCGCACGACCAGAAGGCGCGGAAACCGGTCCACCAGGCGCAGGCAGGCGTCGATCTCCTCTACGTCCTGGAACTGCACGAGCGCCTCGTCGAGCAGCACGTGCACGTGTTCGGGGAACGCCTCGAGGAGGGAGCTCAGCTCGCGGGCCGGCAGGTAGGCGCCGGTGGGGTCGTTGGGATTGCAGATCACGACCGCCCGCGTACGCTCGCCGACGGCCTCCAGCAGCGGCGCATGCTCCACCGACACGGGCTTCGCCCCCGCGTGGGCGGCCAGGAGGGGATAGAGCGGATACGAGGGCCACGGCATGACGAGCTCGTCGCCGCGCGTGAGCAGCGCCAGCGCGGCCGCCTGAAGCAGCTCGGCGGCGCCGTTTCCGAGCACGATCTGCTCCGGCGCGACGCCGTGGCGCTCGGCCAGCAGGCGGCGCACCCCGGCGGCGTGCCGGTCCGGATAGCGGTTGACGAGCCCGCGCGCCCGCGCGATCGCGGCGTTCACGATCTCGGAATGGGGCAGGTCGGGCCACTCGGTCCCGGAGAGATCGACCTCGGGCAGACGCTCGAGCGCTAGTCGCTTCTCCCGCTGTCGCCGCGCGCGCCGCGCGATGTTCAGCTCACCTTGGTGGATGTCGTCGAACTGGCGGTAGTAGTCGCGGAAGCCCACTACGAGTTCGGCGCGAATGTCGGGCCCGGTCCCTGGATGATCAAGAACCAGAACGCGAAGGCCACCACGGCGACCGCGACGCTCATCGCGAAGATGCGCTCCAGGGCGCCGCGCTCCTGGCGGTGGCCGGCCGCGCGCCGAACCAGCTTCCAGGCGTGGTCCACGCGCTTCGCGACGGCCATCGTGAGCAGCAGCGAGGCCAGGCAGCCGAGCATGGCGGTGGCGATGCCGGCGGTCACGTAGCCCGTGAGGTAGTCGACCTGCGATCCCACCCACAGCCAGCCCGCGGGCTGCGGACCGAGGAGGGACAGGCAGAGCAGGATCTCGGCGGTGAGCAGGCAGCCTGCGAGCACGCCGTCGGCGCGCCGCCGCCGCTCGGACGACGGCTTGACGTCCTCGCGCCAGCGGATCGGCGCCGTGCCGGGGCGCCGCCCGATGAACAGGCCGCCGGTGTCGGTGGGGTCGTTGCTGGCCATTGGCGAGCGGCGGCGCGCACGGTGCGCGCCGCCACCCAGGCTAGCGGGGCGCCGCGTACACCTCGTCGATTACGCCGGCGTACTTGTCGTTCACGACGTTGCGCTTCACCTTGAGTGTCGGCGTAAGCTCGCCGCCCTCCTGCGAGAAATCCCGCGGCAGGATCTCGAAGCGCTTGATCTGCTCGACCGGTCCCACGTGGGAATTGACCTCGTCGACCGTCTTCTGGATCTCGGCCCGGACGCGCTCGTCGCCGGCCAACGCCTCCGGGTCCAGGCCCTCGAGCCCGAGCTGCTGCGCCAGGGCCGGGGCCTCCTCCGCGTCGAGCGTGAGCAGCGCGACGAGGTACGGCCGCCGGTCGCCGACGACCATGGCCTGGGAGATCCAGCGGCTCTGCTTGAGCCCGTTCTCGATGTTGGCCGGGGTGATGTTCTTGCCGCCCGCGGTGATGATGATGTCCTTCTTGCGCCCGGTGATGTAGAGGAAGCCGTCTTCGTCCAGCCGTCCGAGGTCGCCGGTGTGGAGCCACCTCTCCTCGAGGGTGTCCCGTGTGGCCTCCTCGTTCTTGTAGTAGCCCTGGAAGATGTTCGGTCCCTTGATCAGCACCTCGCCGTCGTCGGCGACCCGGATCTCCACGCCCGCCATCGGCTTGCCGACGGAGCCGAAGCGGAAGCCGCCCGGGAACGGCCGGTTCACGCTCGCGCTGGTCGCCGTCTCGGTCATGCCGTAGCCCTCCATCACCGGCACCCCGCAGGCGTAGAAGAACTCGAGGATCTCGGGGGCGATGGGGGCGGCGCCCGTCACGCACTCGCGCATGTTCTTCCCGAACAGCCCGCGCACGTTCCTGTAGAGCGCGTCCTCGGCCTGGTCGAATGCCTGCTGGAGCGCCTCGGGGACCGGCTCGCCCGCGGCCTGCAGCTGCCGCACCTTGACGCCGACCACCACCGCCTTCTCGAGCTGCGCCCTGTCGGGGGCGTTCGACGTCGCGAGCGTGTAGATCTTCTCGAACATCCGCGGCACGGACGGGAAGTAGCTCGGGCTGACCTCCATCAGCTCCGGGATGATCTTCTGCGGATCGCGCGACCAGTAGGCGATCGTCGCCCCTAGCTCGAGGGTGGCGAACTGGATGAGGATCGCGAAGGCGTGGGCGAGCGGCAGGAACAGGTAGGTGCTGTCCCCGCCCTCCAGCACCGTGTGCTGGAGCACGGCGTCGGTGATGGCCCGGTAGTTGCCGTGCGAGAGCAGGCAGCCCTTGGGCGGTCCCGTGGTGCCCGACGTGTAGATGTAGAGGCAGATGTCGTCTGGGGTGACCGCCTCGTAGCGGGCCTCCCACTCCGCCTCGTCTCGGGATCGGCCGCGCTCGCGCAGCTGCTCGAGGGTGAGGGCGTCGCCCAGCTCCGCATCACCCGGCTCGAAGATGATCACGTCGCGAAGCTCGGGGCAGTCGGCCTCGACCCGGCGGATCTTGGCCAGCTGCTCGGCGTCCTCGACGAACACGGCGCGCGAGTCGGAGTGCGCGAGCACGTACTGGCACTCCTCCGGCGAGTTCGTCTGATAAATCGTGACGAGAGTGCCGCCGGCGGTGAGGATCCCGAAGCAGGCGTAGGTCCACTCGGGGCGGGTGCTGGCGAGGATGGAGACCTTTTCACCGGGGCCCACGCCGACGTCGGCCAGCCCGAGCGCGACCTCCCTGACGGCCGTGCCGAGCTCGCGGTAGGAGACATCCGACCAGTCCTCGCCGGACTTGAACCGCAGTGCCGCGACGTCGCCGTACTTCCGCACGGCGAGCGGCAGCAGGTCCGCGATCGTCTTCGAGCCCGTGCCGGTCGCGCCGCCGGCGGTCACTGCTTCCATCATGCCTCTCCCTCTTCGATCCGCTACTGGGCGCGCGAAGCGAGTCCGCGCGAACGGATTCTATGGGGGCAGAGGGGCGCGGAGTGGAACTCTCCGGCGCCGGGTTTTTCTAGGCCTTCGCGAGCTCCTTCTTCTGGGCCTGCTTGAGGCTGCTGATGAACAGCGTCTTGTCGATCCTTCCCTGAAAGATCGGAACGCCCATTTCCATGCACTTCGCGATGACTTCGCGTCGGTGCATCCCCGCCTCTCGTCCGAGTTCGGTGGGCGTCAGGTGGATCGCCATGTACTACTTCCTCCTCGTCGCTTTGCAGGCGTACCCCTGAGGGTACTGACTGCGGTGGACGGCGCAACCGAAATGCCGCAAAGAGCGAGGTCGAATGCGGCGAGCGGCCACGTGAGCGGCGGGTAACCTGCCGCCGATGGCGCCGAAGCGGACCAGGGTGTCAGAGGGAGAGCAGTTTCTCGAGTCGCTCATGGACACGAGCCTCTACTCGATGGGCGCCTACTTCTCCGACCAGCACCCTGATCTCGTCGACGAGGTCATTGCCCAGAGCGAGGCGATCGAGAAGACCGGGCTGCAGACCTACGCCGAGGAGCACGACATGAGCCTCGAGTCCTGCTTCGAGACCCTTCTCACCGGCCTCGCGGTGCGGTATTACAACGCGGTGGCGGGGTAAGATCCGACCGCGCGACGCTACTGTCTCTACATGAGCGACTTCATCTCGCGCGCATTCTCGGGCCGGCGGCGGGTGCCCGAGGGACTGGAGGACCGGCTACCCCCCGGTCAGTACTACGAACCCGGCTATCCAGTGCTGACCGCCGGACCGACTCCCAATATCGCGCCCGAGGAGTGGGGCTTCCGGATCGACGGCATGGTCGGCCAAGAGCGCGAGTGGACCTGGGACGAGTTCCACGAGCTGCCGTTCGAGACCGTGTCAACCGATATCCACTGCGTCACCAAGTGGTCGAAGCTCGGCACCAATTTCGGAGGCGTCTCGATGGACGCCCTGCTCGAGGGGGTCGACCCGCAGGGCGAGTTCGCCGTTCAGTTCTCCTATGGCGGCTACACCACCAACCTCCCGCTCGTGGATCTCACCGGTGGCAAGGCGTGGGTCGTGACGGAGCACGAGGGCAAACCGCTTCCGCGCGAGCACGGCGGGCCTGCTCGGATGCTCGTGCCGCACCTCTACTTCTGGAAGAGCGCCAAGTGGGTCGCGGGAGTGCGGATCATGGACCACGACGAGCCGGGCTTCTGGGAGATGAACGGCTACCACAACTACGGCGATCCCTGGAAGGAGCAGCGATATTGGGGCGACTGACGCCGGTTCTCCAGCGGGCGCCGGGCAAATGGCAGGTGGCCACCGTGACCGCGATAAAGCGCGAGACCCCGCGCGTGAAGTCGTTCTGGTTCGAGCTGCCGATGTGGATGGAGCATATGCCGGGCCAGCACTACGACGTCCGTCTCACCGCTCCCGACGGCTATCAGGCCGAGCGGTCCTACTCGATTGCCTCCTCGCCCCTCGATAAGGGGCAGATCGAGCTGACGATGGACAGGCTTGAGGACGGTGAGGTCTCCCCGTACTTCCACGACGTCGTCGTGGAGGGCGACCAGGTGGAGCTGCGCGGCCCGTTCACCTCGTACTTCGTCTGGCGCGGCGAAGAGCCGGTGCTGCTGATCGGCGGTGGCTCGGGAGTGGTGCCGCTGATGGCGATACTGCGCCATCGGCGCCGCGTGATGCCCGAGGTTCCGATGCGGCTGGTCTACTCGGTCAGGACGGACGAGGACGTGATCTATGCCGACGAGCTCGGCGACGACGCCCTGATCACCTACACCCGCCGGCCGCCCGAGGGCTGGACCGGCCACACCGGGCACATCGATGCGGGGCTGATCGCCGAGGCGGGCATCGACGACGGAATCGCGTTCCTGTGCGGATCGAACGCCTTCGTCGAGACCGCGTCGGAACTGGCGATCGGGGCGGGCTTCCGACCCGAGCAGATCCGTACCGAGCGCTTCGGGCCGACCGGCGCAGTCGGCCCCTAACCCCGCTGCGCCTTCCAGACCCTTGTCTCGTCGTACTCGTCGGGGCGACCAGCGCGGGGAAGACGCACTGGGCGCGGGAATGGTTCCACCCGGATCAGATCGTCTCGTCTGACCGGCTGCGCGCCGCCGTCGGCACGGGTGAGCGGGACCAGCGAGCGAGCCGTGACGCGTTCGAGGTGCTCGACCTGATCGTCGCCAAGCGCCTGCGGCGACGGCTAACTACGGTGATCGACTCGACCGGCCTGGAGGAGCAGCGTCGCGACGCCTGGCGGTCGTTGGCCGAGCGCCATGGCGTGCCGGCGTACGCGGTTTTCTTCGACACGCCCGCGAACGTGGTCCGCGAACGGAATCGCGCGCTCGCGTCGCCGGTGCCGAGCAAGGTCGTGACGGGCCAGCTCAACGAGAGCGCCGGCATTGCGGAGAAACTGGAGGGCGAGGGATTCGCCGGCGTCCATCGCGCCGGTCCTGTCGCGCTCGTGCCGTCGGCGTTCCTGACCGCCCCGGATGCGGCGGTCCGGCAGAAGGAGGATCCGGTGACTCTCGACTTCGGGCTGCAGGTGTCGCGTTTCGGCTGGCCCGGCCATCCGGCCACGACCGCAGAAACGCTCGCTGAGGTCGCCCAGGCGGCCGAGGAAGCCGGCTTCACCAGCCTGTGGGTGATGGACCACTTCCTCCAGATCCCGCAGATCGGGCGGGAGTGGGAGGACATGCTCGAGAGCCACACGACGCTCGGATTCCTGGCGGGCGTGACCGAGCGGATCCGGCTCGGGACGCTCGTCACCGGCATCACCTACCGCAACATCGCCCACCTCGCGAAGATCGTCGCGACGCTCGACGTCCTGTCGGGCGGTCGCGCGCTGTGCGGGATCGGCGCCGCCTGGTTCGAGCGCGAGCACCGGCTATACGGGTGGGAGTTCCCGCCGCTCCGAAAGCGCTACGAGCTGCTCGAGGACGCGCTCGAGCTG
>Ga0081538_10004442_pt1 | contig 12931 bp, 14 predicted proteins | sample TabmetS5T2R1_FD_71022 | JGI IMG/M metagenome (GOLD analysis project Ga0081538, IMG submission 71022) | Tabebuia heterophylla rhizosphere microbial communities from the University of Puerto Rico - S5T2R1 | ecosystem: Host-associated > Plants > Roots > Rhizosphere ...
GGGGGGGGGGGGGCCGGGGCGGCCCGAAGGAAAGCCCCCCGCCTCGTCCGGGACCAGCGAGATGCGGCCCTCGCCGGCCGCGGCGATCGTCGGCGGGTCGGTCGTCTGAGCCGCCGCCGGGGCCGCGCCGAGCGCCGCCAGCACGAAGATCGTCGTCCCCACCGTGAGCGTCCGCATGCCGCGCGTGTCTCCGACCGCTCAAGGACTCAAACCCGCGCGCTTCCCGGCAGGACCGTTGCCGACCGGCGAGGTCGCTTCCGGCCAGGACCGTTGCCGACCGACGAGGTCGCTCCCGGTGACCGCCGCGACCGGCGAGGTCGTCGCGTGCGACGAGGCCGGTGGGGGCGCTCAGAGTTCTCTCAAACCGCGCCCCTAGCGTCGGGCCGACGATGCCGATTCCGGGACTAAACTGGCCGTGATGGCCGACGCCGTCCTGCTGGTCGACGACGACGCGCCGATCCGGCGGATGCTCTCGCGCACGCTGACCGCGGAGGGGTACGAGGTCTCCGCGGTCGCCGACGGCGGCTCCGCGCTCGCGCACATCGAGCGCTCGCTGCCCGACGTGGTCGTGCTCGACGTCGCCATGCCCGGCCTCGACGGCCTCGCCGTGACCAAGCGGCTGCGGGCCAAGGGCCTGCCCGTCCCGATCCTGCTCCTGACCGCCCGCGACGCGCTGCACGAGCGCGTCCAGGGCCTCGACGCCGGCGCCGACGACTACCTCGTCAAGCCGTTCGAGGTCGAGGAGCTGACCGCCCGCATCCGCGCGCTGCTGCGGCGCAACCACCCGCCCGGCGACCAGCTCGCCCACGCCGACCTCGTGCTCGAGCCCGAGAGCCTCGCCGCCCGCCGCGGCGGCCGCGACGTCAGCCTCACCCGCCGCGAGGCCGAGCTGCTCGAGCTGCTGATGCGCAACGCCCGCAGCGTCGTGACCCGCGAGCTGGCGCTCGAGCACGTTTGGGGCGACGGCGAGGCGAGCGCCAACGTGGTCGACCGCTACGTCGCCTACCTGCGACGCAAGCTCGGCGACCCGCCGCTCATCCACACGGTGCGGGGCGTCGGCTTCCGGCTCGAGTGAGATCCGCCGGGATCCAGCTGCGCGTCGCTCTCGCGGCCGCCCTGGCGATCGTGGTGGCGGTCGTGGTGCTCGGCGTCGCGGTGGCCACGCGGCTCGACTCCCAGCTCGAGGGCACGCTCGACCGCAGCCTGCGCGAGCGCGCCACCGAGGTCGCGCGGCTCGCCGCCTCGACCCCGGAGCTGCTCACTCGGCCCGGCACGCTGGAGGGCCGCCTCGGCGGCAGCCAGCTGCTCGTGCAGGTGATCGACGCGCGCGGGCGGATCGTGGCCCGCTCGAGCGGGCTCGGCAGCCGCATCCTGCCCGACGCCCCCGTGGTCGAGGCCGCGCTCGACGACCGCGAGGCCGGCTACGGGAGCTCGCGTCTGGGATCCGATCCCGTCCGCGTCTACGCCGCCCCCCTCGGCGAGCTCGGCGCCGGCGCCGCGCGCGGCGGCGCGGTGGTCGTCGCGGGCACGACCGCCGACATCGAGGACACGCTCGCCGCCACGCGCGGGTTCGTCGTCCTGTCCTCGATCGTCGCGGCGCTGCTCGCCGCCGCTCTGGCCACCGTGCTCGCCCGTCGCGCCCTGCGGCCGCTGCGTCGCCTCTCGTCCGGCGCGCGGGCGATCGAGCGGACCGGCGACGCCTCGCAGCGCCTTCCGGACCCGCACACCCGCGACGAGCTGGGCACGCTGGCCGACACCCTCAACGCGATGCTCGCCTCGCTCGAACGCGCCCGCGAGGCCGAGCAGCGCTTCGTCGGCGACGCCTCGCACGAGCTGCGCACGCCGCTGACCGCCCTGCGCGGCAACCTCGCCTACGCCACCAAGCACGGCGCCGACCCCGAGGTGCTGGCCGACATCGAGGCCGACGCCGCGCGCCTCGGCCTGCTGCTCGACGACCTCCTGGCCCTGGCGCGAGAGGACGCCGCCGCGCCCCTGCAGGGCGAGCCCGTCGACCTCGTGGCGATCGCCCGCGAGGCGGCGGCCGCCGACGAGCGCGCCGACGTGGCGACCGGCGACGGGCCGGTCATCGTCCTCGCCGAGCGACCGGCGCTCGAGCGGGCCGTCGGGAACCTCGTCCGCAACGCCCGCCGCCACGGCCCGCCCGAGGGCCGGATCACGCTCGCCGTCGACCACGACCGCGACCGCGCGCGCATCAGCGTCGAGGACGAAGGCCCGGGCCTCACCGCTGAGCAGCGGGCCCACGCGTTCGAGCGCTTCTGGCGCGGCGCCGGCGCCGACACTCCCGGCTCCGGCCTCGGCCTCGCGATCGTGAAGGCGATCGCCGAGCGCCACCAGGGCAGCGTGACCGTCGACGGCTCGCGCTTCACCATCGACCTCCCCGCTTCTCACGGATCTATCAAGACTCGGCCGTAGAAACCGGTCGCATGACACATCGCGTCCTCATCGTCGGCGGCGGCTTCGGTGGCCTCTACGCCGCCAAGGCGCTCAGGCGGGCACCGGTCGAGGTCACCCTCGTCGACCGCGCCAACCACCACCTCTTCCAGCCGCTCCTCTACCAGGTCGCGACCGGGATCCTGACCGAGGGCGAGATCGCGCCGCCCCTCCGCGGCATCCTCCGCAACCAGCGCAACGCCCGCGTCCTGCTCGCGCAGGCCGACGGCTTCGACCTCGACGGCCGCCGGGTCACCGCGACGACACCGGAGGGCGAGTCGCTCACGCTCGGCTACGACAGCCTGATCGTCGCGGCGGGCGCCAGCGGAGGCATGAAGTCGCTCGCCGACGCCCGCGACGTCCGCTCGCGCGTCCTGCGCGCCTTCGAGCTCGCCGAGCTCGCCACCGACCCGCAGGAGCGCGCCGCGTGGCTGCGCTTCGCGGTCGTCGGCGGCGGCCCCACCGGGATCGAGCTGGCCGGCCAGATCGCCGCCCTCGCCCAGCGCACGCTGCGCCGCGACTACCGCGAGATCGACACGCGCGCGGCCCGGATCTCGCTGCTCGAGGCCGGCCCGCGCGTGCTGCCCGAGTTCCCCGAGCCGCTGCGCCTCAAGGCCGCCCGCCAGCTCGCCGAGCTGGGCGTCGACGTCTGGCTCCGCGCCGCCGTGGTCGGCGCCGACGACGAGGGCGTCGAGCTCGCCGCCGGCCTCAAGGTCCCTGCGCGCACCGTCATCTGGGCCGCCGGCGTCAACGCCTCGCCGCTCGCCGAGACACTCGCCGACGCGAGCGGCGCGCCCACCGACCGCCACGGCCGCATCGCCACCAACGACGACCTCACCCTCCCCGGCCACCCCGAGGTGTTCGCGGTCGGGGACATGGCGGCCCGCGACGGCGTCCCCGGCGTCGCCCCCGCCGCCATGCAGCAGGGCCGCCACGCCGCCCGCACGATCCGCAACCGGCTCGACCACCGCCCCACCCGGCCGTTCCGCTACGTCGACAAGGGCCGGCTCGCGATCGTCGGCCGCCGTCGCGCGCTCGGCACGGCGTTCGGGATCCGCTTCGCGGGCCGCCTCGCGCTGCTCGTGTGGGCGGTCGTCCACGTCCGTTACCTGGTCGGCTGGGGCAACCGCTTCGTCACCGTCACACGCTGGCTGTGGTCGATGCTCGCCCGCGACCGCGGCCAGCGCGTCATCTCCCCCACCCCTCTCACGGATCTCTCAAGCACCGTCCGTACAACCGAACACGTCACCATCTGACAGAAGGACCTCCTCCCCATGAGACGACTCCGAACCACCTCGACCCAGCGCCTCACCGCGATCTTCGCGGCGCTGGTCGCGCTGGCGCTCACCGCCGCGCTCGCCCAGGCGGCGCTCAACGGCGGCGGCGACAAGCCCGACCCCAAGCCGCTCGACCGCGCCGTCCACGACGCCGTCACCGCTCCCCCGGTGAAGGGCGTGAGCGCGCGGATCACGTTCACCAACGGCCTGCTCCCCGCGGGCTCGCTCCCCAGCGGCGCCGCGTCCCCGATCGCGGAGGGCGCCGAGGGCCGCCTGTGGCTGGCCGGCGACGGCCGCGTCCGGCTCGAGCTCCAGTCCGACGCCGGCGACGCCCAGATCGTGGCCGACGGCAAGCGCCTGACCATCTACGACAGCGCGTCCGATACCGCCTACACGATGCCCACCCCGGGCAAGGCCGAGGAGCGCGGCCGCGAGGAGGCGAGCCTCGGCGACATCCGCCGCGGTCTCGACCAGCTCGCCACCGCCTGGACGCTCTCCGGCGCCACCCCGACCACGACCGCCGGCCGCCCCACCTACACGGTGCGGATCGCCCCGAAGGACGACGGCGGGCTGCTCGGCGCCGCCGAGCTGGCCTGGGACGCGGTCAACGGCGTCCCGTTGCGCGGGGCGATCTACGCCCAGGGCCAGGACGAGCCGGTGCTCGAGCTCGAGGCCGACGACGTCTCCTACGGCGACGTCCCCGCCTCCACGTTCGACGCCGAGCTGCCGCGCGGCACGCGCACGGTCGAGATCGACCCCGTGACCACCGACGCGCACGGCAAGCCGGTCCGCGTGCGCGGCGCCGAGGCCGTCCAGAAGCGGCTGCCGTTCGAGCTCAGCGCCCCGGACGAGCTGGCGGGCCTGCCGCGCGCCGACGTCCGGCTCCTCGACGCGGGCGGCACGCCCGGCGCTCTCGCCATCTACGGCCGGGGCATGGGCGCGATCGCCGTCCTCCAGCACGAGGCCGGCGAGCAGGACACGCCGGACGGGCTCTCGCTTCCGCAGGTCAACATCGACGGCGCGACCGGCTACGAGCTGGCCACCCCGCTCGGCACGCTCGTGCGCTTCCAGCGCGGCGGCGTCGCCTACACGGTGATCGGCTCGGTGCCGCCGGTGGCGGCCGAGAACGCGGCGCGGGACCTGTGATGACCGCGCCGATCGAAGCCCGCGGGCTCGTCAAGCGCTACGGCGAGATCACCGCCGTCGACCACGTCGACCTCACCGTCAGCGCCGGCGACGTCTACGGCTATCTCGGTCCCAACGGTGCCGGGAAGACGACCTCGCTGCGGATGCTGCTCGGCCTCATCCGGCCCGACGAGGGCACGGCGAAGCTGTTCGGGCGCGACCCCCTCCTGGAGGGGGCGCGCGCCCTGGACGGCGTCGCCGGCTTCGTCGAGGCGCCGCGCTTCTACCCCTACCTCAGCGGGCGCCGCAACCTCGAGCTGGTCGCCGCGCTCGACGGCGACGGCGCCGCCGGGCGGATCGGCGAGGCGCTCGACACCGTCGACCTCGCCGATCGCGCCAAGGACAAGGTCGGCGGCTACTCGCACGGCATGCGCCAGCGCCTCGGGATCGCCGGGGCGCTGCTGCGCGCACCGCGGCTGCTGCTGCTCGACGAGCCGACCACCGGCCTCGATCCGGCCGGCATGCGCGACATGCGCGTGCTCATCCGCCGGCTCGCCGACCAGGGCATGACCGTGCTGCTCTCCTCGCACCTGATGGCCGAGGTCGAGGAGCTGTGCGACCGCGTGGCGATCGTCGGCTCCGGCCGCGTGCTCTACGAGGGCGCGCTCGCCGAGCTGATCGCCTCCGCCGCCGGCCGCTACGAGCTGCGCACCACCGACGACGTCTACGCGATGGAGATCGCCACCCGCCACGGCGAGGTCAGCGAGATCCCCGGCGGCCTGAGCTTCCGCGGCGACGAGCGGGCGGCGGCCGAGCTGTCGGTCGCGCTCGGGCTCGCCGGCGTCGGCATCACGGCCCTGGTCCCGAAGTCGGCCACGCTCGAGGAGCTCTTCTTCCGCATGACCGAAGGGCCGTCCCTGAACGGCCGCGTCCAGGAGGAGGTGGCGGTCGGATGAGCGCAGTCGCCGTCCCGCACGCCCCCGCGCGCACCCGCCGGCCGGGCGTCGGCGTCGTCTACCGCTGGGAGCTGCGCAAGCTGCTGGCCCAGAAGCGCACGTTCATCGGCCTCGGCGCCGCGCTGATCGTGCCGCTGATCTTCGTCGTCGCCCTGCTGGCCGACAGCAGCGGCGGCCCCGACGAGCTGCCGTTCGGCAGCTACGTGCGCGAGACCGGCTTCGCCGTCCCGCTCGTGTGCCTCGCCTTCGGCGCGTTCTGGCTGCTGCCGCTGATCACCGCCCTGGTGGCGGGCGACATCGTCGCCAACGAGGACCAGAACGGCACGCTGAAGACGATCCTCACGCGCTCGGTCGAGCGCTGGCACGTGTTCGCCGGCAAGGTCCTCGCCGCCCTCACCTACACGGCCGCGGTGCTGGTCACGTACGTCGGCGTCGCGCTGGTCGCTGGTGGCGTGTTCTGGGGGTTCGACCCGTTGACCACGCTGTCCGGGACCGAGATCGGGCCGGGCCGCGCGCTGCTGCTCACCGGCGCGGGCACGCTCGCCTACCTGCTGCCGCTGACGGCGATGGCGGCGATCGGCCTGCTGCTCTCCACCGTCACCCGCAACTCGGCCGCCGCCGTGGTCGGCACGCTGATGTTCTCGATCTTCGTCCAGATCCTCGGCTCGATCTCGGCGCTCGACGCGCTCGACCCCTACCTGCTGTCGACCCAGTTCAACGCCTGGCAGGGGATCCTGCGCGAGCCGACGGACTGGGCGCCGATCGTCCGCTCCGCCTGGGTGTGCGCGCTGTACGCGCTCCCGGCCCTCGGCTGGGCGCTGACCAGCTTCCTGCGCAGAGATGTGACCGGCGGTTGATTATCGTCTGGGCTGGATGCAACGCCAGCTCAGACCGCTGTTCGACCGCGTGGTGATCAAGGAGCTCGACCCCGACCGGGTCCGCCGGTCGGGGCTCGTGGTCCCTCCGGGCGACCACGAGCCGCCGCCCCAGCACGGCATCGTGCTGGCCGTCGGGCCGGGCATCGACTGGTGGGAGTCGGCCGGCGTCGAGATGCCGGTCAAGAAGGGCGACCACGTCGTCTTCCCCGCCTCGGCGGGCGTGTGGGTCGAGGTCGACGAGGAGCGGCTGCTGGTCTGCCGCGTCGGCGAGCTGCTCGGCGTGATCGAGCAGGCGGCCGACTGGGAGTACACGCCGCGGTGAGCGTCTCCCTGGACGAGCTCCAGCTCGCGGCGCGCAACCACGGCATGCCGCTGGAGGCGCTCCGGCACGAGGTCACGCCGCTCGGGCTGCACTACCTGCTCACCCACTACGACATCCCGGCCGTCGACCCGGCGAGCTGGCGCCTGATCGTCGCCGGCCGGGTCCAGCGTGAGCTCGAGCTCTCGCTGCCCGACCTGCGCGCCCGCGACCCGGTCACCGCGCCGATCACGATGGAGTGCGCGGGCAACGGCCGCGCGCAGCTCGAGCCGCACGTCGCCAGCCAGCCGTGGCTGGCCGAGGCGGTCGGGACGGCCGAGTGGACCGGCGTGCCGGTTGCCGCCCTGCTCGAGGAGTGCGGCCTGGCCGACGACGCGCTCGAGGTCGTCTTCACCGGGCTCGACCGCGGCGTCGAGGGCGGCGTCGAGCAGCTCTACGAGCGCAGCCTGCCGGTGGCCGAGGCCAGCAACGGCCTGCTCGCCTACGCCTGCAACGGCGAGCCGCTGCCGCCGCAGCACGGCTTCCCGCTGCGCCTCGTCGTGCCCCGCTGGTACGGGATGACGAGCGTCAAGTGGCTGCAGCGGATCACGGTCGTCGCCGAGCCGTTCGAGGGCTACCAGATGGTCACCGGCTACCGGATGCGGCGCAACGAGGACGAGCCCGGCACGCCGGTCACGCGGATCGAGCCGCGCGCGCTGATGGTTCCCCCCGGCATCCCCGACTTCTTGACGCGCCGCCGCTTCCTCTCCCCCGGGCCGGCGCGGCTCGAGGGCCGCGCGTGGTCGGGCTGGGGCGAGATCACCCGCGTCGAGGTGGCCGTGGACGGGACCTGGCGGGAGGCCACGCTCGGCCCTCCGCCCGGGCCGGCGGCGTGGGCGCCGTGGTGGCTGGAGTGGGACGCGCCCGCCGGCGAGCACGAGCTGCGCGTGCGCGCGACCGACAGCACCGGACGCAGCCAGCCGGACGAGCCGCCGTGGAACGTCGGCGGCTACGCCAACAACGCGGTCCAGCGCTTGCAGATCACCGTCCGGTCCCCATCCTGACGTTCGCCGTCCCGCAGCGCGGGTACTGGGGGAGTCGAAGTGGAGCGGTGTGAGCAGAGCTGGCCGGCGTCGCCTGAGCACGTCGGGTCTGCCCGGCGGGTCGTATCGGCGGTGGCCAGGCAAGCAGGGGCGGAAGATCCCGTCCTCGATGCCGTGCGCCTTGCGGTCTCCGAGGCGGTCAGCAACGTGATCGTCCACGGCTACCGGGAGACCGGCAACGGCGCGTTCACGGTTGCCATCGAGTGGGAGAACGGGCACCTGCGCGTCACCGTCAGCGACACGGGCTGCGGCATGTCGCCGCGGATGGACAGCCCGGGCGCGGGGCTCGGCCTGCCGCTGATCGCCAACCTCGCCGAGTCGTTCTCCGTCACGGCACCGCCCGGCGGCGGCACGGAGGTCTGCATGACCTTCCCGCTGCGCATGCTCACCGCAGGGTGATGTAGAGAACCGCGCGCCGGCTCCGACGTCCCTCAGGATGGTGTCCTACGACCGAGGAGACGTCATGAGGTACATGCTGCTCATCTACAACAACCCGGCGACGCTGGAGGCGCTGTCCGAGGAGGAGAAGAGCGCGGTGTTCGGCGACGTCGACGCGATCATGACCGAGCTGCGAGAGTCCGGCGAGCTGGTCGGCGGCGAAGCCCTCGCGCACCCGTCGACGGCCAAGACCGTCCGCAGGGAGAGCGGCGCCGTGGCGGCCACCGACGGCCCGTTCGCGGAGGCCAAGGAGCAGTTCGCCGGCTACCTGGCCGTCGACTGCGAGACCGAGGAGCGGGCGCTCGAGATCGCGCTGCGGTGGCCGGATCCGAAGCACGGCGGCGCGATCGAGGTACGGGCGGTGATGCAGCAGTCCGGGACGGAGATGTGACGGACGACGCGCGCATCGAGGGCCTGCTGCGGGCGGCGGCGCCGCAGGCCCTCGCGGCGCTCGTGCGCCGCTACGGGCGGTTTGACGCCTGCGAGGACGCGGTCCAGGAGGCGCTGCTGGCCGCCGCCGTCCAGTGGCCGCGCGACGGCGTGCCCGACGAGCCGCGCGGCTGGCTGATCACCGTCGCCGGGCGGCGGCTGACCGACCACTGGCGCGCCGAGGAGGCGCGCCGGCGGCGCGAGGAGGCGTTCGAGCCGCCGCCGTCCGCAGGCAGGGACGACTCGCTGACGCTGCTCTTCCTGTGCTGCCACCCCGCGCTCACGCCGGCGTCGCAGATCGCGCTCACGCTGCGCGCCGTGGCGGGCCTGACCACCGCGCAGATCGCGCGTGCGTTCCTGGTCCCGGAGGCGTCGATGGCGCAGCGGATCAGCCGCGCCAAGCAGACGATCAAGGCAGCGGGCGGCCGCTTCGAGGCGCCGCCGGAGGCCGAGCGCGGCGAGCGCATGCGGGCGGTCCTGCACGTCCTCTACCTGATCTTCAACGAGGGCCACACGGCCACGAGCGGGCCGGACCTGGTGCGACGCGAGCTGACCGGCGAGGCGATCCGCCTCACCCGCGACCTGCACGCGCTGCTGCCCGGCGACGGCGAGGTGGCCGGGCTGCTCGCGCTCATGCTGCTGACCGACGCGCGGCGGGCGGCGCGCACGCACGCGGACGGGTCGCTGGTCCCGCTGGCCGAGCAGGACCGCTCGCGCTGGGACGCGGAGGCGATCCGCGAGGGCGTGGCGCTGGTCTCGGGCGCGCTGGCGGCGGCCCCGCTCGGCCCTTACCAGCTCCAGGCCGCGATCGCCGCGGTCCATGCCGAGGCGCCGCGGGCGGAGGACACCGACTGGCCCCAGATCCTGCGGCTCTACGAGCTGCTCGAGCACTTCGGCGGCGGGCCGATGGTGTCGCTCAACCGTGCCGTGGCGGTCGCCGAGGTGCACGGGCCGCGCGCGGGGCTCGAGCTGCTGGAGACCCTCGAGGGCGACCGCCGGCTGCGTGGCCACCACCGGCTCGAGGCGGTCCGGGCGCACCTGCTGGAGCGGGCCGGCGAGCCGATCGCCGCCGGCCGCAGCTACCGCGCCGCGGCGCGGGCCACGACCAGCCTGCCCGAGCGCCGCTACCTCGAGGCGTGCGCCGCCAGGCTCTCGCCGGCGCGCAGCACGCGGTAGGGCTGGCCGAGCCGCTCGCAGGCGGCGGCGAACGCGTCCGGCGGCTCGGTGTTGAACGCGAACATCTCGTAGTGCATGGGAACCACGAGGCCCGCCGGCAGCGCGCGGGCGAGCGCGGCCGCCTCCTCCCCGGTCAGGTTCCCGGCCACGCGCCGCTCGGGGGCGCGGCCGTTGATCGGCAGCAGCGCGAGATCGACCGGGCCGATGCGCTCGGCCATCCCCGTGTAGGCGACGGTGTCGCCCGCGTGGTAGATCGTCGTCTCGCCGCAGCGGATCACGTAGCCGAGGTGGAGCATGTGGCCCGCCTCATCGCGCTCGATCGCCTCGTGGGCGGCGGGCACGGCGGTGATCTCGAAGCCGGCGACCGCGATCGTCTCGCCATCGTCGATCGTGACCGGCTCGCGGCCGCTGCGCTCGGCCGCGAGCTCGCGGTGCGCGCGGGGAGCGACGAGCGTCGCGCCGGGCAGCGCCCGCAGCGTGTCGGGGTCGAGGTGGTCGGTGTGGGCGTGCGACGCGGTGACGACGTCGACGAACCCGAGCTTCTCGGGCTCGATCACCAGCTCGGTCATCCGCTCGTGCGGCTTGTCGGTGCCGGCGTACTTGTGCGTCAGCGAGTCCGACAGGTACGGGTCGAGCAGCAGGTGCCGGCCCTCGTGGGCGACGAGGAAGCCGCTCTGGCCGAGCCACCACAGGTCGAGCGGGCCGGGCGCCGCGCGGACGTCGGCGAGGAACGCCTCACCGGCGCGCAGCGGACGGATCATGCCGACATCATGCTCTATCGATGGCCGACGGGATCGTCTTCACGGGAGAGCGCCTCGACCGCGCCGCCGAGCGGCGCACGGACGCGGCCTGGCTCGCCGAGCAGGTCGCCAGCCCCGCCGCCCGTGCCGTCCTGGCCGGCGACGCCGGCGTGCACGTGACGGGTGACGAGCCGCGCCTCGCGCTGCTCCCGCTGGCCGCTCTGGAGGCCGGCGAGCCGCTGCTGCTCGGCCTCGACCGCGTCGGGCCGGTGTTCGCCGTCGACGGCGACGCGCGCTCGGCGGCGCCCGTCTCGGCGGCGGACCAGCAGTGGACCGCGCGCGGCGCGATCGGGGCGCTCGGGGAAGGCGAGGCCGATCCGGCCACCGGCACGCGGCCGCTCGGCCTGCGCGCGGCGGCCGCCTCCCTCCCCCAGGCCGACGGCGGCCTCGCCGCGCACGCCGCCGCGCTCGTGAACTGGCACCGCCGCCACCGCCACTGCGCCAACTGCGGCGCGGCGACCGCGATCGCCGAGGGCGGGATCGTGCGCCACTGCCCGCGCTGCGACACCGACCACCACCCGCGCACCGACCCGGTGGTGATCATGCTCGTGACGAACGGCGACCGCGTGCTGCTCGGGCGCCAGCCCGTCTGGCCACCGCGGCGCTACTCCGCCCTCGCGGGGTTCGTCGAGCCGGGCGAGAGCCTCGAGGAGGCGGTCGCGCGCGAGGTCCACGAGGAGGCGGGCGTCGAGGTGGGGCCGCCGGAGTACGTTGCGTCGCAGCCGTGGCCCTTCCCGACCTCGCTGATGCTCGGCTTCACCGCGCCGTGGCGCTCGGGCGAGCCGCGGCGGATCGACAGCGAGCTCGAGGACGTGCGCTGGTTCTCGCGCGACGAGGTCCTGGCCGCGCTCGACGGGCGCGACGACGGCCCGCTCGGCGTCCCGCCGCGGTTCGCGATCGCCCGGCGCCTGCTCGAGCGGTGGTCACGGTTGCCCTTGTCAGGGTCGCGGCGCTAGCCTCCAGTGTGAGGTGACGCTGGAGGGGTGGATCTTCATGGTTGGCCTCCGAGTCTTCGACATCGGGGCGCTCATCGTGTGGCTGGTGTGGTTCTTCCGGCTGCGGGATGACGACGACGACGCCGACGGCGGTCACGGCGGCGGCGGCAACGCGCCTGAGCCCGAGAACCCCAGCGGCCCGCCCGGCGGGCTGCGCCTGCCGCTCGACAACGCCGGGCCGTGGTCCGGCCGCCGGCGCGACGGGCACGGCGACCTCCAGCCCGCCCCGCAGACGCGCCGACGCGGCGTCCCGGCGCCGATGCCGGCCCGCGCGCCGATCAAAAGACGGTAATCACCATCGGAATTCTGTAGGTTCGGATCCTCGACATCGACGAGGAGGCCAGCGATGGCTCGCTTGACGCCCGATCCGAGCTTCTATCCGTCCCCCGCGACCGCCGCCGAGGCGCCGCCGGAGACCGTCGCGTACGTCGCCACCCTGAACACCGACAGCAGCCCTGACGCCATCGGCGTGCTCGACCTCGAGGCCGGCTCGGACACGTACGGGCAGCTCGTCGGCCGCTTCGACATGCCCAACACGGGCGACGAGCTGCACCACTTCGGCTGGAACGCCTGCTCGTCGGCCCTCTGCCCGTGGGCGCCGCACCCGCACGTCGAGCGCCGCTACCTGCTCGTCCCGGGTCTGCGCTCCTCCCGCATCCACGTGCTCGACGTCAAGGACGACCCGCGCGCGCCCAGGTTGGTCAAGGTCATCGAGGCCGACGAGATCGCGCGCAAGGCCGGCTACAGCCGCCCGCACACCGTCCACTGCGGTCCCGACGGGATCTACGTCTCCGCGCTCGGCAACCCCGAGGGCGACGGCCCGGGCGGCATCTTCCTGCTCGACCACGACGACTTCGCGGTCAAGGGCCAGTGGGAGGCGGACCGCGGGACCCAGGAGCTCGCATACGACTTCTGGTGGCACCTCGGCCACGACACCGTCATCACCAGCGAGTGGGGCACGCCCAAGATGGTCGAGGACGGGCTGATCGGCGAGCTCCTGCTCGG
>Ga0081538_10004443_pt1 | contig 12929 bp, 15 predicted proteins | sample TabmetS5T2R1_FD_71022 | JGI IMG/M metagenome (GOLD analysis project Ga0081538, IMG submission 71022) | Tabebuia heterophylla rhizosphere microbial communities from the University of Puerto Rico - S5T2R1 | ecosystem: Host-associated > Plants > Roots > Rhizosphere ...
AAGGCGAGTACTCGAAAGAGTACCATCCTCATGGCGGAGGATGCAATGGAGAAAATTGAGGTAGGTAAGACAACCTTAGCGGAATTGAAGCGTACCCTCCGCTACTCCAGCATAGAACAGTTTCGTTGCTTTACAAATTCTCTGACGTTATATCAGAGAAACTATGTAGACAGGAGAGCCATACAAGCCAAGTTTGTAGGTTGGCAGTGGAAGGGTTTCCTAGTGCATAATCAAGCAACCTTTTTTGGCATGACCAGGTGCGTCTCAGACTCACTACCATAAGACGCATACACTCGTGCTTCCAGTTCGTTGGCACTCAGCAGGCGGTCCGGTTCCGACACGGCTCGCTTCCCGTGGACCCATTTTGGTTCAATGGGGTTGAGCCACGGACTTTTGCTGGGCAGGTGGCAGACGACGAGGCGCACGCCCGTGGCACCCCGCTTGACCTGCTGATTGTGCTGGCGGATCCAGCGCCGCACCGCCTGACTCCGGTGCCAGGAGGCGTTGTCCCAGATCAACAGTAAGGCCGTGAAGCCTTGGGCTGCGAGGCGTGCGGAGCACCAGGCCAGAAACGCGATGGTGACGGCACTGACGGGGCGCCCGGTGACAAACCGGAGCCACATGCGGTCTGCTGGAGCCGGCCCTGGTCGCACCAGCAAGCCATAACACGCCAGGGCTTTCGGATCAGGATCGTGCGTCGGTGGGGGCAACTCCTGCAGCTTGGGCGTGGCCTCAGTCTCTATCCAGCAGTGTTGGTCAGGCTGGGCCAGGCGGCTCCACCAGACTTCATCGCCAAAGCCTAGCGCCCACGCGGGGTGGGTCAGGGCCCGCTGGATCAGGCGATCGCGCCTTTTTTTTTGCGGCGATAGGCCGGATCGGGACTGGTGATCCAATGTTTGGCGCGCTTCCAGGCCACACCCAGGCGGCGGAGGGCCAGCCGAATGGTTTCGTCGCTGACCAGGCGCGGGGTGAGGCCTTGGGCGAAACTGACCTCGGCGGCCAGGGCGAGCGTCCACCGACTGGTCGGCTTGCCGAACGTCCGTGGACTCTGGTGCAAGAGGGCCCGAAGGGACTCGCAGGCCCCCGCATCGAAGATGATCGACAGGGTGTGCGGTCGCGACGATTGCGGTTGCAGTGCGGCGAGGCCGCGGTGGTGAAACGCATGAATGGCGTTGCGCACGGTCTGATCGGTGCAACGCAGGTCGTGGGCAATCGTGGAGGTCGACTGGCCCTCGGCACTGGCGAGCAGGATCTGGCAGCGCCGTACGGTAAAGGCGGACGTCGACCGGAGGCCGGTCTCCAGGCTGGCCCGCGCGTCCGCCGTGAGCGGGCGTACAGATAATGGTGTTTGCATACTCAACAGTATACCACATGCCCAAAAATCTCTATTGGAAGTGCACTAGGTATCTACCGCTGGGTCGTGGAACAGACACTGGCATGGCTGCCGCAATGGCGTCGGTTGCGGGTACGCTACGACAGGCGGGCAGATATTCATGAAGCGTTTCGCACGCTGATCTGTTGGCGATACCTTCTATAGTTTTGTTAGGGACTCTTAACCTCCATGAGGTTAAGCCACATTCAAATCTTTGATCATGAACGGTCCGACTTCGACATCTCAATCATGCGCACCAGGTCCAGGGCTTCATTGACAACCAGCATGGCCTCAGAGCGCATCTCGGCGTCGATGAAGGCGGCTGCCATGTCGGTCCACAGCTTGACGCGCATCTGCTGGTTCTGGAAGTATCGCGCCAGACGGAGGGCCAAATCCTTCTCCCCCATACGCGCGACCGTCGTCACCAGAGCCATAAAGGCGCCGCGGAGCTGATCAGCGTCTTCGATCTCGAATACTTTAGATTGGCTATGCTTGATCAGCGCCCAGGCTTCCTCTTCCTGCTTCGCATCATGCAGCCCCTTTGCAATGCGCCTTAAGGCGTGTGCTTGGTGAAACGTACTGTTGAGCTGGTCCGCCAACGCGAGCGCCTCGTCAAGCGGCGCCCATGCTTCGGGCTCGCCGCGGCGGGCCCGCACCAACCCCTGCACGACAAGGGCGTATGTTCGCGGCATCGTCGAGATCGAGGGCTCGTGGAGCACGAGCGCGGCCGAGTCGACGGCCTCCACCCAGCGACCTTGGCCGAGCTCGGCGACCGAGCGGAAGGCCAGGAGGTAGATCCGGAAAAGGTCGATGCCGTGCTCGGCCGTGTATGCGAGACCGGCGTCGACATTCTGCTCGACGAGCGGGTACGAGCGCCACCGGAGCGCGGCCTGCGCGAGGTTCACGAAGGCTCGCGCCACGCCCTCCTCGTCTTTCGCCTCGCGGGCGAGCTCCAAGCTCCGCTCGAGCTTCTCCCTGCCTTCCCGCCGACCGCGCAGGAGCTCCGCAGTACCGAGGTTGTTGAGCGCGGACGCGACGATCTGCCGGTCGCCCAGGCGCTCCGCAAGCGCGATCGCCCGGCCTCCCCATTCGACCGCTCCCTCTATGTCGTCCGCGTTCATGCACAGGCGCGACAGCTCGGCGTACGTCCTGGCGAGCTCGGGCCCGGGAGGGAGCGGCTCGAGCAACGCCACGGCTTCCCGCGCTGCCTGCGCTGCTTCGGCCGCTCGTCCCGGGCACCAGAGGAGGCTCGACAGCAGCCGGAGCGTCTCCCCCTCGCCGAGGCGATCACCGAGTCCCCTTCGGCATTCGCCAGCATGCCTCAGGGCGGCGATCGCCTCCTCGGCCTGATCCGTCAGGTAGCACTCGTGCGCCCTCCGCTCGAGCAGCGCGGCCCGCCCGTCGAGCGGCAGCTCGTCCGCGAACCGAAGCGCACGCGCGTACTGCGCGGCCGCCTCGCGGTGCGCCCCGAGCGACGCGGCGCGCTGTGCCGCCTTCGGCGCGAATTCCAACGCGGCCTCGGCTTCCCCGGCGGCCTCGGCGTGGAGCGCCAGCCGAACGGGGTCGGGTGGTCCGGCGGGCGGGTCGCCGAGCGCGGCAAGGGCACGGCGGTGCAGCTCGAGGCGGCGATCCGGGAGCAGCGACTCTTCCACCGCCAAGCGCGCGAGCTCGTGCCTGAACGCCACCCCACGGGCGGTGGCCGTCAGCATGCCCGAGCTCAGGCATTCGCCCAAGTGCTCGGCGTCCTCCCCGGCGAGCGGGTCGAGCATCCAGAGCTCCGCCTGCGGCGGGACGATCGCCACCGCCTCGAGCAGCCTTCTCGCCGGGCGGCCGAGGCGGGCGGCGCGCGCAAGCACCGCGTCGCGGACGGTGGGCGGGATTCGGCGCTCGCCCGCAGCGAGCACCTCGGTGACGAAGAACGGGTTCCCGGCCGTCTTGCGGTGGAGCTGATCCGGGTCTACCCCGTGCGGCCGGGCTAGCCGCCCTACCGCCGCCTTCGAAAGCGGCGCGACCTCGAGATGCTCGATTCCGGGCGTCGTCGCGAGCTCGCCGAGCACGATTCGCAGCGGGTGGTCGGGGCCCAGGTCATGCTCCCGGTAGCTCGCGATGACGAGGGTCGACACGGACGCCGCTCGCCGGGCGACCAGCCGGACGACGTCGAGGCTGGCCTCGTCGGCCCAGTGGAGATCCTCGAGCACGAGCACGGTCGGGACCCGGGTTCCCAGCTCGCGCAGCAGCGCCGCGGCGACCTCGTGCGGAAACCCGCCCCTCGCCACGACTTCGGCCAGCTCGCCGCCCGCGAGCTCCGCGACGTCCAGAAGCGGCGCGAGGGGACGAGGGGTGAACAACCCGTCGCAGGCGCCCCAGAGGACCCGAGCCGCGCGGCCCTGCTCGTCGCAGAAGCGGCGCAAAAAGGCGGTCTTCCCCACTCCCGCTTCGCCCTCGACGAGCGCGAGGCGTCCCCGACGGGTCTCGCGCACCCGGTCGAACGCCCGCGCCAGAGCCTCGAGGTCGCCGGCTCGCTCTAGAAGCTCGCCTGACGCGTCGTAGGTGCTGAGCGGTGCCTGCACGGTTCCTGCGGCGGCCCCCGCAGCCAAGAGTCTCCCCAGCGGGGCACTGCGCGTCAAACGAGACTAGGCCCCGCCCACCGCACGCGCATGGGGAGAACTACCTATCTTCGGGCGCTATGCCGGCGGCGATGTACGCCCGCCCCCTCGGCGAGAGCCGGTAGCCGACATCGAGGCTCTCGGTCAGCCCGAGCTCCTTCAGCTTGCGCACGTCGGCCTTGAAGGGCGCCTTCTCGCGTCCCAGCTGCGCAGCGAGGTCGGCTGCCCGCGTTCCCGGGCGGTCCGCGATCAGCCGCAGCACCTCCGCCGTCCACGGCCCGTGGCGGCTGGCCCCGTCGAGGCGCCCGAGCCGCGCGTCGATCTCCGCGCGCTCCGCCGGCGAGATGTCGGCCCGCTCCCTGAGCGCGATGCGCGGGTCCGGGCCCGCCAGGTGGAACCCGATGCGGTACAGCCGGCCGTCGCCACGGAGACTCGCAAGCAGCGCGGTGCGGTCACGCCGGCCGGCCCGGCGGGCGTCGGCATCCGTGACCTGCCCGGACTCGATCGCGTCGACAGATTCGATCGCCAGTACTCCGGCCCGGGTGCGGAGGGTGCCGCCCGCCTTCACGGTGGGGCGCCGCCAGCGCCGGAAGGCGACCGTGATCTCGCCGGCCGCGATACGGGTCATGTCGTCCCGCGTGAACAGCATGGCGCGTAAAGCGTCGCACCACTCGAACCGCACGGCCTGCGTGCGCGTATACCGTGCACCAGGTGGAACGCAGCGACGCCAGCCTTGTCGAGGCGCTCCCCCGTGACGAGAGCGGCGACGATCTGCGCGAGCTCTACCGCCGCTACGCGGGCGAGCTCTACGGCTTCGCGTGCAATGCCCTTGGAGACCGCGACCTAGCCGAGGAGATCGTGCAGGACGTCTTCGCCCGCGCGTGGCGGCATGCCGGAGGCTACGACGAGCGGCGCGCCACCGTAAGAACCTGGCTTTATGCAATCGCACGTCATCGAATCGTCGACATGCAGCGCCGCGCCGGCGCCCGCCCCGCGCTCACGGAGCGCGACGAGGTGCCTGCCGAGACGCCGGCCGTCGACCCCCTCGAGCAGGCCGTCTTGCGCTGGCAGATGGCGTCGGCACTCGCGCGGCTGCGACCCGAGCACCGGGAGCTCATCCGGCTGGCGCACTGGAACGGATTGACGATGCGCGAGATCGCAGAGCTCAAGGGGATCCCGCTTGGCACGGTGAAGAGCCGCACCTCCTATGCGCTGCGCAGTCTGCGGCTGGTGCTGGATGAGATGGGGGTCGAGGCATGAGCGCCCCCTCCTTCGCCCTCGTGTCGGAGGCGCTGTGAGCGCGCTCGGCTGCCAGTCGCATGGAGACCTCATCGGCGGCTACGTGCTCGGCGCGCTCGACCCCGCCGAGCAGGACGCCATGAGGCGGCATCTCGAGGAATGCGAGGTTTGCCGGCGCGAGTATCTCGCGCTGGCGGGCCTCCCGGACATGCTCGACCGGATCGAGCCCGAGGACGTGCCGCCGCCCACGCCGGACCCGGCGCTCGAGGAGGCGGTGCTCGACCGCGTGGCGCGTGAGCGCGGCCGTGCCAAGAAGGCACGATTTGGTTTCCGCTGGCCGCCGAAGCCGCTGCTCGCCGGCGCGGCGGCCGCCATCGCGATTGCCGCCGTGGTCGCGGTGCTCGTGCGAGGGCCCGACGCCGACCCCGCCTACGCGACGGGCAAGCTCGTCGGCCCCGGCGACGCCGATGGCGGCTTTTCCGTCCGGGAGGTCCCCGCCGGGACGGAGGTGAGCCTCTGGGTGGACGGGCTTCCGTCCCGAAGAGGCCTGGCGTACCAGCTCTGGTGCGTGCGCGAGGACGGGCGCTGGGTGAGCGGAGGCAGCTTCCGGCCGCGCCGAGGCGGTCAGGCGAACGTCAAGCTCACAGCCGCGGTCATGCCCGGCGAGTACCACATCGTCGTCGTCAGCCGCCGCGGCAACGGCAAGCGCGCGGGCGAGGTGTTGCGCGGCACGCTCCGCTACTGAGCTCGAACCGCCGCCACCCGGGGTGCGTACACCACCGTATGCCGACGCGAACCGGACAGCTCATGGCCACTGCCCTAACCGTCATTGCGCTCGCGCTGGCGGGTTGCGGCGACGACGACGGCGGCGGCGGCTCGAACGGCTCGAACGGCGGCGAGAACTCGAGCGCCTCCGGCGGCGGCGCCTACGGATCTGGCGACACGAGCAAGGACGAGGAAACCCAGGCGGGCGGCGGCGGAGGCACCACGCTGAAGCTCAGCGCCGACCCCGGCGGCGCCTTCAAGTTCGACAAGTCCTCGCTGACCGCGAAGGCCGGCGACGTGACAATCGCGCTGACGAATCCCTCCAGCGCCACCGCTCCGCACGCGGTGGAGATCGAGGGGCAGGGCGTAGAAGAGGAGAGCGACGTCATCGAGCCCGGCGGCAGCGCGAACGTCACGGCGAAGCTCGAGCCCGGCGAGTACGAGTTCTACTGCCCGGTCGGCAACCATCAGGACGCCGGTATGGAGGGCACGCTGACGGTCAACTGAACCCCCCGCGCGGGCGCGGTACGCTGCCGACAGAGCGTTCCTCGAGGAAAGGTGCGGGTGCACGTCCTAGTGCGTCTCGGATCCGGGCTTGCCACCGCCGCCGGCACTCGCCGGCTTCGCATCGAGCTGCCCCACGAGGCCACCGTCGACACCCTCCTCGCACGTGTGGGCGAGGTGGAGCCGGCGATCGGACCCGCGCTCGACTCGGCGCTGCCAGTCCTTCGTGGAGCGCATGCGAGCGGCGGCGAGCCGCTCGCCGACGGCGACGAGGTCGCCCTTCTGATTCCAGTGGCCGGGGGCGCCGGCCGCACCTCACGCGATAGGAGGAAGTCATGGCCGTAGAGCCTGCGGAGGCACCTACACCCGTCAGCGAGGCTCACCCGACGGTCTTCGTCGACACGTTCACTAACGGCCTGCTCGGGCCGGATCTCGAGCTCCTGGGGCCCGTCGAGAACGGCGGCCACATCGTCGTCAACACGTCGCCGGGGTGTTGGGGACCGATGATCACTCCCTCGATGCCGGGTGGTCACGAGGTGTGCCGGCCGGTCGCCGTGGCCGGCGCCGAGCCGGGCGACGGAATCGCGATCCGGATCAAGGACATCGAGGTCACCTCGATCGCCACCGCCTCGGGCAACGACTGGTCGCCCGACGGGAGCTACAACGGCGATCCGTACGTCGCCGCCGTCTGCCCAGGCTGCGGGACCGAGTACCCGGAGACCCGCCTCGAGGGCATCGGCCAGGAATCGGTTCGCTGTACGAACTGCGGCGCCGACGCCTCGCCGTTCAAGTTCACGAACGGCTACACGATCGCGTTCGACCATGCTCGCAGCATGGGCCTGACGCTCGGCCGCGAGTCCGCCGAGCGGATCGCGCACGAGGCGCGGCGCTACGCGGCGCTCCCGGAGAACTCGGTTCAGAATCCCATCCTCACGTTCGCGCCCCATGACCTCGTCGCGCTCGCCACGCGGCTGCGACCGTTCATGGGACAGCTCGGCACAACGCCGTCCACGACGATTCCCGACTCCCACAACGCCGGCGACTTCGGCTCATTCCTCGTCGGTGCGCCTCACCGTCACGCGATCAGCGCCGAGGATCTCGAGGCCCACCGCACGGACGGCCACATGGACATCGACGCTGTGCGCGCGGGCGCGATCCTGGTCTGCCCGGTGAAGGTACCGGGCGGCGGCGTCTACATGGGCGACATGCACGCCCTCCAGGGCGACGGCGAGATCGCGGGCCACACCTGCGACGTATCGGGCACCGTGACGCTCCAGGTCGAGCTGTTGAAGGGCCTCGGGATCGACGGACCGCTGCTGCTTCCGGTCCCGGAGGACCTCCCGTTCCTCGCCCGTCCGCTGTCGGCGGAAGAGCGGACTCGGGCCGAGGACCTCGCTCGTGAGTGGGGCGTGGATGCGCTCGAGGAGTCGGCGCCTATCTCCGTGGTCGGAACCGGACCGGACCTGAACAGCGCGACCGACAACGGTCTCGAGCGCGCGGCGTGGCTCCTCGACATGGAGGTGCCTGAGGTGAAGAACCGCGCCACCATCACCGGCGCGATCGAGATCGGCCGCCACCCGGGAGTCGTGCAGGTGACGTTCCGGGCGCCGCTCGACCGGTTGGAGGCCCGTGGGCTCACGCCATACGTGCGCGATCAGTACGGGATCGGCTGACCGCGACCTGCAGCTCCGACCTCTGCCGGCTGTCGGCACACGAGCTGCTCGCCGCTTATCGCGGCGGCACGCTGTCGCCCGTCGAGGTGGTCGACGCGCTGCTTGCCCGGATCGCCGAGGTGGATCCGGAGCTGGGGGCGTTCACCACCCTGTGCCAGGAGCGCGCCCGGAGGGAGGCCCTCGCCTGCGAACGCGCATACGTGCGCGCGGGCGCGACGGGCGCCCTCGCCGGTGTCCCGTTCGCCGTCAAGGACCTGTTCGACTCGGAGCAGGTCCGCACGACATACGGCTCCACGATGTTCGCGTCCCACACGCCCGCGGCCGACGCGGCCGCGCTCCGCCGGGTCCGCGATGCCGGGGCCATCATGGTCGGGAAGACACAGACGCACGAGTTTGCCTGGGGAGTCACGTCCGTCAACGAGCGGATGGGGACCAGCCGCAATCCGTGGCGCCCGGAGCGCGTCTCGGGAGGCTCTAGCGGCGGCTCGGCGGTCGCCCTCGCCGCCCGCCTCGTACCCCTGGCGATCGGCAGCGACACGGGTGGATCGATCCGCGTCCCTTCGGCGTTCTGCGGCACGGTCGGGCTGAAGCCGACCTACGGGCGGATCAGCACGGAAGGGATGTGGCCGCTCGCCCCGTCCCTCGACCACGCCGGGGCGATGGCGAGGACCCCCGCTGACGCAGCGCTGCTGCTCGGCGCGATGGGCGCAGGGCCCTTGAAATCTCCGCACACCACGGTTGGCGAACTCACCGTCGGCATTTGCCCCGACCTGCATCTCGTCACGCCGGCGCCGGACGTGCAGGCGGCGTTCGACGCGGCGGTGCGCGCCGTCGGCGAGCTCGGAGCCGAGGTCGTAGAGCTCGAGCTTCCGGGCGCGGAGACCATCTTTCCCACCTTCGGCGTCATCCAGCGCGCCGAAGCGCTCCGCGCACACCGGAACGCGGGCCTCTATCCGGCACGCAAAGAGGAGTACGGCGACGACGTCCGAGGCCGCCTCGAGTCGGGCGAGAGCGTCACGCTCGACGACTACCTCGCCGCGACCGCCTGGCGCGAGCGCCTGCGTGCCGCGTTCACTGCGCTATTCGAGCGCGTTGACCTCATCCTCACCCCGGTGTCGGCGGGCTCGCCGCCGCCGATCGGCGAAGAGCGGGTGGTCCACGGTGGCCGCGAGATCGAGTTTCGCGAGCTGGTCATGACCTACACGGTCCCGCAGAATCTCCTCGGGCTGCCGAGCTGCGCCGTGCGGGCCGGCTTCGACGAGCTTGGAATCCCGATCGGGGTGCAATTCACCGCGGGTCCACGGAAAGAGGCCGCTGTGCTCGCCGCGGGGCAGGCGTTCTACGACGCGACGCCGGCCATACAGGACCGCTGGCCGGTCGTTTGCCGCCCGGGGCTTGTGTGACGCACCTCGCTGTGAACCCGGTCGGCCGAAGGTACGGTCGGCAGTGGATGGACTTCGCCCCCAGTTCCTGGACTTTGCAGACGCCGGCGTTGGTCGTCCGTACCCCAATCCGATCAAGGAGGAGCCTTGTACCCCGCGAACGCGTATCACCTTCGGCGTGCCACTGAGGCAGACGACCAAGCACTCCGCGATCTCGCCGAGCTCGACAGCCAGCGGCCGATCACCGGCCCGGCGCTCATCGGAGAGATCGACGGGAAGCCCGCCGCCGCGGTGTCGCTGACCGACGGCCGCGTGATCGCCGACCCGTTCCAGCACACCGCCGTCCTCACACAGCTGCTGCACATGCGCTACGACGGCTTCCGCGCGTACTCGACCACGCCGTCGCTGGCGGAACGCATCCGGCAAGCACTGGCCCCCTCTGTGGCCCAGGCCAGCAAGGCCTGAGCGAGACGGGCCCGCAGCGACCGCCCCTCCGCCGGCGCGCTGGTCGGCGGAGGGGCGTGCTGCTTTACGCAGGATCCAGTCTCGTTTGAGATTGGCCCTACTCCCATCGGCGCGGCGCCCGCTCAGCGCAGACAGTTTCAAGGCCCCGAGCGCAGGTTGACCCTGGGCCGAGCGAGTGGGATACTCGAATTGGCCCGGCCCCCGGGCCGACTGTCTGGCCCGAGGACCCCGCCGCCCGCATCGCTCGGAGGTTCGGCGGCGGAGCGGCCAGCCACGTACGACCGCCGCTCAGACTCGCGAGCGGCAACCTAACCCCCTGACGAAGGGAGGGCCTCATGAGGAGGAGGCTGCGTGCTGCGCTCCTGTTAACCGCGCTCGCCCTGGTCGCGCTGGCGGCGGGACCGCCTCTTGTGGGTGCGATCCTGCCGGCACTCGGCACGCTGGAGGAGCCCGTCAAGGTCGACAACGACGGGATCAAGCTCAAGACGAAGGACGCGACCGACGTCCACGTGAGGGAGGCGGTGTTCGGACCGGGCGAGTTTGTCGACTGGCATGACCATCCGGGCTTCGCGCTCATCGTCGTCCAGTCTGGCGAGATGACGTTCCTCGACCCCGACTGCAAGGCGCACGTGATCGGCCCAGGGGAGGCCTTCGTGGAGTCCGGCGGCCCCACCTACGCGGTCAATGAGGGGACCGAGGAGGTGCTCTTCTATGTGACCTTCGTGGTCCCGAAAGGCTCGCCGGTGACCGTGCCCACCGACCCGCCGCCCTGCGCGACCGGGGACGACGAAGGCGATGACGGCGAGGAAGACTCCGAGGACGAGGAGGACGACGAGGACTAGCTCGCCGCGATAGACGCTGGAGCTGACCCCCTCCGCCGGCCAGCGCGCGCCGGCGGAGGGGCGATCGCTGCTGGCAATCTCGCACCCCCTGCTTGGCTTGAAGCGGACGACGGGACTCGAACCCGCTACCTACAGCTTGGGAAGCTGTCGCTCTACCCGGTGAGCTACGTCCGCGGAGTGGCAGAGCGTAGCGCAGCCCGGACTACCCTTCGGGAAGCGCTATGCGGAGGGTTTTGGCCCCTGTTCCCATCGCCGTGATGTGCGCCGTTCTGGCGCTCGTCGCTCTGCTCGCATACGGCTTGGCCGCCAACGAGCCGGATCGCGGGGTCGAGGAGGCGCTCTCCAGCGGGACGCGTGAACAGGCGCCGCCGCTTGAGCTGCCGAGGCTGTCCGGCGTGGGCAGGGAGTCGCTCGAGGACTATCGCGGGAAGGTGGTGGTGCTCAACTTCTGGGCGTCCTGGTGCAAGCCGTGCCGTGAGGAGTCGCCGCTGCTCGATCGCTGGCACCGGCGGATGAAGCGCGGCGGCGGGACCGTACTCGGCGTGGACTCGCTCGACCTGACGACGGACGCCCGGGACTTCATCAGGGAGTACGAGCTGAGCTATCCAATGCTGCGCGACGGCGAGGGCGAGTCGCGCGAGAGCTTCGGAATCGTCGGCTTCCCGGAGACGTTCGTGATCGATCGCAGCGGGCGCATAGCGGCCGTGAGGCGGGGCCCGGTCGACGACGCCTTCATGCGCAGCCAGGTGGCGCCGCTCCTGCGGCCGGGGGCATGAGGCGGGCGGCCGCGCTCGCCGTCGTCGCCGCCGCGTTGCTGGGGGCGCCGGCGACGGCAGCAGCACAGTGCCCGCGCACCAGCCTCGGGGACATCGAGGACGAGGTGATGTGCCCGGTCTGCGGAACTCCGCTTAGCCTCGCGACCGACGCTCCCCAGGCGGAGAGGGAGCGTGCGTTCATCGAGAGGCTGATCGCCGATTGCCGCTCAAAGGACGAGATCAAGAACGCGCTGGCGGCGCAGTTCGGCGACGCGGTGCTGGCCCTCCCGGGCGACGCCGAGGACGACGACCTGGGCGACGTCCTCGTATACGTGGTCCCCGCGCTCGGAATTGCGATCGCGGCGGGCGGGATCGCGTTCGCTGTCGCACGCTGGCGGCGCGGCGGGCCGCGGGAGGGACGTCGAGCGGCCGAGGTCGAGGGCGAACGCCGGCTCGAAAGGGACATGGAGCGCTACGAACTGTGATCGCGCAGGACGCGGTTGACACCACCGTCGTCGCCGCCTTCGCCGTCGGCTTCATCTCGTTCGTGTCGCCCTGCGTGCTGCCGCTCGTGCCCGGCTACCTGTCGACCATAAGCGGCGTCTCCTTCGCCGAGATCCAGGAGGGGCGGGGAAGGATGAGGGTGCTCGGCCCGGCCCTGCTTTTCTGCCTCGCCTTCACCGTGATGTTCGTGGCACTCGGCATGACCGCCACCGGGGTCGGTCAGACCCTTCAGGACCACCGCCAGCTCCTCCGGGAGATCTCGGGAATCGTGATCGCGCTCATGGGAGTGCTCTTCATCGGCACGCTCTTCCTCCCGCTCCTCAACAAGGAATGGCGTCCCGAGCAGCTGATGCGCCGGGCCCATACCGGCGGCCCGATCGTGGCGGGGCTGGCGTTCGCGGTCGCCTGGCTGCCCTGTACCGGGCCCACGCTCGGCGCCATCCTCACCGCGGCGTCCACCGAGTCGACCGTCGGCGAAGGCGGGGTGCTGCTCGCCTTCTACGCGCTCGGCCTGGCGGTGCCCTTCATCCTCAGCGCGCTCGCGTTCTCCACCTTCTCCGGGGTCTTCAGGTTCTTCCGCAACCACTACCGGGTGATAACGCTCGTCTCCGGCTTGGTCCTGATCGTGATGGGCGTGCTGCTCTACACGAACGAGCTCACGCGCCTGAATTCGGAGGCTCTCGCGCTGATGGACGACCTCGGGATCAACTTCTTCAGCGAGGTCTAGTGCGTGCGACGCGCCGGCGCCGGTGCGTTCCGCTCGGGCGCCGGCGGCGCGGCTCGGGGCGCCGCGGGCCGCCGAGCTTGGCGCGGGGGGCCGAC
>Ga0081538_10004444_pt1 | contig 12929 bp, 16 predicted proteins | sample TabmetS5T2R1_FD_71022 | JGI IMG/M metagenome (GOLD analysis project Ga0081538, IMG submission 71022) | Tabebuia heterophylla rhizosphere microbial communities from the University of Puerto Rico - S5T2R1 | ecosystem: Host-associated > Plants > Roots > Rhizosphere ...
ACCGAGCGCGCGGAGCAACGCTCTATGTGACGATGGAGCCCTGCACCCACCACGGTACGACGCCGCCGTGTACGGAGGCCGTCCTTGCCGCAGGCGTCTCGCGCGTCGTCGCCGGCTCGCTCGACCCGAATCCGAAGGCGGGCGGCGGCCTCGAGCTCCTGGGCGGAGCCGGCGTCGACGTCGAGCTCGTCGACAGCTTCGCCGCGCGGGCGCAGAACGAGGCCTGGCGGACGTGGATCGCGCAAGGGCGCCCGTTCGTGACGTACAAGGCAGCGATGACGCTGGACGGACGCCTGACCGTGCCCGGCGAGCGCTGGGTCACGGGCGAGGAGAGCCGCCGGCTCGTCCACGAGCTCCGCGCCTCCTCGGACGCCGTTGCCGTCGGGATGGGAACGGTACGTGCGGATGCCCCTCGACTCGACGCGCGGGACGTCGACGCGCCGCGACAGCCGCGCCGCCTTGCCTTCGGCCGCGGGCCGCTTCCCGAGGGCTCGGAGCTCGAGCTCCGGCCCGGCCCGCTGGACGACGAGCTCGCCGCGCTCGCCGGGGAGGGCGTCCAGTCGCTCCTGCTCGAAGGTGGCCCGACGCTCGCCGCCTCGTTCTTGCGCGCGGATCTGATCGACAAACTGCTCGTCTTCGTCGCGCCGAAGCTCGCCGGCGAAGGGCCGATGCTGATCGAAGGAGCAGTGCCTGAGCGGCGGTTGACGCGACTCGAAGCCCGGCGGGTGGGGGAGGATGTTCTCCTCAGCGCCTATGTCCACGAGCCCTGACGAAGTCGTCCAAGCGCTCTCCTGGTGGCTGGCCGGCCGCGCCGAGGTCGCGCAAGTCAGCGAAGCGCTCGCGGATGCGGACGGGCTCGGCCCCGAGTCCCGTGAGCTCATCGAGGAGCTCCGCCGCGAGCTCTCGAGCCCCGACTCCTCGCGGGCGAAGCTCCAGCCGCTCGTTCGCGAGACGATCGAGGCGATCGCGCTCGAGCACTAGATCACTACGCTCTTGGCATGTTCACCGGAATCGTTCGCGAGCGTGCTCCGGTCGTCTCGTTCGAGCGCGGCCGCCTGGTCGTCGAGTCGAACCTGGCCCCGGCGGTCGGCGACTCGATCTCCGTCGACGGTACCTGTCTGACGGTCGTCGACGCCGAGAACGGCAGGCTCGCCTTCGATGTGATGGACGAGACGACCGACCGCGCGAAGCCCTACCGGACGGAGGTCAACCTCGAGCCCGCGGTCGAGGCGGGTCAGCCGCTCGGTGGCCATTTCGTCCAAGGCCACGTGGATGGAGTCGGACGGGTGCGCTCCTTCGCGGGCGAGCGGCTGGAGATCGAGGCGCCGGCCGGGATTCTTCGCTACTGCGTCGAGAAGGGGTCGATCACCGTCGACGGCGTCGCCCTGACGATTACGACCCTCACCGATGAGGCCTTCGCGGTCGCGCTCGTCCAGCACACGCTCGACGTCACGACGCTCGGGAGCCTGGAACCCGGCGATCCGGTGAACCTCGAGGTCGACGTGCTCGCCAAGTACGTCGAGAAGCTGATCCGCCCGGATACGATCTAGTCAGATGGCGACCGGCACCACCGTCTTCGCCACGGTCGAGGAGGCGATTCAGGACATCCGCGACGGCAAGTTCGTCGTCGTCGTGGACGCCGCCGACCGCGAGAACGAGGGCGATCTGACGATCGCGGGGCAGTTTGCGACACCGGAGGCAATCAACTTCATGGCGACGCACGCTCGCGGGCTGATCTGCCTCTGCCTGACGCCGGACCGCTGCGACGAGCTCGAGCTTCGCCCGATGGCCGAAAACAACGAGGCGCCGCTCCAGACCGCCTTCACCGTTTCGATCGAGGCGCGCGAGGGTGTGACGACCGGTATCTCCGCCGCCGATCGCTCGGCGACGATCCAGACGGCGATCGACCCGAGCCGCGGCCCCGGCGACCTCGTCCAACCCGGCCATGTCTTCCCACTGCGGGCGCGCCCGGGCGGCGTGCTGGAGCGCACCGGGCAGACCGAGGCCGCCGTCGACCTGGCGCGCCTCGCGGGGCTGATCCCGGCGGGCGTCGTCTGCGAGGTCATGAACGAGGACGGGACGATGGCCCGCGTGCCCGACCTGGCCGAGTTCTGCGAGCGGCACCAGATCAAGATGATCACGGTCGCCGACCTGATCGAGTACCGCCGCCGCACGGAGAAGCTCGTCGAGCGCACCGTGTCGGTCCGGCTGCCGACCACGTACGGCGACTTCAACGCGATCGCCTTCCGCGAGAAGCTGACCGGCAAGACGCATGTTGCGCTCGTCAAGGGGGCAGTCGAAGGCGCGGAGGACGTGCTCGTCCGCGTCCACTCCGAGTGCCTGACCGGCGACGTCTTCCACTCGCTGCGCTGCGACTGTGGGGAGCAGCTGGAGCAGGCGCTCTCCCGGATCGGCGCGGAGGAGCGCGGCGTCTTGCTGTACATGGCGCAGGAGGGACGTGGGATCGGCCTCCTTAGCAAGCTGAGGGCCTACGAACTGCAGGAGAACGGCTTCGACACGGTCGAGGCGAACATCGAGCTCGGCTTTCCCGCCGACGCCCGAGACTGGGGGATCGGCAACCAGATCCTCGCCGACCTCGGGCTGACGACGATCCGGATCCTCACGAACAACCCGAAGAAGATCACCGGGCTCGAAGGGTTCGGCCTCACCGTCGTCGAACAGGTTCCCATCGAGACGTCGCCGAACGCCGAGAATCGCCGCTACCTGGAGACCAAGCGCGACAAGCTCGGTCATCGCCTGCATCACCAGGATCTCCGATTTCCGGCGGAGGGCTCGTGAGCGAGGTTCCGGCGCTCCGGCCGCGCGAGGAAGGCGAGCCCGAGGAGGAGCGGCAGGAGAACGCGACGCCCGCGGCCGAGCCTGAGCTCGACGTGCCGCCGGAGGCTCAGGAGCACGCCCCGGGCGATTTCGAGGTCCCGTCGGGCTACAAGGTCGTGACCGGATCGTCCTCAGGAGACGGGCGCGCCGTGGGGGTCGTCGTCGCCAAGTTCAACGGCGACGTCACCAATCGGCTTCTCCGGACGGCGCTCGACGAGCTCGAGCGAGCCGGCGTCAACCGCGACGCAGTGACGATCGTCCCGGTTCCGGGCGCCTTCGAACTTCCGCTCGCGGCCATGGCGCTCGCCAAGACGCGCCGCTACGCCTGCATCGTCGCGCTCGGGTGCGTGATCCGCGGCGAGACTCCTCACTTCGACTACGTCGCAGGCGAGGCGGCGAGCGGGCTCCAGCTTGCCGGCATCGAGACCGGTGTGCCGGTCTCCTTTGGCGTGCTGACGACGGAGACGCTCGACCAGGCCGAGGCGCGGGTCGATCGAGCCGCCGACGCCGTCCGCAGCGCACTCGAGATGGCGGACGTCTTCCAGCAGGTCCGGGCCGCCTCGCGCTAGCGGCTAGACTGCGCCGCCGATGTCCAGAGTTTGTGCAGTTTGCGGGAAGAAGCCGGGTTTCGGTAACAACCGAAGCCATTCGATGGTGGCCACGAAGCGCCGCTTCGACCCGAACCTCCAGCGGGTTCGCGTGCTCCTCAAGGGGAAGCCGACCCGCGCGTACGTTTGCACCCGGTGTCTGAAAGCCGGGAAGGTCCAGAAGGCTCTCTAGAGCCGGTCCGCGTCGCCCTCGTCGAGGACAACAAGGTCTTCCGCGAGGCGCTCGAGATGCTGCTCGAGCTTCGCTCGGACGTGAAGGTCGTCGCTTCGCTCGAGGACGGCAACGACGTCGTCACGCTCTGCCACGACTACAAGCCGGATGTCGTGCTCATGGACTATCGGCTGCCAGGGATGGACGGCGTGCAGGCGACGGCTGCCCTTCGGCAAGCGTGTCCCGAAGTCGCCGTCGTCTGTCTGACCGCTTCGGCCAACCCGCGGGAGATGGAGGCGCTCAAGGAAGCGGGAGCGGTGGCCTGCCTGACGAAGGACGAGGAGCTCGACGACATCGTCGCCGCTATCCGCGCCGCCGCCGGTTCCTAGGCGTTAGGGTCGCCCGGTGAGCCCGACCCAAGGTGTCATCAGCGAGGCGTGGGAGCTCTACAAGGGCCACTGGCGCCACCTGCTGTCGATCTCGTTCGTGGTCTACCTCGCCGTTGCGGTGATCAGCCTCCTGCTCGTGCTCCTGCTGACCTGGTTCGGCGCGATCCTCGCGTCGCTCATCTCGCTGGTCGCGGCGTTCTGGGTGCAGGGAGCGCTGGTCAAGGCGGTCGAGGACGTGCGGGACGGCCGCGCCGACCTCACGCTCGGCGAGACCTTCGACCGCGTCCGGCCGCAGCTGGGCGCGATCATCGTCGCCGGCATCCTGGCTGCGCTCGGGATCTTCCTCGGGCTGCTGCTGCTGATCATCCCCGGCCTCGTCCTGCTCACCTGGTGGATCCTGATCATCCCGGTGATCGTCATCGAAGAGCGCAGCGCGGGCGAGTCGTTCGGCCGGAGCAGGGAGCTCGTCCGCGGCTACGGGTGGGGCGTGTTCGGCGTAATCGTCCTAACGATCCTGCTCCTGATCGCCTTCAGGATCGTGCTCGGACTCGTGCTGATCCCGTTCGCGGACTGGATTCAGAGCTTCCTTACCGAGCTCGCCGTTGGAACGTTGGCGACCCCGTTCGTCGCCGTCGCGTGGACGATCCTGTACTTCCGGCTCCGCGCGGCGAAGGAAGTCCCGGCCGAAGCGGCCGTCGCGCCGCCACCAGAGCCCGCCGCCTAGACGAGCTCGTTCGTTCGCGCGGCCAGCTCGTGGTCGCGCTCGGTGATCGACGCGGTGACGTGCGTCCACCAGCGCAGCTTCACGCGGTTCCAGTGGATCTCGATGTCGGGGTGATGGTTCGCCTCTTCGGCCGCAGCGCCGACGCGGTTGACGAAGGCGAGCGCCTCTGCGAAGTCATCGAACTCGAACTCGCGTTCGAGAGCGCCGTCTACCTCTGCCCATCCAGCGGGTAGGTCTCTCACGTACTACCTCAAGTCTTCCACGCGAACCAAGGAGCTGAGCTCGATGCGACGACTTCTCCAACTGGCCGTTGTCCTCGCACTCGCCGTGCCGCCGACCGGCTTCGCGGTGCTGAACGCGACGAAGGTGTCGGGCACGACCGGCCCAGGCTTGACGATCACGCTCAAGAAGGCCGGCAAGAAGGTCACGCGGCTGTCACCCGGTAGCTACACGATCACCGTCAGTGACAAGTCGGCCAACCACAACTTCGTCCTGACCGGACCCGGCGTGAGCAACAAGGTGATCACGGGGCTGGGCTTCGTCGGAACGAGGAGTGCCACCGTGCGGCTGAGGCGGGGTACCTACACGTACTACTGCACACCGCACAGGTCGATCGGAATGAAGGGGACTTTCAGGGTCAGCTAGAGCCCGCGGTTCGGAGGCTCGGTCCGCGCTGGCGTGGGCCGAGCCCGAACCGCTCGAGCGGCTCCTCCTCGCCGGTGACGACCCGGGCGGCGTATTCGGCGAGCGCCGGGCCGTGCTTGAACCCGTGTCCCGAGCCGCCTCCGAGGATCCAGTGCCCCTCGTTTCGAGCCAGGATGAAGTTCGTATCCGGCGTCAGTGCGTACTGGCAGACCGTCGCACCCGCGAGCGGCGCATCGAGGAGCGCAGGAAACCGCTCGCGCAGATAGGCGCGGCCGCGCGGCTCGCTCTCCGGTGAGGGAACGCGATCGTCCGCGTCCGGGTCGAACTCGGGGCCTTCCACGTCGGGCGCGACCTTGACGCCCACGCCGTCCAGATCGCCCAGACCGTAGACGGCGCGGTCGTAGTCGACCCAGGCAGGCACGCTCGGCGTCTGCCAGCCGTCCGCGGCGAAGAAGAGGACGTCCTGCTTCGTCACGCGGATCGGCACGTCGAAGAGACCGGGCAGCCAGGCGCCCGTCGCCCAGACGACGAGGTCGGCGTCGACATCGGCGGGTGTCACGGACGCTCGGACCAGTCGCACGCCCGCGCCCTGGGCCGCCTGGATCGTGGCCAGCGTCGCGGCGCGGGCGCGCAGCACGCCGGCATTCGGCTCCCAGAGGATGAACTCGAGCCCACCCGGGTGAAACGACGGGAAGAGGTCGTGGCCGGCCTCGGGCCCAACCCGCTCGACGGGAATGCCCTCGGCCCGGAGAACCCGTTCGCTCTCGGCCTCCCAGCCGTCCTGCGAGCGCGCGAACCAGGCGATACCGGCTTCGACGAGCAGCTCGCGGCCGGTCTCCTCCTCGAGCTCGCGCCAGAGCTCGCGGGCTCGCCAGGCAGAGCGCGTGTACCAGGCGTCCGAGCCGTGCGCATAGCGGATGAGCCGCGATTCGCCGCCGGACGCCGCCTTCGTATCGCCGGGCTCGTTCCGCTCGTAGAGCGTGACGTCCCAGCCGTCGCGGGCCAGCCGGTAGGCGAGCGAGGCGCCGAAGATCCCGGCTCCGACGACGGCGGCCGACGACATCGACCGGAACCTAACCGAGGTCGAGCGGTTCGACCTTCCCCTGCCGGATCCGCCAGCCGGCGAGCTCGCCCGAGGCCAGCCCGAGGATCAGATACGGACGGCCTTCCCAGAGGCCGATGTTCTCGATGTCCGTCCGGGAGGGGCGGGGCGCCGTCTCCGGATGCGAGTGGAACACAGCGAGCTCGTAGCCCTCGTCCTCGAGGAAGAAGTCGGCCGGGTCGCGCGGGCGGAGCTCGAACCGGTATGGGCTGGCAAGCGTGTTCTCGCCGGGCAGGTAGCGCTCGGCGACGCCGCCGCGAAACGCAATCAACCCACACGCCTCGTTGGGCGCCTCCTCGCGCGCGTGCTTGACGAGCTGCTCGCGGATCACTGCCGGGACTACCACCAGACGGCCCGCTCCATCGCCCGCTCGACGTCGTCCGCATCCCAGAGCGGCGCCGAGAGGTACTTCCAGCCGCCGTCGGGAAGGATGGCGACGATGACGCCCTCGTCGAGCTCGTCCGCGAGGTGCCGCGCGACGTGGACGACACCGCCCGACGAGACCCCGGCGAAGATGCCCTCGCTCTCGAGCAGCGCGCGCATCCCGGCGACCGATTCGGTGTTGGACACGAGCAGCTTGCGGTCGAGCTGCGAGACGTCGAGGATCGGCGGAACGTAGCCGTCCTCGAGGGATCGCAGACCCATCACGGAGTCGCCGGGCAGCGGTTCCGCAGCTGCGACGACCACGTCGGGAAACGACTCCCGCAGCCTGCGGCCCGCGCCCATCAGCGTGCCGCCTGTGCCAAGCCCCGCGACGAGCACGTCGACCCGTTTGAGCTCCGCGGCGATCTCGGCGCCCGTTCCCTCGTAATGCGCGCGCGGATTCGCCTCGTTTCCGTACTGGAACGGCATGAAGTAGCGAGGCTCGCGCTCGGCGAGCTCGAGGGCGAGCCTGACCGCCCCATTGGAGCCCTCCTCGCCCGGCGAATAGACGATCTCGGCGCCGTAGAGCCGGAGCAGGCGAAGCCGCTCCGTGGTCACGTTCTCGGGAACGACGCAGGTGAGCGGATAGCCCTTCAGGCGGGCGATCAGCGCCAGCGAGATGCCGGTGTTGCCGCTCGTCGGCTCCAGGAGCGCTTGGCCGGGCTCGAGCGCGTCCGACGCTTCCGCCGCCTCGATCATGGCGAGCGCGACGCGGTCCTTGATCGAGCCCGTCGGGTTCTGAGCCTCGAGCTTGGCGTAGAGCCGGACCGCCGGCTTGGGCGCAAGCCGGGAAAGCTCCACGAGCGGTGTCCGCCCGATCAGGTCGAGGACGCTCTCAGCAACCACCGGCCATGGCCGGTAGGAGAATCACGGTGGAGTCGACCGAGACCTCGGTTTCGAGGCCCTCGCGGGTTCTCACGTCCTCGCCGTCGGCGTAGACGTTGACGTAGCGGGCCAGCTCGCCCTCGGGATAGATGCGCTCACGGAGGGCCGGGAAGCGACTGGCGAGATCCTCGAGCAGGTCGCGGACCGTCTCGCCTTCGGCCTCCAGCGCGGCCTGCCCGTCGGTATCGGCGCGCAGCGTCGGTGGGATCCGGACGACGGTCACGACCCCGGAACTCCGCAAAAGTCGGCGTAGTCGATGTACTCGGTGATGGTTGGGTGCTCCCCGCAGACCGGGCAGTCTGGGTCGCGGCGGACCATGACCTCGCTGAACGTCGTCGTCAGCGCGTCGAAGAGGAGCAGCCGGCCGATGAGCGGCTCGCCGATCCCGAGCGCGAGCTTGATCGCCTCGTTTGCCTGGAGCGACCCGATCACGCCGGGCAGCACGCCGAGGACGCCGCCCTCGGCGCAGCTCGGCGCCAGCTCCGGCGGGGGCGGCTGGGGGAACAGGCATCGGTAGCAGGGACCGTCATACGGCTTGAAGACCGTCGCCTGGCCCTCGAAGCGGTAGATCGACCCGTGGACGACCGGGATCTCGTGCCAGACCGACGCGTCGTTCAAGAGGTACCGGGTCGGGAAGTTGTCGGCGCCGTCGACGACCAGCTCCCAGCCCTCCCCGAGAATGTGGTCGACGTTCTCGGAGGTCAGCCGCTCCTCGTACGTGACGACGTCGACGTCAGGGTTGAGCTCCTCGATCGAGCTGCGGGCCGATTCCGCCTTGCTCTCGCCGAGCTCGGCGGTCGAATGGAGGACCTGGCGCTGGAGATTCGAGGCGTCGACGCGATCGTCGTCGACGATCCCGATCCGGCCGACCCCAGCCGCGGCGAGGTACAGCGCCGCCGGCGAGCCCAGCCCACCTGCGCCAATCAGCAGGATGCTCGTCTCGAGCAGCCGCTGCTGTCCTTCGATCCCGACCTCGGGGATCAGCAGGTGGCGGCTGTACCGCGCCAGCTTCTCGTCGTCGAGAGCGCTTGGGGATTCCGTCGGGTAACCGCGCGCCTGCCAGGCGACGATGCCGCCGGCCATCGACGCGCCGTTCTCGTAACCGAGCGCATCGAGCGTGGGGAGGATGTCCAGCGAGCGCCGGCCGGTCGCGCAGTACGTGATGATCGGACGGCTCGGGTCCGGCGCGACGTCGCGGAGTCGTGACTCGACCTCGGCCATCGGCAGGTGCACGGAGCCGGGGATATAGGAAGTGTTTCGCTCGCGGTCGGTCCGGACGTCGAGCAGCAGCGGCGCATCCGGCTCGTTCAGCCGCTCGCGCGTCTGCTCAGGCTCGACTTCCCGGAGACCGACAGGGGTTGCCATGCGGTTGAGGATAGCCATGGATTGGGCGGCTACAGTCGGCGCCGTGTCCCGCCGCCTGCGCTTCGCCTCTGTCGCCGCCGTGGCGCTTGCGGCGGCGGGCGGCGTCGTGGTCGGTGCGCTGCTTCTGAGCGGCGACGGCGGAAAAAAACGCCCCGAAGGGATCCCGCCGTTCGTCGTCGACGTCGGTGTGCGGCAGGACGCCGAGGCCCAGGCCCTCAGGCGCGCGGCGCGCTCGTACAAGGGCGGTGAGCGCCAGCGGGTCGCGGGGCTCCTCGCCGGCTTCAACTCGCCGCAGGCGGAGGTCGGGAAAGCGCTCGCGACGTGGCCAGAGGGGAGCCTGGAGCGCCTGGAGGAGCTCGGCCGAGCGCAGCCGGGGAACGGCGCCGTGCTCTTCCATCTCGGCCTGGCGAGGTTCTGGGAGGGCGACACCGAGGGCGCGCTCGCAGCCTGGCGCCTGACGACCCGGGAAGATCCGGATACCTTGTTTGCCGTGCGCGCGGCGAACCTGCTTTTCCGCGGCTTCGCGCCGGGGCTCCCGGTCTTCATCCCGAGCTTCGGGAACGATCCGGAGGTCGCGCGGCTGCCGGCAGGACGCCAGCTCGCTGCGCTCCAACAGGCGGCCAGGCGCCCCGACGTACGCGCCAAGCTCCTCTACGGGGTTGCCCTCCAGCGGCTCGAACGCCCGGTTTCGGCCCGAGAGCAGTTCACCGCCGCCGCCCGGCTCGCGCCGAAAAATGTGGAAGCGCAGGTCGCAGACGCGGTCGGCCGCTTCGACAAGGCCCGGCCCGAGCAGGCCTTCTCGCGCCTCGGCCCGCTGACCCGACGCCATCGGCGATCGGCGACCGTGCGGTTCCACCTCGGCCTGATGCTGCTCTGGCTGAGCCAGCTCGACGAGGCCAAGCGGCAGCTCCGCTTGGCCACGCAGGACAGGGGATCCCCGCTCGCTCGGGAAGCAGAAAGGCTCTTAATCCGTCTAGAAACTGTACGAAAGCCCAGATGAAAGATAGGACCAATGAATCGAAAAATGGGCCGGTCGGCCTATGGCGACAGGGCGAACCAACTGGAAGACTCCGCCAGGTACGCGGAGAGATCACATGCCGCAACCGGGAGTGAGGGGAGCAGAGGGAGCCTGGTGGAGCGAGAGGTAGCGACTGCTGGACGGGAAGCAACACCCGAGGGCGTCTTCGAGACGCTGATCGCAGGCGCACAGGAATCCGGAAAGCTGGCCTCTGACGAGGTCGCCGGCGCGCTCGAGGAGCTCGAGCTCGACGCGGCGCAGATGGACGAGTTCTACAACCGGCTCGACGAGCTCCAGATCGAGGTCGTCAACGGCGAGGCGGAGGCCGAGGACGAGGTCGAGGTCGAAGTCGACGAGCGCGAGGTCTCGACCGAAGCGCTACAGCTCTTCCTGAAGGACATCGGCAAGGTCGATCTGCTCACCGCAGCTCAGGAGATCGAGCTTGCGAAGCGCATCGAGCGCGGCGACCACCGGGCGAAGCAGGAGATGGTCGAGGCGAACCTGCGGCTCGTCGTCTCGATTGCCAAGCGCTACCGCAACCAGGGCCTGCCGTTCCTGGATCTGATCCAGGAGGGGACGATCGGCCTGGTGCGGGCGGCGGAGAAGTTCGATCACCGCAAGGGGTTCAAGTTCTCGACCTACGCCACGTGGTGGATCCGCCAGGCGGTGGCTCGTGCACTCGCCGACAAGGCTCGGACGATCCGGATGCCCGTCCACGTCGTCGAGAAGCTGAACAAGATCATGCGCACCGAGCGCAAGCTGCGCGCCGAGCGCGGTCGCGAGCCGAGCTCGGTCGAGATCGCGCACGAGCTCGATCTCTCGATCGACGAGGTCGACCAGATTCGGCGCAGCGCCCAGACGCCGGTGTCGCTCGAGAAGCCGGTCGGCGACGACGAGGAGTCCGAGTTCGGGCACTTCATCACCGACGAGCTGGCGCCGCTGCCCGACGAGCTCGCCGAGGACGTCCTTCGCAAGGAGGCGCTGAAGAAGATCCTCGGAACGCTCTCGGAGCGCGAGCGGCGGGTGCTCGAGCTGCGGTACGGCTTGAACGGCGAGCAGCCGCGGACGCTCGACGAGGTCGGGCGGACGTTCCAGGTCACGCGCGAGCGGATCAGGCAGATCGAGAACCAGAGCCTGAAGAAGCTGCGCGCGCTGGCCGACTCGCAGAAGCTTCGGGTCGCCTAGACCCTGCGGAAGTGCGGCACGCCCGGGAGCGGGGTTCGGCCCGCTCCTCGGCGACTGAATAGACTCGGCGCGCCGTGGCTGAGCTGGAGCCTGTTTGGTTGGAGGAGCTCTCGGAATTCCTGCGGATCCCTTCGATCAGCGCTGATCCGGAGCACGCGGACGACGTTCGGCGCGCGGCGGAATGGGTTCGCGACTTCGTTCGCGGGGCGGGCGGTGAGGCCGAGCTGGTCGAGACCGAGACGTTTCCGCTCGTAGTCGGAGAGATCCGCGCGTCAGGCGGTGGCGACGCGCCGACGGTGCTCGTCTACGGGCACTTCGACGTGCAGCCGCCCGGGCCGACCGAAGAGTGGGAGACGCCGGCGTTCGAGCCGACCGTGCAAGACGGGTGGCTCTACGGCCGCGGGACGGCGGACGACAAGGGTCAGCTCTACACGCTGCTCAAGGCCGCCGCGCTGCTGGCCGAGGCGGGCGAGCTGCCGGTCAACGTCCGGGTCGCCTGTGACGGCGAAGAGGAGACGGGTGGCCACGAGATCGTGGACTTCGTCGAGCGCGACGAGCGCGGGGCGGACGCCGCGGTCATCTTCGACAGCGCAATGCTGAGGCCCGGCGCTCCGGTCTTCCATACGGCGACCCGCGGAATGGTGTACTTCCACGTCCGCGTCCGGACCGGCGAGCGGGACCTTCATTCGGGCGTGTTCGGCGGCGCTGCGCTGAGCGCGACGGAGGCGTTGATGCGGACGCTTCGCGGTGTGCTGCCCGGCGAGAACGGGCTCGTACCGGAGCCGTTGCGCATGGGCGTCGTATCACCTTCCGGCGAAGAGCTCGAGGCCTGGAAGCAGCTCGCTCCCGGCGCCGACGTGCTTTCAGAAGGCGGCGCGCGACCGGCCGATCCGCGCGCGGCGGAGGATTTCTACGTTCGCACGTGGGCCGAGCCCGCAGTGACGGTGAACGGGGTCGCCGGCGGGGAGGCGCACCTCCAAAAAACGGTGCTCCCCGTGTTCGCGGAAGGGAACGTCTCGATTCGCCTCGCCCCAGGCCAGGACCCTGACGCGATCGAGCCGGTGTTCAGGCGGCTCCTCGAGGAGTCTGCTCCCGAGGGAGCGGACGTCGAGGTAGAGCGGTGGGCGTCCAGTCCGGCCGGTCTTGTTCCCCCGGATGCGCCGGCGATCCGCCTCGCCCAGGCTGCGTTCGAGCAGGTGGTCGGCACGCGGCCGCTCCTCATCCGTGTCGGCGGAACGCTGCCGATCGTTCCGCCCCTCGCTAACCGTGGGATCGCGACGGTGCTCACCGGCTTCGATCTACCGGAGGGAAACATCCACTCACCGAACGAGCGCCTGCGCGTCGACCACATCCCGCTCGCCGTCGAGGCGGCGCAGGAGCTCTTTCGCCGCTTTGCGGAGCTTCCTTCCCGCTAGTCCCACGGCGGCGGATTGTGCGTCCAGCGGCCCCCGACCATCGTCGCGACGACCTGGACCTCGGTGAGCTCCCCCAGCGCGACCGCAAACGGATCGCGGTCTAGCACGACGAGGTCGGCGAAGTAGCCCGGGACGAGCTTCCCGCGGCGGTGCTCGTCGTAGGCGAGCCAGGCCGGCGTCA
>Ga0081538_10004445_pt1 | contig 12928 bp, 9 predicted proteins | sample TabmetS5T2R1_FD_71022 | JGI IMG/M metagenome (GOLD analysis project Ga0081538, IMG submission 71022) | Tabebuia heterophylla rhizosphere microbial communities from the University of Puerto Rico - S5T2R1 | ecosystem: Host-associated > Plants > Roots > Rhizosphere ...
AGCAGCTCTCCACAGTGAGAACCCTATATGAGGCACAATTAGATCAACCGCTTTTAGAACAGATTCAGCAGCAGTATCCGCAACTTCTGGAAAAGGAGAAAATTAAGTTTATGCCACCATGGGAAAAGTCTAAAGAGTAAGCGGCATTGTAAACGCTATTATCCTTTTTGCTCTATAAGCCACCGGACTGGGGGTTACAGCTTGCTTACTGTGAATCGCCGCTTTCCGACCAACCGCCGATTCGTCTGTCCTCAGCGGTATGCGTCGCAGACGGCTAGATTCTACCCGTATCTGTTGGTATATATAGGCTGATATGCAGCAGGCCAACCTGCTCGGAGCTGAAGGCCATGGGGCGGGTCAATCATGCAGATGGGCCCCGAGCAGGAGGGCATGAATGCTGACCTGGGGAAGCTACGTTGTATGGGTAACACCCCATCAGCGGCTGTGATACTCTTTGCCACAGAGCGTGGACCGGTGTCCGGCCTCTAGGGCCTGGGCTCGTGGCTTCTCGGACCATGGCAGGGAAGGAGAGCTGATGAGCGACCTCAGCTATGACACCGATGTTTACGCCTGGGCGCAGCACCAGGCTCAGGCGCTCCGGGCCAAGGACTGGTCAGCGCTGGATGTGGAGAATCTCGCCGAGGAGATCGAAAGCTTGGGCAAGGAGCAGGCACACGCCGTGGAAAGTCATCTCCGCATCCTGTTGGCGCACCTGCTGAAGTGGCAGTATCAGCCCCAGCGGCGGCGGCGCAGTTGGGAGCGCAGCTGCCTCAACGCCCGCGACGAGATCGACCGGCGTCTGCGCCGCAACCCAAGCTTGCGTGGTCAGGTGGCACAGTTCATAGCGGATATCTATCCCAAGGCGCGCCGCCTGGCGCAGGCGGAGACTAGATTGCCCCTGGCAACCTTTCCCGAGGACTGCCCCTGGGCAGCGACGCAGGTCCTCGATGACGATTTTTTCCCCGGAGAGACAAATTAGCCTGTTGATCTCCGATCATGGTTCATTTCCCGTCTCCCCTCTGTGGCGCGGGGGCCGTGATGCCGCCGCGCCTCGCCCTCCGGTCCGAACGTCACTGGGGCTCCTGGCTATCGATCCACAAGCGGCTTCACCTCCCGCATGAAGAGGGTCATTGAGGCCAGGAGCTGATCGAGGCTATGGCACCCGTTAAAATTGATCTGAAAGGCTTCCAGACCGGCCTCCTGCCGATAGCGACGCATGTCTTCGGCCACTTGCGCTGGGGTCCCCTGCCCAACCGTCCGCTCTGCCGCTGGGGTGCTGCGTGAGGCGCTTCCAGTGATGTGGGGGAAATTGACCCGGAAGCTCATGCGCGTGCTTGGGACGTTCGGGCGACCGATCTTCTCGCAGGCCTCACGCAGATAGGTTTGCCCCTGACGCAGCGCTTCGACTGGCATAGGGGTCGGTTGCCAGACCTGGGCGAACGCCGCCGCTCGGCGCAAGGCTGCGGGGCTGGAGCCGCCGATCCAGATGGGGGGATGAGGCTGCTGCAGCGGCTTGGGCATGATATGCATGTCGGCGAACGAGAAGAACTGACCCTGAAACGTCACCGGATCCGGCGCCCAACAGGCCTGCCAGAGGCGCAGGTACTCCGTTGTGCGGGCGCCGCGCTCATGGAAGGGCACGCCCAGCGCCGCAAACTCAGCCGCATTCCAACCAGCCCCCACGCCCGCAATGACGCGCCCCTCGGACATCTGGTCCAGCGTGGCCATCATCTTGGCCGTGGCCACAGGATTGCGATACGGCATGATGAGCACGGAGGTTCCGAGGCGGATATGCGTCGTGCACGCCGCAAGATAGGAGAGGACCATCAGCGGGTCATACGTATTCCCCCACGAGGCGACGATCTGCGGCGTCCCATCGACGATGATGTGATCATTAACGAACACCGCGTCAAAGCCGAGTTCCTCTGCTTTACAAGCCGTCTCGATGATGCCCTCACGAGTGGCTTGGAAGCCGAGATAGTCTGCGTTGGGGGGTCGGAAAGAGCACTGGACCATAGAACCCTCCTTGGCTCCTTTACCAGCAAGGCGCCCAGATGAATTCCGGAGCGATTCGGTCAAGACACCCGGTATGGACGACATCCGGGCATCGGGGCCTACACTCGGGGGAACAGTTGCTCGGCCATGCGCTCCAGCTCGACCAGTGCAGCATCGCCTTCAGTCGTCTGGAGCCTGACGATGACTCGGTCGGCTCCTGCGTCTTCAAAGCGCTTCAGCGTGTCGGGGTCGCCCGCCTCGCCATAGACCGTGATCTCGATGGACTTCGGGTCACGTCCGGCGGCGGCGGCGAGCTCGCCCAGGGTGGCCCGGGCATTTTTGATGTCCTCAGGGGTGGCTCGCGTCGGCATCCAGCCGTCCCCCCAGGCGATCACGCGCTTGAAGACGTTCTTGGCCGATCCCCCCAGGAAGATCGGGGGATGGGGCTTCCGGTACGGCTTGGGGGCGGAGCGGACCGGCGGAAAATCATAGAATTTCCCGTGGAACTCCGCTTCGTCCTTGGTCCAGAGCTCTTTCATCACGGCGACCGCTTCCCGGGTTTGACCCCATCGATGCGGGAAATTGCCCCCCATGATCTCCGTCTCTTCTCGTAACCACCCAGCGCCGATGCCGAACAGGAACCTGCCGTTGGACAGGTGATCCAGGGTAGCAATCTCCTTGGCCAGCAGCAGCGGATGGTGCTCCGGGACCAAGCAGATGCCGGTCCCCAACTTGAGCGTCGTGGTGACGGCGGAGGCCCTCGCCAGCCCGATGAAGGGATCACCCATGTCACTCATGGATGGGGGGATCCTGCCGTCGGCGCTCCCCTGGTACCGAGTCGTCACGTGCACCGGCATCACCCCGTGTTCCGGCAACCATAGGGATTCAAATCCCAGCGCCTCGGCTTTTTGGGCCACGACTGCGACATCCAGCGCTTGGCTGGAAACCCTCGTATTCATGCCTATTTTCATGCTATTCTCCTTTGCTATGGTGAGTCGCGTCAACCTGAAACAGCGACAGAAGGAGGAAGGCGATGCGAACCGGAACAACACGATGGACTTCGATACTGGTCCCGATCCTCCTGGTAGGGCTCGTCGGCGGCAGCGCAGTCTATTCCCAGGAGACTGAGAAAACGCGCTCCAGCTATGCCCCGGTCGTGATCACGGAGGACTTCGCCACCACCATGGCGCGGATGAAAGCCGCCAAGGCCGAGGTGATGAAGCGCCAGATGGATCTGCTCAATGACCGTTACGACTTGAGCAACCGTCCCGCTGCCGATGGAACCAAGATGTCCCGCGGCAAGCCCGTCCAGGAGGGGGTCCGGGTCAAACTGCCACCGGGGGTGACGTGGTCGCAACTGGCCGCCATGAACCCCGAAGAGATCCGCGACAAGGGGTTGTTCCCCAAGGGATTCCTGCCACTGCCGCATCCCAACCACGGCGAAGGCGGCATGGTGTTTCCGACGTTCCATATTGAGGAAATCAAAAAACAGGAAGAGCGCGATCTGACGCGCTTCGACCTTGATTTCGACCTGCCAGACCATCTCCTCCCGGAGTTCCCTCCCCCCATGTTTCTCACCACACGGCCCGACTTGGGAGACGTGTCGCAGGGGAAACTGGTGACCATCGCCAATTTCAACGCGCTCTTCAATGGCATCCTGAACCCCAAGCAGCTGGAGGGCTTGCGGCTGCTGGTGACCCCCTTCCCCCAGCAGCAATTCAACCAAACCGAAGACCGCCGCACCGAGCGCCCGAGTCGCGGCGTGGTCTGTTTCGAATGTCACGTCAACGGGCACACGAACGCCGCGACGCATCTGGTCGGGGACATCCGCCCGCAAGAATTTCGCCATCGCATCGACACCCCGACGCTGCGTGGGGTGCATATCCAACGCCTCTTTGGCTCCCAGCGAGCCTTGAAGTCCGTCGAAGATTTCACCGAGTTTGAGCAGCGCGCCGCCTACTTCGACGGCGACCCGGTGATCGCCCAGAAAAAAGGCGTCAACATCCTCGACCGCGGAAGCCAGGTGCACTTCATGGCGGAATTCCAGGAACTGTTGGATTTCCCGCCGGCGCCGAAGCTCACGGTGCTGGGTCGGCTCGATCCCCAAAAGGCCACCGCCGCCGAGCGGCGCGGGGAGGAATTGTTCTTTGGCAAGGCCCAATGCAGCACCTGCCATCCGGCACCCTACTACACGGACAACCTCATGCACAATCTCAAAGCCGAGCGCTTCTATAAGCCCCAGATGATCAACGGTCGGATGGCGGCGGCCGATGGTCCGATCAAAACCTTCCCCTTGCGCGGCATCAAGGACTCCCCGACGTACCTCCGCGACGGCGGCTCCTAACGCTGGAGGACACGGTGCAGTTCTTTGATGTCATCCTTGGGCTCAAACTCACCGAGCCGGAACAACAGGACTTGGTGGCCTTCCTGCGGGTGCTGTAATCGCCCCCGACGTCGGTTGCCCGCCGGCGCTACTCGCTCCTACCCGCGTCGGATGCTTCGAGTGTGGGAAGCCGGTAGCGATCGGCGGGGTCATTCCAGCCCTTGAAGTTGGGCTTGCGTTTTTCGGCGAAGGCTCGACGCGATTCCATCAGGTCATCCTTGGCCCCATGCTCGTGCAGCTTGCCGGCGAGACGTTGGAGATCAGGCGGAATGCGCGCCCGCATCTGACGCATCATATAGACCGTGTTGACGCGCGACGCTGGAGGGAGGGTGAGCAAGTGCTCGGCCATCCCAAGGGCTGTAGGCACGAGCTCGTCGGGGTCGACGAGGCGATTGAGGAAGCCCAATTCGTAGAGACGCTCGGCCGTGAAGCGAAATCCCAATGCCATTTCAGTGGCGATGGGGTGTGGAAGCCCCGCAAAGAAACCGTGCTGATAGCCGCCGAGGAGCCAGCGTTTGGCCTCGGAGACCTCGAAGATCGCGCCACGTACGGCGACCCTTAAATCAGTGCGCTCGACCAGCGCAAAGCCACCCCCCATGGCGTAACCGTTGATGGCGGCGATCACCGGCTTCATCAGCGTGCCGTCCATGAACGGATCGGCGATGGACTGCCGCCCTCTGCCTGGCGCGCCGCGCTCGAGGGACTCCTTCATGTCCTCGCCGGCGCAGAAAGCGCGGCCGGTGCCGGTGAACACCGCCACTTCAAGCTGGTCACTGTCCCGAAACTCGCACCAGGCTTCGGCCAGCAGACTGCGGAGTTCTTGGCCAAGGGCGTTGAGGCGCTCCGGCCGGTTCATGCGGATCACCATGACCTGACCCTGGCGCTCGGTCTCCACGATTGCCATATCCTGTCTCCCTTGCCTAGAAAAATTTAACGGCTCACACGCGGTCCGACACACGGGGAGGCTCTGCGGCCTCCGGTGCACGGCCGGCGGCCGACGACCCTGCTATGAGGCCACAAACGGCATGCGCTTGGCCGTCTTCATGACCCCCCACGTATGTCCCTGTATCATCGCGCCCCCTCCTCGGTGATGAGACACACCACTATACTACAAAAGGCTTCCGTGGAGTACTGGCCGCAGCGGAGACAACCAATGCCCTGCCCGAGCCGGCAGCAGCGGGGGTGCTGCTCTCTACGCCTGTGGCTGAGCCGGCGCCCCTGGCGTTCGATGCTGGCGTCGGCCTATCGATCGGACAAGGTCTCGGGGGCTCGGGCCCCGATGGTCACCTGGTGCAGATCATGGGCCACGCTCACGGGCCCATCGAAATGCTGCCTGGCTTCGGCCAGCAGGGGGCTCGTGTCGAAATGGAAGGGTGAATCGATGTGCGTCATAATCAACTCTGAGACGCCAGCCAAGGTAGCGGCTCGACCCGCATCGGCCGCAGTGGAATGCCCGCGCCGGTAGGTGCGGTCTCGTTCCCGCTCGGTACTCAGCGCCTCGTGAATGAGCAGGCGGGCGTCTCTGGCCCACTCCGGCAGGGTGGGGCTGAACTTGGTGTCCCCCGAAAAGACGATGGCGATGCCGTCGGACTCGATGCGCCATCCCACCGCTCCCGGCAGGTGGTCTACCGCGAACGCACAGGCATACGTGGTCGGCCCCAGCTGCAAGCGCCTGCCCTCCTGGGTTGGATACCACCGAAGGACCGGCTGTCCTTCCGGGGTATAGGCGGCATCCTGGTCGACGCGTAACGCGGGTCGAGAGACTTGGATAAGCCGCCCGGCATAGACCAGGGACTCTTCGGTGCTGTAGACCTTTATGGGAGGACCCTCCGGATGCATCAGCGTACGCTGCCCCTGCAGGAACGGAAGACCGCCCATGTGGTCCAGATGTCGGTGCGTGAGGAGCAACAGCTCGAAATGTTCGGCCAACATGTTCAGCGTCGCGCCGTGACGGAGGGCGCCATTGCCTGAACCGGTATCGATCAGCACTCGGGTGCCATCGGCGCAATCCACCACAATGGCGGTATGCGCCCGGTGAATGCAATTGCCGGCTCCTGTCCCAAGAAACGTGATGCCTATGTCTGTCATGCAAGAACTCCTCGCTCGAAGTCCTGGATCCGCGGGGACTCGCCAACGGTCCTAGGGGTGCGGTTCACCGACCTGCCTGGATGCATAGAAAGGATCCCGGTGTCTAAGCCTAAGCATATACTCAGGAAGCCCTTCTGGGCAATGGCCTCGTATCACGGTTGCCACCACGACTGGAAACGGATGTGGCCTGTCGATGATTTGCAAAATCTTAGGGGTTGGTTTATGCTGCGCTGGTTCCGGACTTGCCTTTGCCAACAGGAGGTCGAGATGAAATTTGGACTCTTCCAATCAGTGCAGTTGCCGGAGCCGGGAGCGCAGGCGAAATATTATCAGGAAGCTCTGGAGCAGGTGCGGTGGGCCGAGCAGCTCGGTTTTCATTCGGTATGGTTCACCGAACACCACTTCTCTCGTCACGGCATCGTGCCGGCTTCCATGACGGTCCTGGCGTACCTGGCTGGGGTGACGCGATCGATTCGCCTGGCCACGGCCGTGGCCGTCTTACCGTTCCATAACCCGATCCAGCTCGCTGAGGAAGCGGCCACGGTGGACTTGTTGAGCCATGGGCGTCTGGACCTGGGGGTTGGCCGCGGCTATCAATGGGGTGAGTTTCACAAATTCAACATTCCTATGGACGAAGCCACCCGACGCTTTGAAGAAGCCATGGACGTCATCACCAGGGCATGGACGGCGACGGAGCCCTTTGACCATCGTGGGGAGTTTTGGAGTTTCAATGACATGACCCTCCACCCCAAGCCGGTCCAAGTTCCCCATCCTCCGATCTGGGTGGCCGCCTCCAATCCGACCAGCATGGACCGCGTCGCCCGCCACAACTGGAATCTCCTGATCGGCCAGGGGGAGAGCTTTCAGCAAGTTGCAGCTCAGGTGGAGTACTTCCGCACAGCCGTGGAAAAGGCGGGGTTCAGCTATAGCCCACACCGGGTCATTGCCGCCCGCGCCATGTATACCGCGCGCAGCCAGGAACAGGCCCGCAAAGATACCGAAGCGCCCTTTATGTGGTTCAAGCGGACAGGTCAGGAGGTGGGTTCGCCCCCAGACCACCGCGTGGAGCTGTTGCCCGAAGATTTTAAGGAGTACCGGCGGCGGTATGCCCGCGGCGTCTATGCCAACTACGATGCCATGTGGGAGAATGTGGCCATCTTCGGCACGCCGGAGTTTGTGGCCGAACGCATTGACGGACTGCGGCAATCCGGCATCGAGAACCTCATCTTTTTCATTAACTACGGCGGCATCGAAAACCGCAAGGTGATGGACTCACTGGAGCTGTTCGCCGCGAAGGTCATGCCGTTGTTCAAAGACTAGACCCCCCGTGCATTGCCGGCGATGGCACTCGCGCATGATGGTTTCCACTCAGGAGCACCTTTCGTCTTGGGGGAGCCGACCACGATGCAGCACGGAACACCGGAGCCAGACCTTCGCCCCTCCCCTCAAGCACTCCTCTCCGCTGCGGAGCAGGAGGGCCGTGGACGGTTGAAGATTTTTCTCGGCGCCGTGCCTGGGGTTGGGAAGACGTACGCCATGCTCGAAGCCGCCCAGGTGCGCAAGCGGGAGGGCGTTGATGTCGTCGTCGGCGTCGTTGAGACCCACGGTCGGCCGGAGACCGAGGCACTGCTTGACGGTCAGGAAATCATCCCGCGACGCACGCTTGAATACCGCAACCGGACATTCGAGGAGATGGACCTTGATGCCATCCTGACGCGCCAGCCTCAACTAGCCTTGGTGGATGAATTGGCGCATACCAATATCCCTGGGAGTCGCCACCCCAAGCGCTACCTCGATGTCGAGGAACTACTCGCCGCCGGCGTCGACGTCTATACGACGGTCAATATCCAGCATCTCGAAAGTCTGAACGACACCGTCGCACAGATCACCGGCACTCGCGTGCGGGAAACTATTCCGGACCGAATCCTCGATTGCGCCACTGAGGTCGAACTGGTTGACCTCTCGTCTGAGGAGCTGCTGCAACGCTTGCGCGAGGGCAAGGTCTATGTTCCCGAGCAAGCCCAGCGGGCCATTCAGCGCTTTTTTCGCCTAGGCAACCTGACGGCCCTGCGACAGCTCGCCCTCCGTCGCACAGCGGAACGGGTGGACGAGCAGATGCAGACCTACATGCAAGCGCACGCCATCCCTGGTCCATGGCCGGCCGGCGAGCGCATCCTGGTCTGCGTCAGCTCAAGTCCGCATTCATCGCGCCTGGTCCGAGCGGCCAGACGCATGGCCGACCGCCGCCACGCCGAGTGGCTGGCCGTCTACGTCGAAACCCCGCGCCACCACCGCCTCTCCGATGCCGATCGCGACCGGCTCGCCCACACACTTCGCCTGGCCGAGCAGTTGGGGGGCGAAGTCGTCACGATCCCAGGGCACAACGTCGCCGAGGATCTGATCCGCTATGCGCGGTCCCGTAATGTGACCGAGGTCATCATCGGCAAGTCGCTCCGTTCGCGGTGGAGCGAGCGGTGGCGCGGCTCCGTCGTGTACGACATCATCAGCGAGAGCGGCCACATCGACGTCTACGTCATCAATGACGCGGATGAGAGCCCCCAGCGCACGCCGACCTCCCCTGTCCTGCAGCGGCCCGCCGTCCACACGTATGTCTTGAGCGCTGGCGCGGTGAGCCTAGCGGGGGTCACGGCGAAGATTCTCGAATCGTTCCTGGCGCTGCCGAACCTCTCGATGGTGTTTCTGATGGCCGTGCTGTTCAGCGCCATCACCTGGGGTCTCGGTCCGTCGATCTTCGCCTCCATCCTGAGCTTGCTCGTCTATAACTTCTTCTTTGTGGAACCAGTATTCACGTTCACCGTGGCCAACCCACAAGACATTCTGGCGCTTGTCATCTTCCTGATCACGGCCGTGCTCACCAGTAATCTGGCCGCACGAGTGCGTAATCAGGCCGAGGCCGCCAAACATCGCGAGGCCCGAACGGCTGCGCTCTATGCCCTGAGCCGCCAGATCGCGGGCGCGGCGGGGCTCGATGAGGTGTTGCGAGCGATCGTGACGCAGGTCTCTCAAATCCTGAGAGCGAAAGTTGTCGTCCTCTTACCGGAGGCTGACCAGCTCATGTTCAAGGGCGGACACCCCGCCGACGTTCAACTGACCATGGCCGAACGGGCAGCAGCGACATGGGCCTGGCAGCATAACCAGCCAGCCGGCCGGGGTGCCGACACCTTGCCCGGCGGTGAGTGGTTTTACCTGCCGCTGCGGACGGCGCAGAGCACGGTCGGAGTCCTCGGCCTGCAGTTCGAGGCCCCCGAGGCGGTTCTCTCTCCCGACCAGCGCCGCCTCCTGGAGGCGCTGGCTGGGCAGGCCTCGGTGGCACTTGAGCGCACACGGCTGGTCTGGGAGATGGAGCAGGCCAGGCTGTTAACCGAGACCGAACGTCTGCGCGATGCCTTGCTGTCGACGATCTCCCACGATTTGCGTACCCCCTTGGTGTCGATCATTGGCGCGGTGAGCAGCTTGTTGACGTATGGGAGGACCTATGATGAGAGCGCACGGCAGGAGCTGCTCCAGACCATTCAAGAGGAGGCCGAACGACTTAACCGCTTCGTCGGCAATCTGCTGGACATGATGCGTCTGGAGTCTGGAGCGCTCGAACCGAAGCGCGAATGGGTCGAGCTCGGCGACGTGATCGGTACCGCGCTGTCTCGGCTCACCCACACCCTCAACCAGCACCAACTCGTCCTGGAGGTCGATCCGGACCTGCCCATGCTGCGCCTTGACTTTGTGCTCGCCGAGCATGTACTGGTCAATCTCCTGGAGAATGCGGCCAAATACTCGCCGCCACAGACGACCATACGAGTCACGGCGCGGCGTGAAGGGCGATCGATTGTTCTACAGGTCGCTGATGAGGGTATGGGCATCCCGTCAAGCGAGCGAGAGCGGATTTTCGACAAGTTTTACCGAGTCCAGAGGGGTGATAGGCAGGGGGCTGGCACTGGTTTAGGGCTGTCAATTTGCCGGGGGATCATCGAAGCCCATGGCGGCCAAATCACCGTTGGAAGCCCGGCGCACGGCCAAGGCAGCGTCTTCACCGTGACCCTACCTGTGGAAAAAGCACCCCCGGCGCTGGCGGAACGGTAGGTGTCCAGTGACCGAGCCATCCATCCGTGTGTTGATCGTCGACGATGAGCCGCAGATTCGACGCTTCCTCCGAACGAGCCTGAGCGCTCACGGCTATCGAGTCGTCGAAGCCTCTTGCGGTCGGGAAGCCATCACTCTGACGGCAACCGAGCGGCCGGAGTTGGTGCTCCTCGACCTCGGACTGCCGGATATGGACGGTCTGGAGGTCATCCGGCAGCTACGCGAGTGGTCCACCGTGCCGATCATCGTCGTCTCCGTGCGCGGACAGGAAGGCGAGAAGATCGAAGCCTTAGATGGCGGGGCCGATGACTATGTCACCAAGCCGTTCGGCATGGGGGAACTGCTGGCCCGCATCCGCACGGCGCTGCGCCATCGGCTGCAGGCAGAGCTTGACGAGCCAGTGTTTCATGCGGCGGGGCTCACCGTCGACCTGGCCAAACGAGTCGTGACCGTTGATGATCACGAGGTGAAGCTCACACCCAAAGAGTACGATCTCCTCCGCGTCCTGGTCACGCATGCAGGCAAGGTCATCACCCACCAACATCTACTGCGCGAGGTGTGGGGCCCCGGCTCGGTACACGAAACACACTACCTACGCGTGTACATCGGGCAACTCCGTCAAAAGCTCGAACCTGATCCGGCACAGCCCCGCTATCTCCTCACCGAGCCGGGGGTGGGCTACCGCCTGCGGATGGAGGACGAGGGATAGCCGGTTTGTCGCCGCCAGGTTGGATTCATTCACCCGAAGGTAGGCGGCGGCAGCGCTCCTATAGATGTGTGGTCCGATGGCCTGAAGCACACGCGACAAGATTCGTACACACTTAGCAGCTGACGTCTAAGGGGGATTCACCAAAGGAGAGGGTCACGGTCGTGCCCTCACGCGACTCACACGTGAGCGTGCCGTGCAATTGTGCTGTGAGCAGGTGGACGAGCCGTAAGCCCAGAGAGGCAGTGGTGTGGGCATCCAGTCCCGGGGGGAAGCCCACCCCGTCATCACGCACGGTCAGCACGTAGGGGCCCTGAAGCTGCCGCTGGAGGGTGACTCTGATGGTGCCGCTCCGGCCTTCAGGGAAGGCGTGTTTGACGCAATTCGAGAGCAATTCATGGAGCAGCAATCCACAGGGGATGGCGGTTTCGATCGGCAAGTGCACCTCCTCAGCGCTGATCTCCAGCGCAAGATGCCCCTGACCGATCCGTGACGACCGCACCACCCTCGTGGCCAGGTCCCGGAGGTATTCAGCGAAATCGACCTGAGCCGGAGTCCCGGATCGATAGAGCTGTTGGTGAATGAGCGCCATCGTTTGAATGCGCGCTTGACTCTCCTCGAAGGGCACCCGAAGCTGGGGGTCAGCAATCATATGAGCCTGCAAACCGAGCAGACTGGATACCACCTGCAAGTTGTTTTTGACGCGGTGGTGAACCTCCTTGAGGAGCATCTCTTTTTCCCGCAGCGATGCTTTGAGGTCAGCCTCCACCTGCTTGCGCTCGGTGATATCGCGGGCGATGATGGCGGCGCCGGTCAGACGGCCGTTACCATCTTTGATGGGCGAGATACACAGAGAGACGTCCAAGCACTGGCCGTCCTTGCGCATCCTGACGGTTTCGACATGCTCCAGACGCTCGCCTTTGCGCAGGCAAGCCAGGATGGACGGCAGTTCATCGGAGTGCTCCGGTGGCACGAGCAAGGCGATCGGCTGTCCAATGACTTCCGACGCGGTATAGCCATAGAGTCGCTCCGCCCCGAGGTTCCAGCTCGTGATCACCCCATCCAAAGTCTCGCCGATGATGGCGTCATCCGAAGAGGCGACGATCGCCGCCAGTTGCGCGCGGGCTTCCTCAGCCTGACGGAGCTCGGTCATATCGATGACCATGACTCCAACTCCCAGGAGGCGCCCGTCTCGGGTGCGGACGGGATAGTAACTGGCCAACCAGTATCCCTGCTGCAGCGGAGCCGCCGGCTTTTCACCACATAACTCAACGTTGACCAGGGGCTGACCCGTGTCGAGGACCTGGCGGTGCAAGGGCTCCAGGATGGGGGCCAAGGCCGGAAGCACCTCGTGCAAGGTGCGACCCAGGTGAGCGTCCGCGGGTAACCCGTTGATAGCGGCAAGGGCCTCGTTAATCCGACGATAGCGCAGGTCGGAGTCCATGAACGCAAACCCGACCGGAGCGGAGGCCAGGAGCGTATCCAGAAGTGCCAGCGACTCCTCCATTGTCGCACGAGCCTCGTGAGCTTTCTGGTAGAGGTCCGCCTGCTGCGCCTCGGCTCGCTCGCGTTCGGCCACGGCAGCCGCCAACATGATGCTTGTCCCGGTCACAACGCCGATGAATGCCTGGAGCCAAAGCAAGCTGGCGTGCAATGTC
>Ga0081538_10004446_pt1 | contig 12926 bp, 11 predicted proteins | sample TabmetS5T2R1_FD_71022 | JGI IMG/M metagenome (GOLD analysis project Ga0081538, IMG submission 71022) | Tabebuia heterophylla rhizosphere microbial communities from the University of Puerto Rico - S5T2R1 | ecosystem: Host-associated > Plants > Roots > Rhizosphere ...
CCTATACGAGCTCCAGCGGGGGGCGCGCCTCGACGCGCGCGACCCGTAGCGTCAGGCCGCCGCGGCCGCCGGCTCGCCCGCCGGGGCGCCCACGCCCAGCACGCCGTCGAGGCCGCGCTTCGCCACCTCGTTGCCGATGATCAGGCGCTGGATCTCGGAGGTGCCCTCCCAGATCCGGTCGACCCGGATGTCGCGATATAGGCGCTCGCACGGGTTCTCGCGCATGTAGCCGCGCCCGCCGAGGATCTGGACCGCGCGGTCGATCACGCGGCCCGCCGCCTCCGAGGCCGAGAGCTTCACCACGGCGGCCTTCGCGTGGAGCGCCTTGCGTGAAAGGCCCCGGTCGGCCTCCCAGGCGACCTGGTACACGAGCGAGCGGTTCGTAGCGATGTCCACGACGCTGTCGGCCACGAGGCCCTGGATCAGCTGGAACTCGATGATCGGGCGGCCGAACTGCTCCCGCCCGGCGGCCCACCCCGCCGCCGTCCGCAGGGCGCGCTCGGCGGCGCCGACCGCCCGCGCGGCGATCATGAGGCGCTCCTCGACGAACCAGTCGCGCGTCAGCTCGTAGCCCTGCCCCACCTCGCCGAGCACCGCGTCGTCGCCGACGCGGACGTCCTCGAACCCGAACTCGGGGTGCTCGTAGACGAACGTGTGCATGTAGCTCGGGGTCCGGCGGACGATCACCCCCGGGGTGTCCTTGTCGACGAGGAAGAGCGTGGGCCTGCGCTCGGGGAGAACCGCCGCCAGCACGATCAGGTGGTCGGCGGCGTCGCCGACCGTGACGAACCACTTCACGCCGTTCAGCCGGTAGCCGCCGGCGGCCGGCTCCGCGGTCGTCTCGATCGCGCTCGGGTCCGAGCCGGCGTCCGCCTCGGTCACGGCCACGCAGTCGCGGCGCTCGCCGCGAATGCCCGGCAGGAGGTAGCGCTCGCGCTGCGCCTCGTCGCAGGCGCGCAGGGCGTTGGCCGGTCGCCATACCATGTCCCACAGGGCGTTCGTGAGCTGTCCGAGCTGCTCCTGGACGATGACCTGTTCGAGCACGCCGAGGCCCTGACCGCCCCACTCGGCCGGCATGTTGATCGCGTTCAGGCGGTGATGGCGTACCCGATCCGCCACGTCGCGGTGCACCTCGTTGGGGAGCCCGCCGGCGGCCTCGCAGGCCTCCTCGTGGACCATGATCTCCTCGGCCAGGGACCGCGCGCGGGCTCGCAGCTCGATTTGCTCTTGGTTCAGGGTGAAGTCCATGCCTCTGTTCGGGATGTGAGTTACCGTGTGCGCAATATGAACGAAGCGCCGCAGCCTAGCAATTCCCTGGTGCAGTCGGTCGACCGGGCGGCCCGCCTTCTCGAGGCGGTCGCGAGCGCCGGGGAGCCGGCATCGGCGCCGGCGCTGGCGGACCGCTGCGGCCTGAACCGGAGCACGGGCTGGCGGATTCTCGCGACGCTCGAGCACCATGGGCTGGTCGACCGCGACCCGGAGACCGGGCGCTACGGAATCGGCCTCGCGGTCGCCCGGCTGGCCGCCGCCTCGAGCCACGAGGCCCTCGCCCGCCGCGCGCATCCGCTCCTGCAACGGCTGGCCGCGGAGACCGGCGAGACCGTCAACCTGGCCACCGCCCAGCGGCTCGACCTGGTCTACGTCAGCCAGGTCCAGGCCCCGCACGTGATGACCGCCGACTGGCTCGGGCGCCCGGTCGCCCTGCACGCGACCTCCACGGGCAAGGCGTTCCTGGCCTGGCTCCCCGCCGAGGAGCGCGCCGAGGCGCTCGATCGGCCGCTCGAGCGCTATACGGACGCGACGGTCACCGATCCGGCGGCGATCGAGGCCGAGCTGCGGCAGGTCCGGCGCCGCGGCCACGCCGTCTCCCGCGGCGAGCTCGAGCCGGCGCTGTGGGGTGTCTCCGCGGCGGCGCGTGACGCCCGCGGGCGGCCCGCGGCCGTGGTCAGCGTCTGGGGCCCGGAGAGCCGCATCCGCGACAAGGGCTTCGGCCGGCTGGGCGAGGCGACGACCGCGGCGGCGGATGCGCTCGCCGCCCGGCTCGCCTGATCCCGGGTCAGCGCCCGAGCAGCTCGCGGGCGATGATCAGGCGCGAACGTTGGCCGCCGGCGGATCGCCGAAGGGAGATACTGGCCGGGATGTCGCAGACGGGTGTCGACGTTCTTCGCCGCATGTTCGAGCTGTTTTCTGAGCGGACGCCGGACTGGGAAGCGATCTTCGAGCTCGTCGATCCAAACATCGTGTGGGAGGTTCGCCAGGATTTTCCAGACGCCGGGATCTACACGGGCTATGAAGGGATGCGGCGGCTATCTGCGGCCTTCGACGAAGCGGTAGCGGAGACCTGGTACCTGCCCCTGGAATACATCGATGTCGGGGGGCACATGGTCGTGCCGCTTCGGTGGGGCGGTCTTGGCGTCGGAAGCGGCGCCACCTTCGCCGAGCGCGAGGAAACATGGGTATTCACGCTGCACGACGGCAAGATCCGTCACGTCAGGGAGTACGCGACGAAGAAGGAGGCGATCGAAGCCGCAGCGGCGCCGGAGTAGCCGACCGCCGCCGGAGATCAGTCGTCTCGAGCGTCAGGGTCGCGCGTCATACCTACCGATGTTGTGCGGGCCGTCCGAGCAGCAGGAAGCCAGCAGCCTCGGCGTATAGCCGGGAGCGGAATTGAGGCCGTCGATCGGAATCGGGACCGACTGAATGCGGGCCAGCACGCGGTCGCGCGCCGCCTCGATCTGGTCGAGGAGACGGTTCACGGGGACACCGACGAGCTTGCCCCGCCATTTTCTCAGTCGGCCACCGATGAAGACTGTCTCGACGTTGCTGGTGTCCATCATCGTCACCACTGATCCGGGCGCATTGTTGAGTGGCCAGCTATTGAGCGCCCTCGCGTTCAGCATGATGATGTCGGCTTCCTTGCCCGGCGTCAGCGTGCCGACCTTGTCGCCGAGCCCTGCAGAGACCGCGCCGGCGATGGTGGCCATCTCGAGCACCTGGTCACAGGTCAGCAGCGGCGGCAGATTCGTCTCGCCCGCGAGCGCACGGGCGTGAAGCAACGCGCGCTGCAGCGTGAACCCCGACCGCATCAGCGTGAACATGTCCGGGGTCATGTTGGTATCGACGTCAGCGCTGAGGCTGGGAAGGATTCCGACGTCGAGACACTGCTGGAATGGCGGCGTGCCGTGCCCCATCTGCATCTCGATCGCGACGGCGATCGAAACGTGGACGCCGTTGTCGGCGCACAGCCGATAGGCCTCCGGTACGAAGCGGGCACAGTGGATCTGCTCGATGTCTGGGCCCAGCAGATCCGCGTTTTGGATGATGTTGGTGCCGTCGCTGTTGTTGTGGTTGACGATCACCGCGCCGAAATGCCGAGCGAGCCGCCAGCCGTCCGGCGGCCCCCCACCGTGGCCCAGGGTCACCAACTGGTCGTCTGAGTTGAACCACTGCGCGCGCAGCCGGCCGAGACCCCTCGTCGAATCACCGATCGAGCCAGGGAACTCGTAGCCCGGGGTGTCGCTGCGACCGGCGGAGTACACGAACAGCGAGCGGCGACCGGAGTCCATCAGCCCTTCGATCATGGCGTCCGTATGCGCAGGCGAATGCGAGCTCTGCGAGGTGTCGACGCCCGTGGTGACGCCCTGATTGATCCCGCTGATCGAGGCCACCAGCTCAGAGATGTAGTTGTCCTCGGGCTCGTACGGGGACCGCCCCAAGTCCCAGATGACGTCATCGCCGATCTGGATCCGGCCGGTCGTCCAAATGCTCTGGACGACCGTGCCGTAGCCCTCCTGCGGCCACACCGGGTTCGCGCCCGCCCACTGCAGGTTCCCGTCCGCGTTGTTGGCCCGTTGGATGGTCTCGTACTGGTGGTGGTGCGTGTCGACGAACCCCGGCATGACGATCATGCCCCTCGCGTCGACAACCTGAGCCGACGCTCTGATATTCGGCCTCACGCTGACGATCTTGGACCCGTCGATCAGCACGTCCGCCCGCTCGAAGTCGCCGATCGTCGGGTCCATCGTGAGTACCACCCCGCCCTTGATCAGAACGCGCCGACCGCGCCGCGGGCGGCGATACCCACCCTCGAAATCCTCCGCCAGCGCGGTGCCGGCCAATCCGGAGCCTGCAAGCGTGCCCGCCGCGAGCCCCGCGGCGCTCGCTCCCAGGAAGCCGCGACGCGAAAGCCCTCCCCTATCACGCGCCTCTCCGTGGTGATCGCTGTGGTTGCTCATCCTTGACCTCCTCCGTTGCCGGGCGACCTAACTGCGTCCTGGCGTGCCGCTCGCGCTCCACGTTCCTCCTGCTCGAATCGCCAAAGACCTGAGCCACCCGACCGCGGCCGACGATGCACGCTGATCCGGCGCGATGCGCGCAGTCCTTTCACACCCATGCGTTCGGGAAACATCGGGACTTGCCGCCATCTGTGGCGGGCGAGGAAGAGGGGGGCCGACCCTCTGGCGCTCCTACTGGCGGTACCCGGTTCGCCGCACCAGGACGAGCCCCAATAACCCGGATTGCGGACACCATTCCTCCCTGGGGACCAAGCGGGACATTAATGAGGCGACCTCGAGCGGTCAAGCGCATTGAAGTGGTTAGAAGCCCGGCACTACGGCGCACCGCTGTGCCTGGGCGCTTGGCCCGGAGACCCATGCCCTGCTCCGGCTCAGCTGAGTATCGGTCAGCGCCCGAGCAGCTCGCGGGCGATGATCAGCCGCTGGATGTCGGAGGTTCCCTCCTCGATCTCCTCGAGCTTGGCGTCGCGCATCCACTTCTCGACGGGGTACTCGCGCGAGTAGCCCCAGCCGCCCAGCGTCTGCACCGCGGCCCACGTGCACCACATCGCGGTCTCCGAGGCGTGCAGCTTGGCCATCGCCGCCTCGGCGGTCGCGCGCTCCCCCGCGTCGAGCGCCCGCGCCGCCCGCCACACGAGTAGACGCGAGGCGTCCACCCGCACGGCCATGTCGGCCAGCCGGAACGAGACGGCCTGGTGCTCGGCGATCGGCTTGCCGAACTGGACGCGCTCCTTCGCGTAGTCGGCGGCGTACTCGAGTGCGGCGCGAGCCAGGCCCGTGGCCGACGCGCCGAGCGTCACCCGCGAGCGGTCGAAGGTCTTCATGAGGCCGCGGAAGCCCTCGCCCTCGTCGCCGAGCCGGCGGTCCTCGGCCGCGAACACGTCCTCGAGGAAGAGCTCCGTGTTGACGATCGCCCGCTGGCCCATCTTCCTCATGGGCTGCCCGCAGGTCAGGCCGGGGTCGTCGCGCTCGAGGACGAACGCGGTGATGCCGCGGTACCCGCTGCCCGGCTCGACCGTCGCGAAGACCACGTAGAAGTCGGCCGCTCCCCCGTTCGAGATCCAGCTCTTCTGGCCGCTCAGCACGTAGCCGCCGTCGGCGCGCCGGGCCGTGGTCTGGATCGACGCGGCGTCCGAGCCGGCCCCCGGCTCGGTGGTGGCGAGCGCCGTCAGCGGCGGCGCCTCGCCGGCGAGCGGCTCCAGCCAGCGGCGCTGCTGCTCCTCGCTCCCGAGCGCGAGCACGGGCTCCGCGAAGAAGCCGTTCGAGGTGATCAGGTTGCCGATCCCGGCGCAGCCGTGCGAGAGCTCCTCCTGCACGATGCAGCCCGTCAGGCAGTCGGTCATCCCGCCGCCGCCGAGCTCCTCGGGCAGCATGAACGAGGTCAGCCCGACCGCGGCCGCCTTGGTCCACACCTCGCGCGGCAGCTCCGTGTCGGCCTCATCGACGGCCAGGGACACCGGCCTGATCTCGCGGGCGGCGAAGTCGCGGCAGACGCGCTGGATCTCCCGCTGCTCGGGGGTGATGTCGAACGGCGCCCGCGGCGCCGCGATGACCGGGGACATGGCGTCGCGACGATACCGGCCTACGGGGGGAAGCTCTCGGGCCGCTCGACGGCCCGCCGGTGGAGCTCGTCGTCGATGTTGCGGCCGGTCACGATCAGGACGACCGTACCCTCGCGGTCGCCGAGCGCGTCGAGCGCCGCGAGCGGCGCGGCGGCGGAGCCCTCCACCCGGATCCCGGCGTCGTCGAACGCGCCCACGGCGCGGGCCATGGCGCGCTCCGAGACCTCGACCATGCGGACCCCGAGCCGGCCCAGCTCGGTGAGCGCGAGCGGCACCGCCACGCGCACGGCCATCCCGTCGGCGAACGTGGCGGCGCGGTCGCAGTCGACGGCGTGCCCGGCCGCCACGCTAAGCGCCATCACGGGCGCCTCCTTCGCCACAACCCCCACCCGCTCGCCCGCGCGCAGGACGCGCGCGACCCCGATCATGAGCGCCCCGTTCCCGACGGGCACCACCACCGCCTCCGGCGCCCGCCCGAGCTGCTCGAGCACCTCCCGGCCGATCGCCGCGTAACCGTCGAACTGGGCGGGCTCCGCGCCGTCCTCGAAGAAGGGCAGCCGGCGCTCGGCGGCGAAGCTGCGGGCGCGGTCCTTCGCCTCGTCCAGGTCCGCGCCCGCCAGATGCAGCTCGGCGCCGAGGTCGCGCATCGCATCCACCTTCGCGCGGCTGGCGCTCTCCGGCCCGAAGACCACGGCCCGGATGCCGACCCGCCGGGCGGCCCAGGCGGTGGCCGCGCCGTGATTCCCGGTGGAGGCGGTGACGACCGATCCGGCGCCGCCCTCGCGATACCCGCGCAGTACGGGCAGGGCGCCGCGCCACTTGAACGCCCCCAGCTCATGCTGGTCCTCGCGCTTCAGGAACAGCCGGCGCCCGCCGGCGAGCGGAGCGGGCGCCTCCTCGAGCGGGGTCGGCATCGGCGGAGCGTAACGCCACTATCGTCAGAAACGTGGACGCCACACTGGAAGCAGCGGCCTGGGACCTCGAGCCGCTCGTCGGCGGGCGCGGCGCCGAGGGCGTCGAGGACATGCTCACGGAGGCGCGGGACCGCGCCGAGACGTTCGCCGAGCGGCACAAGGGCCGGGTCGGCGAGCTGGGCGCCGACGGGCTCGCCGACGCCATGCACGAGCTCGCCGCCATCCACGACCTGACGGGCCGTGCCGGGTCCTACGCCGTGCTCAGCTTCTCGCTCGACACGGCAGACCCCCAGCGCGGCGCCCTCATGCAGCGCGCCCGCGAGCTGAGCGCGGCGATCGAGACGCGGCTGCTCTTCTTCGAGCTCGAGTGGAACCAGCTGCCCGACGATCGGGCGGACGAGCTGCTCGGCGCGGCCGAGCTCGACTTCTGCCGCCACTACCTCCACACGCTGCGCCGCTACCGGCCGCACCAGCTGAGCGAGCCGGAGGAGCGGCTCCTCACGGAGACCGAGGTCACGGGCGCCTCCGCGTTCCAGCGCCTCTTCACAGAGCAGACCTCGGCGATCGAGACCCGGCTCCCCGACAGCGACGAGCCCGTGTCGCTCGAGGAGACGCTCAGCCGCCTGCAGGATCCGGACCGCGAGCGGCGGGCGCAGGCCGCCTCCGGGCTGACCGAAGCGCTCCGCTCCGACCTGCGGACGCGCGCATTCGTCTTCAACACGTTGCTCCAGGACAAGGCCACGAAGGACCGGCTTCGCTCCTACCGGCACTGGCTCGCCGCGCGGAACCTGGCCAACGAGGCCAGCGACGAGTCCGTCGAGGCCTTGATCGAGGCCGTGAGGTCGCGCTACGAGCTGGCACGGCGCTGGTACCGGCTCAAGGCCTCGCTCCTCGGCCTCGACCGCCTCGCCCACTACGACCGGATGGCGCCGGTCGCCGACACGCGCGACGAGATCCCCTACGGCGAGGCCCGCGAGATCGTCCTCGACTGCTACTCGGGGTTCTCGCCCGAGCTCGGCGAGGCCGCCGGCGCCTTCTTCCAGAACGGCCACGTGGACGGTCCGCCGCGCCCGGGCAAGCGCGGCGGCGCGTTCTGCTCGTACACGGTGCCATCGGCGCACCCGTACGTGCTGCTCAACTACACCTCGCGCCCGCACGACGTGCTGGTCATGGCGCACGAGCTCGGGCACGGCGTGCACGCCTCGCTGGCCCGCCCTCAGGGCATATTTCACTTCACGACGCCGCTCACGCTCGCCGAGACCGCGTCGATCTTCGGCGAGACGATCGTCCTCGAGCGGCTGCTCGAGCGCGCCCCCGGGCCGGCCGAGCGACTCGACCTGCTCGCCGGGTCGCTCGACGGCGCCGTCGCCGCCGTCTTCCGGCAGGTCGCGATGAACCGGTTCGAGGACGCCGCCCACCGCGAGCGTCGCGAGGCCGGCGAGCTGTCCGCGGACCGCTTCGCCGAACTGTGGCTCGAGACGCAGGCCGAGCTGCTCGGGGACAGCGTCGAGATCGACGACGACTACGGCCTGTGGTGGTCGTACATCTGGCACTTCATCGACGCGCCGGGCTACGTCTACGCATACGCCTACGGGCACCTGCTCGCGCTGTCCGTCTACCGGCGCTACGAGGAGCTCGGCGACGGCTTCGTCTCCTCCTACCTCGACCTGCTGCGCGCCGGCGGGTCGCGCCCGCCCGAGGAGCTCGGGGCGATCGTCGGCGTGGACCTCTCCGATCCGGGCTTCTGGAGCTCCGGCCTCGACCTCGTCGAGCGCCGGCTCGGGGCGGCCGAGGAGGCCGCCCGCGAGGCGGGCAAGCTCGCGCCGCGATGATCGACGCGGTCAGCGAGCGGATCGCGCTGCCCGGCGGCGAGGTCGAGCTGGTGCGGCCCCGCGACGCCGAGGCGCTGCTCAGCGAGCCCGCCTTCGAGCGCGAGGAGTTCCTGCCCTACTGGGCGGAGCTGTGGGCGAGCGGGCTGGCCCTCGCGCACGACCTCTCGATGCGATCCCTGATGGGGAAGCGCACGCTCGAGCTGGGGTGCGGGCTCGGGCTTCCGAGCATCGCCGCCGCCCGGGCCGGCGGGCGCGTGCTGGCCACGGACTGGTCGCCCGACGCGCTGCGGGCCACCGCCGAGAACGTCGCGCGCAACGGCGTGACCGTCGAGACGATGCTCTGCTCGTGGGCCGCCCCCGCCGCGATCGTGGCACGCGCCCCCTGGCACCTCGTGCTCGCCTCGGACGTGCTCTACGAGCGCCGGAACGCCGACCAGCTCCTGGGCCTGCTCCCCCGCCTCGTCGACGAGCGCGGCCGGGTGCTGATCGCCGATCCGGGGCGCGCCCCGGCAGCGGACTTCCTCGAGCGCGCCGAGCGCGACTGGCACGTGGTGACGACCGGGAGCCGCAGGGCCCCGCGGGTGTCGATCCACCGCCTGCGCCGGCGGGTCTAGGTCCCGAGCTCGGCCAGCGCCAGATAGAGCTCGCGCGCCGCGCGCTCCCCCAGGCGGAGGCTCTCGAGCCGGAAGCTCTCGTTCGGGGCGTGGATCGCGTCGGCGTCGAGGACGAAGCCGCTGACCACGGTGGGGATGCCGCGGTCGGCGAGCACGGAGAGGAGCGGCAGCGTGCCGCCCAGCCGGAGCAACGCCGGCGGCACGCCGCAGGCCCGCTCGAGCGCGGTCGCGGCGAGCCGGAGGGCGGGGTCCTCCGGGTCGAACAGGGCCGGGTCGGCGAAGTCGGTGTCGAACGCAACCTCGGCCCCCTCGGGCGCGCCCGCGCGCAGGAGCCGCTCGAGCTCCGCGCCCACCTCCGTGGCGCGCTGGCCCGGGGCGAGGCGCACGCTCACGGTGGCGCCGGCGACGGCCGGGACTATCGTCCGCGGCTCGCCCGTGGCGATCATGTTCACGTCGAGCGCGGGCGCGGCCCCGATCCGGTCGTAGAACCCCTCACCGGCCGCCCCCGCGACCGGGCGCGCGCCCACCGCCGCAAGCACCTCGGGTCCGGGGCGGAGCCGGGCCCAGGAGTCCCGTTCCACCGCGCTGACCGGCGCCACGCCGGCGGCCAGCTCCGCACGCACGCGCCCCTCCGGGTCGGGCGCAACCTGCGCGAGCATCGCGAGGAGCGCGTGGGCGGCATTGAGGACGGCGCCGCCGTAGAGGCCCGAGTGGAGGTCCCGCGCGCCGGTCCGCACCTCGACTCTCGACCGCACGAGCCCCCGGGCGCCGACGGAGATGGCGGGCGTGCGCTCGTCCGCCATGAGCGAGTCGAACACGATCGCGCAGTCCGCACCCGGGTCCTCCTCGCGCAGCCGGCGGAGCACCGAGGCGCTGCCGATCTCCTCCTCGCCCTCCACCAGAAAGCGCACGTTCACGGGGAGCTCGCCCTCGCGCGCGAGCTCGCACGCCACGTGCAGGAGCGGCAGGAAGTTGCCCTTGTCGTCGGCCGCGCCGCGCGCGTACAGGCGCCCGTCGCGCTCGGTGGGCTCGAACGGCGGGCTGACCCAGGCGTCGAGCGGTCCCGGGTCCTGGACGTCGTAGTGCCCGTAGGCGAGCACGGTCGGGGCGCCCGGGCGCGCGGCGGGCAGGTCCCCGAGGGCCATCGGGTTGCCGCCGTCGAGCGACACCGCCTCCGCCGTCCCGCCCGCGGCCTCGATCCGCTCGCACACCCAGTCGCACGCCCGGCGAATGGCGCGGGCGTCGCCGCCCCCGGTCGAGACCGACGGGATGCGCAGCCAGTCGACGAGCTCTTGCCTCAGCGTGGGCACGGTGACGCGGCATTCTCGCCGATGAGGCCCGCCGCGTAGCATCGAGGCATGCGCCGCCTGTTCCTCCTGGTCGCGGCGGTGGTGCTCGTCGACACGATGTTCTTCGCCGCGGTCGCTCCACTGCTGCCGGAGTACTCGGACGAGTTCGACCTGTCGAAGACCGGCGCCGGCATCCTCTCCGCCGCCTATCCGGCGGGCACGTTCGCGGGCGCGCTTCCGTCGGGATGGCTGGTGGCGCGCTGGGGCGTCAAGCCCACGCTCCTGCTCGGGCTCACGATGCTCGGGGTGAGCAGCCTCGCGTTCGCGTTCGCGGAGCACATCGTCCTGCTGGACGGCGCCCGCTTCCTGCAGGGGGTCGGGGGTGCCTGCATGTGGGCGGCGGGAATGGCGTGGCTCGTCTCCGCGACGCCGCCCGACCGCCGCGGCGAGCTGATCGGCTCGGCGCTCGCCGCCGCCATCGTGGGCGTCCTCCTCGGGCCCGTCCTGGGCGGCGCGGCGACTGTGCTCAGCCCGGAGGCGGTGTTCAGCGGCGTGGCCGTCGTGGCGGGCGGCCTCGCGGCGTGGGCGTCGACGATTCCGGGCGTCGCGCCCGGGGCCGGTTCCCCCCTGCGCGGACTGGGCCGGGCGTTCCGCCGGCCGAGCGTCCTCGCCGCGTTCTGGCTGTTCACCCTCCCCGCGCTGTTCGCCGGCGTGATCGAGGTGCTCGCGCCGCTGCGCCTCGACGAGCTCGGCGCGAGCGGAGCGGCGATCGGGGCGATCTTCCTGATCAGCGCGGCGCTCGAGGCGACGCTGAGCCCGCTGGCGGGAAGGATCTCCGACCGCCGCGGCCGGCTCGCGCCCATACGCGCGGGCCTCGTCGGAGCCGCGGTGATGGCGGCGCTCCTTCCGCTGCCCGGCACCGTCGTGCTCGTTGCCGCCGCGGTGTTGCTTGCGATCGGCGCGCTCGGGGTGTTCTGGGCGCCGGCCATGGCGATGCTCTCCGACGCCGCCGAGGCCTCCGGGCTCGACCTGGGACTCGCGTTCGCGCTCTCGAACCTGGCGTGGGCGGTGGGGCACCTGGCCGGCGCCGGGGCGGGCGGCGCGCTCGCCGAGGCCACGTCCGACGCCGTGCCCTACGGGCTCCTCGGCGTGATCTGCGCGGCGACCCTGGCGTTCGTCATGACGATGCGGCGCGAGCGGGCGCCCGCGGCCGGCTGAGCCGGCTCAGGCGCAGTTCGCCCACGGCGCCGTACCGCTCTGCCGGTAGAGCTTGAGCGCCAGCCGATCCTGCACCGACTCGGGCGCGTCGGCGGGATCGCCCTCCCCGCCGAGGCCGTGCCAGGTGTCGCGGCTGAACTGGTACTTGCCGCGGTAGCGGCCGTCGGCCGACACGGCACGCGGGTTGCCGCCGGACTCACACTCCGCGATCCGCTGCAGTATCTCCGGAACCCGCACGCTGTCGCTGCTAACGGAGCTGCGGCTGAACGCCGCGAGCCCGAGAGCCCGCCGGGTCTGGGGCCCGACGACGCCGTCCACGAGGAGCCCCTTTCGGCGCTGGAACCGGCGGACCGCCCGCTCCGTCTGGGGGCCGAACACTCCGTCCGCCGGAACCCCGAGGGCGCGTTGGACGAGCCGGACGGCCGACCCGCGATCGCCTCGTTCGACGATGAGCTCGCTCGAGGCGCCGCCCGCGACGCTTCCGCGGTCGGCCGACGCGGCGGCTGCGGCGCACAGTAGCGCGACCGCAACCAGCACCCCAATCAGCCGCGGACTGCGCACGGCACCGACGATCCGTCCCACGTTGTCGCTCCCCTTTCCAAGCGCCTACGAGGTGAGCTGACGGGCTCGCGCCGGAAAGTGGCGCTACACGACAAGGTCGCCGCGATTCGCCCCCACGACCGCCTTCGGCCGCAATTGGGTCCCCCGCTCCCCGCCGTCGGGACGGCGAGGACTCGGCAGTTCGACTTTCGAGGGCGGTATCCAAGCACATCCGCGCTCCGCTGTCGCCTCCGAGACGCCGCGTCCGTCCCCGGTTGGGGTAAACGCGGCGCTCGTGGTCGCCCCGGATACGCTCCGGTCATGGAGCTCGGGCTCGAGGGACGCGTCGCGCTCGTGACCGGCGCGTCGCGCGGCATCGGCCTGGGCATCGCCCGCGAGCTCGTCGGAGAGGGCGCCGCGGTCGCGATCAGCTCGCGCTCGCCCGAGCGGATCGAGGCGGCGGCCGCCGAGGTGGGCGCCCGGCCCTTCGTTCACGACTCGGCCGACCTCGACGCCGCCCCGCGGCTTCTCGACCGCGTCGAGTCCGAGCTCGGACCGCTGGAGGTGCTCGTGGTCAACACCGGCGGCCCCCCCGCCCGCGGGGCCCCCGGGGCACAGCGGGCGGGCTGGGGGGGGGGGGAACCCCGCCCCCCGGCCCCGCC
>Ga0081538_10004447_pt1 | contig 12924 bp, 7 predicted proteins | sample TabmetS5T2R1_FD_71022 | JGI IMG/M metagenome (GOLD analysis project Ga0081538, IMG submission 71022) | Tabebuia heterophylla rhizosphere microbial communities from the University of Puerto Rico - S5T2R1 | ecosystem: Host-associated > Plants > Roots > Rhizosphere ...
GGTCGCCTCGGCGAAGTCGGTCGAGTCGACGTTGGAGACGAACCGGAAGGTCAGGTCGCGCCGCGTGTAGTGGCGCAACGCCTCGTACGCCATCACCGGCCCGAGGTCGGAGCCGCCGATGCCGATGTTGACGACGTTGCGGATCGGCCTCCCCGTGTGCCCCGTCCACGCCCCGGAGCGGATGCGCTCGGCGAAGGCGGCCATCCGGTCGAGGACCGCGTGGACCTCCTCGACGACGTCGACGCCGTCCACCACGAGCGACGTCCCGCTGGGCGTGCGCAGCGCGACGTGGAGGACCGAGCGGTTCTCGGAGACGTTGATCCGGTCGCCACGGAACATCGCCTCGATGTGCTCGAGCAGGCCGGATTCTTCCGCGAGTTGCACGAGCAGGCCAACCGTCTCGTCCGTCATCCGGTTCTTGGAGTAGTCGAGGTAGAGGCCGGCGCCCTCGGCGGCCATCCGCTCGCCCCGCGTCGGGTCGTCGGCGAACATGTCGCGGAGACGCCGGTTGCGGACGTCCCCGTAGTGCTTCTGGAGGGCAGCCCAGGCCGGGCGCTCCGGGAGCGGAACGGTCGTGGCGTTGGTCGTGGCCATCGGGCTCCTCCGGCTCGGGTTCAGACGCGGAGCGCTGCGCTCTGCTCGTCGATGTGCGCCATGAGGTCGTTCCAGGAGTCGACGAGGCTCTTCGCCCCGTCCGATTGGAGCCTGGCGTCAAGGGCGTCGGGGTCGGTGCCCGCCTCGGTGAAGGCCACGAGCGTTGCGTTCGAGGCGCCGAACGTGTGCATGTGGGCCGCGCAGTTCGAGGGCCGCACCGCGAGGCCACGCCTTCCCCCGGTCCGGCTCACGACGTCCTCGTCCCCTCGCACGGTGGCGCCTGATTGTCGGCCGGGTGCGTTTTCCTCACCGCCGACCATCTCGGACCCTCCGCCTCCTTTCAACCGGGCGGGGGACTCGCCCGTCGTGGGACGCCATTCTCGCGCCCATCCGAGCAGAGCACCGTGAGTGCGCACATCGTTCGAACGGGATGAAATCCCCGCAGTCGGGCCGCAGCGCTTGGCCACCGTCGAGGGCTGGTCAGCCGCCCCGCCCGGGCACCACCGATATGCGTCGTGTAGCGACCAGGATGCGCTGTTCGGACTGGCATCCGGCCCGGCGGCGGCGGGCCTGCCGGACCGACCGCCGGGCGTTCGGTGCTTGGTGCGACCTGCGGCGCCTCTCTCTTCGATCTCGGTGGCGCACACCCAGGCGGACTACGACAACGCGACGCACTCGCGCACGACTCCGTGAGGGTGTAACCATGAGCGATGCTGAGGGGCTTGGGCACCAGACCAGCGCATGCCAGGTCCGGGTGTCCGTGGCCGCTCCGACCCGGCGGCAGGCCGTGGGCGTGCCGCGCCGCAATGGTCAGCGCGGTGGTGTGCCTCATGCTGCTCCGGACTGGCGGCGCGGCGAGGGGGCACACGCCCCACGACGACATCGGCGACGTGGCAGTCTCCTCGGCCTACACGCAGGACCACACGGTCCTCGTGATCAGCCGCAATCGGTTGATGCGGTCAACGGACCGCGGGACAACGTGGCGGGAGATCGTCCGGGGGCGGGGTTTCGAGGGACAGCGCCTGAGGCACGTGGCCGTCGCTCCGTCCGACCGCGAGGTTGTCTATCTCACGACCAGCGAGGGGATGCTCAGGTCCGGGGATGGGGGCGTGTCCTGGAGCCCGGCCAACAGTGGGCTGAGCGACCGCAACCTCCAGGAGCTGGCGGTCTCGCCGACGTCGGCCGACCTCGTCGTGGTCGCACCCGACGCGTCGAGAGGCCTGTTCCGCACGACCGACGGCGGGGCGTCGTGGGCACCGGTCGGACCGTCGGGCCAGGTGGCCTCGCTGGCGTTCCTGGCAGACGGGCGGCACATGGTGGCCGGCGACGCACGGGGCCGGGTCACGACCTCCTCCGACGCCGGGGAGACCTGGGGCCCACCGGTTGAGCTCGACGGGGGGCACGCCGTGACCGCGCTCGCCGTCGGGCCCGCTGGTCAGGGTGCTGACACCGTCTTCGCCGCGACCGCCTCGGGGCGGCTGTTCCGGTCGGACGACGGGGGCCGGGAGTTCGCAGCGCTCGGCGAGGGCCTTCCCGACGAAGAAGTCCAGTCGCTGGAGCTGTCCCCCACCTACCGCGACGACGCGACCCTCTGGGCGTCGACGTGGCAGTCCGGCGTATACGTGTCCACCGACCACGGTGAGACGTGGGACCGGACAGCAGACGGGCTGACCACGAACTCGCAAGCGGACGACGTCGGCGTCCCGCAGTTCCGCACCGTAGCCGCCGCCCCGGCGGGAGCCGGCGGCCGCTCTCTGTTCGTTGGCGGCTTCGACGGCCTCTTCCGGTACGACGACCGCAGGGGGTCGTGGGACCCGATCGAGACGCTGGCCGACCACATCGTCGGCCTCGCGGTCTCGCCGAGCTTCGCGGATGATCGGACCATTGCGGTCACGACCTACGTCAAGGGCGCCTTCCTGTCTCGTGACGGCGGCGACACGTGGAGCTACGCCAACGAGGGCCTCGCCGACGACGTCGGCAACACGTTCGTTCCCCTCCGACGCCTCCACAACGTGACGTTCTCACCGGACTACGCCGATGACGGCACGATCTTCACTGCCAACTGGGACGACGTCGTCAGGTCGACCGATCGCGGCCGGTCGTGGCAGGCGATCACCGTCAGCCCGCCGCCCCCCGGCGATCGGTTGCGCCAGTTCGTCCTGGCACTTTCCCCGGCGTTCGCCTCGGATCGGACCGTGTTCGCCGCCACCCGCCACGGCGAGGTCTTCCGGTCCGAGGACGCCGGCGATCCCGGCACGTGGGAGCGACTGGGGGGCTTCGACGAGGACCAGCGCGTCCGGACCCTCGCCGTGAGCCCCGACTACACGAACGATCGGACCTTGTACGCCGGCACCGTGGCCGGCGTCTACAGCAGCGACGACGGGGGCCGTACATGGGGGGCGACCGGCCCTCCGATGGCCACGCCGCCCAAGGGCGGCGAGGACGATCTGGGCGCGCTGGTGGCGATGTCGCCCGCGTACCGGTCCGACGGCACGGTCTTCGCCGGAACCGACGGCGGCCTGTTCGTAACGCGGAACCGGGGCCGCACGTGGACGGAGGTCACCGCTCCGCCGCTCACGACGTCGAGCCAGGTCGAGGCGGTGGGAGTGTCGCCCGACTACGACGAGGACCGAACGCTCCTCGTCAGCACCCGCGAGCTCGGGCTGGTCCGATCGACCGACGGTGGGCGCTCGTTCCGGCGCGTCGGCGTCGAGCTCTTCAGCTCCAATCGCATCATCGCCGACTTCACCAACCCGACATCCATGCCCATCCAGTTCTCGCCGACCTTCGCGACCGACCGGACGGTCTTCGCCTACGCGCAGACCGACGTATTGCGCTCCACCGACGGCGGCGAGTCGTGGGAGGAGCTGACGCTGCCGAGCAGCCGAGACGTGCTCGAGCGCGTGGGCCCGGCCCCCGGACCGCAGTGGTTCGAGACGCCCATCGGCAACCTCTCCAGACGGCGCGTGTTGGCCGCCGTGGGGGCGGGCGTGCTCGCAGCCGCCGCGCTGTCGGCACTCCGGGTGGGCGGCCGACGCACCGGCCCCGCACTCGCCCTGCACTTCGGCGTCGGCCTAGCGGTGCTCGCCATCGCATTGGTAGTGCTGGCGAAATGAGCTCCGCCGTGGGCCGCGTGCCGCATGGTCAGCGAGTTCAAGCGCCGATGTATCACGCGTGATACACTTCGTGTCGTGGGACAACCGGTGACAATCAGGGACCTCCGCAATCACGGCGGTGACGTCATGGATCGCGTTGCCGCTGGCGAGTCTCTCGTCGTGACACGGTCGGGCGAGCCGGTGGCAGAGCTCATACCGCTACGCCGTCGAGGCCTGGACGCCGCAACGTTGCTCGCACGGTGGCGCAAGTTGCCCATGGTCGACCCTGCGGCGCTGCGAGCCGATGTTGACAGCGTGCTGGAACCCTTGCTGTGAGAGAACCACGTGCTGCCGGCGTCGGGCTGCTCGACACCAGCACCGTCATCCTCCTACCCCGTATCACCGATCCCGGGGTCCTACCCGACGAGCCGACCATCTCGACCATGACACTGGCGGAACTCTCCGTCGGTCCTCTCGTGGCCAGGACGGACGCCGAACGCGCTGCTAGGCAGGCTCACGTCCAACAAGCTGAAGCGGACTTTGACCCAATCCCCTTCGATGCTGCCGCGGCGCGGACGTTCGGTCGGGTTGCGGCCAGCCTCCGCCGGGCCGGCCGAAGGACATCGGCACGGGCCTACGACGCGCTGATAGCAGCGGTCGCGATCGCGAACGATGTTCCTGTCCACACCGTCAACCCCGACGACTTCGCCGGGATCGAAGAGCTAGACCTCGTGGCGGTCCCCCATCCCGATCAGGAACGGGCACGATAGGCAACGCCCGACACGCCTACCCGCCCCCGACCCCGCACGATGGCTGAGGGACACGCTGGGCCCGGGGTTGGACCGGCGGTGGCGGTTGGCGCGCCCGAGGCGAGCGACGGCCGGCGACCGAGGTCGTGGCCGTCGTTGCTGCTGGTGGCGGTATTCGTTGTGGGCTTCGTGGCGGTGTCGTCGGTCGTGGTGGTGTGGGGGCGGTTGCTAGACGCCGGCCTGTACTCGACGGCGCTGCTGCGGGCGGATGCCTACGAGCGCGTCTACACCGAGGTGTTGGCCGATCCCGAGCTGGCCGAGACGACCGAGCAGCTCCTGGGTGGTTTCGGTCTCGAGAATGCGGAGGCGACGCAGGTCCGCACCTTGGCGACGGGCTCGCTGCGGCTCGGTTTGCCGCCGTCCACGCTCCGCGACGGCGCGGAGACGTTCATCGGTGCCGTGCTCGCATACGTGCGCGGAGACAAGGCGCGCCTCGACGGCGATGTGGACGTCACCGAGGTCCTCACCCGCGTGCGCGACAGCGGCGAGGCGTGGGTGCAGAGCCGACTCGTGACGGTGAGGGATCAGGTCGCTCCCACCGTCGCGAGCTACCGCGCCGCGGTCGACGCGTTCGCCGATCGCCTCGCCGCCGGGCACATCCCGGACTCGGTCCCAGTGGGCGGCTCGACCGTCGACCTCGGGGCCGTGCTCGATGGCATATTCGACCGGCTCGGTCCCGGAGTAGACCCCCTGGCGCGTGAGCAGATTCGGGCGGCCGTGCTCTCCGGAGACGAACGCGCCGCCCTGGTCAGCGCCGCGACCGACCTGATCGCCGACCAGGGGAGCGAGGCGGCTGCAGAGCTACGGGCGTCGCTCGAGGATCGCCGCGAGCTCGACGTCATCACCGAGCTGGCCGACCGTGCGGGCCGTTCGAGGAACGCGATCGTCGGACAGCTCAACACGGTGCGGGACGCGGCCCGCTGGCTCGGCCCACCCACGGCCGTGGCTGGCGCGGTCGTCATGGCCGGGGCGGCCGCGGGGATCGCCTGGACCAACCGGCGGGCCCCGCGCCGCACCGGCTACTTGCTGGCCGCGGCCGCCATCGCGTCCGGGCTCGTGATCGTGGCGGTGTGGGCGCTGGCCACGAGGCTCGTGGACGCGCCTCTGGCGCCCGCGACCGAGACGGGTCCGGGGACGTGGAACCTTCCTGCCGGTCTGCGTGCCCTGCTCGGCGACATCGAATCGTCCCTGGCCGACCAGCTTGTCGGCACCGTGCGTCGCCTGGCGCTCATCCCGCTCGCCGCCGGCCTCGCACTCGCCACGGGGATCGCGCTGGCGCCGCGGCTGCGGCTGCCGTCGCCTCGACGTGGCGTGGCGGCGGGAGCGACCGCGGCCGTGGTCGCCGGGCTCGCGGCCTGGGTTTTGCCGGCGACGGTCGCCGGCGGCGGGAGCCGGGCGTGCAACGGCCACCCGGAGCTGTGCGACCGCCGCTACGACGAGGTCACCTACGCGGCCACGCACAACTCCATGTCGAGCCCCGACGTGGTGATGGTCTGGCCCGAGCACGACGGCGACATCCGCTCGCAGCTCGACTTCGGGGTGCGGGCGCTGCTCATCGACACCCATCATTGGACCCCCCTGGTGTCCGACGAACAGCTGACCGCCGCCGAGCCCTTCCTGCCCCCGCAGGTGGCCGAGCCGCTCTTCGCGAGCCTCGGACCGTTGCGTGACGGGCGCGACGGCAGCTTCCTGTGCCACAACCAGTGCGCGCTGGGCGCCGTCCCGTTCGTCGACGCCCTCAGAACGATCCGAGAGTTCCTGGACGACAATCCCGCCGAGGTGGTCACGCTGATCATCCAGGACGCCATCAGCCCGGCGGAGACCCTCGAGGCGTTCAGCGATGCCGGCCTCGACGTCTACCTCCACCAGCACGACCTCGGCACTCCTTGGGCCACGCTGGGCGAGCTGATCGACCGGGGCGAGCGCCTGGTCGTGTTCGCCGAGGACGAGGGACCGCCGCCCGGCTGGTACCACCAGGCCTTCGAGCACATGCAGGACACGCCCTTCGACTTCCCGCGGTCGGAGGACTTCAGCTGCGCCCACAACCGTGGTGGCTCCGACGGGTCGCTGTTCCTCGTGAACCACTGGGTGTCACGGCCGAACAGCGCACCGGACCGAGCCACCGCCCTGCAGGTCAACGGCCGCGAGGTCCTCGTCGACCGGGCGCGCGCCTGCGAGCAGGAACGGGGGCTGATGGTGAACTACGTGGCCGTCGACTTCTACAGCCTCGGCGACCTCATGGGGGCCGTCGACACCCTCAACGGCGTCGGGTGAGCGCCCGCACGATCGATCCACGACCACCCGACGGGGGGTGACCCCTGCGCGCCGCCCGAACCCCAGGATGGACGCCGATGGCAGGTGACTTCGGCTCCGTTGTCGCCGCGTTTCCCGATCCGGACAGTGCCAAGACGGCCATGACCGCGCTGGAGCGGGCGGGTGTCGCGCACCGGGACGTCAGCCTGCTGACGCGACGGCACCCTCCGGCGCAGTGGCTCGGCGTGGTGCCCAACCGAGGGTGCTCGGGGGTTGCTGTTCGGGTCAGCCGCCCCGTCCGGGCACCACTCTGTATGCGTCGTAAACGCTGTCGATGCCCCTGATCGTCGACAGCAGCGAGTCCAGGTGCGAGGGGTCGCCCAGCTCCATGTCGAAGCGCATCTTCGAGACCCGGTCCGAACCCGTCTGGGTGGTGCAGCTCAGGATGTTGACGTGGTGGTCGGCGAACGCCATGGTGACGTCCCGCAGGAGCTTGGCCCGGTCGAGCGCCTTGACCTCGACGGAGGCGATGAACACGCCACCCGGTTCGATGTCCCATTCCACGTCGATGAGCCGGTCGGACTGACCCGTGGCCAGTGAGACGGCGTTGGCGCAGTCGGCGCGGTGCACCGACACGCCCCGGCCCCGAGTGACGAAGCCGATGATCTCGTCGCCGGGTACGGGCGTGCAGCAGCGGGACAGCCGGACGAACACGTCGTCGAGGCCCTCGACGTGGACCCCCGCCGGGCCCCGGGCGACCCGGCTGCGGCGAGGCTGGCGGATGGTGGTCGGGAGCGTCTCCTCCTGCTCCGGGCCGACCTCGCGCAGCGACTTGGTGATCCGCGCCGCCACCGCCTTGGCCGACACGTGGTTCTCGCCGATGGCGGCGTACAGGCCGTCGAGGTCCGCGTAGTTCATCGTCTTGGCGGTGTCGCCCAGCACGGACCCGCTCTGCAGCTTCTGCACCGGGAGGCCCTCCCGGCGCAGCGCCTTCATCAGGTCGTCGCGGCCCTGCTCGATGGCGTCCTCGCGCCGCTCACGGGAGAACCATTGGCGGATCTTCGAGGCCGCCCGGGGCGTGGCCACGATCTGCAGCCAGTCGCGGGAGGGCCCGGCGCCCTCGACCTTGGACGTGAAGATCTCGACGGTGTCGCCCGACGCCAGCTTCGAGTCCAGCGGCACCAGCCGCCCGTTGACCCTGGCCCCGACGCAGGCGTGGCCGACCTCGGTGTGGATGGCGTACGCGAAGTCGATGGGCGTCGCGCCCACGGGCAGCGTCACGACCTTGCCCTTGGGCGTGAAGACGAACACCTCGTCCTGCTCGAGGTCGATCTTCAGCCGCTGCATGAACTCGTCGGGATCGGTGGTCTCCGACTGCCAGTCGACGATGCGGTTGAGCCAGGGCAGGTCGCTGTCGTTGGGGTCGCGGTCCTTGTAGGCCCAGTGCGCCGCCACGCCCTGCTCGGCCCGGGCGTGCATCTCCCAGGTCCGGATCTGCACCTCCAGGGGCTTGCCCTGCGGCCCGATCACGGTCGTGTGCAGCGACTGGTAGAGGTTGAACTTGGGCATGGCCACGTAGTCCTTGAACCGGCCCTGCACCGGCTTCCAGGTGGCGTGGATCGAGCCGAGGGCCGCGTAGCAGTCCTTCACCGACTCGACCACCACCCGCATGCCCACCAAGTCGAAGATGTCGTCGAACTCGCGGCCCTTCACGACCATCTTCTCGTAGATGGAGTAGAGGTGCTTCGGTCGGCCGGTCACCTCGGCGCTGATGCCGAGCTCGGCGAGTCGCTGCCGCACCTCCTCGAGCACCTGCATCAGGTAGAGGTCGCGCTCGGGCGTCCGCACCGACACCATGTGGTCGATCTCGGCATAGCGCTTGGGGTGGAGGGCAGCGAAGGCGAGGTCTTCTAGCTGCGTCTTGACATCCTGCATGCCCAGGCGGTGGGCCAGCGGGCCGTAGATGTCGAGCGTCTCGTGAGAGATGCGTTCCTGCTTCCACGCCGGCAGCGCGGCGATGGTGCGCATGTTGTGGAGACGGTCGGCCAGCTTGATGATCAGGACCCGCAGGTCCTTCGCCATCGCCACCAGCATCTTGCGCATGGTCGCCGCCTGCTGGGCCTCCTTCGAGTTGAACTGGACCCGGTCGAGCTTGGTCACGCCGTCGACGATGGCGGCGACGTCGCCGCCGAAGGACCGCGCGATGTCGTCGAGCGTGACGCCCGTGTCCTCGACGGTGTCGTGGAGCAGGGCCGCGGCGATGGTGACGTCGTCGAGCCCGAGGTCCGACACGATGCGGGCCACCGCCAGCGGGTGCTGGACGTACGGCTCGCCCGAATCGCGGCTCTGTCCCGAGTGGGCGTCGGCCGACTGCAGGTAGGCCCGGGTGATCAGCGCCGTGGGGGCCTTGGGGTGCCGCTGCCGGAAGGAGTTCAACAGGGGCGCGACCTCGTCCGCCGGCGGCTGATGGTTCCGCCGCCACGGCAGGACTCGATCGACCGTGGGCACCCCTGCCTCCTTCTCCTTTTTAGACGGTGACCAAAGCCAGCACGTCGTACTCTTGTGGCAGTTTCGCCCGTCCTCCGAGGAATCCCAACTCGACGACGAACGCCAGCCCGGCGATCCCGCCCCCCAGACGCTCGACCAGACGGCACGTGGCGGCGGCGGTTCCGCCGGTGGCGAGGACATCGTCGACCACGTACACGGAGTCGTTCGGGGCGATGCCGTCTTCGTGGAGCTCGAGCATGTCGGTGCCGTACTCGAGCTCGTAGGTCTCGGTGACGGTCTTCCACGGGAGCTTGCCCGTCTTGCGGACCGGGACGAAGCCGGCGCCGAGCCGGTAGGCGACTGCGGCGGCGAAGATGAAGCCCCGCGCCTCGATGCCCACGACCTTGTCGACGGTGAGGCCGGCGGCGTGGTCGGCGATGGCGTCGACCGCGTAGCGGAAGGCGTCGACGTCGGCGAGCAGCGGGGTCAGGTCCTTGAAGACGATGCCCGGCCGGGGAAAGTCGGGGACCTCGCGCAGGTGGCTCGCCAGCCACGCCGAATCACGGCTCATGGGGGGCGACGTTACCGTCCGGTCATGTGTCCGGGCGGGCCGCCGATCCAACCCGAACTTGCCGTGGTTACCGTTGCCATGGCGCGCCCAACGGCGGCAAGTTCGATGTGGGGTCAGCGGCTGCGCTTGGTCTTCTTGCGGGGGCGGGGCGGGATGGCCCGGCCGCCGGGCGTGACCACGCGGGTGTCGCCGGTCGATGAGCCGGCGGCGCCGCCGCTCGGGGCCGCAGCGCGAGCCGGTGCCGAGCCGATGGCCGTCGTGCCCGCCGCCACGGTGGCGGCGACGGTCTCGGCCTCACCGCCGCGGGCGTCGACCCGGCGCTTGATGTCGCGGTAGCGGGGCTCGCGCTCCTTGAGCCACGCCAGCAACGGCGAGGCGATGAACAGCGACGAGTACGCCCCCGAGAACAGGCCGATGAGGAGGGCGATCGCGAACTCCTGGAGCACGACCGCACCCATGATCCACGAGCCGACGACGAGCAACGACGCCACCGGCAGCAGGGCGGTGATCGTCGTGTTCAGGGAGCGCATCAGGGCCTGGTTGAGCGACACGTTGACCATGCCCCCGTAGCTGAGGCCGCCGGTCGAAGACACGAGGCGCGTGTTCTCGTCGACCTTGTCGAACACGACGATGCCGTCGTAGATCGAGTAGCCGAGGATGGTGAGCACGGCGATCACCGTCGCCGGCGTGACCTCCAGCTGGGTCACTGCGTACACCCCGATGGTGATCAGCACGTCGTGGATGAGGGCCACCAGCGTGGGGATGGCCATCTTCAGCTCGAAGCGCAGGGCGATGTAGATGGTGACGAGGACCAGGAAGACGATCAGCGCCCGGATCGCCTTCTCGCTGATCTCGCGGCCCCACGACGGGCCCACCGACGTCAGGCTGACGTCGTCGGCCGACGAGCCGGTCACCTGGGCGAGGGCGTCCGTGACCTGGTCGCTGGTGTCGGCCGACACCGGTTCCGCCTCGATCCGCAGCTCGGTGCCCTCGTCGCTCTGGAGCTCCTGGATCGTGGCGTTCCCGAGTCCGAACTGATCGATGGCGTCGCGGGCGTCGGCCACCGACGCGTCCCCGGCCGGAACCTCCCAGACCACCCCGCCCTCGAAGTCGATCCCGAGGTTGAGCCCGCGGGTCAGCAACGATCCGAGGCCGATCAGCACGGCGACCAGCGACAGGGTGAACCACAGCTTGCGACGCCCGACGAAGTCGAAGTTGGTCTCGCCGTGGTAGAGCCGGGTCCAGATGGAGCGCCGCTTCGCCTTCGGGGCGGCCGCGCCGTCACCGGATCCGTGGTCCGCCGAGGCGGCGTCGGGTGCGGCCGTCTTGTCGCTCATTTCCCTGCCCCCGGTACCGGCGCCACCGTCGGGCGAGCGGTGGCGCTGGACGCCAGGCCCCGCGCCACGCCGAAGCCGGGCATCTCGGTGAAGAATCGGTTGCGGGACAGCAGGATGACCGTCGGCCGGGTGAAGAACCAGGCCACGATCACGTCGAGGACGGTCGAGAGGCCGAGGAAGAACGCGAAGCCCCGCACCGACCCCACGGTCAGCCACCACAGGACGGCGGCGCCCAGGAACGACGAGATGTCCGCGGCGAGGATCGTGCGGAACGCGCGCTTGAACGCCCGCTCGGTCGACGTGCGCAGGGTTCGTCCGGCCTTGACCTCGTCCTTGAGTCGCTCGAAGAACACCACGTACGAGTCGACGGTCACGCCGATCGACACGATGATGCCGGTCACGCCCGCCAGCGTCAGGGCCAGCCCCCGGGTCTCGCCCATCCACGACACGATGCTGTAGAGCAGCGCCCCGGAGATGCCGACACCCACGATCATCACCAGGCCCAGCGCCCGGTAGTAGAGCAACATGTACAACGCCACCAGGACCAGGCCCACGATCCCGGCGATGATGCCGGCGCGCAGCGAGTCCTCACCCAGCGAGGCCGACACCGTCTGCACGCTCTGGCGCTCGAGCTCCACCGGCAGCGATCCGTAGCGCAGCACCAGGGCCAGGTCCTTGGCCTCGCCCTCGGTGAAGCTGCCGCTGATGGTGATGTCGTCCTTGCTGTAGCTGGGCTCGTTGATGGTGGGCGCCGACTGGACCACCGAGTCCAGGACGATGGCCAGCCGGCCGGTGGGGCAGGTGGCACTGGGCGGGTTGCACTGGGCCGCGATCTCGTTGAACTTGTCGATGCCGTCGGCGCCGCCCTTCATCGACAGGGCAACGAGCCACTGCCCCTGGGGGATCTCGGCGCGTGCCGACGACACGATGTTCCCCGTCGCCAGGGCCGGCCCCAGCTCGAAGACGCCCTCGTCGTCCTTGCCCGGGAGCGTCACCGTGGCGTCGGCCTTGTCGTCCTGGCGGGCAGTCAGCTGCACCGGCCCCGACTGGGCGGGAGGCTGGGCCGGTTCTCCCGGCGCCGTGGTGGTCGTCGTCGGCGGCGCGGTCGTCGTGGTGGTCGGCTCCTGCGCGGCTCCGGCGCTCTCGCCCAGCGGGAGCCCGGCAGCGTTCTCGTCGGAGGCAGTGGTGGTGGTCGTCGGCGGCGCAGTCGTCGTGGTGGTCGTCCCCGCCCCGCCCTCCGTGGTCGTGGTGGTCCCGCTCGTGTTCTCGTCGGGCTGGGTCACCTCGGCACCGGTGAGATCCTGCAGCACCGGGCGGAAGCGAAGCTCCGCCGTCTGACCCACCAGCTCGAGGGCCCGATCGCGGTTCTTGACCCCCGGCAGCTGGACGACGATGGCGTCGCCCTGGCGGGTGATCTCGGGCTCGGCCACGCCGAGGGCGTCGACCCGGTCGCGGATGATCTCGACCGACTGCCCCAGCGCGTCGCCGCTCGTCTCGGAGGTGGGCTCGAGCACGACCGAGACGCCCCCCTGGAGGTCGAGGCCGAGCTCCGGGCTGCTGCCGGAGATGAGCGTCGCCGCCAGGCCGCCGATCGCGGCCACGACGATGAACACGAGGGGGAGCCAGAACTTGCGTCGCATTGCGTTCAGGTGGGATCGGTGGGCGTGGCCACGTCAGTGCCGGCCCGCTGCGGATCGTCGCGCGGCGGCCCGCCGCCCTCCGAGTCGCCGTTGGCGACCGCCTCGCCGGAGGCCGCCGGCTGGGTGTCCGCGTCCGCG
>Ga0081538_10004448_pt1 | contig 12923 bp, 14 predicted proteins | sample TabmetS5T2R1_FD_71022 | JGI IMG/M metagenome (GOLD analysis project Ga0081538, IMG submission 71022) | Tabebuia heterophylla rhizosphere microbial communities from the University of Puerto Rico - S5T2R1 | ecosystem: Host-associated > Plants > Roots > Rhizosphere ...
GCGGGGCGGGACCTGCCGTGGCGGGCGACCCGCGATCCCTATCGGGTGCTGGTGGCCGAGGTGCTGGCCCAGCAGACCCAGGCGGCGCGGGCGGCGGCGGCCTGGCCCCGGTTCCTGGAGCGGTTCCCGGACGTGCACGCCCTGGCCGCGGCCGCCCCGGCCGAGGTGCTGCGGGCCTGGCAGGGCCTCGGCTACAACCGCCGGGCCCTGGCCCTGCGCCGGACCGCCCAGGCCGTGGTGGAGCTTGGGGGCTGGCCGGACACGGTCGAGGAGCTGGCCGCCCTGCCCGGCATCGGCCCCTACACGGCCAGGGCGGTCGCCTGCTTCGCCCTGGAGCAGCCGGTCGCCCCGGTCGACACCAACGTCGCCCGGGTCCTGGCCAGGTCCCTGGCCGGCACCGACCCGGCCGACCTCACCCCGGCCGCCCGCCAGCGCCTGGCCGACCACGCCCGCCCCCCCGCCCCGGGCGGCGCCTGGGCCTGGTCGTCGGCCCTGATGGACCTCGGCGCCCTGCACTGCCGGCCCCGGCCCAGCTGTGACGGCTGCCCGCTGGAGCTGACCTGCCGCTGGCGGGCCCTCGGCCCGGCGGCGCCGCCGCCCCGGAAGCGCTCCCAGGCCCCGTTCGCCAGCTCGGACCGGCGCTGGCGCGGCGCGGTTGTGCGAGCCCTGGCCGCCGCCCCCGACGGGCTGGAGCGGACCGCCCTGGCCGACCAGGTCGAGGCGGCCGCTGCCGGCCGTCCGGCCGGCTGGTTCGACACTCTCCTGGCCCGCCTGGAGTCCGAGGGCATGGTCGCCACCGGCCCCGACGGCCGCCTGCGCCTGCCCGCGTAAGCTAGTTGGGACGGAAGGAGCGCAGATGGCTGAGAGCAGAGCCCAGTGGGAGAAGGTCGGCGAGGAGTTCCGGGAACTCGGCCGCCAGGTGAAGCAGCACTACGACCAGCGTCCGCGTCCGGGCCAGTCGGGACCCGAGCAGCAGGCGGCGGGGCAGCCCGGGGCCGGTCAGGCCACGCCGGGAGCCGACCAGGCGGCGCCGTCGGCCGACCGGCGCAAGGTCGACGACGCCCTGCAGAAGCTGACCGAGTCCCTCGACCAGGCGTTCAGCGCCCTTGGCGACGCCATCCGCGACCCGCAGTTCGGCGAGCAGACCAGGAAGGCCGCCAGCTCCCTGAGCGACGCCCTGAACGCCACCTTCGCCGAGGCCAGCGAGCGGTTCAAGAAGAAGTAGGCTCCGGCACCTGGACGGTGCCGCCGGTCCGCCAGTAGACCTTGACCGAGCGCGCGCCCGAGGGCGCCGGCTCGTCCTCGCGGTCGAGGAAGCCGTCGTCGACCAGGTAGCGCCGGAGCATTGCGTAGTCGGGGTGGTAGCGCTTGAGCAGCTCGTTGACCTCGGGCTCGGGATAGCGCCGCCCCGGCTCGAACAGCCCGGCCAGGTGGTCGAGGACGACCAGGCGCTTGCTGTGGGCGGCCGGCATGGCCAGGAGCCGGCCGTTGTGGACGAAGCGGCGCAGCACCTCGCCGCCCGGCTCCCGGGCCTCCCGCGGGGGCGCCTCGCTCGCCGGCGGCCGGGCCGCCGCCTGCAGGGCCTCGCTGCGGACCCGGTAGCCGTTGGCGGCCTCGCCCTCCAGCAGCCCGCCGGCCACCAGCCGGCTGAGCGCCCGGGCGGCGGCGCGGGGCTCCAGGCCGGCCCGCTCGGCGACCTCGGGCAGGGTCGAGGCCCCCAGGGTGACCGCGGCCAGCGCCCGCAACCGGTCCGTCTCGGCCAGCAGGGCCACTAGCTCTCGCGCGCTGGGAAGCTCCTCCATGTCCCCATTGTGGACGACATTCGATTGTCGTCTCCGCGTGCTAGCATTTCGCCTGGTGAGGACGCCTGTCGGCGTCCTGCCGGCGGGCATTGGGCGCGCCGGTCCGGGCTGCCCGCCCGGCTCGATGGCGGGGGCGATCGCTCAGCATGGCCAAGACAGTTCGGACCACCTATGCCTGCACCGAGTGCGGGGCCGCCAGCCCGCGCTGGGTCGGCCGCTGCCCGACCTGCGGCTCCTGGAACAGCCTGGTAGAGGAGGTGCTGGAGCGCTCCGCCCCGGCCAGGGCGCCCGGTCCGGTGACCGCACCGGTCCCCATCACCGAGGTCGCCGCCCAGGCCGGCGCCCACCGCCCCACCGGGGTCGAGGAGCTCGACCGGGTCCTCGGCGGCGGCCTGGTCCCCGGCTCGGTGGTGCTGCTCGCGGGCGAGCCCGGCATCGGCAAGTCGACCCTGCTGCTCGGGGTCCTGGCCGGCCTCGCGGCCGACGGCCTCGTCCTCTACGTCTGCGCCGAGGAGTCGCGCGAGCAGGTCCGCCTGCGGGCCGAGCGCCTGGGGGCGCTCCACCCTGGGCTGCTGCTGGCCGCCGAGACCGACCTCGGCGCCGTCCGCACCCTGGTCGAGCAGGTGGAGCCCGCGGTGGTGGTGGTGGACTCGGTCCAGACCGTCGCCGACCCCGAGCTGGCCGGCGCCCCCGGCGGGGTCGGCCAGGTCCGTGAGGTCGCGGCCCAGCTGGTCCGCCTGGCCAAGGAGCGCTCGATCGCCACGTTCCTGGTCGGCCAGGTCACCAAGGACGGCGCCGTCGCCGGCCCCAAGACCCTGGAGCACCTGGTCGACGTGGTCCTCAACTTCGAGGGTGACCAGCACCACGCCTTGCGCCTTGTCCGCTGCACCAAGAACCGCTTCGGCCCCGCCTACGAGGTCGGCTGCTTCGAGATGACCGAGGCCGGCCTCGAGCCGCTGGCCGACCCCTCGCGGCTGTTCCTGTCGGCCCGCTCGGCCGAGGTGCCCGGGGTGGCCTGCACGGTCAGCCTCGAGGGCCGGCGGCCGCTCGTCACCGAGGTCCAGGCGCTGGTCGTGCCCACCGGCGTGGCCGTGCCCCGCCGCACCGCCCAGGGCCTCGACGCCGGCCGCCTGGCCATCCTCGTCGCCGTGCTCGACCGCCGGGCCCGCATCGGCCTGGCCGGCTGCGACGTGTTCGCGGCCACCGCCGGCGGGGTCCGGATCACCGAGCCCGCGGCCGACCTGGCCGTCTGCCTGGCCCTGGCCTCGGCCGCCCGTAACCGGCAGGTCCCATCCGACCTGATCACCATCGGCGAGGTCGGCCTGGGCGGCGAGGTCCGCCCGGTCCCGCAGCTGCCCCGCCGCCTGGCCGAGGCGGAACGGCTCGGCTTTCGCCGTGCCCTGATCCCGGCCACCGGCCTCCCCAAGGGGATCGAGAAGGGCGCCGGCATCGAGCTCGACCCGGTCGGCTCGGTCGCCGAGTCCCTGTCCGTCCTGGCCCCGACCCCCACCCCGGCCCCGCCCAAGGTGCGGGTGGTGAAATGAGCCTCGACGACCGTCACCTCGACGTGCTGCGCCAGGTCGCCCCGGGGACGGCCCTGCGGCCCGGGCTGGAGCGGATCCTGCGCGCCAACACCGGCGCCCTGGTCGTGCTCGGCTCGCCACCCCAGGTGGAGGCGCTGTTCACCGGCGGGTTCCAGATCGACGTGCCCTTCACCGCCCAGCGCCTGTCGGAGCTGGCCAAGATGGACGGCGCTCTGGTCCTGGACGAGACCGCCTCCCGGATCCTCTGGGCCAACGTCCACCTGATGCCCGATCCGGCCATCCCCACGGTCGAGACCGGCACCCGCCACCGCACCGCCGAGCGGGTGGCCAGGCAGGCCGGGGTCCCGGTGATCTCGGTCTCCCACTCGATGCGGACCATCACCCTGTACGTCGAGGACTGGCGTCACGTGCTCGAGGACGTCGGCTCGGTGCTGTCGCGGGCCAACCAGGCGGTGGCCGCCCTTGAGCACTACCGGGCCCGCTTCGACGAGGCCAGCGCCGCCCTCGACGCCGGCGAGCTGCACGGCCAGGCCACCCTGCTGGACGTCCTGACCCTGCTCGGGCGGGCCGAGATGGTCCGCCGGGTGGCCCGTGAGCTGGAGCAGTACGTTGCCGAGCTGGGCAGCGACGGCCGCCTGCTCCGGCTCCAGCTCGAGGAGCAGAGCGCCGGCGTCGACGAGGAGGAGCGCCTGGCCGTCCGCGACCACCTGCGGGCCCGTCCCGGCTGGGAGGTGGCGAACGTCCTGGCCGAGCTGGCGCGCCTGACCCCCGAGGAGCTGTCGGACACGGCCACCGTGGCCAAGGCGATCGATCTCACCGGCGAGCCCGAGGAGCTGGACGCGGCCCAGGTGCCGCGCGGCTACCGCCTGCTGGCCCGGGTGCCCCAGCTGCACCCCTTGGTGGTCGAGCGGGTGGTGGAGCGGTTCGGCTCGCTGAAGGTGATCATGGCCGTCGGCACCGAGGACCTCGAGGAGGTGGAGGGCGTCGGCCAGGGCCGGGCCCGGCTGCTGCATGAGGGGCTCCGGCGGCTGGCCGACGGGTCCCGGCCCGAGGCCGACGAGTGACCCCGGGTACGTCAATCAGGCCATCTACCTGCGACTTCGTTTGTACGCAACCCCGCAGAAATGTTATCCTTATTGGTGTTCCGTTCGAGGGAAGGGGTTTTCGCGTATGTTCAAGGTCGGCGACAGCGTCATCTACCCACAGCATGGGGCCGCGGTCATCGAGGGCCTCCAGGATCGTGAGGTAGGCGGCGAGACCAGGGAGTACCTGGTCCTCAAGCTGACATATGGCGACCTGACCCTCATGGTGCCGCGCGACAACTGCCAGGAGGTCGGCATCCGGGAGGTCTGCAGCTCCGACGACGTCGAGGGCGTCTTCGAGATCCTGCGCACCGGTGAGTCCTCGACCCAGGGCAACTGGAGCCGCCGCTTCAAGGGCAACATCGAGCGCCTCCAGTCCGGCGACATCTTCCAGGTCGCCGAGGTCGTCCGCGACCTCACCGTCCGCGACCGGGAGAAGGGCCTGTCGGCCGGTGAGAAGCGGATGCTCCAGCGCTCCCGCCAGATCCTCGTCTCGGAGCTGGTGCTCGCCTGCCACTGCGACGAGGGCAAGGCCATCCTGATGCTCGACGAGGCGCTCGAGTCGTAGCCAGACCCGGCCCGTCCACCACGCCCACCGCCACCGCGGCAGTGGGCGTGGTCGTGCCCGCGGCCGGTGCCGGCAGCCGTCTCGGCGGCGCCAAGGGGCTGGTCCGCCTGGCCGGCCGGGCCATGCTGGCCCACGCCGTGGAGGCGATGGAGGCCAACGAGTGCACCACCGCGGTGGTGGTGGTCAGCCACCCCGACGCCATGGAGGCGACCGCCAAGCTGCTCGCCGACGAGGGCCTGGCCAAGGTCACGGGGCTGGTCGCCGGGGGGCCGACCCGCCAGGCGAGCGTGGCCGCCGGCCTCCGGGCGCTGCCGCCCGGTCCCGGGTACGTGGTCGTCCACGACGTCGCCCGGCCCCTGGTCGCGCCGGGCGCGGTCGACCGCATGCTGGCGCTGCTCCTGGAGGCGGGCCTGGCCGGCGTGGTCCCCGGGGTGCCGGTGATCGACACCATCCGCCGGGTCGACGCCGCCCAGCGCTCCACTGGCATCGTCGACCGCGACCAGCTGCGGTCCATGCAGACCCCGCAGCTGTTCGTCCGTGAGGTCCTGGAGCGGGCCCATCTCCTGGCCCGCCGCGACGGGGTGGAGGCGACCGACGAGGCCGCCCTGGTCGAGCTGGCCGGCCACTCGGTCCAGGTCGTCCCCGGCGATCCCGAGAACCTGAAGGTGACCACCCCGCTCGACCTGGCCATCGCCGAGACCCTCCTGGCCCGCAGGCGCCGGGGGAGCTTGTGACCCTGCCGCCGCTGCGGGTCGGGCAGGGACTGGACGCGCATCCGCTGGTGGCCGGGCGGCCGCTGGTCCTCGGCGGGGTGACGGTGCCGTTCGAGCTCGGCCTGGACGGCCACTCCGACGCCGACGTGGTCGCCCACGCCGCCTGCGACGCCGTGCTCGGCGCGGCCGGCCTGCCCGACCTGGGCCACCACTTCCCCTCGGCCGACCCCCGCTGGGCCGGCGTGTCCAGCCTCGACCTCTGCGCCCGGGTGGCCGAGCTGGTCGCGGCCAGCGGCTGGGCCCCGGTCAGCCTGGACGTGGTCGTGCTCTGCGACCGGCCCCGCCTCGGCCACCTCACGGCCACCATGGCCGCCAAGCTGGCCGCCGCCCTCGGCCTGGAGCCGGCCCGGGTCCGGGTCACCGCCAAGGCAACCGACGGCCTCGGCTTCAGCGGCCGAGGGGAGGGGATCGCCGCCAGCGCGGTCTGCCTGGCCGCTGAGCAGCCGGTTCGCGGGTAGGATACGAGTTCGTCCTGCCCGATCCAGACGCCGGAGCCGAACCCACCGTGGCCCTGCAGCTCCACAACACCCTCACCCGTCGCAAGGAGCCGTTCGTGCCCCGCGACCATGGGCGGGTCGGGATCTATCTCTGCGGTCCGACCGTCTACGCCGAGCCCCACATCGGCAACCTCCGCCCGGTGGTGGTGTTCGACGTCCTGCGCCGTCACCTGACCGCCTCCGGGTACGAGGTCCTGTACGTCCGCAACTACACCGACGTCGACGACAAGATCATCAACGCCGCCGACCACGACCCGCTGCGCTCCTTCGTCGTGGCCGAGCACTGGGCCAGGGTCTACGACCAGATCACGGCCGCCCTCGGCGTGCTGCCGCCCGACATCGCCCCGCGGGCCTCCGGCCACATCCCGGAGATGCTGGCCCTGATCGCCCGCCTGGTCGACACCGGCCTCGCCTACCAGGTCGGCGGCGACGTCTACTTCGCCGTCGGCAAGTGGCCCGAGTACGGGCGGCTCTCCGGCCGCGACCTGGGCGAGCTCCAGGCCGGGGCCCGGGTCGAGGTCAACCCGGACAAGCGCGACCCGCTCGACTTCGCCCTCTGGAAGGCGGCCAAGCCCGGCGAGCCCACCTGGGACTCGCCCTGGGGCCTCGGCCGGCCCGGCTGGCACATCGAGTGCTCGGCCATGGCCGGCAAGTACCTGGGCCAGGCCTTCGACATCCACGGCGGCGGCGAGGACCTCATCTTCCCCCACCACGAGAACGAGATCGCCCAGTCCGAGGGCGCCACCGGCCAGCCGTTCGCCCGCTACTGGCTCCACAACGCCTTCCTCGAGATCAAGGGCGAGAAGATGGCCAAGTCCGTCGGCAACGTGGTCAGCCCCCGCGAGCTCCTGCGCCGCCACCGCGGCGTGGTCCTGCGCTACGCCCTGCTGGGCGCCCACTACCGCAGCCCCCTGGAGTTCTCCGAGGAGATCCTCGCCGACGCCGCCGCCAGCTACGACCGCCTGGCCACCTTCGCCATCAACGCCGCCCGGGCGCTGAGCGGAGCCTCCGGCGCGGACGGTGGGTCGGGCGCGGCTGGCGAGGCGACCCCGGGGCCCGCGGCCGCCGACCCGGGCGGCTGGCGGGACCGGTTCCAGGCCGCCCTCGACGACGACCTGAACGTCCCGGCCGCCCTGGCCACGCTGTTCGACCTGGTCGCCGAGGCCAACCCCCTGCTCGCCAAGCTGGAGCGCGGCGACGTCGGCGTGGCCGGCGAGCTGCGCGACCGCTTCGCGACCTTCCTGGACCTGGCCGGCCGCCTCGGCTTCACCCCCCTCGACGACCTCCCGGACCCGGCCGCGTTCCGCCCCCTGCTCGACCTCCTCCTCGACCTCCGCGAGCGGGCGCGGGCGGCCCGCGACTTCGCCGCCGCCGACGCCATCCGCGACCGCCTCGCCGACGCCGGCATCCGGGTCGAGGACCGCCCCGGCGGCCCCCGATGGCACCTGATCCCCTAGGCGCCGGCCGCCCCCGGGGCCGCCCCGGCCGCCGTGGGCGCGACGGCGGGTCGCGCTCGGCCTCGGCCCGCCGCGACGGTGGGGGAGAGGTCCGCCGGCCGCAGGCCCCGTCGGAGAAGCGGCGCGGCGGGTCGGATGCCCGCCGGGCCAAGCAGTCCCGCCGCCGCGACCAGCTGGAGACGGCGCGGGAGGCCGTCCGCCCCGGCGAGGGCCGGGTGCTGATCGAGGGCCGCCGCCCGGTCGTCGAGGCCCTCCGGGCCGGCCGCCCCGTGGACAGGATCCTGGTCGCCTCCGGCGCCGGCCGGGCCGCGCTCGGCGACCTTCTCGACCTCGCCCGCCACCGCGGGGTCGAGGTCCAGACCGTTCCCCGCTCCCTCATCGACGCCGAGGCCCGCAGCGGCGCCCACCAGGGCGTCCTCGCCGTCGTGGCCCCCATCCGGCCCATCGACCTGATCGAGCTCCTCGCCCTCCCCCTGGCCGGCCGCGAGCCCCCCTTCTTCCTCGCCCTCGACGGCGTCGAGGACCCCCACAACCTCGGCGCCCTGGCCCGCAGCGCCGAAGCCGCCGGCTGCCACGGCCTGATCATCCCCCGCCACCGCAGCGCCCCCCTGTCCGCGGTCGCGGTCAAGTCCTCCGCCGGCGCCCTCGAGCACCTCCCGGTGGCCGAGGTCCCCAACCTCGCCCGCGCCATCGAGCAGCTCCGCGCCTCCGGCATCTGGTGCATCGGCCTGGACGGCACCGCCGACGCCAGCCTGTTCAACCTCGACCTCGCCGACGAGCCCGTCTGCATCGTCGTCGGCAACGAGGGCTCCGGCCTCCACCGCCTCGTCCGCGACTCCTGCGACGCCCTCGTCCACATCCCCATGTCCGGCCACATTGAGAGCCTCAACGCCTCCGTCGCCGGAGCCCTGGCCCTTTTCGAGGTCCGCCGCCGCCGCCACCCATCCCCCTGATCACGTACCCTTTGGTTCGGCATCGCCCGCTGGCGTGGCGCAATCGGCAGCGCAGCTGTCTTGTAAACAGCAGGTTGGGGGTTCGAGTCCCCCCGCCAGCTCCCATCAGCGCAGGTCACAGGCATGCCGACTTTCTTCGCCGCCCTGGCCGGCGCCTTCGACCGAGGATCGTGGTCCTACGAGGACGTCGACCTGGCCGTCCTCACCGTGCCCTCCCTGCTGTCCAAGGCCGGGGCCGATGCGGCGATGCGGGTGGTGCTGGAGGACTACGGCCACTACGCCACCGGCCGCAAGCCCCGAGAGGGCGAGGACGCCCTGTTGGTCCTGGACGAGTTCTCGGCCCTGGCCTCCGGGGTGGACTCGGCCATCAACCTGGCTGAGCGGGTCCGCGACGTCGGCGTCCAGGTCGTCGCCGCCCAGAGCGTCGAGGGCCTGGGCGACCACCGCCAAGCCCCGCGCCTGCTGGCCAGCTGCGCGGTGGGATCGTGGTCCAGCAGTGCCCGGACCCGGAGCGGCTGCTGGCGTTGGCCGGGCAGGAACGGGTGCTGGAGCACAACTGGGAGCTGGACTTCTACGGCCCCCGCGGGCTGGCCAAGGCCCGCATAGGCGAGCGGCCGAGGATCGACCCCGAGCAGGTGCGCCAGGCCCAGCCGGGTGAGGCCTGGGTCATCCAGGCCGGCCAGAGCCTCCACCTGCGGGTGCTGCCCCCACCGGCCGTGGCCCCTGAGCCGGTCGAGCCGGCCGCCACCTTGCCGCTGGCCGACGACACCCTGCCGCTGCCGGTCGAGGCGCCGGCCCCGGTCGGGATCGCGGCCGCCGTGGCCATCGCCGGCCGCGTCGTGCGCCGGGCCGGCCAGCGGATGAACCAGCGGCGCGAGCGCGCCGGGCGGCTGCCCTCGCCGGTCCGCCGGCCGTGGGTTGTCGGGCGGCCCCTACCCGGTCGAGGGCGGCGATGAAATGCCTCGCTGTGCCGCCTGGCTGTGCCGCTGTGCCTGCCGGTGGGCAGCGGGGGTGGGCCTGCCTGGCCGCCCCATCCTGGGCCACCCCAGCCCGCCGCAAGGGCGCTGCGCGTCCCTCCGGGACCAGCTACGGCGGCCGTCGCCGCCCGGGATCCCTAGCCCTCGATGAGCTTGTGCGGCCGCAGGTCCCAGTAGGCCGTATCGGCGGCAGGAGTTGCCGCGACGCGGTCCAGCCTCACCGCGGCGCGAACTTGACCGTCACCTCGATCACGGCTGGCGGCCACGAGTGCTTGGCGACCTTCGCGGTCCAGAGGCCAAGCTCGCCCCCTGCGTTGACCACTCCGAACCGGACTACGCAGCGGACCTGGCCGCCGGTGGGTTTGCAGCGGGTCGGATCCTGCCTCCCGCCCACCACGGGCACCCGCGATTTGAACTCGGTCTCCAGCCACACCGTGGCCTGGGCGGCGCGCGGCATGGTCACCATGACTGTAAGCGGGTGGGTCGGTGGATCAGGCGCAACCACCAGATACTTGGTGGTGGTCGGGCCGGCTCCCAGTCGAAGTCGGCGCACGACCCCGTTGGCCTGCACGTCGGTCCTGGTCCGAAACCCGACCACACTGTTGCGCGGGACCCGGTTGCCGGCGGCTGGCTCCTGCACCACCACCACCACCGCCCCAGGAGTCTGGGGGTCTCGATCCTCGGCCGCGCCCTGGAGCCCGGCCGCGCGCATCACGACCTTGGCCCGGGCGAGGGTCTGGCCAAAGACGTCGGGGACCTCAACTGTGGCCACGGTTGAGGTGGGAACGTCTTGCAGCGGGAGGATCCGGACCGTCCCGGCGGGCACCCCTGCTGAGGTCGGGGTGGCGGGGCGCTGGACACTGGGGGTGGTGGGCAGCAGCCGGCCGGCCACGGCCAGCGCGGCAACGCCGACCACAACCATCACGATAGTCGCCACCCGGCTCGATACCACCCGCATGCTGCCCCCGGTGCGTCTGGGACCCACCCAGCCAACCATACCGACCGACGCCGCTGGTAGCCGGAAGGTCCACCCGTGCCGTGCGATCCCCTGCACGGTTACCTGCTCGACGCCTCCCCGGTCACAGCTGGGTGTCGGCAGGTCCTGGCCACGACCAGCCCGTCGGCACCACGATCCGCGCCTACCACGGTGGCCGAGGGCAGGGACCGGCCTCGCCTGCGGCGCCGCGCGCGGGAACCCTGCGCCCGCGCGCGGACCGGCCGGTTGCCTGCTGGACGGGCTGCCACCTGGCCGCCGCCCGCCTCAAGGGCGCTGCGCGGTCCTGCGGACTGGCCTGCGGCCCCCCTTGACCCGGCCGTCGTCCAGGCGGCCCGGAGCGACCCGGTCGCCCGGGGCGGGCGAGGAGCAGCGCCCGACCAGCAGGCAGGAGGCGAGGACCGAGGCGGACCACCCCTGGGGCCCCCACCCCCGCCGGCCCCTGCAGGCCCACCAACCAGGAAGGAGGAGCAGTCACCGACCGAACCACCACCGCAACCGACCAACCAGCACCACCCCTGAGCCCCGAGGAGGCAGCCATGGCCGACACCCACGTCACCATCACCGGCAACCTCACCGACGACCCCGACCTGCGCCACACCCCCAACGGCCAGGCCGTGGCCAACTTCCGCCTGGCCGTCACCGCCCGGGTCAAGGACGGCGAGGGCTGGCGCGACGGCGAGACCCGTTCTTCCGCGTCAACGTGGCGGCAGCTGGCCGAGCACGTCACCGAGTCCCTGAGCAAGGGCGACCGGGCGGTGGTCATCGGCCGCCTGAAGTCGCGGTCCTGGGAAACCCCGAGGGCGACAAGCGTTCGGTGGTCGAGGTCGAGGCCGACGAGGTCGCCCCTCGCTGCGCTGGGCATCGCCAAGCCCCAGCGGGCCACCAACGGCGGCAAGGGCAAGGGCGAGTTCAACGACGACGCCCCGTTCTAGCGCCCCGAGCAGCAGTGAGGCCGGGGCGGCGGCCACCGTCCCGGCCTCGCGCACCACGAGCCCTTCGAGGAGGTCTCTCGGATGCACCCCCAACCCTACCCGACCCATGCCGGAGCCGGCCCTGCACCTGCTGGGCGGCATCTGGATCGCGTCCTGTCCCACCTGCGGCTTCCAGCTCACCACCGCCCGCACCCAACAGCGGTGCGAACGCCGGGCCGCCCGCCGCCACTGCCCCGTCTGCCACAGGACGGGACGCTGTGAGCCGGGCCCAGCACATCCTGGCCGTCATCGTCGGCCTCATCACCGGCGTGCTCCTGGTCGAGTCCTATGGGGCCATGGTCGAGGCCGCCCGGGCTGGCGGCCGGGCCATCCCCGAGCTGTGGCCCCTCGGCACCGAGGCCCTGGCGTTGGCCATGGAGGTCTCGGTGCTGGAGGCCAAGCGCCTGGGGCATCGGGCCGTGCTGCGGCTGTCGTGGCTGCTGCTGGTCGCCTCGGTCGCCCTGTCGACCCTGCTCCAGGTCGCGGTCGCCCCGCCGACTCTGGTTGGGTATCTGACCGCTGGCGCCACGCCGGTGTGGCTGTTGGGCAGCTTCGCCGTGCTCAGCCTGCTCTACCGGGCCGACATCAGCGCTGATCCGGCGCCAGCCGCCGCCGAGCCAGGCGCTGAGCAGGCGCCCGCCAGCGCTGATGTGACGCCAAACAGCGCCGAGGTTCAGCAGCCAGGCGCCGGGGTGCTGACCAAGCGCGCCCAGGCCGAGCGCGCCTACGCCAGCCTCAGCGCCACCGGCGCCCCGGTCAGCGCTGGGCAGCTGGCCGGCGCTGCTGGGCTTAGCGCCAGCACGCCCGCGCCCTGGTCGCCGAGTTCCAGACCCGACCCCCGGCCGCCGTCGAGCAGAACGGCCGCCGCCCCGCCGCGGCCGACGCGGACTCGGAGGCCACGTCATGACCGCCGCGCTACCAGTTGACCGGGCCGCCGCCAGCCGCTTGATCGCCGCCCTGGAACATGCCTGGACCGCCATCCACAGTCGCCATCCCGAGGTCCCCAAGGTCGTCATCGTGGTCGCCTCGGGCAGCGACCCCCGCAGCCGGCGGCTGAATCTGGGTCACTTCGCCGCCGGCCGCTGGCAACTCACCAGCCCCGACCAGACGACCGGACTAGGAACCGACCAGGGCGTCGTTGTGGCTGCGACCACCCATGGAGCGCTCTGGGCATTCCATTCATTGACGCGTACGAGCCTGTTGCGCAAAGGCCCAGCAGGTCGTGACCTGCCTTGTTCGGCGCCTTCCCGGTAGCGGTGATCGGGATTGTCAACGGTCCTGGGGTCGAAGGCGTGATGGGCG
>Ga0081538_10004449_pt1 | contig 12921 bp, 14 predicted proteins | sample TabmetS5T2R1_FD_71022 | JGI IMG/M metagenome (GOLD analysis project Ga0081538, IMG submission 71022) | Tabebuia heterophylla rhizosphere microbial communities from the University of Puerto Rico - S5T2R1 | ecosystem: Host-associated > Plants > Roots > Rhizosphere ...
GCCAGCGCTCGGGCGATTGCGAGTCCGATTCCCGCCGAGGCGCCGCAGACAATCGCTGTGCGCCCGTTCAGGCCAAGATCCATGCGATCACCAGGATGACTGCTGGGACGAGGGCTACAGAGGCACCAAGCAGAAGCGGGGAGATCTCGAACGGCCAGCCCTGGTCGCGCTTGCGGATCCAGAATTGCCTGCCGCCCTTGCTGCCCCAGCAGTCGGCGCAGACGCCTTGAACCGTCTTGGTCGTCCGGCCGCAGTGCGGGCAGGGCGAGCTGGGCGCGAGCTTGAGCCGGAGCCCGCTCGGTGTCGTCCGCGGTGGGCCGAGGCGTCTAGATCGGCGGTGCCGCGAGATCGCCTGTTCGGGGCGCGAGCTGGCCGCTCTAGGGTGCGGGGGCAGGACGGTGGCGATGCTGGCAGCATCGGTGCCGGTCTGCCGTCGCAAAGCTCCCGTCATCGGGCGGGCGCCGAAGGCGGCGGGTCGAGGGCGGGAGCGGCCCAGACGCGCCAGATCGCGCAGCCGGACACGCGAGATCGCGGCACCGACGATCTGCTAGGACGAGAGGACGCCGACGACCTCGCGGACGGCCTCGGCCGACTCACCCAGGAGCCGCTGCTCGTCTTCGCTGAGCTCGAGCTCAATGATCTCCTCGATTCCGGCGGCACCGAGCTTGACCGGGACGCCCATGTAGAGGTCTTCGATGCCGTACTCGCCCTCGAGGTAGGCGGTGCACGGCAGGACGCGCTTCTCGTCGAGCATGATCGAGTCGACCATCTGCGCAGCCGCGGCGCCGGGCGCGTACCACGCCGAGGTGCCGAGCAGGCTGACGAGCTCGCCGCCACCCTTGGCCGTGCGCGCCACGAGCTCGGCGATCCGGTCGTCGGAGACGAGCTTCCGAAGCGGGACGCCGCCGACGGTCGTCGCCGAGACGACGGAGACCATCTGGTCGCCGTGGCCACCGAGCACCATCGCCGTCACGTCCTTCACGGATGCGCCTGTCTCCCAGGCGATGAACGTGGCGAACCGGGAGGTGTCGAGGATGCCGGCCATGCCGAAGACGCGGTTCTTCGGCCAACCGGACACGTTCTTGGCGACGTGACACATGGCGTCGAGCGGGTTCGAGACGACGATCAAAATGGCGTCGGGCGACTCCTTGACCACCTGCTCGGTGACCGAGCCGACGATCTTCTCGTTGGTCGAGACGAGGTCGTCGCGGCTCATGTCGCCGGTACGTGGAACGCCGGCCGTGATGACGACGACGTCGGAGCCGGCGGTGATCTCGTACTCGGTCGAACCGGTCACGCGCGGCTCGTAGCAGAGCACGGCCCCCGCCTGGTCGATGTCGAGCGCCTTGCCCTCGGCGAGGCCCTCCTTGATGTCCACGAGCGCCACGTCGCAGTAGTCGCCGCGCGCGAGCTCCTGCGCACAGGTCGCGCCGACGTTCCCGGCGCCCACGACGGTGACCTTCCGGCGTCCTTTCGTCAGCGTGAACTCGTGCCGTCCGGTCTCCATCAGACCCGCACCCCGAGCTTGTCGACGATCGCGTCCGCGACCTCACTCGTTCCGACGGCAGTCGGGTCGTCGCGGGTCGGCTTCATGTCGTAGGTGACGCTCGTGCCTTCGCGGATCACTTCGGCGATCGCTTCCTCGAGCCTGTCGGCCGCCCCCATCTCCTCCAGATAGCGGAGCATCATCACACCGGAGAGCATCTGCGCCATCGGGTTCGCCTTGTTCTGGCCCGCATACTTGGGCGCCGAGCCGTGCGTGGGCTCGAAGATCGCGATCCCTTCGCCGAAGTTCGCGCCCGGCGCCATCCCGAGCCCTCCGATCATCCCCGCGCAGAGGTCGGAGACGATGTCGCCGTAGAGGTTCGGGCAGACGAGGACGTCGTACTCCTCGGGCCGCTGCACGAGCTGCATCGACATGTTGTCGACGATCCGGTCGTCGAACTCGACGTCCGAGTTCTCCTCGGCAACCTCGCGGGCGACGCGGAGATACAGGCCGTCCGTGAACTTCATGATGTTCGCCTTGTGGACGGCTGTGACCTTGCGGCGGCCGTTCCGGCGCGCGTACTCGAAGGCGAACTCGACGATTCTCCGGGAGCCGGTCACCGACAGCGGCTTGATCGAGATCCCGGCGTCGCGGTGGCGCAGCTTGCCTCCGTGCTGCTCGATCCACTCGATCAGCTCCTGGGCCCCTTCAGTGCCTTCCTCGTACTCGATCCCCGCATAGAGGTCCTCGGTGTTCTCGCGGACGACGATCAGGTCGACGTCGTCGAAGCGCGATCGCACTCCTGCATAGCTCTTGCAGGGCCGCACCTGCGCGTAGAGGTCGAGCGCTTTGCGAAGCGTCACGTTGACCGAGCGGAAGCCGCCGCCGACCGGCGTGGTGATCGGCCCCTTCAGCGCGACGCCGTTCTCGCGGATGGAGTCCAAGACCTGCTCGGGGAGCGGGTTTCCGCCGTGCTCGTCCATCACGTCCGCGCCCGCGTGCTGCACGTCCCAGTCGAACTCGACGCCCGTCGCCTCGAGCACCCTCCGAGTCGCCTCGGTCAACTCGGGTCCGATGCCGTCGCCGGGGATGAGCGTGACGCGATGGGCCATGCCGGCGGCGACTCTATCGATTGGCGCTCGGCCTTCGGGGTAGTCTCCTCCCCGATGAACGACTTCAAGCCTGGTCTCGAGGGGGTCGTCGCGGTCGAGACCGAGATCGCGGAGCCCGACCGCGAGGGCGGCTCGCTCCGCTATCGGGGCATCGACATCGAGGAGCTGGTCGGGAACTACCCGTACGAGAACGTGTGGGGGCTGCTCGTCGACAACGATCTGAACACGAGGATGCCCGAGCCGGAGCCGTACGAGCCGGCCGCGCTGACCGGCAATGCTCCGGCAGACCTGCAGGCAGAAACGGCGCGGCTCGCCGGCGATTGGAAGCTCGGCAAGCTGAACGAGATCTCCGACCAGCAGGCACGGGAGGATCTCGGCCGGCTCTCGGCCGAGATGATGGAGATCGTTGCGCGCTCTGCCGCGGTCGCCGACGGGCGCCAGCCCGCACCCGACGATGTGGTCGCACAAGGCGAGACTGCGGCCGAGCGGTTCCTGCTCCGCTGGCGCGGCGAAGCCGACCCCGATCACGTCAAGGCGATCGACACTTACTGGATCTGCACGGCCGAGCACGGCTTGAACGCCTCGACCTTCACCGCCAGGGTCGTCGCCTCGACCGGGGCCGACTGCGGCGCGGCGCTCTCCTCCGCAGTCGGGGCGCTCTCGGGGCCGCTGCACGGCGGCGCACCCGCCTACGTGAAGCCGATGCTGGAAGAGGTCACGCGGATGGGCGACCCCGAACGCTGGGTTGCCGAGACCCTGGCCGCGGGGAGGCGGATCATGGGCTTCGGCCACCGGATCTACCGTGCCGAAGACCCGCGGTCTCGCATTCTCAAGCAGACGGCGAAGGACCTCGGCTCGCCGCAGGTGGAGATCGCCGAGGAGCTGGAACAGGTTGCACTGAAGGCGCTCCAGGAGAAGTCGCCGGATCGCGTCCTCGCGACGAACGTCGAGTACTACTCCGCCATCGTGCTCGACGTAGCCGAGATCCCTCCGCCGCTTGCACCGGCGATGTTCGCCTGCTCGCGGGTCGCGGGCTGGTCGGCGCACATCCTCGAGCAGAAGCGGACCGGCCGCCTGTTCCGGCCGTCTGCGCGCTACGTCGGCCCGGCGCCCCGGTCGCTCTCAGCTGTCTGACCTCGCGACAGCGGCTGCGGAGGCGGACCAGCTCGCGGCGTCAGGCTCTGAGCGGGAGCTCGCAGCTCTGCGCGCACGGTGGGACGACGAGCTCGAAGGCGCCGCGCGGAGCCAGGACTTCCGCGAACGCGCTGTCGCCTACCGCGCGATCGGACAGTTCCGGTACCGGCAGAAGCTCGAGCTGCTCAGGCGGGGGCTCGAAGACGAAAGCCCGGCGGCACGCGGGTCGGCGCTGTTGTCCCTCGAGCTGCTCTCGCGGGACGGGCCGGCGCCCGTGAACGCCGACCGGCCGCTGCTGCACACGCTCGCGGCTAACGACCCGAACGCCGCAGTCCGGCGACTGGCGATTCTCTGCCTGAAGAACGGCTCCCCGCAGCGCGACACGATCGTCATCCTCGAGGGGCTCGCAGCGGACGACGAGCAGGATCGGGACCTACGAGACGCCGCGAAGCGAGTCGCCGCAGTCCTGACGAAGAAGAGCCGCGCGCGTTAAGAGGCGCAGCTGCAGACGCTGCGGTCGGGAAGATGCTTCCCGCAGCCGGCGCACGTCCGACGGCGGTTCTTCCATTCCAGCGCCTTCTTTTGGATTCCGGCGGTCAGCATCAGGAAGCCGACCCCCGTCGTCGTGGCCAGGAGAAGCGTGGTTTCCGGTGTCATCGTTTTCATCGTTTTCCTCGGCGCGCATGTGGGTGCGCCTGGAAGTACGTTTCCCGTCGCCGCCGATCTGTAACGTGGGTGTAGAGCTCGGTAGTAGACAGATCGGCATGGCCGAGCATCTCTTGAACGCTTCTCAAGTCGGCCCCCCCTTCCAGTAGATGGGTTGCAAATGAATGCCGGAGGAGATGGGGATGAACCCGCTCCGGCTCGAGCCCCGCTTTTGCCGCCAAACGACGCAGGATCAGAAATGCTCCCGCGCGGGTCAGAGCGCCGCCCTGGGCGTTGAGGAAGAGCTCCGCGCGGTGCCTTCGGTCGAGGTGCGGCCTCCCTCGAGCGAGGTAGCGGCGGAGCGCCTCCACCGCGCTTCGACCCACCGGGACGACCCGCTCCTTGCCGCCCTTACCGACGGTTCGGACGAGCCGCTCCTCGAGGTCGACGCCCGCCCGGTCGAGCGAGACGGCCTCGCTCACCCGCAATCCGGCGCCGTAGAGCAGCTCGACGAGCGCAGCGTCGCGCAGCGCTCTGGGCGATGTTCCTGCGGCAGCGTCGATCAGCCGTTCGGCCTCCCCGGGCGAGAGAGTCCGAGGGAGCCGCCGAATCCGACGCGGAAGCTCCAGCTCAGCGGCTGTGTTCACGGAAACCGATCCTACGAGGACCAGATGACGCAAATATGAACGAATGGAGGCCACCCGTCTGGCGATGGTTGCGGGGGCGAGGCCGGCCGCTCTGAGCTCCGCGATCCAGCGCTCGAGCTCCTCGGTGGACACGCTCGAGGGCGGCCGCCCGAGCCATTCCGCGAGCGTGGTCAGGTCGCGGCGATAGGCCTCGACCGTGCGCGGAGCGAGCCGCGCCGCCGAGAGAGCCAGGAACGATTCGAGCTCAGGATCGTGGGTGGGAACGGTCATAGACGCGTCTGAGTCGCTTCCCGTCGACGTGGCTGTAGACCTGCGTGGTCGAAAGGGAGCTGTGTCCGAGGAGCTCCTGGATCGTCCGCAGGTCGGCGCCGCCCTCCAGCAGGTGCGTCGCGAAGGCGTGCCGGAACCGATGCGGATGAGGAAGGAGGCGACGCAGAGTGCTTGTGTCGAGGCGCCGCCCGCGCGCAGAGATGAAGAGCGCGTTCTCGGCGCCGACCGACAACGCCGGCCGGACCTGAAGCCAGCGCGCCAGCCAGTAGGCGGCCTCCTCGCCGAGCGGAACAACTCGCTCCTTGCCGCCTTTCCCGAACACCCGGACCGACTCGCCGTCGAAGTCGACGTCGGCCAGGTTGAGATCGACTGCCTCGCGGCTGCGGAGGCCGGCCGAGTAGATCAACTCCGCCAGCGCGCGGTTGCGAATCGCGAGCGGGCCGTCGGAGCCGAGCTGGCCGAGCTCCGCGTCGACCTCTTCGGGCTTCGGCGCTACCGGCAGCCGCCGCGGGCGCCGCGGCGCGAGGCGGGCGTCCGGCACCCGCGCGGCGCCGAGCGTGAAGCGGAGGAAGGCCCGGACGGCGGCCAGCTTGCGGGCGATCGTCGCGGGCGCGAGTCGCCGCGGGTTGCGGCCGGCGCGCGCCGCGCCCAGCTCGGCTGCGTAGGCGCTGAGGGTTCGGATGTCGACGTCGTCGAGCGACGTGCCCCGCGCCTCGAGCCACGAGGCGAACTCCTGGACGTCCACGCGGTATGCGCGGCGCGTCGACTCGGACAGCGCGGGGCTTGCCAGATACCTCTCGATTGCGGCGGCGGGATTCACCAATCACCATTCGCGGCCGTGAAGGCCGCGTCCTGCCTTGCCGCCTGCGCACTCGCGACCGGCCTTGCCGCCGCGTCGGGAGCGACGCAACCGATCAAGGTGCCCGCCGGTTACCGCGTCGAAGTGTTCGCCACCGGCCTGAACCGCCCGACGGCGATGGCCTTCGGGCCAGGCGGTGCGCTCTACCTCACGCAGGAGACGGGGGAGGTCGTGCGCATCCGGCGGGGCTCGCGCCGTCCGCATGTCGTCCTCCGCGGCTTTCGAGTCCCGCTTGGGCTGACGTGGCATCGCGGCAGGCTCTTCGTCTCTGCCCAGGGAGCGCTCTGGCGCGTCAGTGCCGGGCAGCGGAAGGCGATCGTCGGGAACTTGCCGTTCGGACGCCACCAGCAGGACAACGTCGTCGTCCACCGGGGCCGCCTCTACTTCGGCAGCGGCTCGACCTGCGATGTCTGCACGGAGCGCAGCCGGCTGAGCGCTGCGGTCTTGTCGGTCCGGCCCGACGGCCGCGATCTCCGTGTCGTCGCGCGTGGCCTGAGGAATCCCTATGGGCTCGCCGTCGATCCGGCCACCAGGCGTCTCTATGCGTCGGTCAACGAGCGCGACGAGCTCGGCTCGAATGAGCCGGCCGAGACCATCGTCGAGGTCCGGCAAGGCCGTGACTTCGGCTGGCCGCGCTGCTGGCCGAGCAGCCGGCTGAAGCGGCTACGCGGGAGCTGCGGCGGCGTCACGCCGCCCGCTGCCTACCTCGAGCCACATTCGGCGCCGGGTGGCATGGCGTTCTGGAACGGCGGGCTGTTCGTGGCCGAGTGGGGCGAGTACCTCAAGCGCGTTCACGGCCGGAAGCTGACCAGGGTCGTCCTGCGCCGCGGTCGGCCCGCCCAGGTGACGACGTTCGCGACCGGCTTCGTGCACCCGCTCGCAGTCGCCGTCGACGCGAAGAACGGACTGCTCGTGGCCGACCACGGACGCGGAGTGATCTACCGGATCGAGAAGCGATGAAGCCCTTGGCCCAGGCGCAGGCGGCGACCGCGCCGTAGAACCCGAGCCGGGGCCGCATCGAACAGCAGCCGGGACACCTGCAGGCGGGCGCGGTGTTCAACTCGTCGGCGTAGACACGAGGCACCCATCTGGGCCCGCCCCAACGGAAGTCGAAGGCGAACGACCTGACCACGTGCGCCCAGATGAGCCAGGCCGCCCACCGGGCGACGCCGTAGAAGAACGACGCGCGATAGAGGGCGACGAGCGTCGTCTCGGAGAGGTGGCGTCCTGCCCAGCGCCAGAACGGGTCGGCCGCCATGACCGTGGTGCGGAAATACCCGCGCGTGAGCACGCGCCAGCTGAGGATTCCCCAGACGACGAAGACGCCGTCCCAGACGAAGCCCAGCCCGCTGAAGTACGCTCCCGCGTCGACGTAACGCCCCGTCTGGCCGGCGTAGGCCCAGGCACCGACGGCGAACAGGTGGTCGGTGAACGGAAAGAGCAGCATCGTCCCGACCGTGTCGCCGGTGTCGGTCAGCGCGTGCGCCCATTGCCCGACGACGAAGCTGTAGGCCACGACCTTGTTGCGCCAGATCGCATAGAGGATCAGGCCGATCAGGACGCCAAAAAGGAGCGAGTGGGTGAAGCCGGCCCCGGGCCAGCCACGATGGAACTGGGCCGGGTTGTCGGCCTTGAGGTCGAGGCCGAACGGCGTGACGCCGTACACGAACCACTTCGAAGTCAGGTCGGGGGCGTACGAGCCGATGAGCAGTGGGACGAAGGCAATGCGCTTTCCGAGCTCCTTCTGGATCACATAGGGCTCGAGGTCGTGCGCAGACCAGCTCACGAGCGGAGGCGGGAGACGAGCGCAGGGAGCCCGACGACGCAGATGAGGAGGAAGCCGACCGCGACGGGCCAGGCGAAGAGGACCTCGGGGAAGGCGACGCCGATCGCGACATAGGCGACCCCGGTCGCGAGATAGAGCAGCAGTTCACGCCGGCCCGCGGCCAGCGCCTCTCGCAGGCGGAAGGGCGAGCCGTCTTCGCGCACGCGGGCGAGTATGGCGGTTAGACCTCGAAGGCCAGGAGGTCGTCGACCGTCTCGCGGCGGCGAATCAGTCGCGCGTCCCCGTCCGCGACGAGCACGGCGGCCGGGCGCGGAACGCTGTTGTAGTTCGAGCCCATCCCGAGCGTGTACGCGCCGGTGGCGGGCACCGCAAGCAGATCGCCGCGCCGGGGCTCGGGCAGCTCGACCCGCTCGATCAGGACGTCGCCCGACTCGCAGTGCTTGCCGCAGACGCAGTACCAGCCGTTCGCAGGCTCCTCCGCGCGGTTCGCGAGAACCGCCGAGTAGCGCGCACCGTAGAGCTGCGGACGTGGGTTGTCGGACATCCCACCGTCGATCGCGACGTAGGTCGTCGTCTCGCTCGCCTGTTTGACGGTGCCGACCCGGTAGAGCGTGAGGCCCGCGCGGCCGATCAGCGATCGGCCCGGCTCGAAGATCAGCTCCGGCAGCGGAAGGCGGTGGAGCTCCCAGGCGTTTTGGAGACGCCGGATCAGGGTCTCGACGAACTGCGCGACCGGCGGCGCCAGCTCGCCGCCGACGTATTGAATTCCGAGCCCGCCGCCGAGGTCGACGATCTTCGGCGTCCAGTCGAGGCGAGCCCGGCACTCGGCCGCGAAGGCAGCCAGCCAGTCGACCGTCATCCTGGCCGCACCGAGCTCCAGCAGCTGCGAGCCGATGTGAACGTGCAGTCCCGCGACTTCGATGCCGATCGCCCGTGCGCGGTCGATCGCCTCAACCGCCTGCTCTGGAGGCAGCCCGAATTTCGAGCCGTGGTGGGCGGTCTTGATCGCGTCGTGCGTCTCGGCGTCGATCCCCGGGGTCGCGCGAACGAGCGTGCGGCGCACGCCGGCGGCCCACGCGCGTTGGATCTCGTCCAGCGCATCGAGGACGACGAGGCCGACGCCTGCCACGGCGGCGGCCCGCAGCTCCTCGTCGCTCTTGTTGTTGCCGTGCGTCACGATCAGCTCGGGCGGGACGCGTGCCCGGAGCGCGAACGAGAGCTCGCCGAGCGTTGAGACGTCTGCGCCCAGGCCCTCGGCGACGAAAAGGCGCAGGAGCGCCAGGCTCTGGAACGCCTTCACGCTGTAGAGGACGTGGGCGTCGGGAGCGGCGGCACGGTAGGCCCGCGCCTGATCGCGCAACGTCTGCTCGCAGTAGACGACGAGCGGTGTGCCGAACTCGTCTGCGAGCGCCGAGACCGGCAGGCCGCCGACGGCGAGCGCGCCCTCTCTGACGGTGGCAGTCGCCGGAAGGACGCCCTCGAGACCTTCGCTCAAGGGGAGAGCTCGTCGGCGAGCAGCGAGTACATGACGAAGTCGACGCGGCGGTTCAGGCGCCGGTTGAAGCGGCTCGACCGCAGCACGCCCTCCTGCATGAAGCCCGCCTTCTCCGCGACCTTCCTCGACGCGACGTTCTGCTCGTCGGCCCGCAGCTGGACGCGCTCCATGCCGTGGTCGGCGATCAGCCAGCGCGAGGCAAGCCGCACCGCCCTGGTGCAGAGCCCTCGCCCGCGGGCCTGCGGCGCCACCCAGTAGCCGACCTCGACGACGCCCTGGTCGGGCTCGCTCCAGCGGACGCCGAGCGAGCCGACCGGCTCGCCGGTCTCCGTGTCCGTGATCGCGAAGTTCGTGGTCCCGCCTTCGGCCCAGCCCTGCCGTGTCTGGGCGATGTACTCGCGGGCATCGTTCTCGGTGTACGGCGACGGGATCAGGTCGAGGAACTCGGCGATCGCGCGGTCGTTGCAGGCCGCGGTGATCGCCTCCACGTCGCCGGGCTCGCCCCAGGGACGCAGGGTCACGACTCCGTCGGTCAGGGGCGGTTCGGGCGGCGGAATGGCCATTGCCATACGATAGGCAGCCTTGTTTCGGGTCAGCGTCCGGGCGGGAAAGTCCCGTCTGGAGCCGAAGGAGAGCGGATGGCAATCATCGAAGACGTACGCGGGACGGTCGATCTGAGTGAGCACGGGCTCGAGCCGAGGGGCCACGTCTTTGCCAATCCGACCACCGCCCTCCTGTACATGCACGCACTGCGGCGCGGCGACGGACAGCTCGCAGAGGGCGGCCCGCTCGTCGTCGACACGGGAGTCCACACGGGCCGTTCGCCGAACGACAAGTTCGTCGTCCGTGAGCCGGGCTCCGAGGACCGGATCGCGTGGGGCAAGGTCAACCAGGATCTCGACGAGGAGCACTTCGAGGGCCTTCGCGACAAGGTGATCTCGTACCTCGAGGGCCGCGACCTCTACGTCGTCGATGCCTTCGCGGGAGCGGATCCGGCGCACCGGCTTGCGCTCCGCGTGATCACCGACAGCCCGTGGCACGCGCTCTTCGCGAAGACCCTCTTCATCGACCCGACCGAGGACGAGTTGGCCGAGCACGAGCCCGAGGCGCTCGTCCTCCACGCGCCGGCCGTCGAGGGTGACCCGGGTGCCGACCGGCTTCGCTCGAAGACGTTCGTCGTGCTCCACCCGTCTCGCGCCGAGGTCGTGATCGGCGGCACGTTCTACGCCGGGGAGATCAAGAAGTCGATCTTCACGCTGATGAACGATCGGCTGCCGCAGGAGGGCGTCTTCCCGATGCACTGCTCGGCCAACGTGGACGACGACGGCCGCGTCGCGGTCTTCTTCGGCCTTTCGGGCACGGGCAAGACCACGCTCTCGGCCGATCCCGAGCGCCACCTGATCGGCGACGACGAGCACGGCTGGGCGGATGACGGCGTCTTCAACATCGAGGGCGGGTGCTACGCGAAGGTGATCCGCCTCTCGGAGGAGGCCGAGCCCGAGATCTACAGGACCACCCGTTCGTGGGGGACGGTGCTCGAGAACGTGATCGCCGACGAGGAGGGCGTGCTCGACCTCGACGACGAGTCGAAGACGGAGAACACCCGCGCCGCGTACAAGCTCGAGCAGATCGCAAATGCGCTCCCCGATAAGCGCGCCGGTCACCCGAGCTCGATCGTCTTCCTGACCGCCGACGCATTCGGGATCCTCCCGCCGATCGCGCGCCTCACCCGCGAGGAGGCGATGTTCTACTTCCTCTCGGGCTTCACGGCGAAGCTCGCCGGCACCGAGATCGGAGTCAAGGAGCCGCAGCCGACGTTCTCCGCCTGCTTCGGCGCGCCCTTCCTCCCGCAGGCGCCTTCGGTGTACGCCCACATGCTCGGCGACAAGCTCGACGAGCATCCGCATGCATCCGTCTGGCTCGTCAATACCGGCTGGACGGGCGGGCCGTACGGCGAAGGCGAGCGGATGCCGATTCAGGCGACCCGGACGATGCTCCGGGCCGCGCTGTCAGGTGAGCTCGACGGCGTCGAGTACCGCGAGGATCCGATCTTCGGTTTCGAGGTGCCGGTCGAGATCCCGGGCGTCGTCCCTCGGCTGCTCGATCCACGCTCGACCTGGAGCGACGCCGAGGCCTACGACCGCAAGGCACGTGAGCTCGCACGCATGTTCCGCGACAACTTCGAGCAGTTCGCGGACGATGCGGGCGAAGCGGTCGCGGCCGCCGGGCCGCAGGTCTAGCCGGCGAAGCCGGCGGGTTCGACCGGCTGGCCCGCCTGGAGGGCGTAGAGATCAGCGAGCGGCGTCGCGCGGTCGACGCGCTCCGCAAGCCCATTGCGGTCGAGCCAGGCGTTGGCCTCCTCCGGCGAGAGCGGGCGGAACTCCACGTTCGCCGCGCAGCGTCCCGGCCGCGCGACCGCCGGGTGCAGAGCCTTGATCGGCTCGTTCGTCGTCACGAGCACGAGGATGCGAAGACCCTGGCCGATGAGGCCGTCGACCACGTTCAGGAAGCGCGAGAGGCCCTGGCCGATGATCGACTTCGCATCGGGCGTGAGCAGCTCGCCCGTGTCTTCCAGGACGAGTAGACGCCATGCTCTGCTGCCTTCGCCGTCCCCGTCGGCGCCGTCGCGGAAGTCAACATAGGCGCCGGTCATCATCGCTCGGTGCATGAAGCGCGGATCGGGCATCTCGGCATAACCCGGCTGGGTGAGGACGCTCATGAGGTAATCGGCCTTTTCGCCGAAGAACGCGTCGGGGTCGACGATGTACTTGAACTCGCACCACTCCCGCCACTCCCAGGCAAGGGCACGCAGCGCGAAGGTCTTGCCCGTGCCGGCCTCGCCGTGCCACAGGATCAGCTGGCCGCCGTGCGCCGGCGTGAACCCGTGCATTAGCCCCTCGAGGGCCGCGCGAGTCGGGGCGGTGTAGTTCGTCTCGAGGTCCCGCCACTCGGGCACCGAGACCTCGCGAAACGAGGGCATCGGGCCGTGCCGCGAGTTCGTCCAGAACTGGACGTTCACCTTGTGTGACGCGCTGGGATCCGGTGGGGGGAGGAGCGCCTTCAGCTCGGCGAACGTCTCCGCAACGCGCGCCGGATCGCTGCCCGCGACCTGGGCATGAATCCAGCCGGAGAAGAGGCCGAGCTGGACGAGGGTTCCGTCGCGGTTGGCGAGCACATAGTCGCCGCCGCCACTCGAGACGCGGTGGAGTACGTCGCCGATCGACTCCAAGGACCGAGCCGCGGTCGGCCACGAGCCCGCCTGGACGTGCTCCAGGCCCTGTTCGATCACGCGCGCGAGGAAGAGCGCGTTCGGCGTGCCGTCCGGCCGGACAGTGTGCGTGAGCTCCAGGCGATCGTGTGACCCGTCCACGGGCCGCAGATGATGCCTGTTGTTACGAGGCTCCGCCCGGCGCGCATCCGATAGCTTGCCGCGTAGTGGAGGCGACGCACGACGTCCTGGTCGTCGGTGCCGGGTGCGCTGGCATGC
>Ga0081538_10004450_pt1 | contig 12921 bp, 13 predicted proteins | sample TabmetS5T2R1_FD_71022 | JGI IMG/M metagenome (GOLD analysis project Ga0081538, IMG submission 71022) | Tabebuia heterophylla rhizosphere microbial communities from the University of Puerto Rico - S5T2R1 | ecosystem: Host-associated > Plants > Roots > Rhizosphere ...
ATCTCGCCCCTGGCCAGCTTGTTCTGCTGATAGAACTCCGTGATCCACTGCCTGAAAGCCGCGCCGGGGAAGGGAGGCCCGTCGTTTACCCACTTGTTCATCGCGAGCCAGGTCTCCATCGGCTTCTCCTCGAAGATGCGCTCCCACATGTTGACGTAGGTGCCGACGTAGTTGGTCACGGGCTTTAGCATCCTGTTGCCCGTGTCGATGAGGTCGCCCGGGATGTTTCCGAAGGCGTCGGCGAGTAGACTCGGGTTCATGTACTTCTCGCTCGTAAACAGGCTGTATAGCCCCATCTCACCCTTCGGGAACTCCACGGGGGCTGTCATGAGGATGAGGTTCTTCAGGTGCTCGGGAAACAGAGAAGCGTACATGGCGCTCATCGTGCCGCCCATGCAGTAGCCTAGAATGGTGAGCTCATCGGAGTGCGAGTGCCTCAAGACTTTCTTTACAGCTCTCGGCAAGTAATCGAGGACGTAGTTCTCGAAGGTGAGGTCCCTGTCCTCGTCGCCAGGGACGCCCCAGTCGAGCATGTAGACGTCGAATCCCTCCCCGACCAGGTACTCGATAAAGCTATTACCTGGCATGAGGTCGAGGATGTAAGGCCTGTTGATAAGGGCGTAGACCATGAGGATAGGGACGGGGTGCTTCTTCTGGGCGTTGGGGGCGTAGTGGTAGACCTTCGCCTTGTTCTTGGTCCATACCGTCTCCTTGGGAGTCTGGCCCGTGTCGGCCTGGGCGCCCTCGACGACGATCCTCATCCCACGGCTGTATTTGGCAAAGAAGTTCTCTACGTCCGCCGGTATGGCGGCGTCGCCCGAAGTGGGAACCGCGCCGTAGTTGGCCGTCTCGGTCATCTAGCTCACTCCCTTCTTGCGCACGTCCTCGACGGTGATCTGACCGCCATGCCCGGTCCCCACTACCTCAGCCAGGTCGACGCCCATCTCGTGCGCCTTGCGCCTCGCAGCGTCCGTGGCCCTGACCTCGACTATTGACCCATTGGTCTCCGCCTCGCCGTCCTGGGTACCACCCTCGAGCGCTGCGAGCAGCCTATCGAGCTTGCCCTCCAACCTGTCGAGCCGCGTTTCGAGCTCCTTGACTGACTCTGTGGTGGCCGGCTCGGCATAACCGTACTCGAAGTCTTCGAGGACCTCCTCGATGCGGTCCACCTTCTCCTCCAGGTTCACGACGAGACCGGCGATCCTGGTGATGTCGGAGCGGACGGGGAGCTGGAGGTTCTTGAGGTAGTCCTCAGAATTGCGCTTGAACACTTTGTAGAAGCTGGCGTAGTGCTGGAGGAAGCGGCTCGAAGGCTCCAGGAACTCCTCGCGCTCGATTACATCCCCCACGAAATCCGAGAATGGGCCGCTCGTCGCGTTGTACCACTGGGTAGCGAGCTGCAACGGATCCCTCGGCGGCGCGCCTCCGGCCAGCAAGTTGGTACGCGCTTCGTCGAGCATCTGCATCCAGCGCGGCAGTAACTCGATTGCGTTCTGGCCCATCTCGGCGCTCTTTTTCCAGGAGTCCGCGCTCAGCTCGAACCACCGCCGCCACAGATCATTGCCCCCCGGATTGCCAGCGACAGGCTCGGGGACTGCCCCGATCATCCGCTCTTGCATCTCTCGCACACCTTCGAACCACCGGCGGTATGCGCCGTAGGGGTCGACCTGCCGCTGCTGGACGCCGGCCATCTCCGACCATACCTTGCTCCCCGATTCCATCCACCGGCGCCAGAGCTCGGCAGGGTCCATGCCGGACACCGCTCCTCTCTCCTCGGTCAACGAAAAACCTCCTCGTCATGCCACGAAACAATAACCATCGCCGGCACCCTCCTCGCTCTCACCGCAGCGAGTGCCGAGCACGCCAATTATACAATCAATCGAAACGTATATGTTAACGGCACATACCAGCTTTTCAGCTAGTCAGCACGCTCAGGCCTTTAAGGCCTTCGCTCATCAGCACTTCAGCACGCCGCCCGGCTTCGCCGGACGGCTTGTCAGCCAGTCAGGCAGGGCTCGCGCACGCGAAAGCTGAACCTTAGCTTCGGGACGAAGATTGCCGCCTTCTCTCGAGAGTAGTGAATCCTAATTCTATGGCGCGCACTGCAGCCTGGGTGCGATCCGAGACCCCTAGTTTGCGGATTATCCGCTCCACGTGCACTTTGGCCGTCCCCTTGCTTATGGTCAGTGTCTGCGCGATCTGCTGGTTGGTCTGCCCGGTTGTCAGGAGTCCGAGAACTTCCGTCTCGCGGGGCGTCAGCGCCTCGTCCAGAGGCTCACGGCCTTCTGACGGAGCACGATATACGTTGTGATGCTTCTCTTCGGCCAATTGCCTGAGGAGTCGCGTGGCCAGTTCCTGGTTGAGTGGAGACTCGCCGTCCAGAGTTCTTCGGACCGCGTTGATCAGGCGCTCTGCAGGGGCGTCTTTGAGCACGTAGCCAGCCGCCCCAGCATCCAGCGCTTCGAGCAGGTAGTCGGGATTCTCGTGCATGGTCACCATGAGTACGCTTACGCCGGGCTGCTCGTGTTTGATGTGGCGGGTAGCCGTTATGCCGTCCATCGCGGGCATGCGGATGTCCATCAGTACGAGATCCGGCGCCAGACGCCGGCAGATTTCGATGGCCTCGAGGCCGGTAGACGCCTCGCCGACAACCTCCAGTCCGGGCTCGTCGCTGAGCAAGCTCAGGAATCCTCTCCTGAGAAGGTGGTGATCGTCGGCGAGGACGAGCCGCTTTATCTCATCCGGCATCGTCAGAGTCCTCTCTGTTCGTCGGCACTTCGACCTCCGCCGTTACCATGGTGTCGGATCCTGGTTCGCTCTTGAGTTCGAACTTCCCGCTTGGTAAGGCTCCTCCGCGGGGATGCACCGGTTCCCATTTCTTGCCCGTCATTTCGCTCACGATCCTGTCATGCGACTTCGTGAGGCTTCAAGCATACCCCAATTTCAATATTTTGGAATGTTTGTTACTCTCTAGGTGGTCCGACGGGGTGTTGCCCGTCTACCGGACCACCTCTCCAAGGTGATTACTGCTACGTTACTTTCTAGGTTTCTATTGTCCTTCGTGCCGAGAGTACACGCAAGTAGCACGACTCTAGAGTAGAATCGCAGCCCCCTGGCCCTGAATGGAGAAGGGAGATCGAATAGTTGCAGATGCCCCCGAGCCTATGACTCGGGGATCTCCTGTCAATCGCCGCGCTGGCGTAGAGACAGCGTCAGCGCCGCGTTAGTTGCTTGTGTCGTTGTCGATCGTCGCCGTGAAGGCCTCCTTTCCGCAAGCGCTCCTGGCGGCATTGTGGGTGTCGTCGGGCTAGAGCCTGGTCGGAGGCATATATGTGGTCGCTACCAAGACGTGTATCTACCGAAAGAAGCGGGTACAAAGATCGAGCACTTCTCGCGGGGGAAAGGAAGCTCACCGTGCCTAACGACTCGAGGTCGAACAACGAGACCATCTTTACTATGGAGGCCACGCCGCTGAAATACGGGCCTGGCGCCTCTGAAGAGGCTGGTTGGGAGCTGAAGCAGATGGGCGTCGGACGGGTGATGCTCGTCTCCGATCCAGGCGTTGTGAAGGCGAACATAACGGGCCGCATCGTGGAGTTGATCGAAGCCGAAGGCATTGAGGTCGAGGTGTGGGACCGTTCGCGTGTCGAGCCGACGGACGACTCATTCCAGGCCGCTGCAGACTTCGCGGCCGAGGGAAACTTCGAAGGGTTCGTCGCCGTGGGCGGCGGCTCGAGCATCGACACGGCCAAGGTCTCAGACCTCATAGCGACGCACGGGGGTGAGATCGTCGACTACGTTAACGCTCCCGTCGGCGGCGGCAAGAAGCCGCCTGGCCCCTTGAAGCCACTCATCGCCATACCGACCACTGCCGGCACGGGCGCCGAGGCGACGACGGTGGCGATCCTGGACATCCCAGATCAAAGAGTGAAGAGTGGCATCTCACACCAATATCTCCGCCCCGACCGTGGCGTCGTCGACCCCCTGCTCACGCTGACCATGCCGCCAGAGGTCACCTCATCCTGCGGCCTCGACGTGGTCTGCCACGCCGCCGAGTCTTATATCTCCAAACCCTACGACGCCCGCCCGAAGCCTGAGAGTCCCGACGACAGGCCGCCCTACCAGGGGGCGAACCCGATAGCGGATATGTGGAGCGCCAGGGCGCTGGAGTACGGCGGCAAGTACCTCAGGCGCGCCGTCGAGAACGGCGAAGACGTCGAAGCGCGAGGCGCGATGATGCTTGGGGCATCACTCGCCGGCGTTGGCTTCGGGTCTGCGGGAGTACATATACCGCACGCCTGCGCCTACCCCATAGCGGGACTCAAGCACGAGTGGCAGCCGCCGGGGTATCCCGAGGACCACCCTTTCGTGCCGCACGGGTGGTCGGTCATCGTCACGGCGCCGGCAGCCTTCCGGTTCACGTACGAGGCTGACCCGGACCGGCACCAGAGAGTCGCCGAGTTGCTCTCCGGCGAGAAGGTGGAGAAGGCCGACGAGAATACGCTGCCTGGGGTTCTGATCCGGCTGATGAAAGACGTGGGCGCGCCGAGAGGCGTGCGCGAGCTCGGCTACGGCGAAGACGACATAGAGGACCTAGTCGACGGCGCTATGAAGCAGCAGCGCCTGCTCGTTGGCGCTCCCCGTGAAGTCAGCGAAGAGGACCTGGCGAACATCATCCGCGAGTCGATGGAGAACTGGTAGCTTCCAATGAAGCATGACCTGTGGCGCAGTGTCGCGCCATCAGGCACAATACCCTCCATTGATTGTTTGTCGAAGGAGGGTAGGGATGCGGCGAGTGCTTTCTTTAGCGGTTACGAGCTTCGTCCTGTCGTGTTTCGTCCTGGTACTCATCGGTGGCCCTGTTGGAGCGCAGGAGAGCGGCGGCATACCCCCTGGCACGGCCGCGACCGGTGTGGATACAGACAATACCAACAGTCCGCCCGACCTGATCGAGGTCGCCGCCAGTGATTGCACCGTCTCGCCCGGCGCGTCCATAACCCTAGAAGATGGCGACGGAACGCGGGCAGTCTTCACCGACCAACAACGAGGGATCACGATCTCGGCCCCGAACGGAAGCCCGACGATTGTGGGACCGACCGGCGATTATATCGGCGACCACGCGACGTTCCCTGACGCTGACACGGCGTTCGACACGGATGGCGACTACAGTGTCGTTACCTCGACGGGTGTCACCTGTGGGGGCGGTGGCAGGACGCCAGCGGACGTCCAATACAAGCCAGGCCCTGTCGATAACCCCAAAGGGGTCATGCCTGAAACGGTCGTGGTCCGCAAAGTGCCCAGGACCGGAGGTCCTCCTTACTTCGCCCTGGCAGCCGTCGCGCTTCTGTCTGTGGCGCTGATCGCAGGTCGCGCCATGCTGAGACCGTAGCGCCTGCCGGATGGAGGAACGGGATTCCCACCAGGGCTGGCCGCGCGGAACCGCTGTCATCGGGGCCGGCACAATGGGACTTGGTGTCGCCGAGTGCTTCGCCGCAGCCGGCATCAGGGTGCTTCTCACCGACGCGACCCCCGAGCTGACAAGGGAGGCGAAGGGTCGACTGGTAAGGCGGACGAAGGGACACGCCGATGCCGGGCTTGTGGCCGAGGGGGCCGTCGGAAGGGCCGAGGCCGTAGAGACCGCGGACGATGTGGCTGGCGCTGTGGGAGACGTGGACTTCGTCTTCGAGGCCGTGCCCGAAGACATCGGGTTGAAAGAGGAGATCCTGGACTCCTGTTCGGCGGCCGCCCCGCAGGATGCCGTTATCGTTTCGAACACGTCTTCGTTGCCGATCAACAACCTCTCGGAGTTCGTCGGACGGCCCGGGCGCTTCTGCGGGATGCACTGGTTCAATCCGCCGGAGTGGACGCCTGGCGTCGAGGTCATTCCGGCAGCCGCTACCGAACCAGAGGTAGTGGAACGGCTGGTCGAGTTCCTGCGCTCTATCGGGAAGCGTCCCACCGTCGTCGGAGACGGGCCTGGTTTTGTGGCCAACCGCATCCAGAATGCCTTGTTTCTGGAGGCACTGCGGTGCGTCGAGGAGGGGCTCGCCTCCCCGCAGGAGGTGGACGAGGTGGTGCGAAGTTGCTTCGGGTTCCGCCTGCCCTTCTTCGGTCCGTTCCAGATCTCCGATATGGCCGGGCTGGACGTGTACGAGAACGTGCTCGACGTCCTGAAGGAAGGCCTCGGCGACCGTTTCACGGCGCCACAGTCGCTGCGGAGACTGGTCGAAGAGGGGCGCACGGGCACCAAAAGCGGCGCCGGGTTTCTGCAGTACACGAACGAGGAGCGGGAGCGGTTACTCCTGGAGCGCGACCGGCGTTACGCGGCGCTGGGCGCGCTGCTAGAAGATCTGCCACCCGTCGATGTAGGAAAGGACACCCCATGATAGAAGCAAGTGTTCTCGTGGTCGGGGCCGGGGCCATCGGCGGCGTAGCGGCGGCGAAGATGGAGGGCGGGGTGCGACGCGCAAGCGTCCTCGACGCTAACAAAGAGCATGTCGAGAGGATGAGGGAGCCAGGCCTCCTGCTCGACGAACTCGGTGAGGAGCGCCGCGTGCGCCTCGACGCCCACGCCGATCCCTCGGCCCTCGAAGGCCCCTTCGATTTCGCCCTCGTTACCCTCAAAGCGCCCCACCTCGAATCCGCCCTTGGTCCTCTGGTAGAGCGAGGTCTGGCAAGTACGTTCGTCTCTTTGGGCAACGGTCTCGTGCAGGACCGTATAGCCGCGATCGTGGGAGAGGAGAACCTCATCGTCGGGACGGTGGAGTGGGGGGCTACGAACCTCGGAGCCGGCCACCTGGCCCAGACCACGAGGGCGCCGTTCGTGATCGGGGAGCCTGACGGAGAGACGAAAGAAAGGACCCGCCTGCTCGCCGAAGTACTCGAAACGGTGGCCGACGTACGTATCACGGAGAACATCAGCGGCCAGGTGTGGTCAAAGCTGCTCGTCAACAGCGCCTTCTCCGGTCTCGGCGCCGTCTCAGGTCTGCTCTACAGCGGGGTCGTCGCCGACCCCGCAGGGAGGGAGGCAGCGCTCGCCGTCTGGCGCGAAGGCTACGATGTTGGGGTGGCCCAAGGGATCACTATGGACGAGGTCCTCGGCGTCCCCGCCGATTCGCTAGTCGTGCGGAGTTCCGAGGATCGGGAGAAAGCCGACGGAGCCCTCGAAGTGGCGATGGGCTACGCCGGGGCGACCAAGGCTTCGATGCTCCAGGACCTCGAGAAGGGCGTGAAGACCGAGGTCGACGTTATAAACGGCGGCGTTGTCGAGAGGGGTAGGGAGTACGGCGTCGAGACCCCGCACAACGAGCGGGTCGTCGACCTGATGCACGCGATGGAGCGGGGCGAGCGGCGTCCGGGCCGGGACGCCTTGGAGGAGTTGCAGGCTCTCAATCCTCGGCGGCGATGATCTTGTCGGCGACCTCGGCCAGGTCGGTCCCGACCACATCCGGCTCTTCTACGAGCGGATCGAAAGGCTGCCTGGCGACGAAGGCCGCGGCGCATCCCGCACGCAAGGCCCCCGCAACGTCCCAGGCGTGGGCCGCGATCAGGCGCATCCCCCGATCGGACACGCCGAGCGACCGCGCGGCCATCCTGTAGGGGGCCGGGGCGGGCTTGAGGCGTCTCGCGGTGTCGGCGGAGAGGATCTGCTCGAACTTATCGGTGAGCCCCGCGTTCTGTATCTGGGCCTCGGCGACCTCCTGCGTGGAGTTGGTAAGGGTGGCGAGACGGAACCCGGCGTCGTGCAGCCTGTCAAGGCTCTCGGGCACTTCTGGGTGTGGCGGCAGGTCGCGCAGTCCGCCCAGGATCTCCTGCCTATCATCCTCAGACACCTCCACCCCCAACCGCTCCTCGGTCATCCCTAGGGCGGCGCCTGCGGCCTCGCCGAAGGTCACGTAGGCGTCCGTAATGGTGGCCACGAAGGCCGATTGCAGCATCTGGTTGAACCACAGCCTCCGCACGGCAGCGTCGCCGAAGACCCGCTCGAAGAGCGGGTCGAGAGCCGCCAGGTCAAGCAACGTCTCGTTCACATCAAAGACACAAACCCTCTTCACAACGTTCCTTTCTCGACAGCGTTCCGCAAAGGTATCACCCTCCCGCAAACCGCAACTAGTTGACATGCTGAAAGGCCCGTAGCGTGCTGACCAGCTAGAATGCTACCTCGGCGCGGCCTTTGAGGCCGAACGCTTCGCGTGCTTCATCGGGGGTGGCCGGCTCGCGGTCGAACATCGCTCCGAGGGCAACTGCCTTCTCGACCAGCTCGGCGTTCGACTCCGCGCGCTTTTCACGGCTGACGCGGAGGTTGTCTTCCAGGCCGACCCTCACGTGGCCGCCGAGCATCAGGCACATCGCGGCGAGGTGGTACTCGGCCGGGTAACCGACGCCGGCCGCCGACCACGTGAAGTCATCTCCGAATAGCTCGGTCGCCGTGCGGCGCATGTGCATCATCTGCTCGATGGTCGCGGCGTTCGCGCCCATCACGCCGAGGACGAACTGGATGTGGACCGGGGTGTCGAGCAAGTCCCTGCCGAGCAGGTACTTTATGTTGTAGAGGTGCCCGACGTCGTAGGCTTCCAGCTCCGGCTTCGCGCCGGCCTCGCGGAACATGGTGCAGACCTTCTCCATGTCGGCGAAGGTGTTGCGGAAGATGTAATCCCGGGTGTCCTCCAGGTAGTCTATCTCCCACTCCTCGTAGTCTCCGCCCCGCTCCGCGATCGGGAAGAGGCCGAAGTTGAAGCTGCCCGTGTTGAACGTGGCCATCTCGGGCTCCAGCTCGGGCAGGACGGCGGCCCGCTCCTCCAGGGTCATGCCCTTCCCGCCGCCCGTGGTCGGCTGTACGATCACATCGCACCGGTCCTTGATCCCCGCGACCACCTCGCGAAAGAGCCCGATGTCCGAGCTCGGTTTCCCAGTCTCCGGCTCTCGGACATGGAGGTGGACGATCGTCGCCCCGGCCTCATGCGCCCCAACGGCGGAGTCGATTATCTCATCCGGCGTTATAGGAATAGCCTCGCTCTGCCCTGGCACGGTCATCCCGCCCGTAATCGCCGCGCTGATGATGAACTTCTCCACACCCGCTCCCTTCTTTAGAGTCCTTACTCGATACTAGATACCCACAAGGACCGCCGCTAACCGGACCCGGCGCCCGGCCGCGGAAAAATGACAGCCCTCTTCCGGAAAAAATCGAACATCCGCCCCACAAATACTGCAAATGAGTGATGCGCTAGCGTCCCGGATCGGTCATGCTCATGTGGCAGTGCCAGAGCACGCAAGACTGCAGAAAGAAGGCAGAGGTGGATAAGACGGTAAAGGGCGAAGCAGCTGTTGGGATCCAGGCTGAGGCGGCCGGTGGTCACGCGTCGCAGGGGATCGGCCCGATCTCCGCGATAGGCGCCGCCTTACACAACCTGATCCGTCTCCGGACGCGAAAGAAGATCTCAGCCGGGGCAATCGACGAACCCGAGCAGGTCAGGAGACCAGGACACAGCGTGTCACGGTCCCCCATGGACGCAGGCATCACCGGGGGTCTTTCGCTGTTCCTCGACAAGCCAGACGCCCATAGGCGACGGTGACACATCCTGATACCTGTAACCTGAAGCCGGAGTTCAGGGAAGGCAATCCTTCCCTGAACTCCTTTCACGTTGTTGCGAAGCGTCCGATGGTCCGCTTCGGGCTGACCTCGCCGAGGTCTTCGGCGAAGATGCGGTAGTAGGCGACCTCCTCGCGGGTTCGCAAGGGAGGTTCGACCTCGTGCCGCTCGCGCCTGAACTCCTCCTCGCTGACGCTTTCTTCCATACGCGCCTTGAGGACCGAGGCGGCCCCCGATCCGTCCCCGAACTGTGCCTTCTTGCGCCACAAAAACTCATCGGGGAGCCAGCCTTCGAAGGCCTGGCGGAGGAGCCTCTTTTCTTCCTGGCCCTCGCCGGCGAGTTTCCACCCTGCCGGGAGGGAGAGTCCGAGGGAGATCATGTCGAGCTCCAGAAAAGGTACCCGCGCTTCGAGGCCGTGGGCCATGGTGACGCGGTCGGCCCGCTGCAGATTCAGGTCGTGCAACCCCTCGATGGTCCGTACCAGTTCGGCGTGTAGCTCTTCCTCCGTGCGGAAATCCCTCAGGTACTCGTAGCCGGCGAAGATCTCATCGGCCCCTTCGCCCGTCAGAACGACCTTGACGTGCCTGGCCGTGAACGCCGCCAGGATGTAGTTGGGTACGGCGCTACGTACCAGCGAGGGGTCGAAGCTCTCGATGGTCCTGACTACCTTGGGCAATGCCGCGAGAGCGTCATCGGCAGTATAGACGCTCTCGTGGTGTTCGGTGTCGAGGTACTCGGCGACAGCGCGGGCGGCCAGCAGGTCGGGAGAATCTGCGAGGCCGACGGCGAAGGTTTCGAGCTTCTCGCCGCGCTCCTCGTACCAGCGGGCCGCGATGGCGGCGACGAGGCTGGAGTCGAGGCCGCCGGAGAGAAAGACGCCGACGGGCACGTCGCCCATCATCTGGCGCCCGACGGTCCTCACGAGCCGGCTGCGGACCTTCTCCAGGATCTCATCCGGAATCCTTGCGCCTGGCTCGTCAGGCCCGCCGAAGCGTTCCAACTCGTCTCGAGGCGGGACGGGTGTGGCGAACTCCACGAGGCCGCCTTCGGGGGTCCAGTAGTGGCCCGGCGGGAAGGATTCGACGTCGGACTGCCAGTCCTCGTCGAAGGATCTCATCTCCGAAGCGAAGCGGACGAGGCCGTCGCGGCGGGCCCAGTACAGAGGCTTGATGCCGACGGGGTCGCGGGCCGCGATAAACGTGCCGTCCTCCCCGGCGATCAAGAACGCGAACATCCCGAGCAACTCAGAGAGGGCGCCGGGCCCCCGCTCGGAGATCAGGCGCAGCGCCACCTCGTTGTCCGAGCGGGTGCCCATCTCGCCGTCTTCGAGGGTCTCCCGGATCTCCTCGTGGTTGTACACCTCGCCGTTGCCGACCAGGTAGAGGTCGCCGTCCGGCGTAAAGAGCGGCTGCTTGCCTCCCTCCACATCGACGATGGAGAGCCGCCTGTGGCCGAGCACGTTCCCCGCCACCTCGATGCGCCCTTCGTCGTCTGGCCCCCTGTGTACGACGCGCGCGAGCATCCGCGAAACGGACTCAGAGTCCATGCCTCCATACCCGCCAATAATTCCACACATCTCACTCCGTTCTACTCCGGGCGCAGTACACACGTCTTCCCAGAAGCGTATCTCCCTACCCGCTAGCGCCCGCGCTCTTTGGACGGCTTCTCTTCGGGTCTTGCGGTCGAACGTCGCCTCAGGTCCCGCCAGATGCCACGGCCGACCAGGAAGAAGGCGAACCCCGCTGCCGAGGCCACGAGCACCTTGACGATCTTCTCGACCCCATCCGGCTGCCCGAGCGCCGAAACGGCGAACGAGAGGATGACGACCATGCTCAACGCGGCGAGGATCGCGGCCACCGACACCACGCCTACCCTTACCACCAGGCTCAAGCACCCCGAACGCAACATGTTCCTCTCATGGCGTTCTCTGGAAGGTTCAACCTTCCAGAGAGCGCGCCGGTCAGCATTTCAGCACTTCAGCTTCTCAGCCTTCTTGCCGAAAGCTGATGGCTCGGTGTACGGAAGGTTCGAGACGTTTGTGTACGGCGCTATCAGTGCCCGAATCTCTGCAGCTTCGTCCATCGCCAGATACTATACTCCCTAAAGCACTGCTCATTTCGGAGCCTTTGCCGTCGGCCGCTGGTGGCGGACCGCGAAAACCACCAGGCCGATACCCAAAGCCGAAGCGGTCTTGACAAACGCTCCGAAATGAGTATACTACTAGTTTGGCAAGATCCTAAAAAAAGCCTGCATTCCCGCACCCATACAACTTCGAGCAACGAAGGGCGGCGTCCGCGCGGCGCGTTTTTGTGGGTTCGGGGCGCCCGGGAGTGGGGACGTCGTGCAGGATTTTGAGGGCGTAGACGGTTTATACAGGAGTAAGGAGGCGTTTGATGGACACCATTGGGATAACCAGCGGGCGGCGCAACGAGCGGCCTGCGGAGACCCCTGATCTCATCCCCGGGTATTTCGCGCGCATCGACAAGGGGAATCTCCTGACGCACAGGGAGGAGATCGACCTCAGCAAGAGGGCCAAGGCCGGTGACGACAGGGCTCGCAAGAAGCTCGTCGAGAAGAACCTGAGGCTCGTGGTCAGCGTTGCCAAGAGGTATCGTGGGATGGGGCTGCCGTTCGAGGACCTTATCCAGGAGGGCAACGTCGGCCTTATGAGGGCCGTCGAGAAGTTCGACCCCGATCGCGGCTGGAGGTTCTCCACGTATGCTACGTGGTGGATCCGCCAGGCCGTGCAGCGTGCTGTGGCGGACAAGGGCCGTACCATCCGCGTCCCCGTGCATATGGGGGATAAGATCAGGAAGATGGCCCGTGCCTACAACGAGCTCTCCACCGAGCTGAGCCGCGAGCCCACCGATGAGGAGGTCGCCGGACGCCTGGAGTGGACCGTCGGCGAGGTGCTCGACGTCAAGAGCGCGATGCCTGACGCCACCAGCCTCAACCAGACCCTCTCCTCCGACGGCGACGGCTCCGAACTCGGAGAGCTGATAGAGGACGAGCGTGCCTCTGAGGTGGCGGGCACGGTCATCGGGGAGATGGAGGTAGGCTCCCTCAAGGAGGCTATCCAGCGGCTCCCCGAGCGTCACAGGCACGTCCTGGTGCGGCGCTACGGCCTCGGCGACCGCGACACCGCGACCCTCGCCAAGCTAAGCGAGGAGCTCGGGATCTCCCGCGAGCGCGTCCGACAGCTGCAGCGCGAGGCCGAGCGTATGCTCGGCAGCGGAGAGCTCGGTATGGTCCTCCGCGGCGCCGCGTAGGGCGAATTGGGGCGGCCCTGGCCGCCCCAATTCGCGCACTTCAGCACGCTCAGGCTTCGCCT
>Ga0081538_10004451_pt1 | contig 12915 bp, 11 predicted proteins | sample TabmetS5T2R1_FD_71022 | JGI IMG/M metagenome (GOLD analysis project Ga0081538, IMG submission 71022) | Tabebuia heterophylla rhizosphere microbial communities from the University of Puerto Rico - S5T2R1 | ecosystem: Host-associated > Plants > Roots > Rhizosphere ...
CGCCGGAGCACGGTTCGACAAGGGGGTGATGATCGAGCGTCCTGACGAGGCTCAGGAGGTCGCCGCGTGATCACGCTGGACGGGCGATCCACAACTCTTGACGATTCCTCTGCGACGCCGCGCCGCAGGTCCAGAGCCCGCCTGTTTCGCGCTCTTACCAAGGAGAAACCTGGATGCTGGACTCGCCGGTGGGCGTTTGTGCAGGTCAGGCACGGTCCGAATATCCAGCTACTTCCGTTCCCTTTAGTAAGGCAACGGTTCGGCCCTCTCAGGCGGGCGTGATCTGTGGGATTCGCCGCTTTGCCGGGCACTCGATCTGGCTTTGGGAGCAAGGTCGCTTGACCCCAGGCTCTGATCGCCTTGCTGTCTCGGCTGATCCGGTTCTTAGCCGAGGCCTTGCGCCACGCGATCATGCAAGGTGCTGCCAGACCTCTAGCCTCGATGGGTCGAAATGGGCCTGTCTCAGACTGGCCTGCCATGCCCGCGTGTCCGGGTAGAGTCGAGCCTTCTGACGTAACGACGGAGGCTCCATGAAAGGGCAAGGGAACCAATCGGGGTTGCCTTACGGCCGCGGAAGCCGAGTATGGCCGCGTGTGCGTCAGGTGATGATCGCCGTGGGCGCAGTGGGGACAACGGTGGCGACGGTCCTTGCCGGATGGGCAGCGCACAATCGGACTTGGTGGCTGGCACTGGTCTTTGTGCTCGCGACGCTAGGAGCCTTGGAGTTCTGGTTGCCCACCCGTCACGGAGGGGCGAGCCTGAGCATCGTGAATGTAGCGCGTCGCCCGACGCTCGTCGAGATGGCAAGGACGCGGCGGACATTGCTCACGCAAGTGCGCCGCACATGGATTGAGGGAGTATTGGATCGCTCTTTGGCTGAGGTTACCCGCGTCGAGCTTGGGCTCGGGCAGGTGCCAGACGCAGTCGTTCACCCCTGGGGGAGGCTGCTGAAGACTTCCCGTGAAGTCGATCAGGTCCTGCCACCCGGGACAGGGATCGCGACAGTCGCCAGTGCGTTCGATAGCCACCTTCTGATTCTCGGAGCACCGGGGGCCGGGAAAACCACGATGCTGCTGGAGTACGTTAGAGAACTGCTCAACGAAGCCGACCGCGACCCGAATGCGCTACTCCCGGTCGTGTTTCATTTATCATCATGGCCGATCAAGCAGCCGCCGCTTGCGCGATGGATGGTTGATGAGCTTCGACTGCGCTATGGGATATCCAGTCGGCTCGCTGCCGACTTCGTTTATGAGGACCGCCTGGCGGTGCTCCTGGATGGGTTGGACGAAGTACCAGAGGACCGTCGGATTGCGTGCGTTCATGCAATAAACGCATTCCGCGCGGACCATGGGCAGGTACCGCTGGTGGTCTGTTCGCGCAGCCGTGAGTATCGAGAACTCATTACACAACTAACGCTGAATGGTGCGGTCGAGGTCCAGCCACTGGACGCTGAGCAGGTGCGACAATGGCTAAAACTCACGGGCCAGCGGCTCGTCGGGTTGGAGACTGTCTTGCGGGATCGTCAGCATTGGCTATGGGAACTGCTGACCAGTCCCCTGCTGCTGGCAATCAGCGCGCTTGCATATCAAGGCCAGCCTGCTGCAGCTATTCGGACTGATGGAAGTGTTGGAACGCTGCTTGATGCATATGTTGAAACAATGCTGGGTCGCCCTCGTGCTCCGCTCGCCTCTCAACAGGAAAGCCTCGGATATGAAGATGCTGACACGGTGCGCTGGCTAGCATGGCTAGCCAAGCGAATGGGCTCGGAGGCTCTATTCTACCCGGATTGGATGCAACCCGACTGGCTTCCGAGCCGCCTCAAGCGGCAACTGGTGACACGCGGTCTCAGCGTGATCCTACGATTAATCTGCACGCTGGTCGGTGGTCTCGTCGGCCTACTGGTGGCATGGCTGCTCGCCCCGATGGATGCCACGCTGTATGGCAGGCCGGTTACCATTAGAGACTGTGTAATAGCCGGCGCTCTAGTCGGAGCGCTGGGAGGCATGATGGGCGACTGGAATTACAGCGTTGCACCGGTTCAACCATTGCGATGGTCATGGAACAATCTGCAGTACAGCAGTTGGAGCATTCTTCTCGTTGTTGTGAGCTTCGTCCTAGTCACTGTATGGATAGATGCATTTGGCAACGTGCTGCTTGACGCTCTTGGAGGCCTGCTTGCAGGTGCCCTCATCGGAGTTCTAATTGGAGGGCTCAGGTGGTGGTACAACTCGGAGCCGGCAAGACCGTTGGAAGGCATCCGGGCGGCTGGGCGGAATGCCTGGCTAGGCGTGGTATTCAGTGTACCAATGGGCGTGGCATTTGGAGTTGTCCTCGGTGTGCTGCAGGCAGGACGGCAAGCTGGCGGGCCGGGCGATAAGCTATACGGCGGGTTAACGATTGGACTCCTCGGCGCAGGGGCCACTACGGCGTTCCTTTGTTCCTATATCGGATTGCGGTTCGGAGGGGCCACATATGTCCGCCACTGGCTATTATTGACCTTGCTTCGCATCGACAGGTTGATTGCTGAGGACTTCGTCGGCTTCCTCGACTATGCTGACAGCCGGGTCCTGCTCCGCCGCGCCGGCGGTGGTTACCTCTTCGTCCACCACCTCATGCAAGACCACTTCGCCTCCCGCTCACAGACGATTCGCCCAAACGTGAAGACAGGTGGGCTTGTCATGGACGAGTGGAGCGCCCAATAGTGCGAGTTGATCTAATGGTCGCAACCGTCACGACTGAAGTCCACTGGTGCAGTCTGTATATGTTGAGCAGGGAGGGTTCTCCCGTCGCAACTCGACTTGTACGACCAGCCTATCGACCCGGGCTTCGTGCTGACGAAGCGCCGAGGCTCCGCGACGGGGGGACGGATTCCCCTGGGGCCGCGCTGGGGCCGCAAGCCAGGGGACAATCAAGGACAACAGCGGCGAGCCACGGTCAACCGACCGTGCAGGTCAGCAACCGTTTCCGAGCGTGCGCCCAGGTCACGCAATCACCCGGATTGTCTCTCGCACGGAGGAAGCCAGGGCCAGCGCCAGCCCCCGCGGCCGACGGCTGTTTGTCGGTTAGCGTCCACGGACGTGGTGTACGGCGGGTCTGAGGAGCTCGAGGTCCCACACCAAGCAAGACCACCGCGTCATCTTCACGAGGTTCTTGGCGGAACACGTGAAGGAGGACACGGTGGTCGCACCGACGATGGACTGGTTGGCCTGGCTGCGCAAGCACCTGGAGCAGGCTGACGCCGATCTGCTGCGGGAGCTGGTGGCGACGTTCGTCCAGGCGTTGATGGGTGCCGAGGCCGACGCGGCCTGCGGCGCTGGGTTTGGCGAGCGTTCACCCGACCGGGTCAATCGGCGCAACGGCTACCGCGAGCGGCGGCTGGACACCCGGGTCGGCACGATCGAGTTGGCGATCCCCAAGCTCCGCCAGGGCAGCTACTTCCCGGACTGGCTGTTGGAGCCCCGCCGGCGCGCCGAGCGCGCCTTGGTGGCGGTGGTGGCCGAGTGCTATGTGCGTGGGGTGTCGACCCGGCGGGTAGCGGGCTTGGTGCAGACCCTGGGCATCGAGGGCATCTCCAAGTCGCAGGTGAGCGAGCTCGCCAAGGGGTTGGACGCCGAAGTGGTCGCCTTCCGGTCCCGGCCGCTGGATGCCGGCCCCTATGCCTCTGTGTGGGTGGACGCGCTCACCCAGCGCTGTCGGGAGGCCGGCCGTATCGTCAACGTGGCCACCGTCATCGCCACCGGCGTCTCGGCCGACGGCCACCGGGAGGTCCTCGGGGTGGACGTGCTGACCGGCGAGGACGGCGCCGGGTGGACGGCGTTCCTGCGTGACCTGGTGGCCCGTGGGCTTGCCGGCGGGCAGTTGGTCATCTCTGACGCGCACACCGGCCTGCAGCAGGCGATCGCGGCGGTGCTGCCCGGCGCTGGCTGGCAACGATGCAGGACCCACTTCATGCGGAACCTGCTGACCAGGGTCCCCAAGTCTGCCCAAGGGCTGGTCGCGACCCTGGTGCGCACGGTCTTTGCCCAGCCCGATGACGCCTCCACCTGGGCCCAGCACGCCCGGGTCGTCGCGCAACTCCAAGAACGCTTCCCAGCCGCCGCCGACCTGCTAGCCGATGCAGCTGCCGAGCTGCTGGCCTTCACCGCCTTCCCCAAGGAGCACTGGCGCCAGATCTGGTCCAACAACCCCCAGGAGCGGCTCAACAAGGAACTCCGGCGGCGCACGGACGTGGTTGGCATCTTCCCCAACCGCCAAGCCGTGCTGCGGCTAGTCGGTGCGGTGCTGGCCGAGCAGCACGACGAATGGGCCGTGACCCGCCGCTACATGAGCACCGAGTCACTGGCCAAGGCCCGCATGCGGCCCATCGACGGCGAACGAGAGGAGGAGCCCAGGGAGCTGGCAGTGACCGGCTGAGGCCGGTCATCCGAGGATGACGTGGTGATCTGCTCGTACACCACTTGCCTGGGCGCGGCCGTGCCAGCAAGTAACGTAACTGGCTAGCCGTCTAGTGGGGACTTACTCCGTAAGGGCCGCACGCATCCAACCTGCGCGATCTACCTCTGGTCCCTGCTGGGGCTCACAGCCAACTAGAATGGCTCAACGAGGACCAACCGGTCGGCGTCGACGGATTCCGAAGCGCCTGTCCGATGGGTGCGGATGGCGGCTTGGGCGAGGAGGGGCATTGTGATCGCCGACGACGATCACCTGCTGGGGCCGCTACTTCGGGGGGAGTCGGCGGGTGGGTCGGGTGCCTACAACAGCTACGACCTGTGGTCGACCTCGCTTCGCCGGGGGGATGCTGGCTCGACCGGCGCGCGGCTGGTCACCGTCCACGAGGCGCTGCACGCCAGCCTGAATGACACCACCGCCTTCGGGATCCTGCTGGCCGCCTGTGCCGTGCTGGCCCGGACACAGCGCGGCGGCTACCAGGGCGCCCTGGAGAGGCTGGTCGGCTACTGCCGGACCGTCCATGAGTCCTTTGCCACCTTTACCAGCCTCTGGCTCGTGGCCGGCGGCGACGGCGCCTTCCTCCAGGGCTACCCGCGGTACCAGCGCTGGTACAAGGACGCCAGCGACCTGGTCCCTCTACCTGACCACCTGCGCCGCAAGGAGATGATGCTGGAGGCGGCGGCCCGGGCGTGCATGCAGCCGCCCGTCCTGGACCGGCTGGCGGGGCTCGGTCCGGACTCGCCCGAGGTATGGGGCATTCCCTTGACCGAGCGGCCCGACCACCGGTTCGGGCTGTTGCACCAGGCAGCCGACCAGGCGTTCTGGACCCGTTCCTGGCAACGGTGCGCCGACGCGGTGGGCGGTGGGTCGCTATGGGCAGCGATCGAGGCCAGCGACCTCGACCCGTCGCACCGTCCGGAGACCTACGACGAGGCGCTCGCCAGCCAGATCCAGACCTGCGCCAATCTGCTATATGAAGACGTGGCCGGCTTGCTCGCTGCCCACGGGGCTCCGACGCTGGACTATGACGGCCACCGCCGATTCAGGGCCGGGGTCATCGAGGCGATCGAGCGGGCGGCGCCGGCGGCCCGCGGGATGCTGCGGATGTCCGAGGACGACCTGGAGGAGACCTTCGAGGGGTGGCGCCGGGAGCGCCTGGTTGTCCGCGAGGCTCCCCGCCCGGCGGTGTTGCACCGCCTCGAGGACCTCCGCAACGGCGGACGGGCGGGAGTCCTGCTTTCCGGCAGTGGCGACAAGCTGCACATCTTCAGCTCAGTTCGCCCGGCCTTCCGGCTGCTGCAGCAGTTCAGCTTCCAGGCTGAGGACGCCGCGTGGCTGGAGCAGCGTGGGCCGGCCCCGGTGGTAACCGTGCGCAGCGGCGACGGCGAACCGGCCCCGCTCGATCTCACCCTGATCGAGCAGCCCTCGCAGCTGGCCGCGCTGGCGAGACAGCTGCCGGCCACGATTCCCGCCCACACCAACGTCGCGCTGGCCTGCCTGGGCGACACCGAGTGGCGCGACCGCTGGTCGGGGGCGTTGACCAGCACCCGGCTGACCGGGCTGGTGGACCTCTCGCCCTTCGCCCAGTTCGACCTCTGGCGCCGCGAAGGCCAGCCGCTCACCTACGCGCAGGCGACCATCGGGGATGACGACGGCGAGCATGCCGAGCTGCTGGTCCTGCTGACCTCGGAGCGGCGGATCCCGCTGCTGGTTGTCTGCACGGCCGTTACCGCAGACATCCTGCGCCAGTACCTGAAACGCAGCTACCCGAAGGCGGTCGACGACGCCGCGGTCATTACCGACCGCATGCAGGACATCGAGGCGACGGCCAGCCATCTGTTGATGGAGGAGTATGCCTTCGACGTCGCCGCCTACTACGGACCCTCCGGCGGCGACCATGACCATGCCGAACGCATCGAGGACCCCGCGTGACCGAGCTGACCGAATACCTCCAACAGAAGAGCGGCCGGAGCTCGACCGACCCGGATTCGCTGACCCTCACCAGCGACGACCTGGAGAAGCTCTGGTCCGAACTAACGCCCGACAGCTACCGCGCACGGCGCGGCCTGGAGCTGTTCCTCGACAGCATAAGGACCGCGGCGGACCAGGCACCCCACCAAGCCGACCTGCAGTTCCGTCCGGGCGGCTGGCAAGTGAACCTGAGCCGCGGGGCGGTACAGACCGTCGTCGCCACTGCCCTGGTGGCCGGTCTGCTGGTGGTCTTCGGCGCAGCGCAGATCCCGGCCGCGGTCGCCACCGCTGTCGTCCCCCTGCTGTTCGACGTCGAGAGGATCCGGCTCACGCCCGGCCAGGAGTACCTCCTCGCCGAGCTGGTGGCACACCGCGAAGCGCTCGATGGGTCGATGACCCCAAGGGAGCTGTACGAGAAGCTACCGCCCGACACCCGCGCCCAGCTTCCATTCATGGAGTTCGCCGACTTCCTGCGCACGTGTTACGAGGCCGGCCTCGCCGATGTCGCCGAGTCGGGAACGGTTCAGCTGCGGCCCGGCGATCGGGCCCGCTTCAGAATCACACTGCGATGATGGTCGGCCACCGTTGGGATTGTGGGCGCGATCAGGACCCGGGCAGCCGGGCCCAAGGGCCGACGCCGCCGACCCGCCTCGGCGTGATGCGCAGCACGTAGCCGGGCGGAGGGTCCGCCATCGGTGGGAACTTCACTCCCGGTCCGATGTAGACCTCGGCCAGGCGCTGCAGCAGCTCGGGTGCGCCGCCCTCGCTGATCCGCGCCCTGCCGTGAACGACCAGGTACTCGTCAAGACCACTGGGGTCGCGACCCCCGGTCACCAGCGACAGGACCACCCTGGGGTCGCGGCGGACATTCGCCAGCTTCTGTCGCCTGCCCAGGTGGCCACTAACGATCTCGTCGCCCTCCAGGCCGACCCACACGATCGTCACCTGCGGGCTCCCGTCGCGGTTCACCGTCACCAGGTGCGCCAGGTGCCCGCTCGTCAACGCGGCTCGCGCCTCGTCGATCAGTACCGACACGCCTGGTCCCTCCTCACCACAACCGGCGGCAATCGCTGGGCCATCCTCACAGCGATTGCCCTGGCTGTCTATCTCGCCGACGCTGAGGCGACAGGGCGGTGGCGTCGCCCACGAGCCCTGCCTGAGGCAGCCGTGGAGGACGGCAAGGGGCCGGCCGTGTCGGCGCGGTGCACGGCCGTGGCGCCTAGCCCGGCCGCCCGGCCGTGCGGTGTGCCGGGGCTGCCGGCGGCCCTGGTCGAGGTGATGCTCAGCGACCTGCCGCCCTCGCCTGCCGCGGCCGCCACGCCCGGCCGGTTCGGCATCTGCCTGCGGCGCGTCCAAGATGTCTGGCGCTTGGAGGTTTCCATCGGGACGGGGACCTGAGAGGAATGGCTCCGCGCCTCGTCCGAGCTGAGGAACAGCGCTTTGCAAGGTGTGCGTCGGGGGGGCAGCTGTGAGGGCTGGAGTGAGGTTTGCGTTGAGGGCTCACATATGCGGGCTGGTGCCAGCAAGTGACGTTAACTGGCTAGCCAGTAGCGTCGCGTCTTGTGGTGTCACTGGCCTGTGAGGGTGCCGGTAGGTCGGCCATCGCGGGCTCAGAATCGTCGGTGCTTCGGATCCAACGAGAGGAGCACCGCGATGACCGACGTGGGCAGGATGAGCGTCCAGGAACTGCTGGGCAAGGTGCTGGCCGACGAGCACGCCGATGTGCTCCGTCAAGCCGTGGTCTGGCTGGCCCAGGAGTTGATGGAGGCCGAGGTGACCGCGGCCGCCGGCGCCAGTTATGGGGAGCGCAGCGCCGACCGGCTGGCACGGCGCAACGGCTATCGGGAGCGGGCCTGGGATACCCGAGTGGGGTCGATCGAGCTGGCCATCCCCAAGCTCAGGCAGGCTCGTACTTCCCGAGCTTCCTGGAGCCGCGCCGGCGCAGCGAGCAGGCGCTGGTCGCGGTGGTCCAGGAGGCCTATGTCAACGGGGTCTCGACCCGCAAGGTGGACCGGCTGGTGGAGGCCCTGGGGCTGGCCGGAGTGAGCAAGGACCAGGTGTCGCGGCTGTGCCGGGGCCTGGACGAGCAGGTCGCCGCCTTCCGCCAGCGGCCGCTGGAGGGCGCCTACCCGTACCTGTGGTTGGACGCCAAGGTCGAGAAGGTGCGGGCCGGCGGCCGGGTCGAGCACCGGGCCCTGGTAGTCGCCTACGGCGTGGACCAGTCCGGCCAGCGCGAGGTCATCGGCCTGGACGTGGGCGCGGCCGAGACCGAGGCGTTCTGGCGCGAGTTTCTCAGAAGTCTGGTCCGCCGCGGCCTTCGAGGCGTGCAGCTGGTGGTCTCCGACGCCCACGAGGGCCTCAAGGCCGCGATCGCCCAGGTGCTCAGCGCTCCCTGGCAGCGCTGCACCGTCCATTTCCTGCGTGATGCCCTGGGGCACTGTCCCAAGGACCTGCAGCAGCTGGTCGGGGCGGCGATCCGGCCGATCTTCCGGGCCGCCACTCTTGAGGAGGCCCGCCGGCTGCTCGAGGAGACCGTCGCCCACCTGGAGGCCAGGGTGCCCAAGGTGGCTCGGCTGCTGTTGGAGGCTGAGACCGATCTGCTGGCCTTCTACGGGTTCCCGGCCGCCCATCGTTCCAAGCTGCGCAGCACCAACCCGCTGGAGCGGGTCAACCGTGAGATCGGCCGCCGCACCGACGTCGTGGGGGTCTTCCCCAACGACGCCGCCCTGTTGCGGTTGGCCGGCAGCTTGCTGATCGAGCAGAACGACGAGTGGCTGGTCAGCCGTCGCTATCTGAGCGAGGCGTCGATGGCCGAGCTCAACGCCTCCGACTCGACCTCAACCGGAAAGGAGCTCCAGGTCGCGTAAACCACACCGACGGCGCTGGTTGTGACACCAACTTGCGCGACGCGACCGGCTAGCCGACTTCCAGTTGAAGGCAACTTGCTCTCCGAGGCCACGTCGGCTGATAGACAGTGACAGGTCTTGAAATGTGGTCAGGTGGGTCGGACGCCATGAGTTCTTGACCGATTGCCGACAGCGTGTGGGTAGAAGCCGACCACTGGCATGGCGACCTCGTCGCTGGATAGACAGCCTGCCATCCAGGCGACACGATGCAGCGGCAAGTCCGGCGAAGGCGGCGTTCGTGGTGGCCCGATGACTGGTTCCGAGGTTCGGTATGCCAACAGCAGCGGGGTCCACATCGCCTATCGCGTGTTTGGTGACGGACCTCTGGACCTGGTCTTGGTTCCAGCATTCACCTCCCACCTGGAGCAGAACCACGAGTGGCCGGGCCTGGTCCGCTGGAACCAGCGGCTGGTGTCGTTCTCCCGGCTCATCGTCTTCGACAAGCGCAGTACCGGACTTTCCGATCACGCGCCCGGACCGATCGTCCTCGAGGACACCATGCAGGATGTCCTGGCGGTCATGGACGCTGCTGGGACCGAGCGCCCAGCCGTCTACGGCGACCTGGAGGGGGCGGCCCTGAGCGCCTTGTTCGCCGCCACCCATCCCGAACGCACCCGGGCCCTGATCCTCTACGGGCCCCTGGTCAAGGGCACCGGCACCGACGACTTCCCCTGGGCACTGGCCCCCGAGCTGCAGGGCTTGTTCCGAGAGCAAGGGCCGGCTGCCTGGGGGAGTGAGCCTATGGCCAGGATGCTGGCCGGTGTGGTGGCTCCCAGCCTGGCCGACGACCAGCCGTTCCTTCAGTTCCTGGCCAAGGCGATGCGGAGCAGCGTCAGTCCGGGAGCTGCCCAGGCCTGGTTGCGGATGATCGCCGACATCGACGTGCGCGAGGCGCTGCCCCAGATCCGCGTGCCGACCTTGATCGTGCACCGGACCGGCGACCGGGCGGTGGACGTGAGAGCGAGCCGCTATGCCGCCGGCCGCATCCCCGGCGCCAAGCTCGTCGAGCTCCCTGGTGGCGACAGCATGCCGTTCGTCGGCGACACCGAGCCGGTTGCCGCCGAGATCGAGGAGTTCCTCACCGGTTCCCGGACCCCACCGATGCCGGATCGGGTCCTGGCCACGATCTTGTTCACCGACATCGCCGGCTCGACCGAACGCGCCGCCGAGGTGGGCGATCGCCGCTGGCGGGAGCTGCTCGGGCGCCACGACGCCCTGGCCCGAGCGCAGCTGGGGAGGTACCGGGGCCGGGAGGTGAAGATGACTGGCGACGGGCTGCTGGCCACCTTCGATGGCCCGGCCCGGGCCGTGGCCTGCGCCGCCGCGATCGGCCGGGAGATGGGCACGCTCGGGCTTGCGGTGCGGGCGGCTGTGCACACCGGCGAGGTCGAGCTCCGGGACGGCGACATCGGCGGGATCGCGGTCCACATCGCCTCGCGGGTCATGGGACTGGCGCGGCCGAACGAGGTGCTGGTGTCCAGTACGGTAAAGGATCTGGTCGCGGGAGCCGAGATCCGGTTCGAGGACCGGAGCGTCCAGTCCCTTCGGGGGGTGCCCGGCCAGTGGCACCTGTTCGCGGCGTTCACCTGAGCGGTTCTGGACTCGATGGCGATTCCCAGAATGGGCCGCACGCCAATCCCGTATTGGTGCGGCCGCGACGACCCCGATGCGCGAGGAGCCTTTCCCGATCGCGGACCGCCGAGCCTGGGCGAGCCCCACAGGGATGGTCGCGTGACAGCCCCCGTCCAGGCCGGCCGGTGTCCGGGTAGGCTTCCCAGCCCCGGCACACGAGAGGACCCTCTGTTGACCACCCAGGTGCTGACCGGCCTGCTGCTGCTGGTCCTGCCGGTCGCCTACAACCTGTTCTTCACCCTGTTGGCCCGCGGCTTCGACTACCCCGACATCCTCCGCCAGCCAACCAGTCAGGTCCTGGCGCGGTTCTCCGCCGGTGGCAGCCGCCTGGTCCTCATCTGGTGGGGGTTCGCCATGAGCGCGGTCCTGCTCGCCCCGGCCGTGGTCCTGGTGTCTGCGACTTTGGCCGACGCCGACCCCACCGTCCTGGCCCTGGCCACCGCCATCGGGCTGCTGGCCGCCCTGGTGCAATTCCTGGGCCTTGTCCGCTGGCCTTTCGCCGTCCCCCATCTGGCCCGCCTCGCCGGTGACCCGGCGACCACCCCGGCCACCCGCGACGCCATCGAGGTCGTCTTCCAGACCCTCAACCGCTACCTGGGCGTGGCCGTCGGTGAGTATCTGGGCTATCTGTTCACCGGCCTGTGGACGGCCCTGGCCGGCGTCGCCCTCATCCAGTCCGACCTGTTGCATCCGCTGTTCGGGGTTGTCGGGTTGGTGCTGGCGCCGCTGTTTGTGCTGGGGTCGCTGGAGTTCGTCGGCCCGTTCGAGGTGCGCGGCTGGAAGCTGGCCGGCTCCCTGGTTCCGTTCGCCTATATCGGCTGGTCGGTGTGGCTGCTGGCCCTCGGCATCGGCCTACTCATCACGGCCTGACCCTGGCTCACGCGGGCGGGGAGTGGGGCGATGCGTCGTCCCCCTTTGAGCTCATGGATCGCCACGAGCCACCTGTCTGCAGTCGCGGCGGGTTCGGGCATTGACATCCTTCGACACCCGAATGTACCCACGGTCCCTGGGCCATCCGAATCTTGGTACGGGTCAGATCGTCCACGCGGCGCTATCTTCGGCGAACGCGCTCACCCACCGCTATTCGATGCGTCAAATTCCTCCATCTCGAACACTCGACGGATTTCGATCTCGCCCGTGGCGCCGTACTCGCCGGGGTAGATCCGGGAAAGCGCCTCGAACGGGGCCCGCTCGGCCCATTCCACGGCCTCGTCCATCGACTGCACCTGGAGGATCCAGTAGCCCGCGATCAGCTCCTTCGACTCGGGGAACGGCCCCTCGATGACGGTGCGGTTCCCTTCGGCGAACCGCACACGCCTCCCCTCGGCGCTCGGGAGCAGCCCGGCCAGGTCCAGGAGCACTCCGGCCTTCTGCAGCTCGTCGTTGTACTTGCCCATCGCGCTCAGGAGTTCCTCGCTCGGCGCGGCGCCCGGATCCGGATCTCCCTTGATCATCATCATCACCCGCATGTCATGCCTCCTTCCTGGTGCTCTCTGCCTTTAGCTTGCTCTGCTCGGTCGAGGACGAGGCCAAACATACGATGAGACCGATTGCTTCGAACGCTGGCCAGCCCACATCAGGACGATTCACCCCATCCCTGTGGCACCTACGGAGCCACGCGACCTGGGAGAACGCTGGTTAGCATGGCGCTCTGTTGTCGATCTCTGATAAGGATGAGGCCGCTGTTCAAGTCCAGCCAGGCCCACGACACCGGCGTTTACCTGCGGGAACGCTCGTGGGCAGTCTCTTCTTGTCCCGGTTGCTTCTGCGCGTCGCGCGAGCACAGCGGTCGCAGAACGCATCCCTGAGTCTGAGGTCCGCTGGAGCGCGAGGCGAAGAACGCCGCCCGCCCCCTCGTTTTGGACTGGCGGCAGCGCCGGTCGGCTCACTCGCTTGGTCGGCCAGGCCGGTCGTCGGCGCGAAGACGCTGGGCCGCCACGGCTAGCACCGAACAGTG
>Ga0081538_10004452_pt1 | contig 12910 bp, 14 predicted proteins | sample TabmetS5T2R1_FD_71022 | JGI IMG/M metagenome (GOLD analysis project Ga0081538, IMG submission 71022) | Tabebuia heterophylla rhizosphere microbial communities from the University of Puerto Rico - S5T2R1 | ecosystem: Host-associated > Plants > Roots > Rhizosphere ...
GGGGCGATCGCCGCGCCGTACCTCGTGCGCCGCCTGGCGCTCCCAGCCGGAGTAGAAGTACGGCGTCTCGGCCTCGAACTCGGCCGCGCAGGTGTCGACGGACTTGAAGCTGCGCTCGAGGCCCGCCTCCGGGTCCTCGCCCCGCGCCAGCGCGGCGATCTCCGCCATGAACCACGGATTGATCCCCGTGCGGCGGCACAGCTCCTCCTCGGAGTGGCCCTGCCGGACAGCCTCGAACATCACCTCATAGCGGTCGTGCGACGGCGTCTCCAGGCGCTCCAGGAGATCGTCCGGCGCCGGCCCGAGCACGTCCAGCTCGCGCGAGCGCATGGCCTTCACGAACGCCTGCTTGAAGGTGCGCCCGATCGCCATCGCCTCGCCGACCGACTGCATCGACGTGTGGAGCGCGCCGTCCGCCCCCGGGAACTTCTCGAAGGCGAAGCGCGGCCACTTGACGACCACGTAGTCGATGGTGGGCTCGAACGAGGCGGGCGTCTTGCGGGTGATGTCGTTGTCGATCTCCTCCAGCGCGTACCCCACCGCAAGCCGCGCCGCGATCTTGGCGATCGGGAAGCCGGTGGCCTTCGAGGCGAGCGCCGAGCTGCGCGAGACGCGCGGGTTCATCTCGATCACGACGATCTCGTCGGTCTCCGGGTTGACCGCGAACTGGATGTTCGATCCCCCGGTCTCCACCCCCACCGCCCGGATCACGGCGAGCGCCTGGTCGCGCAGCTTCTGGTACTGGGCGTCGGTCAGGGTCTGCTGGGGGGCGACCGTGACGCTGTCGCCGGTGTGCACGCCCATCGGGTCGACGTTCTCGATGGAGCAGACGATCACGACGTTGTCGTTCCGGTCGCGCATCACCTCGAGCTCGAACTCGCCCCACCCGATCACCGACTCCTCCACGAGCACCTGGCCGATCGGCGAGGCGGCGAGCCCCTCTGCCACCACCTGGCGGTACTCGGCCTCGGTGCGGGCGATCCCGCCGCCGGCGCCGCCCATCGTGAACCCGGGCCGCACGATCGCCGGCAGGCCGATCTCGGGCAGCGCCCGGTCGGCCTCGCGCATCGACTTGACGGCGGCGCTGCGGGGCACGCGCAGCCCGGCGCGCTCCATCGTGGCCCGGAACAGATCCCGGTCCTCGGCGCGGCGGATGGCGTCGTAGTCGGCGCCGATCAGCTCGACGCGGTACTTCGCGAGCGTCCCGTCCTCGGACAGCTGCCGGGCCAGGTCGAGCGCCGTGCCCCCGCCCAGCGTGGGCAGCATGGCGTCCGGCCGCTCGCGCTCGATCACCTTGGCCACCGGCCCCGGCAGCAGCGGCTCGATGTACGTGGCCGTGGCGAACTCGGGGTCGGTCATGATCGTGGCCGGGTTCGAGTTGACCAGCACGACCTCGTAGCCCTCCTCGAGGAGCACCTTGCAGGCCTGCGCGCCCGAGTAGTCGAACTCGGCGGCCTGCCCGATCACGATCGGGCCGGAGCCGATCACGAGGATCTTGCGGATGTCGTCGCGCCTAGGCACGGGCGGCCTCCAGCGCGTCCTCACGCGAGCGGAAAGCCTGCCCCCGGACGATCCTGCCGTCGCGCGCCCAGTAGACGAGCGCGATCTCCTCCTCGACGGCCGCCCCGCTCGCGCGCCCGCGGGCGGTGGAGCGAGCATGCACGACTACCGCGTCACCCGCCGGCTCGAGCGAGCGGATGTGCACCTCGCCGCTGTCGAACACCTCGGCCCGATCGCGGTAGTAGCGCTCGATGCCCTCGCGCCCGCGGTAGGCCGCGTGCTCCGGCGAGCCGATCGCGCCCACGGTCATCGGCCTCCACTCGAAGCCGGGGTCGAAGAGGTCGTCGTAGGCCTCGACGATCGCGTCGGCTCCACGGTTGTGGGTCTCGATGACTCGTCGCACGAGCTCCTCCGCCTCGCTCACGCCGCCAGCCGCTCCAGGAAGCGGTCGAAGAGGTGGAGCGCGTCATGCGGTCCCGGGCCGGCCTCTGGGTGGTACTGGACGGTGGAGCCCGGCACGTCGCGCAGCACCAGCCCCTCGACGGTGCGGTCGTACAGGTTCAGCTGCTGCAGCTCGGCGGCGCCGAAGTCGGTCTCCCAACGCACCGGCTCTTCGGCGTCGATGGTCCGCTCGCCTCCCGGACCGAGCACCGCGAAGCCGTGGTTCTGCGACGTGATCTCGATGCGGCCCGTCTCGAGGTCCTTGACGGGGTGGTTCGCGCCGCGGTGGCCGAAGGGCAGCTTGTAGGTCTCGAGCCCCACCGCGCGGCAGAGCAGCTGGTGCCCGAGGCAGATGCCCCAGACCGGCACCTTCCCCACCACCCCGCGCACGGTCTCCACGACGTAGTCGAGCGCGGCCGGGTCGCCGGGGCCGTTGGCGAGGAAGACGGCGTCGGGGTCGCGGGCGAGGAGGGCGTCCGCGCTCGTGTCGGCCGGGTGCAGCTCCAGGTGGACCCCGCGCTCACGCAGGTTGCGCACGATGGACGACTTGATGCCGGTGTCGATGGCGATCACCCTTGGCCCTGGGCCCTCGAGAACGACGGGCTCTGAGGGGGAGACCTCCTTGGCCAGGTCGGCGCCTGCCATCGTGGGCTGCGCGTGGACCCGCTCGAGCGCGTCGTTCTCCGGCACCTCGTCGCCGCATACGCCTCCGCGCATCGCTCCCTTGTCGCGGATGTGCCGCACGAGCGCCCGCGTGTCCACGCCGGTCAGCGCGGGCACGCCGCAGTCGCGCAGCCACGACAGCCAGCCGCCCTCGGCGTGCGGGGCGTCCTCGCGGTCCACCCCCTCGCGCATGATCACCGCGCGCGCGTGGATGCGGTCCGACTCCATGTGCGGCGCCGCCACGCCGTAGTTGCCGATCAGGGGGTAGGTGAACACGATGATCTGCCCGGCGTAGGACGGGTCGCTGACCGCCTCCTGGTAGCCCGACATGGCCGTGTTGAACACCACCTCCCCGAGACCGAGTGTCGAGTTTGTCGGCCCCTCGCCGACAAAGTCGACAGTCGCCGCCCCGGCGGGCTCGCCGTCGAAGCGGGAGCCGTCCTCCAGCAAGAGGTAGGCCACTACGCCACGGCTCCCAGGGCGAAGGTGCGCTCGCGGTACGCGACCGCGCCGGCGGCGATCGTGATCCGCACGCGGCCCGTGAGGCGCCGGCCGGCAAAGGCGCAGTTCGCGGAGCGGCTCTCGTAGCCGGCCTCGCCCACCTCCCATTCGGCGTTCAGGTCGACCAGGCAGAGGTTCGCCGGAGCGCCGGTCTCGATCCGCGGCACCGGCAGGCCGAACGGCTCGCCGCCGGCGGTCATCCGCTCCACCAGCACCGGGAGCTCGATCAGGCCGGGCAGGACCAGCTCGGTATGCAGCACGGCGAAGGCGGTCTCGAGCCCCGTGACCCCCATCGGGGCAAGCTCGAAGGGCTGCTCCTTCTCCTCGCGCGCGTGCGGGGCGTGGTCGGTGGCCACGCAGTCGATCGTTCCGGACCGGAGCGCCTCGATCAGGGCGGCGCGGTCGGACTCCCCTCGCAGGGGCGGGTTCATCTTGAAGTTGGTGTCGAGCGAGCGCACGGCCTCGTCGGTGAGCACCAGGTGGTGCGGGGTCACCTCGCAGGTCACCTGGACGCCGGCCTGCTTCGCCAGCTCGACCATCTGCAGCGAGCCGCACGCCGACAGGTGCTGGATGTGGATCCGCCCGCCCTCGTATGCCGCGAGGTCGCAGTCGCGCGCGATCGCCGTCGACTCCGACACCGACGGGATCCCGGCCAGGCCGAGCTGGGCCGACACCTCGCCCTCGTGCATCGCGCCGTCTCCCGACAGCGTCGGGTCCTCCTCGTGCAGGGCCAGCAGCCGGCCGGCGAGGCGCTGGTACTGGAGGGCCTGGCGCATCACGCCCGCCGAACGCACGGGCAGGCCGTCGTCGGTGAAGCCGACGGCGCCGGCGTCGGCCAGGTCGGCCATCTCGGTGAGCTGCTCGCCGCGCTGGCCGACCGTGATCGCGGCGAGGAAGCCGGTCGGGATGCGCGCCTCGGCCCGGGCCCGCTCGCGGAGCGAGCGCAGCACCGGCGCCGAGTCCACCACCGGCTGGGTGTTCGGCTGGGCCAGGATGGCGCAGTAGCCGCCCGCGGCGGCGGCGCGGGTGCCCGAGTCGAGATCCTCCTCGTCCTCGCGTCCCGGCGTGCGAAGGTGCACGTGCGGGTCGACGAAGGCCGGGAGGGCGTGCAGGCCCTCGCCGTCGATGGTCTCCGCGCCCTCCGGCGCGGCAAGCGACTCGCCCAGCTCCGCGATCACGCCGTCGCGGACGAGCACGTCGGCCTGGCCGTCGAGCCCCGCGCGCGGATCGAGCAGCCGGGCGCCGCGCACCAGCACCGTGGACGGCTGCACGGGGGCGCGGTCCAGCTCGAGCGGACGGCGGGGGGCGGCGTCGACCTGGTTCATGCGGGCTGCGGCTCCGTGCTCGCGTGAGAGGGCACGCCGGATGGGGCCCCCCGCCCGGCGAGCAGCTCGTACAGGATCGCCATGCGCACCACCACGCCAGACTCCACCTGCTCCACGATCAGGGCCTGGGGCGAGTCGATCACCTCGGCCGCCAGCTCCACGCCGCGGTTGACGGGGCCGGGGTGCATCAGCAGCTGGTTGGGGCCAAGCCGGCGGCCGTCGATCTGGTACTGCGCCGCGTACTCCCGCAGCGACGGCACGTACGAGCCGGTCATGCGCTCGTTCTGCATCCGCAGGGCGTAGACCACGTCAGCGCTGCCGAGCTCGTCGAGCGTGGTGCGGACCTCGCAGCCGAGCGCCTCGATCCCGCGCGGGATCAGGGTGGGCGGCCCGCAGACCGTGACCTCGCAGCCCATGCGCGTGAAGGCCAGGATGCCCGAGCGGGCCACCCGGCTGTGCAGCACGTCCCCGACGATCCAGACGCGCAGCCCCTCGAGCGCGCCGGCACGCCGCTTGAGCGTGTAGAGGTCGAGCAGCGCCTGGGTGGGGTGCTCGTGCTTGCCGTCGCCCGCGTTGACCACGGCGGCGCGGCTCCAGCGCGCAACGAGCGCCGCCGCCCCGGCGTGCGGCGAGCGGATCACGATGGCGGCCGGGTCGTAGGCGGACAGCGTCTGGACCGTGTCCTTCAGCGACTCGCCCTTGTCCACCGCCGAGCCGCTCGACTTGATCGAAACCAGGTCGGCGCTCAGTCGCTTGGCGGCCAGCTCGAAGCTCGAGCTGGTGCGGGTGGAGGCCTCGTAGAAGAGGTTGATCACCGTGCGTCCGCGCAGCGTGGGGACCTTCTTGATCTCGCGGCCGGACACCTCGGCGAAGCTCGCCGCCCGCCCAAGGATGCGCTCGATGTCCTCGCGGGTCAGGTCGTCGACCGACAGCAGGTGGCGGTTCATGCCGGCACCCCCGCGGCGATCGCGACCTCGTCCACCCCGTCTATCTCCTCCACCCTCACGTTCACCCGCTCGCCGCGGGCGGTGGGCAGGTTCTTCCCGACGTAGTCGGGCCGGAAGGGCAGCTCGCGGTGGCCGCGGTCAGCCAGTACGGCCAGCTGCACGCGCTCGGGGCGGCCGTAGTCGAACAGGGCGTCGATCGCGGCGCGCACGGTGCGGCCGGTATAGAGGACGTCGTCGACCAGCACGATCGTCGTGCCCTCGACCGTGAAGTCCACGTGCGAGGCGTGCACGACCGGCTGGGCGGTGGGGTCGCGGCGCGCCAGGTCGTCGCGGTAGAAGCTGATGTCGATGTCGCCGAGCGGCACCGGCTCTCCGACCAACTCGGCGACGAGGTCCCGCAGCCGCGCGGCCAGCACGGCGCCGCGACGGTGGATTCCGACGACCGCGAGCCTGGTGGGCGACGGAGAGCTGGCCGTCTTCTCGACGATCTCGTGCGCGATGCGCACCAGCGTCCGCCGCACGTCCTCGCGATCGAGGACCGTCTTCTCACTCAAGACCTGCCCCTTCCTGGCCTCACCGGACCGGGTTAAAGGAACCGCTCGATGCAACCTAGCATCCCCCCGGGACGACGCTTCCCCGCGCCGCTACCCTGGGTCGAAGGTGACCTCCGAGCGCGCACAGGCGTACGGTCGGTTGATGCGGACGGTCAGGGACGACGGCCCGGACGCGCTTGCGCCGGACGAGTGCGCGCTGATCCGGGAGGCCGCCGACTCGCTCCTGTTCTGCGACGAGCGCGCCTGGAGCGACGAGGCGCGCGACGGCCTGACGAGGGTCGGCGACCTGGCCGGCGACCTCGTGGGCACGGGCCGCTGGGGCCCCGACCGCGCGGAGCAGCTCTTGCGCGACATCGAGGCCTGCGGCCCGATGGCACGCGTGGGCTGAGCTACCGTCCAGTCGGTGCCGACGGCGGCGCTCGACGGTCTCGACCTCCACTACGCGGAGCGCGGCTCCGGACCGGTCCTTCTGCTCGTGCCGGGCATCCCGGCGATCGCGAGCGATTGGGCGCCGCTCGCCGAGCGGCTGAGCGGCTCGCGCCGGGCGATCGCGTACGACAATCGCGGCAGCGGCCGCTCCAGCGTGACGCCCGGGCCCTACTCGACCGCGTCGCTCGCCGCCGACGCCGTGGCGCTGCTCGACCACCTCGGGATCGAGCGGGCCGACGTGTTCGGCATGTCACTCGGCGGGATGATCGCCCAGGAGATGGCGCTCGGCTGGCCCGACCGCGTCGACCGGCTGGTGCTCGGCTGCACCCACTGCGGCGTGTCGCACTCGGCGCCGATGCCGCGCGAGACCGGACGGGCGTTCGCCATGGAGACCGAGGACTGGGGCGCCCGCATGCGCGCCCTGGCGCCGTTCGCCTTCGCGCGGGAGGTGGATCCCGTGCTGCTCGAGCGCTTCATCGAGAAGAAGACGCGCGACGTGCAGGACCCGGAGGGCTACCGGGCGCAGATCGCGGCGGTGCTCTCCCATGACACGCACGAGCGCCTGCCCGGGATCGTCCACCCGACGGTGATCCTGACCGGGGACGAAGACCAGGTCATCCCGGCGGCGAGCAGCGACGTGCTGCACGAGCGCATCGACGACTCGCTGCTCTACGTCATCAGGGGCGCCGGCCACCTGTTCTTCATGGAGCGCCTGCGCGAGACGGTGCGCGCGCTCGAGACCTACGTGCCGGCCTAGGGCACCGGATCCGGCGCTGCCTCCTCCACGCGCTCGGGCGGGCGCTCGGAGGCCTTCACGTGCACCGGCTCGCCCCGCTCGGGGAAGGGGATCTCGATCCGGTCGAAGTCGCGCGGCACCACGGTGTTCTCGAACGCCGCGCGCGCCTCCTCCCGCAGCTCGCGGCCGCCGTAGCGAGGCGACACGTGCGTGAGGGCCAGCATCGTGACCTGCGCGGCGGCGGCCAGCTCGGCGGCCCCCAGCGCGGTCGAGTGGCGGGTCTCGCGCGCGCGCTCGGCCTCCTCCTCGAGCAGGGTCGCCTCGTGGACGAGGAGGTCGGCCTCGAAGGCCACCAGCCGTGTCATCTCGCAGGGGACCGTGTCGCCGGCGAGGACCAGCTTGCGGCCGCGCCGGGGCTCGCCCATCACCTGGTCGGGGCGCACCCCGTTCACGGTCTCGCCGCGCTGGAGCCGCCCGAAGTCGGGGCCCGGCGTGACCCCCAGGCTCCGGGCGCGATCGGGGTCGAAGACCCCCGGGCGGGGGTCCTCCACGATCGCGAAGCCGAGCGCCAGCCCGCGGTGGTCGACCTCGTAGGCGGCCAGCCGGTACCCGTCGCGCTGCAGCTCGTCGTTGGGCTCGAGCTCGACGAGGGTGACCTCGAACGGCAGGCGGCCGACGAGCGGGGCCATCAGGCGCCAGAAAGCGGCCAGGCCGGGCGGGCCGTAGATCGTCAGGGGACGCTCGCGGGCGCGCAGGGCGAACGACTTCAGCATCCCCGGCAGGCCGAGCACGTGGTCGGCGTGGAAGTGGGTCAGGAAGAGCTCCTCGAAGTCGACCAGCCCGATCGAGCGCATGAGCTGCCGCTGCGTGCCCTCGCCGCAGTCGAACAGGAGCCGCTCGCCGCCGCGGCGAACGACCGTGGCGGGCAGCCCGCGCCGGGCCGACGGCGCGGCTCCGGCGGTTCCGACGAAGAGGACGTCGAGGTCCATGGGAGGAACGCTAGTCCAGGACGACGAGCTCGAAGCTGAGGCCATCCGCCTCCACCCCGGCCAGTCCCATGGTGTGCACCGGCGCGCGGCGGCGCTCGGTCGGGCTGCCCGGGTTGAAGATCTGGAAGCCGTCGTCGGCCCGCTCGTGCAGCGGAAGGTGTGAGTGGCCGAAGACGACGGCGTCCGCCCGGTCGCCGAAGCGGCGGCGCATCCGCTCGAGGCGGCCGGTCCGCGGGCCGGCGTCGTGGACCATCGCGATGCGCGCGCCGCCCGCCTCCACCACGCGCTCGGCCGGCAGCAGCCGGCGCAGCTCGGCGCTGTCCATGTTCCCGTGCACCGCGAGCACCGGCGGCCCGATCGCCTCGAGCTCGCGGAGCACCTCGGCGGTCATCAGGTCGCCGGCGTGCAGCAGCAGGTCCGCCGCCGCGATCCGCTCGACGCAGGCCTCGGGCAGCCGGCGCCCGCCGCGCGGCATGTGGGTGTCGGAGATGACCGCGACGAGCATGCCCGAACTACACTCAACCGCACCCGCGCCCGTAGCTCAGTGGATAGAGCGCTCGCCTCCGGAGCGAGAGGCCGCAGGTTCAAATCCTGCCGGGCGCGCTGCCGTCAGCGGTTCTGCAGCACCGACAGCACGTTGCCGGCCGGGTCCTTGAACCAGGCGATGAACGGGCCGCCCGCTCGCATCACACCCTTCTCGTCCTGCGGGATCTCGTCGCTGCCGTACTGCTCGAACTGCACGCCGCGGGAGCTCAGCTCGTCCACGGCGGCGTCGATGTCGTCCACCTCGAAGTTGAGGACGGTGTAGCCGGCCGGGCTGAAGGTGTGGCTCCTGTAGAGGAGGGTGTCCCTGTCCCCGGCGAGGTGGAGCATCATCAGCCCGCCCTCCTCGTCCTGGACCGTCGTCCGCAAACCCAGCGTCTCGCCGTAGAAGTCCTTCGCCTTCTCGAAGTCGTCCACTCCGATCCCGCTGAATGCCTTGCTGTCCGCGAGCATCAGTCGTCGATCCTTCCCGGCAGGCCGAAGCGCCCGAAGAATGCCTCGACCCAGTCGAGGTCCACGGGCTGCTCCGGCCAGCGCACGTAGTAGTCGGGGTCACCGCTCTCGGTGGAGCGGCAGATGAAGGAGGTGATCTCCTTGATGCGGTCGCCGTCGAGGGTCAGCACGTCGAGGGCGAACGGCAGGTACGTGCCCTCGCCCGGGTGCCAGGCGTACGAGCCCACCGCCGGCTGGCCGTTGGCCCAGCTCCAGCGGTGGCGCCAGCGCCAGTCTCCCGACAGCGGTCCGAAGCGCAGGAAGCCCTCGAGCTTCTCGCGCCCGGTGAACCAGGCGGGCAGCGGCGGCATCGACCAAGCCGCGTCCTCCGCCAGCAGCGACACGACCTGGTTCACGTCGCCCTGCTCCATCGCCCGCATGTAGGCCTCCACCACGCCGCGGACTCCGTCGTCGCCGAGCACCCGCAGCGTGGCCTGCTGGCTCTGATCGGGGAGCTTCTCGTCCACCGTCTTCCGCGCCCGCTGGAGCGCGCTGTTCACCGAGGCGACGCTCGTCTCGAGCGAGTCGGCCGTCTCCTGCGCCGAGAAGCCGAGCACCTCGCGCAGGATGAGTGCCGCGCGCTGGTTCGCGGGCAGGTGCTGGAGCGCGGCCACGAACGCCAGCTCGACGCTCTCGCGCACCTCGTAGCGCGCCTCGGGCGCGGCGTAGTCGTCCTCGAGGCCGAGCCCCTGGTCGGGGAACGGCTCCACCCAGGTCGCCTCCACGGGCGGCATGCCGATGCCCTGGTCGTGCGGGTCGAACGACGGCCCGTAGTCGAGCGGCAGCACGCGCTTCGGCCGGCGCGAGATCAGGTTCAGGGAGGTGTTGGTGGCGATCGTGTAGAGCCAGGAGCGCAGCGAGCTCCTGCCCTCGAACTTGCCGATCGCCCGCCAGGCGCGCAGCATCGTCTCCTGAAGGGCGTCCTCGGCGTCGTGCACCGAGCCGAGCATGCGGTAGCAGTGCGCGTGCAGCTCGCCGCGGTACGGACGGACCAGTCGCTCGAAGGCGCGTTCGTCGCCCTCACGGGCGGACTCGAGCAGATCCTCGGTGCCGGTCGCCATAGCTGCCAGGTTAGTCGCGATGAGTTTCCGCGCGATCCCGGGTCTCTGGTCGGAACATGTCAAGCCCCCTGGTCCACCTGGAGCTGCACACCGGTGACCTGCCGCGCGCGCGGGCGTTCTACTCGGACCTGCTGGGCTGGCGACCCGAGCAGATCCACGTGCGCGAGGGCACGTACGAGGCGCTCGAGCTGGGGGGCCAGGTTGGCGGCGGCATCGTGGAGTGCGCGACCGAGCAGCCGCTGTGGCTGCCCTACGTCGAGGTCGAGCGGATCGCCGAGGCCACCGAGCGCGCCCGCCGCCTGGGCGGCTCTGTCCTGCTGGGGCCGCGCGAGGGACCGGCCGGCTGGCGCAGCGTGATCGCGAGCCCCGCCGGCGGGGAGATAGCGTTCTGGCAGCAGAAGCGATGAAGCGCCTCTACTTCACGGACTCCGACGACGCCAACGCCCTGATCGCAAGCGACCCGATGGCGCTGCTCGTGGGGTTCGCCCTCGATCAGCGCATCACGGTGCGGAAGGCGTTCGAGGGGCCGCTGGCGCTGAAGGAGCGCCTCGGCTCGATCGACGCCGACACGCTGGCCGCCACCGACCTCGAGCCGGTGTTCATGGCGAAGCCCCCGATCCACCGCTACCCCAAGGTGATGGCGAAGCGGATCCACGAGCTCGCCGTGTACGTGCGCGACAACTACGACGGCGACGCCGAGCGCATCTGGCGCGACGCCGCCGACTCCGCGGAGCTGCGGGCCAACCTCATGGGGCTCCCGGGCTTCGGAGAGATGAAGGTGAAGGGCATCGGCGCCGTGCTGGCCAAGCACTTCAACGTGGAGGCGGCGCAGGACCTGGTGCCCTGGCATCCCACGCTCGGCGACGTCGACTCCCCGCAGGCGCTCGACGACTACGAGGCCGAGAAGCGCGTCCACAAGGAGGAGTGGGCGAAGCGATGAGTTTGCGGTGGGCGGTGGGTCTCAGGGCCCATGACCACCGAAACGACATCTGACACGCAGCGCTGGCTGGCGCTCTACGTGCTTTGCGGCGGGATGCTGATGATCGTGCTCGACGCCACGATCGTGAACGTCGCACTGCCGTCGATCCAGGACGATCTCGGCTTCTCGCAGAGCGGCCTGGCCTGGGTCGTGAACGCCTACCTGATCGCCTTCGGCGGCCTGCTGCTGCTGGCGGGGCGGCTGGGCGACCTGATCGGCCAGCGGCGCGTCTTCCTCGCCGGGCTCGCGGTCTTCACGCTGGCGTCGCTCGTCTGCGCAACGGCGCAGACCCAGGGCATGCTGATCGGCGCGCGCTTCGTGCAGGGCGCCGGTGGCGCGATCGCCTCCGCCGTGATCCTCGGGATGATCGTGACGATGTTCCCGGAGCCGCGCGAGCAGGCGAAGGCGATCGGGGTCTACAGCTTCGTGGCTTCCGCCGGGGCGTCGATCGGCCTGCTGGCCGGCGGCCTCCTGACGCAGGCGATCAACTGGCACTGGATCTTCTTCGTGAACGTGCCGATCGGCGTGGGGATCGGGCTGCTGGCACTGCGGCTCGTGGAGCACCGCGAGGGCATCGGGCTCTCCCGCGGCGCGGACTTCCCCGGCGCCGTGCTCCTCACCGCCGGCCTGATGCTGGGCGTGTACGCGCTGCTCGAGGCGGGCGACGAGGGCTGGGGCTCGGTCCAGACGCTCGGGCTCGGCGGCGTCGCGATCGCCCTGCTCGCCGCGTTCGTGACCCGGCAGGCGCGCATCGAGAACCCGCTCATGCCGCTGCGGCTGTTCCGCTCCCGCAACGTGAGCGGCGCGAACCTGGTCATGGGGCTGCTCGTGGTCGGGTTCTTCGGGATGTTCTTCCTCGGAGCCCTCTACCTGCAGGGCATCCTGGGCTACAGCGCGCTCGAGGTCGGCCTCGCCTTCCTGCCGTCGTGCATCGTGATGGGCACGCTGTCGCTCGGCTACGCGGAGAAGCTGATCATGGGCATCGGCCCGAAGGCGACGCTCGTCACCGGGCTGAGCTTCGCCGCGGCGGGCCTGGTCCTCTTCTCGCGGGCGCCGGTGGACGCGAACTACGTGGTCGACATCGCCCCGGTCCAGCTGCTGCTAGGCGCGGGCGCGGGCCTGTCCTTCCCGGCCCTGATGACGCTGGCGATGTCGGGCGCCACGCCGAGCGACGCAGGCCTGGCGTCGGGCCTCGTCAACACGACCGTCCAGGTGGGCGGCGCGATCGGCCTGGCGGTGCTGGCCACGCTCGCCACCTCGCGCACCGAGGGGCTGCGCGCCGACGGCGAGTCGGTGGCGGCCGCGCTGAACGGCGGCTACCACCTGGCGTACCTGGTGGGAGCGGCGCTGACGGTGGTGGCGATCGTGGCGGCGTTGGTGGTGCTGCGGTCGTCGCCCGCGACCGACCACGCGGAGGCCGGCGCCGAGCCGGCCTACAACGCCGCCGCTTAAGGGGTCAGACCCCCTGAGTGTGGTCGACTCAAGGGGTCTGACCCCTCACCCCTGGGGGGAGGGTCTGACCCTCCCCCCTGGGGGGAGATGTCTCGGGCGGCCACGTCTTCCATGCGTTCGAGCCGACGAGCGTCCGGAGCGGCCACCCGCGCCAAGTGAAAGCGGCGCACACCCTCGTTGCTGTCGCTCGGGACGAGTGCGTACCGCCTGACGGTGGGAAAACGCTCAGCCACGCCACGCATTGTCGCCCTATGCAGGCGTTTCGCGCTATCGACAGTCGTCGAAAGATCGCCGGCTG
>Ga0081538_10004453_pt1 | contig 12907 bp, 15 predicted proteins | sample TabmetS5T2R1_FD_71022 | JGI IMG/M metagenome (GOLD analysis project Ga0081538, IMG submission 71022) | Tabebuia heterophylla rhizosphere microbial communities from the University of Puerto Rico - S5T2R1 | ecosystem: Host-associated > Plants > Roots > Rhizosphere ...
GCCCAGATGAGGCCGATGCCGCCGATGACGGAGAGCTCGGCCGCCTGCTCCTGGATCTCCGTGACGACCTCGAGCATGTTCTCGACGGAGTTCTCCGGAAAGGAGCGCCGGAGCTCCTCGATCAGGTAGCTCGACTCGTCCTGCTCCCCGGCGAAGGCGAGCAGCGAGAGCGCCAGGAAGAGGAGCGGGACGAACGCGAGGATGGCGAAGTAGGCGATCATCGCCGCCAGGTGCGTGCCCCTGTCGTCGAGGTACTTGCGGACGATCGCGTGCACGGCGAGGGAGTGTACGGTCCTGTGTTAGGTTTGCCGCCGTGGACGCCGCGAAGGCTCTCGCCGACCTCGTCGAGATCTCCTCGCAGATCGAGTCGGCCGTGCTCGCGGACGGCGACGGGACCGTCCGGGCCTCGACGTTCGCGGACGAGGTGCGAGCCGAGGCGATCGCCAAGGAAGCCCGCGAGCTGCTCACGGCCGCGGCGGGCCCGGCCGGCGACCCGTCCCAGGTCCAAGTCGCGTTCCACGAGGGCTGCGTGTTCGTCGTCTCGGACGGCGAGCGGCTCGTGGCGGCCGTGACCGGGCGGGACCCGACGGCCGGCCTCGTCTTCTACGACCTCAAGACCTGCCTGCGCCTCAGCGCCGAGGCGGAGCCTGCCAAGAAGGCCGCAGCGGGCGCGCGGCGGAGGCGGAAGAAGGACGAGGAGCCGGAGGAGGCCGGCGATGAAGCGTAGGCTCGCGGCGGCGGCCGTGGCCATCGGCTCCCTCGCCGGAGCGGCCGCTCTCTGGCGCAGGCGCTCGGGTGCGGGCAAGGACCGCGCCGACGTCTACTTCGCGGACGGCTCCATGGTGAGCTTCCCCGAGGGAAGCGAGGAGGCGGCGACGCTGTTTCCGATCGCGCGTCGGATCCTCGCCCAGGCTCGAAGCTGATCGCCCCGTGACCGACGCCGAGCTCGCGAGGCTCATCCGCGAGCACGCCTACCTCGAGGGGGACTTCGTCCTCCGCTCGGGGAAGCGCTCGCGCTACTACCTCGACAAGTACCGCTTCGAGACCCGGCCCGACATCCTCGCCGCCCTCGGCGAGCGGCTCTCGGCGCGCATCCGCGAGGTCGCCCCGGCGACAGCGCGCATCGCCGGGCCCGAGCTCGGCGCCGTCGCGCTCGCGGCCGCCGCCTCCCTCGCCTCCGGCCTCCCGTTCCTGCTCGTCCGGAAGGAGGCGAAGGGCTACGGGACGGAGAACCGGCTCGAGGGCGTCTTCGAGGCAGGCGAGGAGGTCTGCCTCGTCGAGGACGTCGTCACCTCGGGCGGCGCGGCGGCGGACGCGATCGACGCGCTCCGCGCGGCCGGGCTCGAGTGCCGCACGGCCATCTGCGTCGTCGACCGGGAGGAGGGCGGGGCGGACGCTCTCGCGCGGAAGGCTGTCCGTCTGCACCCGCTCTTCCGCGCCCGAGAGCTCCTCGAAGCCTGAAAAAACCCCGCAAACCCGCATGGTTGCTTGCTATCGGGGGGCTCTGTTAGGGTGTCGCGGGACTCTTAGTCAGCGTAAATGGACGGAAGGAGAGGGCAGTGACGAAAGCCGAGTTCATCGACAAGGTGGCCGACAAGAGCGGGCTCACCAAGCGGGATGCATCCGCGGCGGTCGACGCGTTCCTCGATTCCATCACCGAGACGCTGAGCGGCGGCGACTCGGTGTCGTTCACCGGCTTCGGCAAATTCTCCCCGCAGCAGCGCGCCGCGCGGCAAGGCGTCAACCCGCGCACAGGCGAGCGCGTGCAGATCCCGGCGGCGACCGTGCCCAAGTTTTCCGCCGGCAGCCAGCTGAAGGCAGCCCTCCGCCGCTAGGCCCTCTCCCTCTCTGCGGATTGCAACGGAGGCCGCGCGAGCGGCCTCCGCGCTTGGACCGGGACCTGGCTTACGAACATATGTTCGTGTATGCTCTGAGAGGTGCAGCTGGCCTTCGATGCGGCCGACCGCCTGGTCGAGCTGATCGAGGAGCGGCGGGGGCCGGTGACCGTCGAGGACGCGGCCCGGTCGCTCTTCGCGCTCGCTCGTGCGCCCGCAGCGCTGGCCCGGGAGCTCCTCGCGGACGTGGTCGCGGGCGACGCTCGGCTCGCCTGGAGCGGCGCCTGCGTCGGGCTCACGGAGCCGCCCGGACGCGACCTCCCCTTCGAGGCTGCGCGCTTCGTCGTCGTCGACCTCGAGACGACGGGGCTCCGCCCAGTCCAGTCCGCCATCTGCGAGATCGGCGCGGTGCGGATCGAGGCGCTGCTCCCCGCGGGGACCTTTCAGACGCTCGTGGATCCCGGCGTGCCCATTCCTGCGGTGATCGAGGGGATCACGGGCCTCGCCGACCGGGACGTCCGCGGCGCGCCGCGGGCGCGCGCGGCCGTGAGCCGCTTCCTCGCCTTCGCCGGCGAGCGCGCGGTCATCGTCGCGCACAACGCCCGCTTCGACCTCGCCTTCCTGGACCGTGAGGTCGAGCTGCTCACGGGCCGCCGCCTGGCCGCGCCGGTCGTCGACACCGTCGGGCTCTCCCGCCGGCTGCTCGCGGGGCGCGTCCCCCGCTTCGGGCTCGCCTCGCTCGCGCACTTCTTCGGGACGTCGGTGAGCCCGTGCCACCGAGCGCTGCCCGACGCGCAGGCGACGGCCGAGATCTTCGTCGCGCTCGTCGGCCTGGCGCAGGAGCGAGGCGCCACCACGGTCTCCGACCTCGTCGAGCTGGCCGCGCCCCGGCGCCGGCGGGTCTACGAGAAGCGCTCGCTCGTCTTCGGCGCCCCGACCCGCCCCGGCGTCTACGTCTTCCGCGACGCGCACGGCCAGGCGCTCTACGTCGGGCGCGCGCGCGACCTGCGTGCCCGCCTGCGCTCCTACTTCCGCTCCGAGCGCCAGCGTCCGGCCGTCGAGGCCGCCCTTGCGGCCGTCGAGCGGGTCGAGTGGCGCGTCCTCGGCTCCGAGCTCGAGGCTGCGCTCGAGGAGCTGAGGCTGATCCGTGAGCTCCGACCGCCGGCGAACGCCCGCGGCAAGCGCGGCCACCAGGCCTTCTACCTGCGCCGGCGCGGGGAGCAGGTCGTCGTCTCCTCCCGACCCGGGCCGCTCGGCCCGATCCGAAGCCGGCGCCGCGCCGAGCGGGCCGCGCGCGCCCTTGACGGCTCGACCGACAGCGAGCTCGCCGACCTGCTCCGGACCGGAGGACCGCTTCCGCGGCTACGCGCGCGGCTTCGCGACCTCTCCGAGTGCCTGCGCTACGAGGACGCCGCACGTCTACGCGATCGCATCGTCGCGCTGGAGCAGGTGCTCCGCGAGCTGGCCGCGCTCGAGCGCCTCCGCGCGACCCAGGTCTGCCTGCTCGCGCCCGCGGGCCAGCCGGGTTTCACGCAGGCGGTCTTCGTCGCAGCCGGCCGGGTGGTCGACGTTCGCGCGCTCCCGCCGGGAGCAGGCGCTGCGCTCGAGATCCGAGCCGGGCTCGCAGCCGCCCGGGCTGCGGAGCCCTCGCTCGAGGCCGAGGACGCCGAGGAGCTGCTGCTGCTCGGCACGTTTCTGCGCAGGCCGCCGCCGGAGCTCGCGGTGGCGCCGCTCGACGAGCGCGCGATCCTCGCCGCAATGCGGGATCCGTCGGCCGCAGTAGCCTAGTGAGATTCCGCGACGGGATCTAAGCTCCCCTTACATGGCACAAGAGGTCGAGGCAGGGGCGCGCTCCGCTGTCGCCGCGACGACGTTCGGCGATCGCGTGGCCGCCGCTGTCGAGGCCAAGCGGAGCCAGCTTCTGGTCGGCCTCGACCCGCGTCCCGAGCTGCTCCCCGTCGAGCTTCGGGGGGACGTCCACCGGAGCCGAGCCGCGGCCGCGGACGCGGTCGGCCGCTTTTGCAGGGGACTGGTCGACGCCGTCGCACCGTACGTCATGGGAGTGAAGGCCCAGCTCGCCTACTTCGAGGCGCTCGGCGCGGACGGTCTGCGGGCGTTCGAGGAGATCTGCGACTACGCGCGCTCGGCGAACCTGCTCGTGGTCGCCGACGCCAAGCGGGGCGACATCGGGTCGACCGCGCGGGCCTACGCGGACGCCTACCTCGAGCGGCGCGAGGACAGGCCCACGCCCGTGGACGCGCTCACGGTGAACCCGTATCTCGGCAGCGACTCCATCGAGCCGTTCGTCGCCGCCTGCCGGCGGTCCGGCAACGGGATCTTCTGCCTGGTGAAGACGTCGAATGCCGGCAGCGCCGACATCCAGGACGCCGCTCTCTCCGACCGTCGCCGGGTGTGGCAGCACGTCGCCGAGCTCGTGGCCGAATGGGGGCAGGATCTCCTCGGCGAGCGCGGGCTCTCGAGCGTCGGCGCGGTCGTCGGGGCCACCTACCCGCGGGCGATCGGCGAGGCGAGGAGGCTCATGCCGCAGGCCATCCTGCTCCTGCCCGGAGTGGGAGCCCAGGGCGGCACGCCCGCCGACGTGGCCCGCGCGTTCACGAGCGGGCCGGCGAGCGCGCTCGTGCCGGTCTCCCGCTCGGTCATCTACGCGTTTCGGGTCGACGGGGCGGACTGGCGCAAGGCCGCGGCGGCCGAGGCGGCCCGCCTCCGCGGCGAGGTGTGGGCGGTGTCGGGGTGGTAGACGCAGATCGCCTTCGCGTCTGGATCGCGCGCCTGGCGGCGCCGCTCGCGTTCTTCTTCGCCGCGACCGTGCTCGTCATCCTCGTCCAGCGGGCGCTCGAATCGGATTCGGGGGAGGCCGGAACGGACGGGCCCACGACGGAGCAGGTCGACACGAACCCGGCGACCACCGCCCCTGGGACGACGGCCGAGCTCCCCCGCGGCTGCAGGAGGGCGCGCTACCGCGTGCGCCCGGGCGACACCCTGGAGTCGATCTCGGAGCGGTGCGACGTCTCCGTCGCCGAGCTGCTCGAGCTTAACCCGAACGTCGACCCGCTCACGCTGAACCCCGGCGACCGGATCAGGATCCGCCCGGCCCAGACCTCGGGGTGACCCCGCGGCGCAGGGCGCGTGCGGCGTGCACTCCTGCGAGGGCGACCGTCAGCACCGGGTTGCCGAGCGTCCTGAGCTCGAGCGCGCCCACCTGCCGCTCGCGCCGGCGACGGGGGATCGTGAGGCTCCGCGGAGGGCTGCCGAGCGGCAGGATGCGCTCGCTGCCGGCACGCTCCTCGCCGGCCCAGACGAAGACGCGAGTCGGTCGCACCTCGATGCCGCCCAGGCCGCGGATCTCCAACTGCAGCGAGCGCTCGACGCCGCGGACGCGCTCGGGCTTGGTCTCTCGCTGCGCCTCCTTCATCGCTCCGAGGATAGCCTGGTGAGAGTGCGGAAGCACGTGCTCGTCCTCTTCCTCGTCGCCTTCGCGGCGCTCCTCGGGAGCGCAGGCGCCGCCGCGTCCACCCCGCCTCCCGTGCAGGCGAAGGCCGTGCTCGTCGCCGACGGGCGCACCGGCGACGTCCTCTACGAGGAGAACGCCGACCGGAGGATGGCGATGGCGAGCATCACGAAGCTGATGACCGCCCTCGTCACACTCGAGCACGCGCGTCCAAAGGACATCGTGACCGTCTCCCCGCAGGCGGTCGGGCGCGGCGGCTCGTCCATCTTCCTCAGCCCGGGCGAGCGGCTGTCCGTCCGTGAGCTGCTCTCCGCGGCCCTGATCCAGAGCGCGAACGACTCGGCGTTCGCGCTGGCCGCCGAGGTCGGGGACGGCAGCGTTCGCCGCTTCGTGCGGATGATGAACGCGAACGCCGCCGAGCTCGGGCTCGACGGGACCCACTACGTGCGCCCGGACGGCCTGGACGTGGGCGGGCACTACTCGACAGCTCGGGAGACGTTCGAGCTGGCCCGCCTCGCCATGCGGGAGCCCCTGATCCGACGGATCGTCCGCAAGCGAACGGCGGTGATCTCGCCGAACCGCACCCTCCGGAGCTGGAACGACCTGCTCTGGACGTTCCCGGGGCTCGTCGGCGTCAAGACGGGCCACACGGACCGCGCCGGCTGGGCCGAGGTGGCGGCGGCGAAGCGGGGACCGACGACGATCTACGCGGTCATCCTCGGCAGCCCGACGCGCGCGCGGCGGAACGCCGATCTCACCGAGCTCCTCGAGTGGGGCTTCGACCAGTACGTGAGCTTCCCAGTCGTCCGCCGGGGAGAGCGCTACGCGACCGCCTCGGTGCCGTTCGAGGAGGACGAGCGCCTCGAGCTCGTGGCCGCCTCGGGGGCGTCGGAGCTCGTGCGCCTCGGGGACGGCTCGCGCTTCGTCGAGCGCGTGGTTGCGCCCGAGATGGTCTCCCTCCCAGTGCGGAAGGGCCAGAAGCTAGGCGAGGTCGTCGTCCTCGAAGGGGGGCGCGAGGTTGCCCGCAGCGACCTCGTCGCCACGCGCGACGTTCCCGCGCCGACCCTGGGCGAGCGCGTCGGCTGGTACGCGGACCGCGCGCTCGACGAGGCCGGCGACCTGCTGGCCGCGGTCGTCCCGGGCTTCTAGCTACGATCCCTCCCCGGTGCCCTCTCCGCCCCCAGTCGGATGATCGTCACCGTCACGCTCAACGCGGCGATCGACCGGACGCTCGTCGTTCCCAACTTCCAGCCGGGCCAGCGTCACCGCGCCAGCGTGGGCTTTCCCAGCGCCGGCGGGAAGGGGATCAACGTCGCCCGCGCCCTCAAGCGTCTCGGCGCGCCCGTCGTCTGCACCGGCCTGGCGGGCGGCCGCACCGGAACGCTCCTCGTCGAGGAGCTGACGAATGAGGGGATCCTGAACGACTTCGTGCGGATCCACGGCGAGTCGCGCACCTCGATCGCGGTCCTCGACCCGACGTCGAACGCCTACACGGAGATCAACGAGTGGGGCCCAGAGGTGACAGAGGAGGAGCTCGACATCCTGCGCGAGAAGCTCGCCTACCTCGCCCAGCGGGCCGAGTTCATCGTCCTCGCCGGCTCGCTGCCGCGGGCGGTCGACCCGGGCTTCTACGGCGAGCTCGTCCGCGAGCTGAACCGCGGCCAGCTGCTCGCCGTCGTCGACTCGGAGGGGGAGCCTCTCCGCCTCGCCGTCGAGGCGGAGCCCTATCTCGTCTCCCCGAACCAGCAGGAGGCGGAGGCGCTCGTCGGCCACGAGTTCGTGGACGACGAGGATCTCGCGGCCGGCCTCGACGAGATCGCCGACCTCGGTGCGCGCAACGTGATCATCACGCGCGCGTCCGGGTGTCACGCGCTCCTGCGGGAGGATCGGACGCAGCTTCGCGTCCGCGCCGAGGCGCCGGGGATGGAGCCCGTGTCCGGCGTCGGCGCAGGGGACACGCTGCTCGCGGGCTTTCTCGCCGCCCGTGTCGGCGGCAAGCCGTTCGAGGAAGCTGTGCGCTCGGCCGTCGCCGCCGGAGCGGCCTCCGTGCTCGAGGCCGGCGCGGGGCGCTTCGACCCGCGCGAGGCGAGCAGGCTCACGCCGCTCGTCCAGCTCGAGCACATCGAGCACGTGGCCCAGGAGGGCTAGCAGCCGTCGCTGGTACGATCGCTCCAAGTTGAGCGTCGAGCTGCGTCAGGACGAGATCGAGCGCCTCCTCGCCCTGGAGCGCAAGTTCGCCAAGGAGGGGCTCACGTTCGACGACGTCCTGCTCGTTCCCGCCGAGTCGGCCGTCCTTCCGGGTGAGGTCTCGACCCGCACCCGGCTCACCCGCTCCATCGAGCTCGAGATCCCGCTCGTGTCGGCGGCGATGGACACCGTCACGGAGGCGCGGACGGCGATCGGCCTCGCGCGCGAGGGCGGCATCGGGGTCATCCATCGCAACCTTCCCGTGGAGGCGCAGGCCGCCGAGGTGGACAAGGTGAAGCGCTCCGAGGCCGGGATGATCGTGGAGCCCGTGACGCTGCCGCCGGGCGCGCCCGTCTCCGCGGCGCTCTCGATCATGGAGACGTACCGGATCTCCGGCGTCCCCGTCACGGACGAGGACGGCCGCCTCGTCGGCATCCTCACCAACCGCGACCTCCGCTTCGAGGACGACACGTCGCGCCCCGTCTCCGACCTGATGACGGCGAAGGACCTCGTCACGGTGCCGGTCGGCACGACGCTCGAGGAGGCCCGCGCCGTCCTCCACAGGCACAAGATCGAGAAGCTTCCGGTCGTCGACCCGGACGGGCGGCTCAAGGGCCTGATCACGGTCAAGGACATCTCGAAGAGGCTCAAGTACCCGCTGGCGACGAAGGACGCGCAGGGACGCCTGTGCGTCGCGGCAGCCGTCGGCACGGGGCCGGAGGGGCTCGAGCGTGCCGCCGCGCTCGTCGACGAGGAGGTGGACGTGCTCGTCGTCGACACGTCCCACGGCCATTCCGTCGGCGTGCTCGAGGCGGTCCAGGAGCTCAAGGCCCGCTACGACGTCGACGTCGTGGCCGGCAACGTCGCCACCCCGGAGGCCACCGCCGCGCTGATCGACGCCGGCGCGGACGCGGTCAAGGTCGGCATGGGCCCTGGGGCGATCTGCACCACGCGCGTCGTCGCCGGGATCGGCGTCCCGCAGGTCACGGCCGTGTACGACTGCGCGCAGGCCGCCTCCCGGCATGGGGTGCCCGTGATCGCGGACGGCGGCGTCCAGTTCTCGGGCGACATCGCCAAGGCGATCGCCGCCGGCGCGGACACGGTCATGCTCGGTGGTCTCCTGGCCGGGACGGACGAGGCTCCCGGCGAGGTCGTCTTCCACCAGGGCGAGCAGTTCAAGGAGTACCGCGGCATGGGCTCGCTCGGGGCGATGCGCGCGCGCCACTCGAGCGACCGCTACTTCCAGCAGGACGTCGAGGAGGTCGGCAAGCTCGTCCCGGAGGGGATCGAGGGCCGCGTCGCGTACAAGGGCCCGCTCAGGAACGTCGTGCACCAGCTCGTCGGTGGCCTCCGCCAGGCGATGGGCTACTGCGGCGCCGCCACGATCGCCGAGCTGAAGGAGGCGCGCTTCGTGCGCCTGACGTCGGCGGGCCAGCGGGAGAGCCATCCGCACGACGTCTCCATCGTCAAGGAAGCGCCCAACTACAGACCCGGCCCCTGATGGGCGAGGTCCTCCCGCTCCCCGTCCAGGAGCCGGCACCCGAGGAGCGCCCCGTCCTCGTCGTCGACTTCGGCGGCCAGTACTCGCAGCTGATCGCGCGACGGGTGCGCGAGTGCCGCGTGTACTCGGAGCTCGTCCACCACACGACCGCCCCCGCCGCTCTCGCGGCGCGGAGGCCGCTCGCGCTCATCCTCTCGGGCGGGCCGGCCTCCGTGTACGCGGAGGGAGCTCCGCAGGCCGAGCCAGGCCTCTTCGACCTGGGCGTGCCCGTGCTGGGAATCTGCTACGGGATGCAGCTGATGGCCAGGGACCTGGGCGGGCGCGTCGAGCGCACCGACAGCTCCGAGTTCGGCCGGGCCGACATCCGCGTCGAACCCGACAGCAGTCTCTTCGGCGGGCTGCCGGCCGAGCAGGTCGGGTGGATGAGCCACCGCGACTCGGTGACGGCGGCGCCCACCGGGGCGCGGGTGACCGCCGGCTCGCCCTCGACGCCGATCGCCGGCTTCGAGGATTCCGCGCGCGGCCTCTACGGGATCCAGTTCCATCCGGAGGTGCTGCACACCGAGCACGGCACGGAGATCCTGAAGAATTTCCTCTACCGCATCGCCGACGCGCCGCCGGCCTGGACCGCCGCCGCCGTGATCGAGGAGGAGACGGCGCGCATCCGCGCGCAGGTCGGCCGCGAGCGGGTGCTCTGCGCCCTCTCCGGCGGGGTCGACTCCGCGGTCGCGGCGCTGCTCGTGCACAAGGCGGTCGGCGACCAGCTCACGTGCGTGTTCGTCGACCACGGGCTCCTCCGCAAGGACGAGGCCGCGCAGGTGGTGGAGACCTTCGGCCGGCACTTCCACGTCCCCCTCATCCACGTCGACGCGCGCGAGCGCTTCCTCTCGCGGCTCGCCGGCGTCTCCGATCCCGAGGAGAAGCGGAAGGCGATCGGCGAGGAGTTCATCCGCGTCTTCGAGGAGGAGGCGCGCGGGCTCGGAGACGTTCGCTACCTCGTGCAGGGGACGCTCTACTCGGACGTGATCGAGTCCGGAGGCTCGAGCGACGGCGTGGCCGCGACGATCAAGTCGCACCACAACGTCGGCGGCCTCCCGGAGGTCATGGACCTCGAGCTGGTGGAGCCGCTCCGGATGCTTTTCAAGGACGAGGTGCGCCGGGTCGGCGAGGAGCTGGGGCTGCCGGAGCAGATGGTGTGGCGCCACCCCTTCCCCGGGCCGGGCCTGGCCATCCGCATCATCGGCGACGTCACCGAGGAGCGGCTCGAGACGCTCCGCGAGGCCGACGCGATCCTGCTCGAGGAGGTGCGCCGCGCCGGCCTCTACCGTGAGCTGTGGCAGTGCTTCGCGGTGCTGCCCGCGATCCGCTCGGTCGGCGTCCAGGGCGACGAGCGCACGTACGCGTACCCGATCGTCATCCGCGCGGTCACGTCCGAGGACGCCATGACCGCCGACTGGGCGCGCCTGCCCTACGACCTGCTCGAGACGATCTCGAGCCGGATCATCAACGAGATCCCCGCGGTCAACCGCGTGGCGCTCGACCTGTCGTCGAAGCCGCCCGCGACGATCGAGTGGGAATGAGTTTCGAGGCCGACACGGGTGCGACCGCGTGCCGCCTCCCCGCCGACGAGGCCGAGGCGGAGGCGGCGTGCCCGCGCTGCGGCGCCGAGATGACGTGGACGAAGGCGAGCTGGCACTGCCTCGCGTGCCGGTACAAGGAGGGCTGCTGCGGCTAGCCGGGTGACCTGCCGACCCGGCGCTCGCCGACACGTCCGCTCCGCCTCGCCTGAAGGGGCCACCCCGGGCCACCACCCGCTTCGAGCGTAACGAGAAAGAGCGCATCGATGTGTGACGCGTCCGTGCCGGCATCGTGCCGACGGCTCGAGGGTGCCCGCGAGATAGCCTCGCTCCGTGAGTCGCTACCGCTGGACGATCCTCGCGCTCGGCACGGTCGCCCAGGCGAGCTACTCGGCCGTCTTCCTCGGGATCCCGGTGCTGGCGCCGCAGCTCCGCGACGAGTACGGCCTCTCCCTCACGCAGGTCGGCGTCGTCCTGGCCGCAGTCAGCATCGGCTCGGTCGCGACCCTGCTGCCGTGGGGCCTCCTGACCGACCGGCTCGGCGAGCGCGGCGTCCTCGCGTCGGGGTTGGCGGCTGCGGGCGTCGCGCTCGCCGCAGCCGCTTTCACCTCCGGCTACGCGCTCCTCGTGACGACGCTCGTGCTCGCGGGCGCGGCCGGAGCGAGCGTGAACGCCGCCAGCGGGCGCGCGGTGATGGGCTGGTTTCGGCCTTCGGAGCGCGGGCTCGCGCTCGGGATCAGGCAGACGGCGCTCCCGCTCGGCGGGGCCGCGGCGGCGCTCTTCCTCCCGCCGATCGCCGCCGCCGGCGGAACGCGCGCGGGACTCCTCGTCCTCGCCGGCACGTGCCTCGCGACCGCGGCGGCCGGCGCGATCGGGCTGCGGGAGGCGCCCCCGGACGACGGCGAGCCGCTCCGCGACGTCGTCCACCCGCTCCGGGACGGGCGCATGTGGCGGCTCGCGGCCGGGAGCGGCCTGATCGTCGTCGCCCAGATCAGCATCATGGCCTTCACCGTCCTCTTCCTCCACGGCGTGCGCGGGCTCTCGACCGCGGCGGCGGCCGGGATCTTCGCCGCCATGCAGCTGATCGGAGCCGCGCTTCGGATCGTCGCGGGCCGCTGGTCGGACCGTGTCGGCACACGCATCCAGCCGTTGCTCAAGCTCGCCTTCGGGCTCTCGGTCGCGATCGCGGTCAGTGCCGCGCTGACCTCGGCGCCCCTCGTCCTCTTCCTGCCGGCGTTTCTCACCGCGGGCGCGCTCTCGCAGTCGTGGAACGGGCTCTCCTTCACCGCCACGGCCGAGCTCGCCGGCCGTCAGCGTGCAGGGGCGGCGCTCGGCTTCCAGCAGACCGCTCTCGCCGTCGCCTCAGCCGTCGCGCCGCCCCTCTTCGCCCTGCTCGTGGAGTCGAGCTCGTGGGGAATCGCGTTCGGTCTCGCCGCCGCCCTTCCGCTCGCGGGCGCGAGCCTCATGCACCGAATCCCTGCCTAAGCGGGAACCGTTCCTCCGCGGCGGCGCCGCAGCAGGCCGAGCGTGATCCCGAGCGCGGCGAGGGCAGCGAGGACGCCGCCGACCACCGGCCACACCGGGAAGCTCGAGCCGCTCGCCGACGATGTCACCGCCGGGAGAGGATCTGCCTGCTTCGGAGCGGGCGGCTCGCCGCCGCCGCCGGCGGCCACGCCGCCGACGCCCACCGCCTCGAACGTGTGCGTCTGCGCACAGGGCACCGCCTGACCGCCCTCGCTCGTGAAGTCGTCGTAGACCTCGTACCTCCAGCTGCCCGCGGTCGGGAAGACCACGTTGGCCACGAACACGGCCGGGTCCTTCGTGCCCCGCGCGACGAACGTCTTCTGCGCGCCGGTCTCGGTGTTCACGATCGTGACCGTCGGGCGCGCGGTCTCGGCGTTCGGCAGGGGCCGGACGCCGTGCTGGAGCACCGTCAGCTCAGCCTTCCAGGTCGCGCCCGGCTGGATGCCGGATGGGGGCGGGGCGAGCCCCACCGTTGCCATGCATCCTGCGCTCGCCGCTCCGGCCTGGACGAGTGCGCCGACGAGTACCGCTGCAATCAAGATTCGCTTCATGCGAGTCCTCCTCTCGCGGCTTCTACGCCGCAGGAGGCTCCGAGGTTCCCGTTTCGGAACCCGTTTCAAAACGAAGCCTTGTGTCGCCGGGCCGCGCTGGGCGGCGCGATGCTGCGTCCTCGGTTGCGCCCGTAGCCTGCGGCTACGAGCGCGCCCTGCGTCCTTGCCTCGCACGCGCCCATCGCACCCCGGCGACGAAGCGTCATTTCGAAACGGGTTCTAGGTCGAGCCCGGCCGGACGAGCCCGCTCTCGTACGCGAAGA
>Ga0081538_10004454_pt1 | contig 12906 bp, 9 predicted proteins | sample TabmetS5T2R1_FD_71022 | JGI IMG/M metagenome (GOLD analysis project Ga0081538, IMG submission 71022) | Tabebuia heterophylla rhizosphere microbial communities from the University of Puerto Rico - S5T2R1 | ecosystem: Host-associated > Plants > Roots > Rhizosphere ...
GCGCCATCAGGCCGGCGATGAAGTGGTAGCCCTGCTTCGTCAGCCCGAGCCCGCGCGGGTCGTCGGCGGGGTCGGCGTCGAACACGTTGCGGTCGCCCTCCCACAGGCTCATGTGGAAGTGGCAGCCGTTGCCGGTCAGGTGCGCGAACGGCTTCGGCATGAACGTCGCGATCAGCCCGCGCTCCTGCGCGAGCGACTCGACCATGTACCGGAAGAACACGGCGCGGTCGCACGAGACGAGCGCGTCGCTGAACGTGAAGTTCTGCTCGAACTGGCCGTTCGCGTCCTCGTGGTCGGTCGCGTAGTTCTCCCAGCCGAGCGTGTTGATGTGGCGCGCGACCTCGGTGACGAAGCCGAGCGAGCGCGTCAGCGCGCGCATGTCGTAGCAGGGCTGGTCGAGGTCGTCGAGCTGATCGGCCAGCTCAATCGCGCCGTCCTCGCGCTTGCGCACGAGGAAGTACTCGAGCTCGCAGCCGATCTTGAACTGGTAGCCGAGCTCGGCCGCGCGCGCGAGTTGGCCGCGCAGGATCGTGCGGGGGCAGAACGGCCACGGCTCGCCCTCGACGGTCACGTCGCAGGCGAAGCGCGCGACCTCCGGCTTCCAGGGCAGGTGGGTGAGCGAGCTGACGTCCGGCATCGCCGCGATATCGGGATCGTGCGGGCCCTGGCCGATGTCGCCGGCGGCGAATCCGGCGAAGCCGGCGCCGTCGGCGAGCAGCCCCTCGAGGTGCGCGACGGGCACGAGCTTCGCGTTCGGCTTGCCGTGCATGTCGACGAACTGGGCGAACAGGAACTCGACGCCGCGGTCGTCGAGCTCGGCGCGGAGCCGGTCCGCGGAAGGAGACGTCTCGATGGCCATGGTGACCCTTCTATAGCCGCGTCCGACCGGCGCCAGCAATGGCGTTCCGGCCGCTCCTGCGCGGGTTGCAGTGTGCGATCTGCACATAGCACGCGTCCGCGTTGCTTGACGGGCCCGCAGGTGCTTCGATGGCGGCGCGAGCTACAAGCGTGGGAGACGCGATGGGCAGGATCGGATGGATCGCGGCGGCGGCTGCCGGCGTCGCGTTGACGGGAGCGACGCCCGGGTCGGCGCAGGCGGCTTGCGCGGCCGACGCCAAGGGCAGCTGGGCCCGCGTCGAGCTCTATCGCGATGTCAATTGCGTGCGCCCGTCGGTCAGCGTCGGCTTCTCCGGCAACGGCGACCGGCCCGACTTCGCGGCGTTCACCAACTACGAGGGCAGCACCTATGACATCGACAACTCGCGCTCGTCGCTGGCCGTCGCCGCGGCGACCTGCGTGCGGCTGTTCGACGCGCCCGGCTACACCGGCGAGGCTTCCGGGCTGCTGTGCGCGCCGGCCACTGCGACCGGCTTCTTCGCGGACCTCGGCGCGCTTAACGACCGCGCCTCCTCGATGCGCGTCTGCCGGGCTTCGATCCGGAGCGATTGCGATCCCGCGCCGCTGCCACCACCACCGCCGCCGCCCGTGCCGAACGGCAGCCCGGCGAGTGCCAACGCCTTGCTGTCGGCCACGTTCGCGCGCGACCGCTCGCGGCGGACGGTCCGGTTCGGCCGTCGCGCGGTCGTGCAGGTCGCCGTCTCGAACGAGGCCGGGCAGCCGATCGCCGCGGCCGCGCTGCAGATCCGCACGCGCGAAGTTCGCTCGGGCGCCGAGTGGCAGGTGGCGCCGGACATCACGACCGGCGCCGACGGCCGCGCGCTCGTCGCGCTCGAGCGCGGGCCCTCGCGCCGGCTGTTGGTGGAGTACCGCGCTCACGCCGGCGATCCGCTGCCGGCGGCATCCGACGTCGTGCGGTTGAACGTGCGCGCGGGCGTGACGCTCAGGGTGCGTCCGCGGCGCGTGCGCGCCGGGCAGTCGGTCCGCATGAGCGGCCGGCTGCGCGCCGCGCCGGCGCGCGCTGAAGCTGCGGCGGCGCTCGGCGCGCGCCTTCTGCGACCACGGCGCGGCGGCGGTGAGCTTCGGCGAGCGCAGCGGCGCCCAGGCGTCGTTGGTCACCTCGCCCGCCCACACGAGGTCCCACAGCGCCTCGACCAGCTCCTCGGTCGGGACGCCGGCGACCTCGCCGAGCAGGTCGGTGAAGAAGCACGCGCCCTGGGCCAGCCGCGCGCGGATCCGGTCGTGCACGCCGCCCTCGGGCGCCGGCGGCGCCGGCGGCGCGCCGAGCAGCGCGGCGTCCTCGCGGAAGTAGAGGGCGACGCGTCCGGAGCGGCGGCCGAGCGGGCCGGCGCCGACCCACACGATCTCGCCGGCCGCGCACAGCTGGTCCAGCCAGGCGGGCGAGTAGGCGCCGACGCGGCGCGGGAGCACGTCGCGCTCCCACACGTCGACGGGCAGGGCGAGGCCTTGCAGCGGCACGAGCACGTCGCGCAGGCGGTCGATCCCCGCGCCGCCCGCCGGATGGCGGTCGACGCCCTGCCAGCTCGGCATGAAGTGCGCGAGCGCCCGCTGGTCGGCCGGCTCGATCTCCTTGCGCAGCGCCGCGAGCGAAGCCCGGCGCAGCCGCCGCAGCACCTCGGGATCGCACCACTCGCGCTGCGTCCCGCCCGGCCGCAGCTCGCCGCGGACGAGCTCGCCCGCTCGCTCCAGCCCGGCCAGCACCGGCGTGAGGTCGAGCCCGTAGCGGTCCTTGAGCACGCGCGCCTCGAACGGCCCGTGGGTGCGCGCGAAGCGGCGCACGAGCCGCTCCATGGCGTCGGGCACGTCCTCGAGGAAGACCTCGGGCAGGCCGGAGGGCGGGACCGAGCCGAGCGCGTCGCGGTACAGCCCGGAGTCCTCGGCCGCGATCCAGCGCGCCTCGCCGCCGACCCGCAGGCGCACGGCACGGCGCTCGCCGGCCAGCGCGTCGAGCCACGCCGCCGTGCCGCCGCGGGCGCGCACCTCGTCGTCGGTCAGGTCGCCGACCCGGCGCAGCACGTCGTGGAGCGCGTCGGCGGAGTCCGCGCGGGTGCGCTCCGACAGCCGCTGGAGGTCGGCCTCGACCTGGTCGAGCGCGGCCGGGTCGATCAGCTCGCGCAGCTCCTCCTGGCCGAGCAGCTCGCGCAGCAGGTCGCGGTCGAGCGCGAGGGCGGCCGCGCGGCGCTCGGCGCTCGGCGTGTCGCCCTCGTACATGTACGTGGCGACGTAGTCGAAGAGCAGCGAGGAGGCGAACGGGCTGGCGGTCGGCGTCTCGACCTCGACGAGGTTCCGCTCCCGCGAGTGCAGGGAGCGCAGCAGCTCGTGCAGGCCGGGGACGTCGAGCACGTCGCGCAGGCACTCGCGGTACGTCTCGAGCACGATCGGGAACTGCGCGTAGCGCTTGGCCACCTCGAGCAGCGACTGGCTCTTCAGGCGCTGCTGCCAGAGCGGCGTGCGGCGGCCGGGATAGGCGCGCGGGATCAGCAGCGCGCGACCGGCGTTCTCGCGGAAGCGGGCGCCGAACAGCGCGCTGCCGCCGAGCTCGCCGACGACGAGGTCCTCGAGCTCGTCGGGCTCGATCATCACCAGCTCGGCGCCGGGCGGCTCGTCGGCGTCGGGCAGGTGGACGATGATGCCGTCGTCGGACCAGATGGCGTCGGACTCGAGGCCGAACTGCTCGCGGATCCGCGCGCTCAGCGCCAGGCCCCAGGTGGCGTGGACGCGGCCGCCGTACGGGCTCAGGACGCACAGCCGCCAGTCGCCGATCTCGTCGCGGAAGCGCTCGATGATCACGGTGCGGTCGCTCGGCACCACGCGGGTGGCGGCCTGCTGCTCGCGCAGGAAGTCGACGAGGTTCTTGGCCGCCAGCGGGTCGAGGTGGTAGTCGGCCTCGAGCGCCTGCGGCTCCTGATCGACCGCCCAGCGCGCGAACGCGCCGATCGCCTCGCCGAGCTCCTTGGGCCGGCCGAGGCTGTCGCCCTTCCAGAACGGCACCGCGGCGGGGACGCCGGGCGCCGGGGTCACGATCACCCGGTCGCGCGTGATCTCCTCGATCCGCCAGCTCGAGGCGCCGAGCAGGAACGTCTGGCCGGGGCGGGCCTCGTAGACCATCTCCTCGTCGAACTCGCCGACGCGGCGGCCGTCGGGGAGGTTGACCGAGTACAGGCCGCGGTCGGGGATCGTGCCGGCGTTGGTGATGGCGAGCGCGCGGGCGCCCCTGCGGGCGCGGATCGTCCCGGCCACGCGGTCCCAGACGATGCGGGCGCGCAGCTCGCCGAACTCCTCGCTCGGATAGCGGCCGTCGAGCATGTCGAGCACGTTCTCGAGCTGCTGGCGCGAGAGCTCCCCGTAGGAGTACGTGCGGGTGACGAGCGCGTGGAGGTCGTCGACCTGCACGCCGTCCTCGGCCGCGGCGGCCATGGCCACGATCTGCTGGGCGAGCACGTCGAGCGGGTTGTGCGGCACGACGGTGGCCTCGATCAACCCCTCGCGCATGCGCTGGGCGACCACCGCGGACTCGAGCAGGTCGGCGCGGAACTTGGGGAAGATGCGGCCCTTGGAGACGTCGCCGACGTTGTGGCCGGCGCGGCCGATCCGCTGCAGGCCGGCGGTCACCGACTTCGGCGACTCGACCTGGAGGACGAGGTCGATGGCGCCCATGTCGATGCCGAGCTCGAGGCTCGAGGTGGCGACCAGGCACGGCAGCTCGCCGGCCTTCAGCAGGTCCTCGACCAGCAGCCGCTCCTCGCGTGCCAGCGAGCCGTGGTGGGCGCGCGCGATCGGCTCCTGTGCCAACTCATTGAGCCTGAGGGCGAGCCGCTCGGCGCCGCGGCGGTTGTTGACGAAGATCAGCGTGCTGCGGTGCTCGCGGACGAGGTCGAGCAGCTTGGGGTAGATCGCCGGCCAGATCGACTTCCGGGTGGCCTCCATGCCGGTGCCCTCGAACGGGTCGAGCTCGACGTCGGACTCCGGCTCGACCATCGACTCGACCGGCACGTGGACCTGGAGGTCGAGCGGCTTGCGCACGCCGGTGTCGACCACCGTGCACGTGCGCTTGGGGCCGACGAGGAAGCGGCCGACCTCCTCGAGCGGGTTCTGGGTGGCGCTCAGGCCGATGCGCTGGACGTCGCGCCCGGCGGCCTCGGCGAGCCGCTCGAGCGTGAGCGCGAGGTGGGCGCCGCGCTTGGTCTGGGCGACCGCGTGGATCTCGTCCACGATCACCTGCTCGGTGCCGTCGAAGATCTTCTGCGCCTGGCTGGTCAGCATCAGGTACAGCGACTCCGGGGTGGTGATGAGGATGTCCGGGGGATGGCGGACCATCGCCTGGCGCTCGCGCTGCGGCGTGTCGCCGGTGCGGATGGCGACCTTGACGTCGGCGCCGATCCCGCGCAGCGGCGCGCGCAGGTTCTTCTCCACGTCGTAGGACAGCGCCTTGAGCGGCGAGACGTAGACGAGCCGGGTGCGGTCGGCGGACGGCTCGGCCACCAGGCGGTCGAGCGCCCACAGGAACGCGGCCAGCGTCTTTCCGGAGCCGGTGGGAGCCGAGATCAGCGTGTGCTCGCCGGTGGCGATCGCCGGCCAGGCCTGCGCCTGGGCGGGCGTGGGGGCCGCGAAGGCCCGTTCGAACCACTCCCGAACCTGGGGCGTGAAGGGTGAGAGCGGCACTGCCTACAGGGTACGTAGGCGCTATGGAGCGACCGTCGTGCTAGCTCCCGTCTTGGCCACCGCGGCAGCGCTGTTGTGCCAGGGTCAGCTCGCCCCGCCGACCAAGGCCGAGCAGCGGCAGGCGGCGCTCGAGTACTACGCCGAGCGGCGCGCCGAGGTCGGCTTCCGCAGCGACATCCCGTACATCCAGGAGCTGATCCGTCGTGGTGTCTGGGAGTACGACGTCGGCGACATCCCGGTCACGCCGGCCGAGAACCGCTATCTCCGGCTGCGCGACCGGCTGGACCTCGGCCGCCGGGCGTACCGCTACCTGCGCAAGCGGCGCGACCTGAGCGGCGGGATCTCGGTCGAGGACGACTGGCCGCGCGGGCCGTACCTGCTCGTGCGGGTGACGCGGGATGCGGCCGCCCACGCGGCGAACCTGCGGCGACTGGCGCGCTTCCCGCGCAACCTGCGCGTGGTGCAGGTGCGCTGGAGCGAACGGCAGCTGCGCCGGGTGGCGAACCGGATCGACCCGGACCTGAAGGAGCTCGAGGCGGCCGGGTTCGAGCTCAGCTCGTGGGGGCCGGACATCTCCACGAACACCGTGGAGGTCGAGCTCATCACCAAGCGGACCGACCACGCGGAGTACTTCGCGGCGCGGTACGGCCCGGTCACCACCACGGTGATCGCGACCGAGCCCACGCGGCTGGAGTGCGCCGAGGCGAGCGCCTACCGGATCTCGGACACGGGACGCAGCCTGGTGCTCGGCTGGGGCGCGAGCGGCGACGCCGAGCCGTCGCACATCGAGCTCACCGAGCATGCCGACCGGGTCGAGGTCGGGATCGTCCAGCGGCTGCCGAGCGGGGGCCAGACCGATGACTTCGTGGGCTACCAGCTGCGCGTGGCGCTCAGCGCGCCGCTCGGCGAGCGCGCGGTGATCGACGCGGCGACCGGGCTGCGGCTGCGCCAGCGCGGCCCGAGCCCGGGCGAGCCGCCGTGCCCGCGGGCCCGGGTCGACTCGCCGCTGGACGAGCAGATCGCGCTGCGCCGCGAGGAGGGCCTGCCGTACGGGCGCGCCTACGTGCGGCGGATCCTGCGCCGGCGCGGGGTTCCCTTCACCCCCGGCGAGCAGCGCTTCCTGTCAGCCCGGGCCGAGCTCGCCTACGACCAGCGGGTCGACGCCTATGTCGACCGCCATCGCGACGAGTTCGGCGGCTCCGAAGTCGACGGCCGCTTCCCGGGCCGCCCCTACCTCCGCGTCTGGTTCACCCGCCGCGTCGCCTTCCACCGGCGCAACCTCGAGCGGCTCGTCCCCGTGCGGGTCGTGCGAGGCGAGTACACGTTGACGCGGCTGCGGAAGGTCGAAGCGCAGATCCAGCGGGCCTACTACGAGAGCGCCGGGTTCGTCGACGGCTGGGGCGACGACGGCATCCTCATCCGCCAGGCCCACGTCGACGGCAACCGGGTGGTCCTCGAGGTCGTGACCACCCGCGACGACTCCGGCCCGTACTTCCGGGAACGCTACGGCGGCGCCGTCCGCACGGTCGTGGTCGGCCGGCGCCACGAGTGCACCTAGGCCGGCGCGGGCTGAACCACCGTGTGGCGGCGGGCGACGGCGATCACCGTGCCCAGCATCGCGACCGCGGCCGCGACGAGGAACGCGGTTTGCCAGCTCGCCGACTCGACGATCGCCCCGGCGAGCGCCGAGCCGACCGCGATCCCGCCGACGAACGCGGTCACCGGCCAGGTGTAGGCCTCGGTGCGCGCGCCCTCCGGCGCGACCCAGCCGACGAGCTCGTTGCGCGTCGCCAGCAGCGGCGCGATGAACATGCCGGCCGGGATGACGAGCAGCGCCATCACGGCGACCGACGGCGCCGCGGCCAGGGGCAGCAGGCCGAACGGCAGCAGCCCGGTGACCACGAGGTGGACGCGGTCGAGCGGCGGGCGGTTCGGCAGGGCGCCGTAGACGAGCCCGCCGGCCGCGCTCCCGAGCGACCAGATGGCGAGCAGCAGGCCGGCGGTCGCGGCGGCGCTGCTCGCGTGGCTGAACGCCGGCAGCGTGACCTCGCAGATCCCGATCGCGACTCCCGCGGGCAGCGAGGTGAGCACGAGCGTGCGCACGCCGGGCGAGCCGAGCGCGCCGAGCGCGCGCGTGCGTGGCCGGTGGGGGTCCGGCTGCATGGCACGCGAAGGCGGCAGCGCGGTGAAGGTCACGGTTCCGATGACCACGCTGGCCGCGGACACGGCGAGCGCCGCGGGCGGGGTGAGGATCGTGGCCACGAGCGCGGTGAGCAGCGGGCCGGCCACGAAGATCAGCTCGATCAGGACCGAGTCGAGCGCATAGGCGGCCTGGATGAGCTCCGGCCGGTCGCGCAGCAGCGACGGCCACATCGAGCGCAGGACCGACGAGGTGGGCGGGATGGCGAAGCCGGCGAGCACGCCGAAGGCGACGAGCGCGGCGGCCGGGGCGCCCGCCTCGGTGCTCGCCACGAGGCCGCCGAGCGCCGCGGCGTGGACGATCCCGAGCGGGACGAGCACGCGCCGCTGCCCGAACGTGTCGACGAGCCGCCCCTGCACGGGCGCGCCGATGCCGCTGCCGGCGGCCAGCGCTCCCGCCACCGCGCCGGCGACCGCGAACGATCCGCGCTCGGCGCGCAGGTACAGCACGATCGCCAACGCGTTGATCCCGATCGGGAACCGCGCCAGCAGCGTCGCCGCGATCAGCGCGGCGACGTGCGGCGCCCGGAGGACGGCTGCGTACGCCTTCATGTGCCGGCCAGCTCGCGGGCGCGCCGCAGCACGCCCTCGATCATCGGGGCGGTCAGCTTGCCCGTGAACGTGTTCTGCTGGCTCGGGTGGAAGCAGCCGAGCAGCGCGTAGCGGCCGCTGCGCGCCTCGGCGCCGTGGCCGAACGGCGGCCGCGGCCGCGGCGCGACGATGTTCCACGCGAACTGCCCGAGGCAGACGATCACGCGCGCGCGGTCGAGCAGCGCCAGCTCGCGCTCCAGCCACTCGGAGCAGTTCTCGCGCTCCGACGGCAGCGGCTTGTTGGCGGGCGGCGCGCAGCGGACTCCGGCGGTGATGAAGCAGTCGGTCAGCTCGAGCCCGTCGTCGCGATGGACGGCGGTCGGCTGGCTGGCGAAGCCGGTCGCGTAGAGCGCGGCGTAGAGGAAGTCGCCCGAGCGGTCGCCGGTGAACATGCGCCCGGTGCGGTTGGCGCCGTGGGCGGCGGGCGCGAGCCCGAGCAGGACGACCCGCGCCCGCGGGTCGCCGAAGCCGGGCACGGGCCGGCCCCAGTAGTCCCAGTCCCGGAAGGCCGCGCGCTTCTCGGCCGCCACCTGCTCGCGCCAGGCGACGAGCCGCGGGCAGCGGCGGCATTCGACGATCTCGCGGTGCAGCGCCTGGAGCGCGCTCACGGGCTCGAGGCCATGAGCCCGAGCGTCAGCCGCTCGATGACCGGCTCGAGCTCGCGGATGTCGGCCGGCACGCCGGTGCGGATCTGGCGCGAGGCGAGCTCGACGACGGCGCCCACGATGGCGAACGCGTCGAAGGGGGCGAGCCGCGGCGTGATCCCGCGCTCGGCGTCGTGCTGGTTGAGCTCCTCGAGGTACTGGGCGACCGCTTCGAGCGCGCGGTCGCGGCGCTCCATCGCCCGCGGGCCGGCGCCGACGATCTCCACCAGCAGCGTCTGCGACTCGTTCGGGAAGTTCGCCAGGGTGTTGAGGAAGGCGCCGAGCGTCGTGTGCACGCGGGCCGGCGGGTCGGCGGCGTCCTCGCGCGCGGCGGCGTCGCGCATCGCCTCGAGGATCATGTCGGTCGCGGCGTCGAAGAGCGCGACGATGCAGTCCTCCTTGTTGCCGAAGTGCTCGTAGAACGTCGCCTTCGACATCCCGGCCTCGCGGGCGATCGCCTCGGCGGTGGCGTCCGCGTAGCCGACGCGCGCGAACACGGCGGCGGCCGCCGCGAACAGCCGGCCCCGCTGCCGGCGCTGGCGGACCTCCAGCGGCGGGGCATGGCGCCCCCTCGGAACCGTCGCACGCTCCTGCACCGCCGCGATCGTAACTGGCCACTAGGATCAACCGCGCAGATGAAGCGCCTCGCGGTTTTGCTCGGACTCCTCGCCCTGGCCGGCTGCGGCGCGCAGCCGGAGCAGTCGTCCGTGGACAAGTTCCCGGCCGGCGCGCAGCGCGACGTCGCCCAGAAGGTCGAGGACCTCCAGAAGGCGGGCGAGGATCGCAAGCCGGAGGACATCTGCTCCCAGATCCTCGCGCGTTCGCTCGTCACCCAGCTCGAGGCGGCGGGCGCCGACTGCGCCGACGAGATGGAGAAGGCGATCGACGACGCCGACGAGTTCGACCTCGACGTCCAGAAGGTCGACGTCAGCGGCAACACGGCGACCGCGAGCGTCAAGCGCGGCGACGACGGCCCGACCGAGACGATGGAGTTCGCGCGCGAGAACGGCCAGTGGCGCGCGACGTCGCTCAGCGGCTCGTAGCCTCCGGGTCCTGACCGAGGACGGCGCGGCCGCCGTCGACGGGCACGACCGCGCCGTTGACGAAGCCGGGCTCGAGCAGGTGGGCGACGACGGCGGCGACCTCCTCCGGCGTCCCGATCCGGCCGAGCGGGTGCAGCGCGGCGAGCTCGGCCTCGAGGTCGCCGACGCGCGGGTTGGCGATCGACCCGAGCGCGACGGCGTTGGCCCGGATCCCGTGCGGCCCGTAGTCGACGGCCAGCGCGCGCGTGAGGCCCTCGATCGCGGCCTTGGCGGTCGCGTACGGCAGCGCGCCCGGCACCGGGCGCTGCGCCTGGTGCGACGAGACGTTGACGATCGCGCCTGCCGTGCCGGCGGCGAGGAAGCGGCGGACGGCGGTGGCGCTGCCGGTGACGGCGAGGCCGAGATTCCGGGCGATCAGGTCGAGGACGTCCGCGGCGGGCGTGGTGTGCAGCGAGGCGTCGCGGAAGATCGCGGCGTTGTTGACCCAGCCGGCGAGCGGCGCGACGCGCTCGGCCTCGTCGGCCGCGCGCTCGGCGACCGCGTGGTCGCCGGCATCGCCGACCACGCGCGCGGTCGTCCAGTCCAGCGCCGCCGCGTCGAGGTCGAGCGCCACGACGTGGCCCTGCTGCGCGAGCCGCTCGGCGATCGCCCGTCCGATCGCCCCGCCGGCGCCGGTGACGACGTATGAGCGCGCCACTCAGCCCAGTGCGCGGCCGTACTGGCGCTCGTAGTACGCGCGGTAGTCGCCGGAGCGGATCGGCTCCCACCACGGCCGGTTGTCGCGGTACCACGCGACCGTGCGCGCGAGGCCGTCGGCGAAGCGGACCTGCGCCTGCCAGCCCAGGCCCTTGACCTTCTCAGAGCCGAGCGAGTAGCGGCGGTCGTGGCCGGGGCGGTCGGTGACGTACTCGATCAGGTCGTCGCTCGCGCCGGTGTACTCGATGATCTTCCTGACGACCTCGAGGTTGGGCGCCTCGTCCGGGCCGCCGACGTTGTAGACCTCGCCCGGCTCGCCCTTCTCGAGCACGGTGCCGATCCCGCGCGCGAAGTCCTCCACGTAGATCCAGTTGCGGACCTGCATGCCGTCGCCGTACACCGGCAGCTTGTCGCCGTGCAGCGCGTTGAGGACCATCAGCGGGATCAGCTTCTCGGGGTACTGGTACGGGCCGTAGTTGTTCGAGCCGCGGCAGATCAGCGTCTCGAGGCCGTACGTGTGGCGGTAGGAGGCCACGAGGAGGTCGGCGCCGGCCTTGGTCGCCGAGTAGGGCGAGGAGGGCTGGAGCGGGGACTGCTCGGTGAACGAGCCGGTCTCGATCGAGCCGTACACCTCGTCCGTCGAGACCTGGACGTAGCGGAGGCCGCGTTCGCGGGCGGCCTCGAGCAGCGTGTAGGTGCCGAGCGCGTGGGTCGTGACGAAGGCGTCGGGCTCGGTGATCGAGCGGTCGACGTGCGTCTCGGCGGCGAAGTTGACCACCGCGTCGGCGTCCTCGATCGCCTCGGCGACCTTGTCGGGGTCCTCGATGCCGCCGACGATGAGGCGGACGTCGAGGCCTTCGAGGTTCTCGCGCCGGCCGGCGTAGGTGAGCTTGTCGAGGACCGTGACCTCGTCGTGCTCCTCGGTGAGCCGTTGGCGGACGAAGTTGGAGCCGATGAAGCCGGCTCCGCCGCAGACCAGCAGTCTCATGCAGTGACCTCCACGCGGGCGAGATGGGCGCGCAGTCCCTCGCGCCAGGGGGGCAGGACGGGCGCGTCGGCGCGGGTGGACGCGAGCGCCGAGAACGCGGGGCGGGGGGCCGGCCGGGCGAGCTCCGCGGTCGTCTGGGGCCGGACCGCGCAGTCGATCCCGGTCTCCTCGAACGTGGCCTTCGCGAGGTCGAACCAGGAGCAGTGGCCGGTGCCGGCGACGTGGAGGATGCCGGTCGTCCTCTGCTCGGCGACGGTGACGAGGGCCCGGGCGAGGTGGCCGGTGTAGGTGGGGCAGCCGACCTGGTCGTCGACGACGGCCAGCTCGTCGCGCTCGGCGCCGAGGCGGCGCATGGTGTCGACGAAGTTGCGGCCGTGAGGGCCGAAGAGCCACGAGGAGCGGACGATGGCGGCGTGGTCGGTGGCCTCGGCGACGGCGCGCTCGCCGGCGAGCTTGGAGCGGCCGTAGGCGCCTTGGGGGGCGGTGGCTGCGTCCTCGGTGTAGGGCTCGTTCGCCGCGCCGTCGAAGACGTAGTCGCTCGAGACGTGGACGAGCAGCGCGCCGGCCGCCGCTCGTGCGAGGTTGCCGGCGCCGGCGCCGTTGATCGCGGTCGCGGCCTCCTCGTGCGCCTCGGCGCCGTCGACGTCGGTCCAGGCGGCGCAGTTGACGATCGCGTCGGGGCGGGCTCTGGCGACGGCGGCGTGGACGGCCGCGGCGTCGGTGATGTCGAGGTCGGCCCGGGCAAGGGCGACGACCTCATGGCCGGCGTCGCCTGCGGCCGCCACCACGTCACGTCCCAGCATGCCCGCGGCCCCCGTCACGAGGAGGCGCATGGGGCACATGAATAGCGCACCGGCGGGCGTTCAGCCCACCCGAAGGGCCAGTGAGAGCTCGAAGCGCGCGTCGGGATCCTCGAGTCGCGTGCCGAACAGCTCGCGCAGCTGGCGCAGGCGGTAGCGGACGGTCTGGGGGTGGACGCCGAGCTCGGCAGCGACGGCCTGGACCTGGCCCGGGCGGTCGAGCCACGCCCTGAGCGTCTCGGTCAGGCGGGCGCGGGGGCCGGGGGCGAGGCCGGCGAGCGGGGCGAGGCGGGAGGCGGCGAGGTCGGCCGCGAGCGCCCGGTCGGAGGCGAGCAGGAGCGTGGCGAGGGGATCCTCGGCGACGA
>Ga0081538_10004455_pt1 | contig 12905 bp, 13 predicted proteins | sample TabmetS5T2R1_FD_71022 | JGI IMG/M metagenome (GOLD analysis project Ga0081538, IMG submission 71022) | Tabebuia heterophylla rhizosphere microbial communities from the University of Puerto Rico - S5T2R1 | ecosystem: Host-associated > Plants > Roots > Rhizosphere ...
ACCGACGGCTACGAAACTGCCGCCGAAAAGCGCCCCCGTTAAGCTATGGGTCGTTGAGATCGGAATGCCGATTTTCGTTGCGATCCATACGGTCAACGCCGCGCCGGCAATCACGGCCGCGACAAAAGGTTGGGATTGCGCCAGATAGGCCGGCACCAGGCCCTCGCCTTGAAACATTGAAATCAACGGCGTCGCCAGAAAAAATGCCGTGACTGAACCCGCGACAGTAGTAAGAGTAGCCCACCAGAGCGCCTTGTGATAATCGGCAGTCCCGCTCCCAAAAAGCGTTGCAACCCCCTTGAAGTTATCGTTGGCGCCGTTGGCATAGGCGACAAACAGCATTGCGCCGATGATCAGTAGGGCCCAACTCGTCATGTTTTACTCCGCGTCGTGGAAATTATGAGACCAGCGCGCCGCCGCAGCTGCTGCCCGAACCGGCGGTGCAGGCATAACAATGATTGCCGACGATAATCGGCCGGTTGGCCACTTGATCGAGCTCAAGGGAAGAGATGTTAAGTCGCTGGCCCGCAGCATTCGTCAACGGAAGATCGAGCATCTGGTTGAAGTCGCAGTCGTACACCCAACCCTCCCAGCCGATACTGATAAGATTGCGACACATGACTTGGTCCAAGGTTGCGGCGTTGAAGTTGCTTTCGAGCACTTCTCTATAGCGGTCGTACTCGCCGCGCAGCTTAAGATGAGTAGCGTAGCGCGTGATCGGCATGTTGGTGAGGCAAAAAAGATGATTGAATACGATGCCGAATTGTTCGCGTAGGATCTTTTTGTAATCTTGCTCGAGCTTGTCCTGGGGCGGAGGCAAATGCGGGCCGACCGGATTGTAAACAAGATTTAAAACTAAATCGCTCTCGTCTTTGCCGTAACCGATTTCGTTGAGTCGCTGTAGTGCTCGGATGCTCGCGTCAAAAGTCCCTTTGCCGCGCTGTTTGTCGACATTTTCTTTGGAGTAGCAAGGGAGAGAGCAAACCAGTTCAACTTTATGGCGTTTGAAAAACTCCGGCAGATATTCTTTGCCGGGCTCAAAGATAACCGTCAAATTGCACCGGTCCATGACGTGGCGTCCAAGCTCGCGCGCCGCCACAACTAGATAATCGAAATCGGGATGCAACTCCGGCGCGCCGCCGGTGATATCGAGGGTGGGAATGTTTGTGATGGCGAGAAAGCGCAGAACGCCGTCAACGATTTCCCGGCTCATCATTTCTGTTCGTGTCGGCCCGGACTCGACGTGGCAGTGAATACAGGCGAGATTGCAGTAGCGGCCCATGTTGACTTGAAGGACGTCGACCGCGCGCCGCTTTAAATCGCTGCCACCTGAATGAATCTTTTCAGCGAACGCTTGCATGGAAGATCACCCTCACCTCAATCCTCCCGTCAAGGGAGAGGAAGGTAAGATTATCATGCTAGTGTCGCCTCCCTATCTCCTTTTCTCCCCCGTCTCCTTCTCTCTCTCTTACGGGCAGCAATTCGATCCCGGTCCGCAAACACTGCCGGACAATTGAGTTACTTTGAACTCCACTCCCTTAGTCTCGCGCGGGTGGCGTTTGTGATCGCGCGTGCAGTCAAAAGCGCCGGCGTCTTCCAATGCGATTTGCTCGCGCGGCGGCACGAGAATGAATTGTCCGACATAAGGGGGTTGTGAATAAAGCTTGAACGTCTTGTCGCACACTGCCATGCGCGCTCCCCGTTCCAGTGTGTGGCCGTCGTCGTCAACCACTTGCTTCCAAGGTCCACGGTAAATGACGCCCTGGTTACGCTCGATGCACGGTCCTTCCTTGCCTTTGTAGGCGGTCACCGTGATTGCCCGAAACTCGATGCCTTCGACGGTCTGATAAGGTTCCGCACTGAAGTCTTCGATCTGAATGCCGTGGAACTGGGCTTCTTCGAAGGCGCGGAGAAACGCTTCTTCCTGGAAAGCGCCCGAGACGCAGGCGCTCCAGAGATCGGGGTCTTGTGCTAGATGCTCAGGTACCGGCTCATCGCTGACAATGTCAGAGATCGCAATGCGGCCGCCGCGCTTGAGTACCCGATACATTTCCGCGAACAATTGTTTTTTGTCTTCGGGACGGACGAGATTGAGCACGCAGTTCGACACGATCACGTCGACCGATTCGTCGGCGATCAAAGGCTGTTCGCGCCGCATTCGCGTTTCAAACTCTTCCAAACGTGCCAGATCGGCGACCGAACGCACCGGATTGTCCTGCAGGTGCTGATCGAGTAGTTCGAGATTGGTCCGCAGGTCTTGGATTCTGCCGCGGCGAAACTCGACGTTGTGATAGCCGATTTTGTCGCCGATCGATTGTTGATATTTGCGTGCCAATTCCAGCATCGGCGGGTTGAAGTCCACACCGATGACTTTGCCTCTGGCACCCACAATCTGTGAGATGATGTAGCAAGCCTTGCCGCTGCCGGAACCCAAATCAAGAACCGTCTCGGCTTCTCGGATACATCGCGACGGATCGCCGCAGCCGTAATCTTTCTCGATGATCTCTTGGGGAATAACTCTCAACAGCGCTTGGTCGTAACTCACCGGCAGACACAGGCAGGTTTCGACTTCCCGCGCCGCCTTGCCGTAACGCTGCAGTACGACTGCCTCATAGTCGGCACCATTGTGCGTATGAATGTTTTCATCGGCTTCCCGGTCCATGTAGCCTCCTCCAAATCTCTTGTAAGCTAACGACCCTAATGAAGATCACCTTTGACATTGCGGAGCAAGTCCAAATTGGCGTATCTAAACGCCCTTTACTACCAGATGATCGGAAAATGTTGTCGGTTGCAAGAGAATTAGGCTCGGCATTGGGACCGGCAATACCTATTTCTTTTTATCCTCCATTTTCATTTTATCGTCCATCTTCATCTTGTCGTCCATTTTCATTTTGTCATCGGACATGGCGCCTTTTCCTGTCTTATCGCCTTTCATTTTGTCCTTCATCTTGGCGTCCTTGTCCTCCTTCATCATTCCCTTATCGTCTTTCATCATGTCCTTCTCGGCCCCGAGAATCGTCGGAGGAAGCAAAAGTGCGCTTCCGAGTAGACATGCCGCAACCCGCGTAAACGGTTTGGTTTTCATACTATCCTCCTTTTTGATATGGTTTACTGGTTAGTGTTTCTTCCCCTCTCCAACTCCGCTGCTGTTGAGCCCGGTGGTACTCATCTCTCACCGGCGTTGGGTTCTTCTAGTAATGAACGTATCTGTTGTTCGGTCTGCTGGTACCCTCCCTCGCCCACGCGCACGTAACGAATGATCCCCCGCTTGTCGATGAGGTACATCGCCGGCCAATAGCGATTGTTGTAGCGCTTCCAAGTATTGAAGTCGTTATCGATGGCAACCGGATATTGAATGGCATGTTCGCGGACGTAGCGCTGCACGTTAGCGACTACGCGCTCGTAACCGAACTCGGGAGCGTGAACTCCGATCACCACCAGTCCCTGGTCGGCGTATTTCTGATGCCATGCTTTGACGTAGGGCTCGACGTTGCGGCAGTTGTAACAACCGAAGGTCCAGAACTCCACCAGGACTACTTTCCCTTTGAGTTCGGCTGGCCCCAGAGGTGGGGAGTTAAGCCAGCTCTGCCCGCTGATCTCGGGAGCCGGCATCCCGACTCCTGCATCCGCGGCCGAAAGCATGATCCCGGCGAATGATAGAGCCAAAGCGGCTCTCAAAAGCGCTGCGACTTTGTTTCTTATTCGATGCATGGTCACTCCTCGGCTCCTAAACCGGGGAAGTTGCTGGCAAATGGTCCTGCCCGCCACCGCCCAAAAGGTGAAGAAGTCATCAAAGCGCAACCCCAGAGTCTCATAAGCCAGGAAGCCTGTTACGGTTACATAACGACGATGAAGGAGAAAAGGTTCCCCGCACAACAACAAAAAGCTTCGTGCCACCCCTTGATTTCAATCATCCATCGGGAACTACAGGACCAAGTAAAACGTTATGTTGCTTAGACAGTTCCTCTTCTATTCGTTAGAATGCGCGCGTGGCCGGGGAGCGAAAAACAGAAGGAGCCGAGCGCGACGCTTTTGCACGTGAAGCCATGGTTCATCTGGACCATCTGTATCGAATTGCATTCCATCTGGCGAAGGATGAGGATCATGCCCAAGAACTGGTTCAGGAGACCTTCGTCCGCGCCCTTGCGGCGCGCCACCAGTTCAATCCTGGGACTAACATGAAAGCATGGCTGACCAAGATTTTGCAGAATCTTTTTTTTGATCGCTACCAGCAAAGCAAACGGTGGATCTCGACCGATGATCCCGCCGGCCAGGAATCCAATGATTGGAAACATAGACCGGCTGAGAATCCCGGACCGGAAAGCCAGGTCCTGTTCAAGGAACTGAGCAGCAACATTACCGATGCCCTAAAAAGGATCCCCGAGGAGTTTCGCGCTCCAATTCTTTTGGTCGATATGGGCGATTTCTCCTACGCTGAAGCCGCCGAAATCCTCGCTTGCCCCATCGGGACGATTCGCTCGCGGCTCTCCCGCGGCAGAAAGCTGGCGCAGCAATACTTGGCGGCTTACGTGGACATCGAGCAAAAAGGATCGTACCGGAAATGACTTGCGCGGAGGCACAAGAACTCATCACTGCGCTGATCGATCAGGAATTGGGTCAGGCAGAGCGATCCTCACTGGAGGAGCACTTGAGCGAGTGTTCCGGTTGCCGGCTTGCCTTTGAAGAGGAGTCGGCTCTGAAGAACAAGATTCGTGAAGCGGCTCGGGGTATAAATGCCCCCGGTCACCTGCGTAGTCGAATTCTTTCGGACCCGCGCATCTTTACTGAGAAAAGCCGGCCCGCGAGGCGATGGCAGGATTACCTGCGGCTGATGCCGCCGCTGCTGCGTCCCATTCTGGCCTTCGCGCTTCTTTTGGCGATCGCTCTCCCTATGTTTTACTTCTCCAAACCAGCAAGCGAGCCCATCGCTTTGGCAGCCCTGGAAACTTACGATCGCTTTCTCAGCGGCGACCTTCCCGTGCACAGAACGGAAAACACGGATGAGATCGTGAGACAACTGACCCGCGCGGTGGGCGGACAGTTCCACCCCATGGGCTATGATCTCACGGCGATGAACCTACGTCCTGTGGCTGGCTTGGTCCGGGAGATCGATGGTCGAAAGGTCCTCGTAGCCATCTACCAGGGCCAAGGCGGTACTCTCTTCTGCTACACTTTTCTTGGCTCGGAGCAAGACGCTCCAACAAATGCCGCCAGGTTTTTTGAGGCGGCAAAAAAGATGAACTTCTATGCGTTCTCTCGCGGGCGAGTCAACGCCGTTTTACACCGCGAAGGCGAGATTATTTGTATCCTGGCTTCCGCAATGCCCATGGAAGAGCTGTTGGCCCTGGCCAAGTCCAAGGCCAAACCAAGTTAGAGGAAAATCTTAGCAAAATATATTTTAAATTTTTCCCTGTATTCCCGTTTACAGAATCGGCAACCAGATGTCTCGCCCAAAGACGCAAAGCACGCCAAGTTCCGGAGAAATATAAAATTATTTTTCTTTGCGCTCTTGGCGCCTTGGCGGGAGAAACTTTCTTAAAGTCATTTCTTAAAGTTCAAGCGTTGAAATCCATTACGCGCTCTCGCTGGACTGCAGCAAATACCCCTGGATGAATTGATCGATGTCGCCATCGAGGACGCCGTCGGCATTGCCGACTTCGATGCCGGTGCGGTGATCTTTGACCATGCGATAGGGATGGAGCACGTAGGAACGAATCTGGCTGCCCCAGGCGATGTCTTTTTTGGTCTTGTGGTAGGTCTCCATTTTTTCTTTTTGTTTTTCAATCTCCAGTTCATATAGGCGCGAACGAAGGATCTTCATCGCCATTGCTCGGTTCTTGTGCTGCGACCTTTCGTTTTGGCAGGCGACCACGATGCCGGTGGGCATATGCGTGATGCGCACCGCCGAATCGGTCTTGTTGACATGCTGGCCGCCGGCGCCGCTGGAACGATAGGTGTCGACGCGAAGATCCGCCTCGTTAATCTCAACTTTGATGGTGTCGTCCACTTCCGGGTAGACGAAAACCGAAGCAAAGGAAGTGTGCCGTCTGGAATTCGCATCGAAGGGTGAGATCCGCACCAGCCGGTGGATGCCAGCCTCGGCCTTGAGATAGCCATAGGCGTACTCTCCCTCGACGGTGAAGGTGACGCTCTTCACGCCGGCTTCTTCACCAGGTTGATACTCCAGGATCTCTTTGCGATAGCCGCGCCGATCGGCCCAGCGCAGGTACATGCGCAGCAGCATCTCGGCCCAGTCCTGCGCTTCGGTGCCACCCGCCCCTGGATGCAGGCTGACGATGGCGTTTCTCCGATCGTCGGGATCACCCAAGAGCTGAGCCAGCTCCGTCTGGGCCATGCCCTGTCCGACTTCCGCCACCTTCCCCGCAGCTTCCTGGAGCGCCTCCTCGCTCTTTTCGTCTTTGGACACTTCGAGAAAGAAACGGGCCTCTTCGAGACCCGTACGGTGTTTTTCCCAAGCGTCTATGATTGCTTTAAGCGAGGCCTGCTCTTTCAGGATGACCTGGGCTTTATCCGCGTCGTTCCAAAAATCGGGGCGAGAAGTGAGTTGATTCAGCTCGTCTACGCGTTTCTGCTTGGCTTCGAGGTCAAAGACGCCTCCGCAGAAGTTCGAGCCGCTCTTCCAGGTGGGCAAGTTGTTCTTTGGTTTCTTCCAGCATCATTCTCTTCCATTCACTTCATTGCTTCGCTTTAGTATTGTATGAGCCGCGCTCAGCCGTCGCTGAAAGCGATCGGTCTGAAGCGCGAATGAGCAATTATACCTTTAATATTCCCTGCTCACAAAGCGTTCGGTAAATCTTCTTTTCCAGCCGGCCCATGATCCTGGCATCTTTCGGCGAACGCTCGTGGTCATACCCAAGGAGGTGCAGTACACCGTGAATCAAGAGCGTGACCGTCTCCTCGTTCAGCGTTCGTCCTCTTTGTTTAGCCTGTTCTTCAGCCTTCTCGACGGAGATGACCACGTCGCCGAGCAGCCGAACATCGATGGGAAATCCGTTCGCAGCGGGAAACGACAAGACGTCCGTCGGATAGTCCTTTTGACGATATTTCGCGTTTAGCTTTCGAATCTCCCGGTTATTGACCAATGCAACACTCAACTCGGACTGGCTCTGGCCCACTAGTTCCAGTACCTTGAGTGCGATCCGCTTCAGCTCCCGGTTGGAAAACGTTCCGCTGACCTTCTTGCGGACGATTTCAACAGGCATTGCGAAAGTGTAGCTTTTCCTCGCTACACTTGCGAGGGACAGAGTAGGGACGGTTTAAAACTCGCCTCCGACGATTCTTACCGGATGTTGAAGACCTGCTGATAGGAGGCCGTCAATTCGTTAAGATTGGCTCCGATGGAAGCCGGGTTCACGAAAACGAAGTCCTTCTTATACAGCTCCTGATGCCGTGGAATCTGCTTTATGCCTTTGCGCAGCGTTAGTCGCGGAATCTGTTGGGCCATCAGGGACTGTGCTTCTTCCGACAAGATCCAGTCAATAAACAGAACCGATGCGTGGGGATGGGAGGATCGGCGCATCAGGGCCAACGCGTTGGGCTCCGCAGGATAGGGGTCAAAGAGACGATAATCAATGGGCGCCCCTTTTTCTTTGTACTCAGTGGCACGGCGGCCGCGCGCCGCAAGAGCGATCGCCGACTCGCCCGCCAGCATGAGTTGCAGGCGCATGACGCTGCTGGATCCAGGTATGTGTAACTGCTGTCTGGCGAGCGCCTTCATGTACTCCAGTCCTTTTGCCTTGCCCATGCCGTCGAGCATCACCGAGTACCAGGCATACTCATCGCTCCCCATGTTCATCTTGTTTTTCCACTTGGGTTGAAGCAAATCTTGATAACTTCGGGGCGCCTCCTCCTGCCGCACCAGCATCGTATTGAAAGCCAGCACGATGGGCGTGACCTCGAAGGACGACCAAAAACCCTGCGGGTCATAGGAACCCACGGGGAAGGCTGTGAGTTCGGGAGACAAGTAGGACGCCGAGTGACCTTTCTGCTTTAACTCCCACATCTCCACCGGCGCCGAGGCTACCACGTCAGCCGCGAAGAGCCCGGCTCTCGCTTCCGTGTCAATCTTGGTAATGACCGCAGACTGTGTTAGGCGATTGGCTCTTACTTTGACGTAGGGAACGGCTTTCTCGAAAGCGCCGACGATTTTGGGGAAATCGGTCAGGCTCATCGAGGTATACCAGACGACTTCGCCTTCCTTGCGGGCATTTTCCTCTATCGCGGTTTTCCGCTGCGCGGGAGACAAGCTACGGAGGTTCTTCAGCGCATCGTCAACAGTTGCGGCACCTGCCGGAACGACAACGCTTAAAGCCATCAAGCTGCTGGTTAACAACAGACCCAGCACGTCAAATGGCGAGAACTTTTTGCTCATCTAGTTTCTCTAAGTTGGCCTCGTGTAACACTTCCGCAGAGACGGGTCAAGGCAAGCCGCAGGGAAGAGATAGATTTAATTGACTTGGCTTGGTCGATTTGCTACTAGACTAAATGTTAAACTTTCGAGGGAGGAGTTAGATGACCTATATCATTGCGGAGCCCTGTATAGGCGTTAAGGATACCGCTTGTGTCGATGTCTGCCCGGTTGATTGCATCCATCCAACCAAAAACGAGGCCGAAGAATTCGAGAAGGAAAATAAGCTCTATATCGATCCCGACGAGTGCATCGATTGCGGCGCCTGCGAGCCTGTTTGCCCTGTAGAAGCGATCTTTGAGGAGGCGGCGACTCCAGAGAAATGGAAACAGTTCATTCAAATCGACGCCGACTGGTTCAAAAAGAAGAAAGGCTGATCGCGCGTACGCTCGATTGTTAAATTTTCTCGAAAGGCTGAGGTAATTCCCTCAGCCTTTCTTTTTTCGGGTGTTCAGGCTTCCCTGTGAAGCAGGACTCGGAGATTGCACCGCGGAGGCACGGAGGACGCAGAGTAAAGAGTTCTTGATTAAAAAATTCTCCGATCTCTGCGAACTCCGTGCCTCAGTGGTGAAAATTCTTCATAGAAAACTCGGAATAGCCCTTTTTTCTAAGGAGTGAAGTCCATGGTTTTAGTTCTTAAAAACGATCAGATGAAAGATCTGCTGCCCATGGGGGAGGAAATCGATGCCATCGAGCAGGCCTTTCGCGAACTAGGCCAAGGCGTGGCTATGAATGCGCCGCGCGCCCGGCTGAGAACCCCGTGGAAAGAAGAAGGCGGGCAGTACTATTTCAACAATATCATGGGGCTGGTTCCAGGCGTGAAATCTATGGCGCTTCGCATCGATTCCAGCTTTTCGAAGGAAGTTCACGTCGCCGGCAGTAAGCGCCGCGTTTATCCCGGCGATTATATCGGTCTCGTCATGCTCTTCGATATGGACACCTGCGAGATTTTGGCGCTGATGGACGATCATCACATTTCCACCATGCGGGTCGGTGCCACGAGCGCCGTCGCGAGCAAATACCTGGCGCGCAAAGACGCCAAAGTCCTGGGACTCCTGGGTTCCGGTGAACAGGCTCGAACCCAAGTCACGGCGCACCTGTCGGTGCGGCCGCTTACTAGGGTCAAGGTGTATAGTCCGACGAAGGAGAATCGTGAAAGGTTTGCGCGCGAAATGACCCGGGAGACCGGCGTCGAAATCGTGCCGGTGGCCTCGGCCGAAGAGGCGGTGCGCGGCAGCGATATCGTAAGCGCCGCGACGAATACCGTCGACCCCGTTGTCCAGGGCCGTTGGCTCGAAGCAGGCATGCACGTCACGAGTCTGGTTGGCGGCGACGGCTTTCTGCCGCGCAAGGAGCTTGACGACGAAGCGGTTAAAAAAGCCAGTCTCATCGTCGTCGGTTACAAGCCGCAAATTTTCCTCGACAAACAGGCGGAGTTTCATGATCGAATCGAGCGTGGGATCGTTAAAGCCGAAGAGCTGCACGAGCTGGGCGATCTTTTGAACGGCAAGTGCCGCGGTCGCGCAGACGACCGGGAGATTACCTTATTCAAGAACAACACGGGTATGGGCATCCAGTTTGCCGCCACGGCGCGAAAGATGTACGAAAAGGCCAGGGAAAAGGGCATCGGCACGGAGCTGCCTTTGGACTTGTTTATGACCCGGCGGGGCGATAAAGCCTATTCGCCATGAACGGCTTGCTGCGAAGATCCTTCGAGCAAGCCCGGTTCAAAGTTCAATGTTCAACAGTTCAACGTTTCCGGAGTTCCCCCACCTTGAACCTTGAACGTTTGAACCTTGAACCAACCGCCGTAAGTGCGACTAGGCGTCGTTTCGTGGCGAGCTAACCAAGGTGCTTCAATTGAGTCATCAGGAGGTGCCAAGATGCGAGAATGGGAAACTTTCTTTACTGAAGACGAGAGAAAGATGTACGAGAAGGCCGGCTACAAAGGCAAAGACAGCTTCGGACGTAACCCGGCGCTTTTGATTATCGACGTGATAACGGGTTTCACCGGCACGAAGCCAATGGATGTGATGGACGCGATCGACGAATTCCCCACCAGTTGCGGCAGAGTCGCGTGGGACGCTTTACCCAAGATTCAGCAGCTGCTTCACGCCTGTCGCGACGCCGGTGTTCCGGTGATCTACTCCACCAGCGACCCGGATTTCAAAGCTGCCTTCGGCAATGCAACCAAGCGCGGCGTCGATGCCACCGATTTTGAGAAACTGGCGGTTGCGTTTCCTGACATGATCAAACCTAAAGAGGGTGAATTCATCGTGCGCAAAGCCCGGGCCAGCGCCTTCTTCGGCACGCACTTGATCACCTACCTCGTGCGCAAGAACATCGACTGCCTGCTGGTTACCGGCACCAGCACCTGCGGCTGCGTGCGGGGCACAGTCTTGGACGGCTATTCTTTTGGTTATCCCGTTTTTTTGGTCGAGGAATGTGTCTTTGACCGCTCGCGCACCTCGCACCTGGTCAATCTCTTTGAGATGAACGCCAAGTACGCGACGGTAATTCAACTGGCTGAAGCACTGACCTACGTGAATCAACTGAAACGCCTGGAAGGCAGAAAAGCGCTCGCCGGTTAAGTGGTCCAAGTGCGCTGAGGCTTTGGTCCCCTCTCTTCAACCCTCGCCCTCAGGGAGAGGGAAGGGTGAGGGTGACGGCCCGCAACTTTACGGAGGTAGATATGGCAACAACGGAAGCGCCGTTTTCCGAGCAGGAGTATTTATATCGCTACCGGCGAGCCCAGGCGCTCATGGAGCGCGACGGCCTCGACGCTCTAGTCCTCTCTGAGAAGAACAACTACTGGTACTTTTCCGGTCTCATCAGTTATCAGCTGGATCACATCCAGCGGCCGCAGATTTGTTTTCTGCCGAAAAGCGGAAAACCGACCTTGCTGGTCTACGGCAACGACAAAGCCAAAGCCCGGGCGCTTCCCTGGATCGGCAATGTGCGCGCCTACACGGACGTTCCCTTTCCCCAGGAAATGATCGCCGACACCCTAAAGGAAATCGGCTTGGCGGAAGCCAAGCTCGGCTTCGAGTTGGGCGACGATCAACGGCTCGGTTTCCCGGTAAACTACCTTTCGCGCCTTACGGAAGCGTTGCCTAAAGCACAAATAAAAGACGGCGCCGCTGCTTTAACGGAAATGCGCTTGATCAAGAGTCCCTCGGAGATCGAATTCATGCGCAAGGCCTGCGAAATCTCGGTCAAGGCCTACGATCGATGCCTGCCGCAATTGAGACCTGGCATGACGCGTCGTGAAATTGCCGACAGATTGTTTATCTCGATGATTGAAGAAGGCGCTCATCCGCGCCACCCCGGCTTTCTGATGCTGAATTCGTCAACTCGCTACGACGATCGGCGCTATAACAAGGGCGACCGCATGGTCGCGGACTTCGGCGCTTGCTATGAAGTCTACTACGGCGACATCACCCGGATGGCGATCTTCGGCGAACCCACCGACGAGCACAGGAAGGATCATCAGACCGCCAGTGACGTGATTCAACTCTGCTTCGAGTCGATGCAGCCGGGCACTCCGATCGCCGAGCTTTCGCGCGTCGCCAACCGAGAGCTGGTCAAGCGGGGTTATCAAGCCGTCGACAGCCCCAAGCGCATCGGCCACGGCATCGGCATGTCGCGAGCGGAACCGCCATCGCTGAACGAAGTCGAGACCGAGCTCCACCGTTCGGGAATGATCCTGGCTTTAGAACCGAAAGTGAGGTCGGAGAAGAGCGCCGTTCATCTCGAAGAGGACGTTTTGATTACCGAGAAAGGACCGGAATTTTTGACCACCGGTTGCCGCAGGCTCGACGTAATCAACTGAATGGTTCACAGGGATTTCTGCAACTTGCGAATTTAGCTTCCTCTCCCTCTGGGAGAGGACTGAGGCGAGGGCGAATCTTACGATGCAACCGTTACCCTCACCCTACCCTCTCCCAAAGGGCGAGGGTAAGACTTCCAACCCTGCGCGCAACGAATTGATGGTGGGTTAGCTATGGCACAAAAAGGCATTCTCTATCTCTCGAATAACGACGTCAAAAAAGTTCTTGACCTCGGTAGTGCCATAGAAATTACCCAGCAAGCGCTGCGCGACCACAGTGAAGGCCGCGTCATCTGGTCGACGCCGGAGGATTTAGCGATTAAGCCGGAACAGGGTTGGCAGTCCTGGGTAACCGGCTGCGCCTTGGTGACGCAACCCGTGGCGGGTTTCCGCGTTCGCTCGATCAAGGCCGCCGGCGGCAGCCGCGATCCGTCGCGACCAGCGCAGGGACCGCGCCGGATTCTGCTTCTCAGCGACCGCGAGGGCGGCGAGATATGTGCGATCATGGACGAGGACTGGTGTCACGCTGTGCGGACCGGGACTGCGGCGGCGGTCGCCTGCCGCCTGCTCGCCCGCAAAGGCACCTCGATCATGGCAATGCTCGGCGCCGGCGACACTGCGCGCGCGGCCGTGCCGGTGATGGCCAGG
>Ga0081538_10004456_pt1 | contig 12903 bp, 11 predicted proteins | sample TabmetS5T2R1_FD_71022 | JGI IMG/M metagenome (GOLD analysis project Ga0081538, IMG submission 71022) | Tabebuia heterophylla rhizosphere microbial communities from the University of Puerto Rico - S5T2R1 | ecosystem: Host-associated > Plants > Roots > Rhizosphere ...
CGGCGCCCGAGCTCGTGAACCACGCCGAGCGGCTGCTCCATCCGCTCAAACGCACCAATCCCAAGGGAGCCGGCGATCCGGGCTGGCAGCGCATCGCCTGGGACGAGGCGCTCGACACGGTCGTGGCGCGACTGCTCGCGCTCTCACGCGAGCACGGCCCCGAGTCCGTCGTATTCGGCGCCACCTCTCCCTCGACGTCGGCCATGAGCGACGCGATCGACTGGGTGATGCGCCTGCGGCGTGCCTTTGGCAGCCCCAACCAGTTGGTCTACATGGAGTTGTGCGGCTGGGGTCGCTACCTGGCCCCGGTCTACACCTACGGCGCGTCCGTGCCAGGCACCTACCTGCCGGACCTCGACCACGCGGGTTGCATCCTGTACTGGGGCTACAACCCGTCGGTCGCGCGGCTGGCGCACGCGACGGCCACGGTCGCCGCTCTCGCCCGCGGCGCGCGGCTGGTCGTGGTCGATCCGCGGCGCGCAGGCCTGGCCAGCAGGGCCGACCACTGGCTGCGCGTACGCCCGGGAACCGACGCGGCGCTGGCGCTCTCGCTGGCGCACGTGATGATCGAGCATGGCTGGTTCGATGCCGACTTCGTGCGCCGCTGGACCAATGCGCCGCTGCTGGTCCGTGCCGGTACCGGTCGCCTGCTGCGCGCCAGCGACCTGTCCCCGGCGGGCGATCCCGCCCACTACGTCGCGTGGGACGAGGTCGGCGCGCGGCCGGTCGCCTACGACCCCGCGTGCGGCCGCCACCCCGTCGACGAGGCGCGGCTGGCGCTGTTCGGCGCGCGCGAGGTCGCGACGACGGGCGGCCCCGTGGCGTGCCGGCCCGCGTTCGACCTCGCCGCCCAGCAGTGCCGCCGGATGGGACCGGCCGTGGCCGAGGCGATCACCGGCGTGCCCGCCGCCGAGATCGAGCGCACCGCGCGCACGCTGTGGGAGTCCCGCCCGGTCGCGTTCTACACCTGGAGCGGCCTCGAGCAGCACAGCAACACCACCCAGATCGTGCGAGCGATCGACCAGCTCTACGCCCTGACCGGCAGCTTCGATGCGCGCGGCGGCAACGTGCTGTTCCCCGGCGTGCCGACCAACCCGATCGATGGTGCCGAGCTGCTCGCCCCCGAGCAGCGCGCCAAGGCCGTCGGCGTGGCGCAGCGCCCGCTTGGTCCCGCGCGGTTCGAGTTCGTCACCGGCGAGGACGTCTTCACCGCCGCACTGGAGGGTCGGCCCTACCGCGTGCGCGGGCTGGTGAACTTCGGCGCCAACGTGGTGATGGCCCATGGCGACAGCGCGCGCGGGCGCGACGCGCTTGCGGCGCTCGACTTCTTCGTCCACGCCGACCTGTTCATGAACCCGACCGCCGAGCAGGCTGACCTCGTGCTTCCGGTGACGAGCGCGTTCGAGGCCGAGGGCCTCAAGATCGGGTTCGAGATCAACGAGGCGGCGCAATCGCTTGTGCAGCTGCGCAGACCGCTGGCGCCGCCGCGCGGCGAGGCGCACTCGGATCTCCAGATCATCTTCGCGCTCGCGACGCGCCTCGGTCTGGGCGGGCAGTTCTGGAACGGCGACCTCGACGCCGCGTTCCGCCACCAGCTCGCCCCGAGCGGCGTGACCCTCGAGCAGCTCCGCGCCGAGCCCGCGGGCGTGCGCGTGCCGCTGGCGACGCGCTACCGCAAGTACGCCGAGCTCAACGGCGACGCGCCGCGCGGCTTCCGTACGCCGTCGGGCAAGGTCGAGCTCTACTCGGAGACGCTGGCCGATCACGGCTACCCGCCGCTGCCCGAGTTCGAAGAGCCGCGCACCAGCCCCAGGTCGCGACCCGAGCTCGCGGAGCGCTTCCCGCTGATCCTCACGTGCGCGACGTCGCTGTGGTTCTGCGAGAGCCAGCACCGCAACCTGGCGAGCCTGCGCCGCCGGGTGCCCGACCCGCAGGTCGAGCTGCATCCCGACACCGCGCGCTCGCGCGGCATCGCCGCCGGCGACTGGGTCCGGCTTGAGACGCCGCACGGCGGCATCCGGCAGCCGCGGCAGGGCGGCCGTATCGGCGGTGACAGCGGGCCGGGTCGCCTGGCCACTCCAGGCTAGGCCGGGGGCCGCGCCTGGGGGAGCTTGGCCGGGCGCTGCCTGACGACCGGGGCGGACGGTGGCGGGACGACCGGCCCGATGTCGCCGTCCGGCGCCTCGTCGAGGTCCACGATCACGGGGGCGTGGTCGCTCGGCCCGGAGCCCTTGCGGGCCTGCCGGTCCACCCAGGCCGCCCGGACCCGGCCGGCGACGGTCGCCGAGGCCAGCACCAGGTCGATCCGCATGCCCAGGTCCTGGTGGAACATGCCGGCCCGGTAGTCCCAGTAGGTGAACACCCGCTCGTCCGGCCAGCGGTCGCGCACCACGTCGCGGAGGCCGAGCGACTGGAGCCCGGCCAGGGCGGCCCGCTCCGGCGGGGTGACGTGGGTCTGGCCGACGTAGGCGGCGGGGTCGAACACGTCGGCGTCGGTCGGGGCGATGTTCATGTCCCCGCAGACGATCGTGGCGTCCGGACCGGCGCCGACCTCGTCCCGCAGCGCGGCCAGCCAGGCCAGCTTGTAGCGGTAGTGGTCGGAATCGGGCACCCGCCCGTTCGGCACGTACACGGACCACACCCGGATCCCGCCGCAGGTCGCGGCCACGGCCCGCGCCTCCGGACGCGGGAAGCCGGGCGCCCCGGCAACCCCGCGCACGACCTCGCCCAGCCCCACCCGGGAGAGGATGGCCACGCCGTTCCACTGGCCCTCGCCGTGGAGCGCGGCCTCGTAGCCGCGGCCGGCGAGCTCCTCGCCGAGGAGCTCGGTGAACTTGGGATCGGTGAGCTTGGTCTCCTGTAGGCAGACGACGTCGGGCTGCCGCTGGTCGAGCCAGGGCAGCAGCCGGGGCACCCGCTGCTTGACCGAGTTCACGTTCCAGGTCGCCACTCGCACCAGGCCACAGTAGCGCAGCTTGACGTCGATCCCTTCACCGTATAGCTTAGTAACTAAGCTAAATGGAGAGGAGACGGCATGGCGATGCTCCGGCGGGCCGACCGCGCCGGGCTGGCCGCCGAGATCAACGGGTCGCTCGCCCGACGGAACAGCACCGCCACCGTGCTGTTCCACCACGCCCTGGCCGACCGCCTGGGGCTGGGGCCCACCGACCACAAGTGCCTGGACCTGCTGCGCGAGCGGGCCCCGCTGACGGCCAGCGAGCTGGCCGCGATCACGGGCCTGACCAGCGGCGCGGTCACCGGGGTGGTGGCGCGGCTGGAGCGGTCGGGGTGGCTGCGCCGCGAGCCCCATCCGCACGACCGGCGCAAGCAGGTGCTGCGCCCGACGCCCGAGGCGGCGCGCGCGATCCAGCAGGCGTTCGACGCCCTGCCCGACGCGGGCGAGCTGCTGGAGGGGTTCGACGCCGACCAGCTCGCCGCCATCGCCGAGTACCTGACCCGCGCCACCGACCTCGCCTACCGGCGCGGGGCCCTGCTCCGCGCCCAGGTGCTGGCGGCCGGCGGCCGCCAGCCGGCCACGGCCATCGGCGGCCAAGCGACCACCGAGGAGCGGAGATGAACGACGACCAGCAGATCAGCGCCCTGTTCGACCAGATGCGCCAGGCCTGGACCGACGGCGACGCCGCGGCCTACGGCCGCTGCTTCACCCCCGACTGCGACTACGTCTCCTTCGACGGCTACCGCGAGCGGGGCCGGGACGCGATGGTCGCCTCCCACGACAAGCTGTTCCGGGGCGTGCTGTTCGGCTCCGCGCTGGTCGGCGAGGTGGAGTCGATCCGGCACCTCGGCGACGGCGTGGCCGTGATGCACGCCACCGGCTCGGTGCTGGTCGCCTGGCGCAGGCGGCTGCCCAGGCGGCGCCTCACCCGCAACACCATCGTCGTCGTCCGTGGGCCGGAGGGATGGCGCTGCGCGGCGATCCACAACGGGCGCGTGCGCCCGGTGGGCGTCCCCGAGCCGGACTCGGTGCCCGCCCGGGTGGCCCGCTCGCTGGTCCGGGCCTCCCGGGCCCTGCACCTCGGCCACCCGGGCGGCGCGCCGCCGCCCGGTCAGGCGGTGGCGTCGCCGTAGGAGAGCTCCCCCGACAGGCGGCGGGCGACCTCCTGGAGGTGGGGGACGGCGCGCTCGATGACCGGCGGGGTGAGGCGCGCCTCGGGGCCGGAGATCGAGATGGCGGTCAGGGCGGGGGCGTCGGGCACGGGGACGGCGATGCACTGGACCCCGACCTCCTGCTCGCCGTTGTCGAGGGCGTAGCCGCGGGTGCGGACCAGGGCCAGCTCGCGCTGGAGGGCGGCCGGGCTGGTGATGGTCTGGGGCGTCAGGGCGGGCATGCCGTTGCGGACCACGATCTCCTCGGCCTCGGCCGGCCCGAGCTGGGCGAGCAGGGCCTTGCCGACGCCGGTGCAGTGGGGCAGGACCCGGCGGCCGACCTCGGTGAAGGTCCGCATGGAGTGGCGCGAGGGCGCCTGGGCGACGTAGAGGACCTGGTCGCCGTCGAGCAGGGCCATGTTGGCGGTCTCGCCGAGGACGTCCACCAGGTTGGTCAGGTGGGGGCCGACCCAGATGCCGAGCAGCCGGCTGGCGCTGTCGCCCAGCCGGATGAGCCGGGGGGCGAGCGCGTAGCGGCGGGAGGGCTCCTGCCGGACGTAGCCGCGGTCGACCAGGGTGCGCATCAGCCGGTGGATGGTGGGCATGGGCAGCCCGGTGAGGTTGACCAGCTCGGTGAGGGTCACCTCGCCGTCGGCGTCGGCCATCCGCTCCAGGATCTCGAAGGCCCGCTCGATCGACTGCACGCCGCCGGGCGTCCGTCCCTCGGTCATGGTCACGTGGCCGCTCCGTCCTCTCCCTGTCGTCGCATCAGCATAGCGAGGTCGCGACTGCCCTTGACCCCGGGTAGCCCGACAACGTAGATTCCTAACTGGAAAGAATACTCCACGATGCGGAAGGATGCGATGGCCGGCCACTCCCTGCGCTACGAGGTCAACTGCTCCATCCTGTTCACCGAGCTGCCGCTGCTCGAGCGCCCGGCGGCGGCGCGGGCGGCCGGGTTCGGGGCGGTCGAGTTCTGGTGGCCGTTCCCGGTGGCGGTGCCCACCGACCGCGAGGTGGAGGCGTTCGTCCGGTCGGTCGGCGACGCCGGCGTCCGGCTGGCCGGCCTCAACTTCTTCGCCGGGGACATGCCCGGCGGCGACCGCGGGCTGGTGTCCTGGCCCGCCCGCGCCGGCGAGTTCCGGGACAACGTCGAGGTCACGGTCGGCATCGGGGAGCGGCTGGGCTGCCGCGCCTTCAACGCCCTCTACGGCAACCGGGTCGAGGGCGCCGAGGCGGCCGCCCAGGACGAGCTGGCCACCGGGAACCTCGCGCTCGCGGGACGGGCCGCGGCCCGGATCGGCGGCACCGTGCTGGTCGAGCCGGTGAGCGGCGCCGACCGCTACCCCCTGCGGACGGCCGCCGACGCCGTCGGGGTGGTCGACCGCGTCGCCGCCGAGACCGGCGTGGACAACCTCGGCTTCCTCTGCGACCTCTACCACCTGGCCACCAACGGCGACGACCTCGACCAGGCGGTCGCCGCCTACGGCGACCGGGTCGCCCACGTCCAGATCGCCGACGCGCCCGGGCGCCACGAGCCGGGCACGGGCTCGCTCGACCTCGACCGCCACCTCGACGCCCTCGCCGCCGGCGGCTACGACGGCTGGGTCGGGCTGGAGTACCAGCCCAGCGGGGCCAGCGCCGACAGCTTCGACTGGCTGCCCCGCGAACGCCGGGGCGCCTGACCTCCAAGGAGCAACCGCCATGCCAGCAACCGTCGGCTTCATCGGCCTCGGCATCATGGGCGGCCCGATGGCCGCCAACCTCGTCAAGGCCGGCTTCGACGTCGTCGGCCACAACCGCTCCCCCGAGCCGGTCCGGCGCCTCGTCTCCCAGGGAGGCCGCGGGGCCGACGGGCTCGCCGACGCCGTCCGCGACGCCGACGTGGTCGTCACCATGGTCCCCGACTCGCCCGACGTGGAGGCGGTGGCGCTGGGGGAGGACGGCATCTACGCCCACGCCAAGCCGGGCACCCTGCACGTCGACATGAGCTCGATCCGCCCCGACGTGGCCCGCACGGTCGCCGAGGCCGGCCGGGAGCGGGGCATGCGCGTCCTCGACGCCCCGGTGAGCGGGGGCGAGCAGGGCGCCATCGACGCCACCCTGTCCATCATGGTCGGCGGCGAGGCCGCCGACTTCGCCGACGCCCGGCCCGTCCTCGAGGCGGTCGGCAAGACGGTGGTCCACGTCGGTCCGGCCGGGTCGGGCCAGACCGTCAAGGCCGCCAACCAGCTGATCGTGGCCGGGACCATCGAGCTGGTGGCCGAGGCCATCGTCTTCCTCGAGGCCTACGGCGTCGACACCGAGGCCGCGGTCAAGGTCCTGGCCGGCGGCCTGGCCGGCAACGCCATCCTCGACCGCAAGGCCGCGAACATGCTGCGGCGCGACTTCACCCCCGGGTTCCGGATCGAGCTGCACGACAAGGACCTGGGGATCGTCACCTCGGCCGCCCGCGAGGCCGGGGTGGTCATCCCCCTCGGCGCCGTCGTCGCCCAGCTGGTGGCCAGCCTCAAGGCCCAGGGCGACGGCGGCCTTGACCACTCCGCGCTGCTCAAGCTGGTCGAGCGGCTCTCGGGCCGCGGCTGACCACCAACCGGGTACCCCAGGAGCTCGCCATGCCCCGAATAAGAGCGATCGCCGCCGCCGTCCAGATCCTGCAGCGCGAAGGGGTGACCCACGCCTTCGGCGTGCCGGGGGCGGCCATCAACCCCTTCTATGCCGCCCTGCGGGACAGCGGCGCCATCCAGCACGTCCTGGCCCGCCACGTCGAGGGCGCGGCCCACATGGCCGAGGGCTACACCCGGGCCCGGGCCGGCAACATCGGCGTCTGCGTCGGCACCTCGGGACCGGCCGGCACCGACATGATCACCGGCCTGTACTCGGCCGCCGCCGACTCCATCCCGATCCTCTGCATCACCGGGCAGGCCCCGACGGCCCGGCTGCACAAGGAGGACTTCCAGGCCGTCGACATCGCCGCCATCGCCAAGCCGGTCACCAAGCTGGCCACCACGGTGCTGGAGCCGGCCCAGGTGCCGGGCGCGTTCCAGCAGGCGTTCCAGCTGATGCGCTCCGGCCGTCCCGGGCCGGTCCTGCTCGACCTGCCCTTCGACGTGCAGATGGCCGAGATCTCCTTTGACGTCGACGGCTACGAGCCCCTCCCCGTCCCCCGGCCGGCGGCCACCCGGGCCCAGGTCGACAAGGCCCTCGACCTGGTCGAGGCGGGCGAGCGACCGCTGATCGTGGCCGGCGGCGGGATCATCAACGCCGACGCCGCCGACCTGCTGGTGGAGTTCGCCGAGCTGGTCGGCGTCCCGGTGATCCCGACGCTGATGGGCTGGGGGGCCATCCCCGACGACCACCGGCTGATGGCCGGCATGGCCGGGCTCCAGACCGCCCAGCGGTACGGCAACGCCAACCTGCTCGCCTCCGACGTCGTCCTCGGCATCGGCAACCGCTGGGCCAACCGCCACACCGGTGGGCTCGACACCTACACCCGCGGCCGCCGCTTCGTCCACGTCGACATCGAGCCGACCCAGATCGGCCGCGTCTTCGCCCCCGACCTCGGCATCGTCTCCGATGCCGGGGCGGCCCTCGAGCAGTTCGTGGAGGCGGCCCGGGAGCGCCGCGACGCCGGGCGGCTGCCCGACCGGTCGGGCTGGGTCGCCGAGTGCCAGGAGCGCAAGCGGACCATGCTGCGGCGCACCCACTTCGACGACGTGCCGGTGAAGCCGCAGCGGGTCTACGAGGAGATGAACCGGGCCTTCGGCAAGGACACCCGCTATGTCAGCACCATCGGGCTGTCGCAGATCGCCGGCGGGCAGTTCCTCCACGTCTACCGGCCCCGCCACTGGATCAACGCCGGCCAGGCGGGCCCGCTGGGCTGGACCCTGCCGGCCGCGCTGGGCGTGTGCGTGGCCGAGCCCGACGCCACCGTGGTCGCCCTGTCGGGCGACTACGACTTCCAGTTCATGATCGAGGAGCTGGCCGTCGGGGCCCAGTTCAACCTGCCCTACCTCCACGTGCTGGTGAACAACTCCTACCTGGGGCTGATCCGCCAGGCCCAGCGGGCCTTCGACATCGACTACTGCGTGCAGCTGGCCTTCGACAACGTCAACTCCCCGGAGGTCGGCGGCTACGGGGTCGACCACGTCAAGGTGGCCGAGGGCCTCGGCTGCAAGGCCCTGCGGGTGCGCGAGCCGGGCGAGATCGGCCCGGCCTTCGAGGAGGCCAGGAAGCTCATGGCCGAGTTCCGGGTGCCGGTCGTGGTCGAGATCATCCTGGAGCGGGTGACCAACATCTCGATGGGGACCGAGATCGACAACGTCGTCGAGTTCGAGGAGCTGGCCCTGCGGGGCGAGGACGCCCCCACCGCCCTCGGCGCCCTCGACCTCGACGAGATGCAGTTCCTCGACTGAGCCGCACCATCGACATGGAGGAGAAGGCCTGACATGGGCGACGACTTCACCCAGCTTCCCGACCTGGCCTCCCGGCTGCTGGGCGGGGGCGTGATCTACGCCAACGACGAGCTCTTCGCCGAGCGGGAGAACCTGATCAAGCCGGAGGCACCCACCTACTCGACCTACACCTTCGGGCACAAGGGCCAGGTCTATGACGGGTGGGAGACGCGCCGGCGGCGCGAGCCCGGCCACGACCAGGCCATCGTGCGCCTCGGCGCGGCCGGTGTGGTGCGGGGTGTCGTCGTCGACACGGCGTTCTTCAAGGGCAACTACCCGCCGGAGGTCTCGGTCGAGGGAACCGGGGTCGAGGGCTACCCGTCCCCGTCCGAGCTGGAGGCGGCCGAGTGGGTGCCCCTGGTGCCGCGCTCGCCGGTCAAGGGCGACACGCGCAACCCCTTCCCGGTGGCGGCGCCGCAGCGCTTCACCCATGTGCGGCTGAGCATCTATCCCGACGGCGGGGTGGCCCGGCTGCGCGTCCACGGCGAGGTGGTGCCCGACCCCCGCTTCCTCGCCACCGGCACCCTCGACCTCGCCGCCCTGGTCAACGGCGGTGTGGTCACGGGCTGCAGCAACATGTTCTACTCCTCGCCGTCCAACCTCATCTCGCCCGGTGACGCGCGGGTCATGGGCGAGGGCTGGGAGACGGCCCGGCGGCGCGACGAGGGCAACGACTGGGTCGAGTTCGGCCTCGCCGGGCCCGGGGTCGTCCGGCTGGCCGAGCTCGACACCCGCTACTTCGTCGGCAACGCCCCCGGCTGGGCCAGCCTGCGCGGGGCGGACCGGCGCGCCGGGCCGGACGAGCCCGCCGCCTGGACCGAGCTGCTGGCCCGGACCCGGCTGCAGCCCGACACCCGTCACCTGTTCCGGCTGCCCGACGCCGGCGAGGTCACCGGCGTCCGGCTGGACGTGTTCCCCGACGGCGGCATGGCCAGGGTCCGGCTGTACGGGGAGCTCAGCGGCCAGGGCCTGGCCGAGCTGGGGCTGCGCTGGCTCAACAGCCTGCCGGCCGCCCAGGCCCGCGAGGTGCTGACCGGCGAGTCGGGCCTGGGCCCGGCCGAGGCCGAGGAGGTGGTCGCGGCCAGGCCGGTCGGCGACCCGGGGACCCTGCCCGAGGCGGTGCGTTCGCTGGTGGCGCCGGCATGAGCACGCTCTCGACCCACGTCCTGGACGCCGCCTCCGGGCGGCCCGCCGCCGGCGTGCGGGTGACGCTGGAGCGCCGCGACGGCGACGGCTGGCGGCAGCTGGGGAACGGCCTGACCGACGACGACGGCCGGGTCCGCGACCTGGCCCCTGGCGGCCTCGACGCCGGCGTGCACCGGCTGGTCTTCGCCACCGGGGAGTACTTCGCCGCGACCGGCCAGCGCGGGTTCTACCCGGAGGTGCCGGTCGTGTTCGAGATCGCCGACACCGACCGCCACTACCACGTGCCGCTCCTGCTCAGCCCGTTCGCCTTCTCCACCTACAGAGGTTCCTAGCCAGGAGGTGCCCCCGCATGGCAGTGGTGCTCGGCCACAACCAGTACGGCAAGGCGGAGAACCGGGTCGTCCGGGTCTTCCGCGACCGCGACCCCCACGAGATCGTCGACTACAACGTCGATGTGGCCCTGTCCGGCGGCCAGGAGCCGACCCACCTGGCCGGCGACAACAGCCCGACGCTGCCCACCGACACCCAGAAGAACACGGTCTACGCCTTCGCCAAGGAGGACGACGCCGTCGCCCAGCCGGAGTCCTTCGGCATCCGGCTGGCCCGGCACTTCGTCGACAACACCGAGCCGATCACCTGGGCGCGGGTGAAGCTGGAGATGTATCCGTGGTCGCGGCTGAACAACCCGCACGCCTTCATCCGTGACGGGCGCTACGTCCGCACGGCCACCGTCACCTACGACGGGTCGGCCACCTGGGTCGTCTCCGGGGTCAAGGACCTGGTGCTGCTGAAGTCGACCGACTCGGAGTTCTGGGGCTACATCCAGGACCGCTACACCTCCCTCCAGCCGACCAACGACCGGGTCATGGCCACCTCGCTGCGCTCGCAGTGGTGGCACACCAGCGAGGACGTCGACTGGGGCAAGTCCTACGACACCGTCCTGGCGGCCCTCCAGGACACCTTCGCCGGCCACCACAGCCTGGCCCTGCAGCAGACCCTCTGGGAGATGGGGTCGGCGGCGCTCGGCGGCCAGCCGGAGATCGCCGAGATCCGCTTCTCGGCCCCCAACAAGCACCACTTCGTCTACGACCTGGCCCGCTTCGGGCTGGAGAACGACAACGAGGTCTTCCACGCCGACGACCGGCCCTACGGCCTCATCGAGGCGACCGTCCGCCGCGACGACGCCCCCGACCCGGGCCAGGCCTTCGACCCCGGCCAGGGGTGGTAGCCGGCGCAGCGGCGACCGGAGGTCGGGCGGGAGGTCGGGGCCGTTCGGGCCCCTGCGGGGGGCCGGGGGGGAGTTCGGGCCCCATCCTGTCGCCTGGCAAGGTGGGTCGGGGGGAGCTCGGGCCCCACATAGTTGCGTGGGACGGTGGGTCGGGGGATCGGGCCCTGTGCAGGAACTTGGGGCGGTGGGTCGAGGCGGGGGTTGGGCCCCATTCAGTTACCCGGCACGGTGGCCGCCTGGACGGGTCGGGGCCTGCGGGGAGCTGAGGCGGTGGGTCGGGGCGGTGGCGTTCGGGCCCCATGCAGGACCCCGGCACGGTGGGTGCTGGCTCGCGAGGCTGTCATCACCCGAGGAACGATCCCGCTCCTCGGGGTCGGCGTCTGGACGGTCCGCGACCCGTCTTGCGTCCCCGACGAGCGCCTCACCTCTGCCCCCGGCCTCGGGCCCCACAGGCGGTGTCGTCCCCGGTCGGCGGGGTCCGGTCGTCCGTACGTGGAGGGTCGAGAAACTCGTCCACAATTTGCGGTTTATGCTTGCCTTCCGGTGTGGGGTTGATAGGTTGCCGCCATGGACTCGAACACACATTCGGCCAGCCCATCCGGTGGGCTCCGAGCGGTGGTGGCGGAACTGAACGACCTCGCCGCCCACGACCCTGACGTCCTCCCTGACACCGCCCGGGCCGAGCGGGTGCTGGTCCTGCGGCGACTGCTGGACCGCCTGGAAGGCCACTGGCTCAGCGAGCTCGCGGCCGTGGACGCCCGCGGCGCCGCCGGCGCCGACCAGGACGTCCAGGCCCCCTCGACCGCCGGCTGGCTGCGCAACCGGCTCCGGCTGGGGGCGGGGGCGGCCAGCAGCACCGTGCGGACCGCCCGGGCCCTGTTCCGCGGCCCCCTGCCGGCCACCGGCAAGGCCCTGACCGAGGGGGCGATCTCCCCGGCCCACGCGGCGGTGCTGGCCGCCGGCACCCACGGCCTCCCCGCCCACACCGCCGCCGAGGCCGAGCCGGTGCTGCTGGAGGCGGCCCGTCGGCTGGATCCACCGAGGCTGCGACGGGCCCTCGGGCATCTGCGGCTGGTCGCCGACCCCGACGGCGAAGCTGGCCGGGCCGAGCAGCGCCACCAGCGCCGCGGTGTATGGCTGAGCCCGACCTGGGAGGGCATGGTCGCCCTGGACGGGCTGCTGGAACCCGAAGCCGGCCAGACCCTGATGGCGGCGCTGGAGCCGCTGGCCCGCCCGTCCAACGCCGAGGACTCCCGCAGCGGTGGCCAGCGGAACGCCGATGCCCTGGCCGAGCTGGCCCGTCGGGCCCTGGAGGGCGGGCGGCTGCCCCAGACCGGCGGGGTCCGGCCCCAGCTGACGGTGGTCGTGGATCTGGACAGCCTGCTGGGCCGCCAGGGCGCGGTGGGTGGTGAGCTCGGCTGGGCCGGGTCGCTGGCTCCCGAGGGGTGCCGGCGGCTGGCCTGCGACGGCGCGGTGACCCGGGTGCTGGTAACCAGCGGTCCCGGCGACCAGCGCCAGCTCGTCCGTGGGCCCGGCAGTGACGCTCGCCCGGTGGACGACGATCCGAACGCCGTGGAGGGGCGGCTGCGGGTGGCCATGGCCCTGCTGCCGCCGGTCCTTGGCGGGACGCCCAGCCAGCCGCTGGATGTGGGCCGGGCCAGCCGGGTCGTCTCGCCGGCCCAGCGCTCCGCTCTGGTCGTCCGCGACGGGGGTTGCGTGTTCTCCGACTGCGACCGGCCGCTGGCCTGGTGCGAGGCCCATCACCTGGTCCACTGGATCGATGGTGGCCCCACCGACCTGGACAACCTCGCCTTGCTATGCCGCGCACACCATCGGGCGGTCCATGAGGGCGGGTGGCGGCTGGAGCGAGATCCCGACGGCCGATTGACGGCCGTCCCACCCCATCGAAGACACCAGACCGCAGCTTGAATGAGCGGAACGAACCCCGGGCAGTCTCCATCCAGGGCT
>Ga0081538_10004457_pt1 | contig 12898 bp, 6 predicted proteins | sample TabmetS5T2R1_FD_71022 | JGI IMG/M metagenome (GOLD analysis project Ga0081538, IMG submission 71022) | Tabebuia heterophylla rhizosphere microbial communities from the University of Puerto Rico - S5T2R1 | ecosystem: Host-associated > Plants > Roots > Rhizosphere ...
CGTCGAGCAACGCGCCGGCCGCGAGTGGATGCCCCGCTACCACGCCTGCTGGAGCGTCGGCGGCATCGCCGGCGCCGGCTGCGGCGCCCTCGCCGCCCACGCCGACCTCCCCCTGACCCTCCACTTCGCCGCCGTGGCCCTGTTCTGCACCGCCCTGGTCATGGCCGCGCTACGCAGCTTCATCGAGGACCGCGCCGACCTCCCGACGCCGCAGGTCGCCCCGCACCCCGCCCCGCAGGTCGCCCCACACCCGACCCCGGCCACGGCGGCACCCCGCCCCCCGGACGTGCTTCACCCAACGTCCCCCGTGGGTGGGGCCCCTGCACGGGAGGGTAGCCCAACGCCGGGACTAGGGGATCCGGTTGTCCACAGCCCCCCCAGCCCCCACAAGCCCCGGGTGTTGACGCCGGGGCTGCTGCTGGTGGGGGTGGTGACCCTGTGCGCCACGACGTTGGAGGGGGCGGCGGCGGACTGGCTGGCGCTGTACCTGACCGACGAGCGGGGGGCGACGGCGTCGCTGGCCGCCTTCGGGTATGCCGTGTTCGCGGTGGCCATGGCGGCCGGGCGGTTCTCGGGGACGGCGGTGGCCGAGCGTCTGGGCCGTGACGGGGCGGTCAGGGCGGGCGGGCTGGTCAGCTTCGCCGGCGTCCTGCTCACCGTCCTCGGCCCCGGCCTGGTGGCCGCCTACGTCGGGGCCGCCCTCTGGGCCCTCGGCGTCTGCCTGGTGTTCCCGGCCGCGGTCAGCGCCGGCGGGGAGGCGCCCGACCGGCCCGCCGACGCCATCGCCGCCGTCACCACCATCGGCTACGGCGGCTTCCTGCTCGGCCCGCCCCTCATCGGGCTGCTCGCCGACCGGGTCGGGCTCGGCCGGGCCCTGCTCGTCCTGCTCGTGCTCGCCGCCGGGATCGCCGCCCTGGCCCCGGTGGTCCGCTCCCGCCGTCCCTCGCCGGCCACGGCCTAGGCGCTCCCCGGGGTGCCTGCCCGCCCTGGCCGGGCTAGCATCGCGGTGATGCTTCACGGCAGGCGCAGCGAGTGCGACACCCTGGAACGGCTGCTCGCCGACGCCCGTCGGTCGCGCAGCGGGGTGCTGGTGGTCCGCGGCGAGGCCGGCGTCGGCAAGTCGGCGCTGCTCGACCATGCCGCCGGGCGGGCCGACGGGATGGCCGTGCTGCGGGCCAGCGGGGTCGAGTCCGAGGCCGAGCTGCCCTTCGCCGCCCTCCACCAGCTGCTCCGCCCGGTGCTGGGGCTGGCCGGCCGCCTGCCCGGGGCCCAGGCGGCCGCCCTCGGCGGCGCCCTCGGCCTCGGCCCCCCGGGCCGGGAGGAGCCGGAGGACCGGTTCCTGGCCTCGGTGGCGGTGCTCAGCCTGCTGGCCGAGGCGGCCGAGGACCGGCCCGTGCTGGGGCTGGTCGACGAGGCCCAGTGGCTGGACCGGTCCTCGGCCGAGGCGCTGACCTTCGCCGCCCGCCGGCTCGAGGCCGAGGGGGTGGCGCTGGTGTTCGCCGCCCGCGACGGCGACCCGCGCGACTTCCCGGCCGACGGGCTGCCCGAGCTGCGGCTCCAGGGGCTGGGGCCGGAGCCGGCGGCCGCCCTGCTCGCCGGGGCCGGCCTGGAGCTGCCCGCCGAGGTGGTCGACCGGCTGGTCGAGCGGACCGGCGGCAACCCCCTCGCCCTGCTCGAGCTGCCCGGCTCCCTGCCCCCCGACCAGCTCGCCGGACGGGCCCCCATGGACGACGTGCTCCCGCTCACCGCCCGGCTGGAGCGGACCTTCGGCGACCGGGTCCGGCGCCTGCCCGAGGCGGCCCGCACCCTGCTGCTGGTGGCGGCGGCCGAGACCACCGCCGACCCGGCGGTCGTGCTCCGGGCCGGGGACCGGCTCGGGGTCGGGGCCTCGGCCCTGGAGGCGGCCGAGTCGGCCGGGCTGGTCCGGACCGGCGGCGGCCGGCTGACGTTCCGGCACCCGCTGGTCCGCTCGGCCGCCTACCAGACCGCCACCCTGGCCGCCCGGCAGGCCGCCCACCGGGCCCTGGCCGAGGTCCTCGGCGGCGAGGACGCCGCCGACCAGCGCGCCTGGCACCTGGCCTCGGCCACCGTCGGCCCCGACCAGCGAGCCGCCGACGCCCTGGAGCAGACGGCCGACCGGGCCCGCCGCCGGGGCGGGCACGCCGCGGCCGCCGCCGCCCTGGAGCGGGCGGCCGAGCTCACCGGCGACGACGCCGAGCGGGGCCGGCGGCTGGCCGCCGCCGCCGAGGCGGCCTGGCTGGCCGGCCAGGCCGACCGGGCCGCGGCCCTGCTCGACCGGGCCGAGCCGCTCGCCGCCGACCCGCGCGGCCAGGTCACCGTGGCCCATCTGCGCGGGTCGATCGAGGCCAGCCGCGGCGTGGCCCTGGACGCGACGGCCATGCTGGTCGCCGCCTCCGAGCTGGCCGCCCCCGTCGACCCCAGCCGGGCCCTGCAGATGCTGGTCGAGGCGAGCGAGATCGCCAGCTACGCCGGGGACGTGACCCCGACCGCCGAGCTCGGCCGGCGGGCCGCCGCCCTGCCCGTGGTCGACAAGGTGGGGGAGTTCCTCAGCGACCTGCTCCAGGGCATGGGCCGGGTCGCCGAGGGCGACGGGCCGGGCGGGGCCGCGCGGCTGCGCCGGGCCATCGCCATGGCCGGCTCGTTCGACGACCCGCGGCGGCTCCGGTGGGCCGGGGTGGCCGCCTTCTTCGTCGGCGAGGACGGCACCGGCGACGCCCTGTTCGCCCGGGCCGTGGCCCGGGCCCGGCGCCAGGGCGCGGTCGGGCTGCTCCCCATGGCGCTCGAGTACCTGGCCCCGGTCGAGCTGGTCAACGGCCGCTACGACGCCGCCGCGGCCAGCGCCAGCGAGGGGCTGCGGCTGGCCCGCGACACCGGCAACGACACCAGCGCCTGCCGGCACCTGGCCACCCTGGCCCACCTGGCCGCCCTCCGGGGTGAGGAGGACACCTGCCGCGGCCACGCCGCCGAGGCGCTCGACCGGGCCGCCGCCCGCGGTCTTGGCCTGCCCGCGACCCTGGCCGGCGCCGCCCTGGCCCTGCTCGAGCTGGGCCTGAACCGGCCGGCCGAGGCGCTCGGCCGGCTGCAGCGGCTGCTGACCGCCGGCCCGGGCGCGGGCAGCCCCTTCTTCGCCGTCTACACCGTGCCCGACCTGGTCGAGGCGGCCGTCCGCGCCGGCCAGCCGGACGCCGCCACCGCCCCCCTGGCCGCCTTCGAGCAGCTGGCCACCATGGCCGGCACCCGCGAGCTCCTGGCCCAGCTGGCCCGCTGCCGGGGCCTGCTCGGCCCGGACGAGGCCGCCGCCGGCCACTTCGAGGAGGCCCTGGCCCTCCACGACGGCCAGGGCCGCCCCTTCGAGCTGGCCCGGACCGAGCTGGCCTACGGGGAGGCGCTGCGCCGGGCCCGGCGTCGTGGCCAGGCCCGGACGCTGCTCCGGTCCGCCCTTGAGACCTTCGAGCGGCTCGGGGCCGCCCCCTGGGCCGAGCGGGCCGGGGCCGAGCTGCGGGCCACCGGCGAGCGCGCCCGCCGCCGCGACCCCAGCGCCATCAGCCAGCTCACCCCCCAGGAGCTGCAGATCGTCCGCCTGGTGGGCGAGGGCGGGACCAACCGCGAGATCGGCGCCCAGCTGTTCCTCAGCCGCCGCACCATCGACTACCACCTGCGCAACGTGTTCGTGAAGCTGGGGGTCTCCTCCCGGGCCGAGCTGATCCGGCTGCAGCTGGCCGACCGGTGACTACACCGATTCGACGCGCCGGCCCGCCGGCCATCCTGGAGGCGAGCAACGCCCCGCCCGCGGAGGTCCCCATGAGCATCTCGGTCAACAAGCTGTTCGGGCTGGAGGGTGAACGCTGGATGCGCCACGCCAACCCGGTCAGCGTCTGGACCCGGTTCGCCGTGCTGCCCCTGCTCGCCCTGGCCGTCTGGAGCCGGGAGTGGATCGGCTGGTGGTCCCTGGCCGCCGTCGCCCTTGCCCTCGTGTTCATGATGGTCAACCCGCTGCTGTTCCCCCCGCCCCGCTCGACCCGGCACTGGGCCTCCAAGGGCGTGCTCGGCGAGCGCATCTGGACCGAGCGGGACAAGGTCACGATCCCGGCCCAGTTCCGCGCCTCCGGGGTGACCAACGCGACCTACGCCATCCAGGTCGTCGGCATGGCCGTCCTCGTCTACGGGCTGGTCCGGTTCGACCTCCTGGCCACCGTCACCGGCCTGGTCATCGCCCAGACGGCCAAGGCCTGGTTCATCGACCGCATGGTGCTGCTGTTCGAGGACATGAAGACCCGCAACGCCGGCTACGCCGCCTGGGAGTACTGAACCGGCGTCGACGCGCCTGCCATACTGCCGACATGGACAGCGGCTCCAGTCACGCGCTCGGGACGGCCAGGGACGTCACCCCGCCGGGCAGCCGGCGAGGCCGCCGCCGGCGCCGGCCCACCGGCGAGCCGCCGCCGCTGCCGCATCACCTGGAGAGCACCGGCGTCGGCTGGATGGTCGGCGCCGTCGGGCTGGTCGCCCTGACCCTGCTGGTGTTCACCGCCGGCCGCTACGGCCGCGGGATCTCGTTCACGGTGGCCGACAACTGGGTGGTGGAGCGGCTGGCCGCCCTGCGCACCCCGGGGCTGACCACCGCCATGCGGGGGCTGCAGGCGCTGCTCGGGACCGTGTGGACGATCAAGGTCCTGGCCTGGTCGACCCTGGTCGTGCTGGTCGTCTACAAGCGCTTCCGGCATGCGATCGTCGCGTTCATCTCCATCCAGGCGGTGGCCATGCTGGCCGTCGGCCTGTCGGCGGCGGTGCGGCGGCCGCGGCCGTTCGGGGTCGAGTTCGCCGGGCCCTGGTACGGCTGGGCCATGCCGTCGCGGCCGGTGGCCATCCTGTGCGCGATCGGCATGGCCATGCTCTACAGCCTGGTGCCCAAGGGCCGCTGGCGCCAGGTCGGCAAGGGCGTGGTCGCCGCCGTGGTCACCCTGCTGGCCCTGGCCCGGATGTACCTGGGGGTCGACACCCCCATCGACATCCTCGTCGGGGTGGCCCTCGGGGTCACCATCCCGCTGCTCGCCTTCCGCTGGTTCACCCCCAACGACGTCTTCCCCATCAGCTACCGGCGCGGCCGCAGCGCCCACCTGGACGTCGGCGGGGCCCGCGGCCAGGCCATCCGCCACGCTCTGGCCGACCAGCTCGGCCTGGAGATCGACGAGGTCAAGCCGTTCGGGCTGTCCGGGTCGGCCGGCTCGACCCCGCTGCGGATCAAGGTCAGGGGCGACCCGCCGACGGTCCTGTTCGGCAAGCTGTACGCCCGCAGCCACCTGCGCTCGGACCGGTGGTACAAGCTCGGCCGGGAGCTGCTCTACGGCCGCCTCGAGGACGAGAAGCCCTTCCACAGCGTGCGGCGCCTCGTCCAGCAGGAGGACTACGCCCTGCACAAGCTCCACCTGGCCGGCCTGCCCACCCCAAGGCCGTACGGCTTCGTCGAGCTCACCCCCGACCGGGAGTACCTGCTCGTGTCGGAGTTCTTCGACGGGGCGGTGGAGCTGGGCGAGGCCGAGGTCGACGAGGGCGTGATCGACGACGGCCTGGCCATCATCCGCAAGCTCTGGGACGCCGGCCTCGCCCACCGCGACGTCAAGCCGGCCAACCTGCTGGTCCGGGGCGGCCGCATGCTGCTGATCGACGTGGCCTTCGTCGAGGCCCGCCCCACCCCCTGGCGCCAGGCCGTCGACCTGGCCAACATGATGCTGTGCCTGGCCCTGCGCAGCGACCCGCGGCTGGTCTACGAGCGGGCCACGCGGCAGTTCACGGTCGAGGAGATCACCGAGGCGTTCGCCGCCGCCCGCGGGCTGGCCCTCCCCTCCCAGCTCCGCCACATGCTGCGGGCCCAGGGGCGCGACCTCCACGCCGAGTTCCTCAGCCTGCTGCCCGAGCGCCCGGCGCCCGTCTCCATCCAGCGCTGGAGCTGGCGCCGGGTCGGGCTGGCCGCGCTGGTCCTGTGCGGGGTGTTCGTGGTCGTGCCCCTGGCCATCAGCTGGGCGGTGCAGACCGACCGGGTCAACACCTCGCTCTACACCAGCGACATCGGCTGCGACGACCACGAGGCGCTGTGGCTGATGGCCCAGGCGGTGCCGACCGCCGCCGCCGTGCCCTGCGTGCAGCTCGACCGGCCCGACTGGTCCCTCAGCGACGTCAAGGCGGGCTCGGGGTCCGCCACCATCGTCTTCGACCTCGTCCAGCCCCTCCAGGAGGCGGCGATCACCGTCAGGCTGCTGGGTGCCTGCGACCTGTCCGGCGCCACCGAGGTCAGCTCCGACCAGCCCGGGGCCAGGCGCTACATCGAGATCGACCGGAGCACCACCCCGGCCACGGTGACCCGCTCCTACACCTTCCAGGGCGGCTGCATCACCGAGCGCTTCGCCACCGCCACCGACCCCCAGCGCCTGGCCGCCGACGCGTCCTCCACCTTCGGCTACGTCACCCGCGAGGCCCTGGCCGAGTCCCTCAGCCGGCGCTCGGCCGGTCGCCTGCAGCTGGACCCACCCTGAGGAGGGGCGCGGATGGACTTCACCGAGGAGACCGCCACCGGGGCGGTGGTGGCCAGCTTCGAGCAGGCGCCCGACCCGCGTCTTCGGGCCGTCCTGGTCAGCCTGGTCAGGCACCTGCACGGGTTCGTGCGTGAGGTCGAGCCGACCTTCGAGGAGTGGGAGCGGGCGATCGGGTTCCTGACCGCCACCGGGCAGCGCTGCGACGACCAGCGCCAGGAGTTCATCCTGCTGTCGGACGTGCTCGGGGTGACCATGCTGGTCGACGCCATCAACCACCGGGCCGCCTCCGAGGCGACCGAGTCGACCGTGCTCGGCCCCTTCCACATGGTCGCCTCGCCCGAGCGCCAGCTCGGCGACACCATCGACCTGGTCGGCACCGGCGAGCCGTGCGTGGTCACCGGCCGGGTCCTGTCCCTGGACGGCAGCCCCCTGGCCGGGGCCCGGGTCGACGTCTGGCAGGCCGACGACCACGGCTTCTACGACGTCCAGCGGCCCGACGCCCAGCCCCCCGGCAACGGCCGGGGCCTGTTCGCCTGCGACGGCGACGGCCGCTTCTGGTTCCGCACCGTCACCCCGAGCGCCTATCCCATCCCGACCGACGGCCCCGTCGGCGGCCTCCTCACCGCCACCGGCCGCCACCCCTACCGCCCGGCCCACATCCACCTCATCGTCGCCGCCGACGGCCACCTCCCGGTCACCACCCACGTGTTCGTGGCCGGCAGCCCCTACCTGGACTCCGACGCCGTCTTCGCCGTCAAGCAGCGCCTCATCCGGGAGTTCGCCGTGGTCGACGACCCCGCCGAGGCGGCCCGCCACGGGGTCGAGGCCCCCTTCCGTCACGCCCACTTCGAGGTCGTCCTCCAGCCCGCCGGGTAACCTCCAGATCGCCGCTCCCATATCCTGTGGGGCGGTGGCCGGGCCGTAGGTGCCGGCTGAAGGGGGGAGCTGATCGCCGTGGCCACGGATGCTGGGGCGCTGGCCAGCTTCCTGCCCGGTCGGCTGGCGCGGAGGCTGGCCGAGGAGCCGGAGCGGGCCGGGCTGCCGCATGCCGACCGGATGGTGGGGGCGCTGCTCCTGGCCGACATCTCCGGGTTCACGGCCATCACCGAGCGCTTGGCCGAGCGGGGGCCGGGCGGGGCCGAGGAGCTGCGGGGGCTGCTGGACGGGGCCTTCCAGCCGCTGCTGGAGCTGATCGCCGGCAACGGCGGGGACGTGCTCAAGTTCGCCGGGGACGCGCTGCTGGCCTGCTGGCCGGCCCCGGGTGGCGAGCTGGACGGGCGGGGGCTGGCCGCGGCCGCCGCCGCCGCGGCCGGCTGCGCCCAGGCCATGCAGGCCGCCCTCCAGGGCTACGCCGCCGCCGCCCGGCTGCCCCTTGCCCTGCGGATCGGGGTCGGGGCCGGCGAGGTGGTGGTCCTGGACGTCGGGGGGGTGCGGGACCGGCGCGAGCTGCTGGTCGCCGGGGCGGCCGTGCCCCAGACGACCGGCGCCGCCGAGCGGGCCGTGCCCGGGCAGGTGATGCTCTCGGCGGCGGCCATGGAGCTGCTGGAGCGCGACCCGGCCCCGCCGGCGCCGCCCCGCCCGCCGGCGGCCGTCCCGGCCCTGCCGGCCACCCTGGTCGCCCCCTACCTGCCCAGGGCCATGCTGGCCTCGATGGTCGCCGGCCACGAGGAGTGGCTGGCCGAGCTGCGCGCGATCACCGTCGTGTTCGCCAACCTGCCCGACCTGGACCACCGGGCCCGGCTGGACGAGGCCCAGGAGGTCATGGAGGCCCTCCAGGGGGCCCTGTACCGCTACGAGGGCAGCATCAACAAGCTGAGCCTGGACGAGAAGGGCACGACCCTGGTGGCCGCCCTCGGGCTGCCGCCCCTGGCCCACGAGGACGACCCGGCCCGGGGCGTCCAGGCCGCCCTGGCCATCCGCGAGGCCATGGCCGCCCTCGGCCGCCGGGCGGCCATCGGCGTCACCAGCGGCCGGGTCTTCTGCGGCACGGTGGGCAGCGGCTGGCGCCGCGAGTACACCGTGCTGGGGGCGGTGGTGAACCTGGCCGCCCGGCTGATGCAGGAGGCGGGCGACGGCGTGCTCTGCGACGCGGCCACGGCCGAGGCGGCCGGCCCCGCCCTGGCCTTCGAGGCCCTCCCCCCGGTCCGGGTCAAGGGCCGGGCCGCCGTGGTGCCGGTGTACCGGCCGGCGCGCCAGGGCCGCGGGCGGGCCCTGGAGCCGGTCGCCCGGACTCCGCTGGTCGGCCGGGAGGAGGAGCGCCGGCGGGTGGCCGCCGCCCTCGACCGGCTCCGGGACGCCGACGGCGACGGCCGGCCGGAGCGGGCCCAGGTGCTGGTGTTCGAGGGCGAGGCCGGGGTGGGCAAGTCCCGGCTGGTGGCCGAGCTCGTCGACCGGGCCGAGGCGGCCGGGGTGCCGGTGCTGGCCGGGACCGGCGACGCCGTCGAGCGGAACACCCCCTGGCACCCGTTCCGGGAGCTGTTCGGCCACCTGCCCGCCTTCGACGCCGCCGACCCGGCCGGGCGCCGGCGCCTGGTGCTGGAGCTGCTCGGCGACGACCCGGAGCTGCGCGACCTGGCCCCGCTGCTCAACCCGGTGCTGGCCCTCGACCTGCCCGAGAACCCCCGCAGCGGCCAGCTGAGCGGCCAGGGCCGGGCCGACCGCACCCGGGACCTGCTCGTCCGGCTGCTGCGGGCGGTCGTCGGGGACACCCCGACGGTGCTGGTCCTCGAGGACGCCCACTGGCTCGACTCGGCCTCGACCGGGCTGGTCCTCGCCCTCAGCCGCCAGCGGATGCCGATGCTGCTGGCGGTGGCCACCCGCTCCCGGGGCGAGGAGGCCGGGACGCTGGTCGACGAGGCCGGCTGGGCCGCCTACCGGCGGCTGCTGCGGGCCCCGAACATCGAGCGGCTGGTGCTGGACCGGCTCCCCTCGGACGCGGTCAGGGCCCTGGTCGGCCAGCGGCTGGGGGCGCGGGCCGTCCCCGACACGCTGGCCCGGCTGGTCGAGGACAAGGCCGAGGGCAACCCGCTGTTCACCGAGGAGCTGACCATCGCCCTCCGCGACGCCGACCTGGTCCGGGTCGTCGACGGCCGCGTCGAGCTCGTCTCCGAGGTCCCCGACGTCCTGGCCCGCAGCGTGCCCCAGACGGTGCAGGGGGCCATCACCAGCCGGATCGACCGCCTCAGCCCCACCCAGCAGCTCACCGTCAAGGTGGCCAGTGTCATCGGGCGGGTGTTCGCCGTGGTCATCCTGCGCGACGTCCACCCGCTGCGGGAGGTCGTGGCCCGCACCCTGCTGAGCGACCTGACCGCCATCGAGCGGGCCGACCTGACGGTGCTGGAGACGCCCGAGCCGGACCTCCACTACCTGTTCAAGCACGTGATCACCCAGGAGGCGGCCTACAACCTGATGCTGCTGTCGCAGCGGCGGCACCTGCACCGGTCGGTGGCCGAGTGGCACGAGCGCACGGGCGGGGCCGACCTGGCCCTGCTGGCCCACCACTGGCGGCTGGCCGAGGTGCCGGACAAGGCCATGCACTACCTGGAGCGGGCCGGGGCCGAGGCCATGCGGGAGGGCGCCTACGCCGAGGCCGTCCGGTTCTTCACCGCCCTGCTGGAGGTGGACGCCGGCCAGGCCGGCCCGGCCCCGGTCCGCGTCGGCCGCCGCCCCGGCACCCCGGACGCCCACGCCATCCGGCGGGCCCGCTGGGAGCACCAGCTCGGCGACGCCTACCTCGGGCTCGGCCAGCTCGCCCCCGAGCAGGAGCACCTGCACGCCGCCCTGACCCTGCTGAACCGCCGCACCCCGGCCAGCGGCCACCGGCTCCCGGGCAAGCTGGCCTGGCAGGCCGGCCAGCAGGTACGCAACCGGGTCTGGCCCCGCCCGCTGGTGGCCAGGTCCCCGGCGGCCAGGGCCGCCCTCGAGGAGGCGGCCGAGGTCTACGAGCGGCTGTTCCTGGTCGAGTACCACGCCAGCCGGCGGACCACCGCCCTGCACCAGGCGGTCAAGGGCCTGAACCTGGCCGAGGCGTCCGGGTCCCGCTCGGCCGAGGCCCGGCTGGCCGGCTGGTGCGCGGTGTCCGCCGGCCTGCTGGCCCGCCACCGGCTGGCCCAGGGCTACCTGCGCCGCGCCTTCGCCGCCCTCGAGGGCACCGACGACCCGTCGGCCCGGGCCTGGGTGCTGCAGGCGGCCGCGCTCTACGGGGTCGGGGTCGGGCGCTGGGCCGAGGTCCGGCGCCACCTCGACGAGGCGATCGCCATCGTCGGCCGGCTCGGGGACCCGCGGCGGCTGGCCGAGCTCACCGGCCTGCGGATCTGGGAGCGCTACTTCCACGGCGACCTGTCGGCCATGCAGCCCATGCTGGAGGAGCTGGACCGTATCGGCCGCACCAGCGGCGACGGCCAGGTGCGGGCCTGGGCGCAGGCCGGCCACGCCGTGGCCGGGCTGCGCTCGGGCCACGTGGAGGCGGCGGCGGCGGCCCTCGCCCGGCGCTCCGCACCCGCCCCCGAGGCCCTCTTCGCCCTCGAGCAGGGCGACCGGGCCAGGGCGGTCGAGGCCCTGCGGCGGGCCCTGGAGCGGGCCGCCCGCCCGCCGGTCAAGTGCTACTGGTTCGACCTGTACGCCATGACCGCCGAGGCCGCCGTCGCCCTGTGGCTGGACGGCCGGAGCAGGGGCGACGGCGGGGCCGGGCCGTGGCGGCCGATGGCCGTCCGGGCCGTCGGCCACCTGGGCCGCTTCGCCCGGGTGTTCCCGATCGGCGAGCCACGGGTCCGGCTGCTCGGGGGCCTGCTCCGCTGGACGGAGGGGCGGGCGGCGGCGGCCAGGCGGGAGTGGCGGGCCTCCCTGGCCGCCGCCGAGCGCCTCGACATGGGCTACGACCAGGCCCTTGCCCTGGACATGCTCGGGCGCCACGGCGAGCCGGCCCAGCGCCCGGCCCACCGCGAGCGGGCCCGGGCGCTCTCCGAGCGGCTCGGGGTCGAGGCGCTGACCTCGCCGGAGGCCCTGGCCGCCCGCCTGTCCGCCGGGGGGTCCGGGGGGCTCGAGCCCAGCCCCCCGGTGCACAGGGGGCCGTGAACCGGCTGCGGCTGACCCTCCGGACCCTGATGGCCAGGTACCGGGGGCGGGGCCAGCCGCCGGGGTGGCGGACGGTCAAGACCACCCTGGCCGCGGTGCTGGCCTACCTGCTGGCCGTGGCCATCCTCGGCGACGAGGTGCCGCCGCTGCTGGCCCCCCTCACCGCCCTGCTGGTGGCCCAGCTGACCATCTTCGAGACGGTCAAGAGCGGGGTGGAGCGGGTCGGCAGCGTGGTCGCGGGCGTGCTCGTCGCCGTCCTGCTGTCCAACTTCGTCGGCCTGACCTGGTGGAGCCTTGGCGTCGCCATCCTCGCCTCCCTGGTCATCGGCCGGATCCTGCGACTGGGGGACCACACCCTCGAGGTCCCGATCAGCGCCATGCTGGTGCTGGCCGTGGCCGGCCAGGCCGGGACGGCCGCCCTCGGCCGGGTGGTGGAGACGCTGATCGGGGCCGCCACCGGCGTGGTCGTCAGCTTCGCCCTGCGGCCGCCGGTGTACGTCCAGCCGGCCGGCGACGCCATCGGCGAGCTGGCCGCCGAGATGGCCGAGCTGCTGTCCTCGATGGGGGAGGAGCTCACCGAGGGCTGGTCTGGCGCCCAGGCCCGCACCTGGGAGGACCAGGCCCGCGAGCTCGACCGGCCGCTGCGGGCGGCCCGGATCGCCCTGGCCCGGGGCGAGGAGAGCCTGCGCCTCAACCCGCGCCAGCGCCGGGTCCGGGAGGGCGCCTCCAGCCTGCGGGCCGCCCTGGCCGCCCTTGAGCACGCCGCCGTCCAGGTCAGGGGGATCACCCTCGACCTGGCCGACCTGGCCGAGGCCGTCGAGGCCCGCGGCCAGGCCGAGCCGGAGCTGCTGGTCGCCCTGGGGCGGCTGCTGGTCGAGCTGGGCGGCGGGGTGGCCGCCTTCGGCCAGCTGGTCGCCCCCGAGGTCGCCGGCCCGCCCCGGGAGGCCGTCCCCCTGCACATCGCCGGCGAGATCGCCCGCACCCACCGCGACGTGCTCGCCGAGCTGATGCTGGTCGACGCCCGCACCGACCTCGAGCTGTGGCACATCCAGGGCAGCCTGCTGGCCAACGTGGACCGGCTGCTGCGCGAGATCGACCTGGAGCGGGGCCCCGACGCCAGGCACGTGCGCCGCCGCTGACCGGCGACAATACCGAGGCGGCCGCCAGCCGGGAGCGGCCAGGAAGGGAGCGCCTGGATGGACGTCCACCTGATCACCGACAGCCGGGTCGAGCGGCACGACCCCGCCGACCTCCCCGGCCTGCTGGAGCGCCGG